>Ga0302326_10017121_pt1 | contig 15134 bp, 10 predicted proteins | sample Palsa_T0_3_FD_202264 | JGI IMG/M metagenome (GOLD analysis project Ga0302326, IMG submission 202264) | Peat permafrost microbial communities from Stordalen Mire near Abisko, Sweden - Palsa_T0_3 | ecosystem: Environmental > Terrestrial > Soil > Palsa > Peat permafrost | place: Sweden: Abisko...
TGGCCTGATCTTGCTTTTTCCCGGGGTGCAGCAAATGGTACGCGTCGACCTCCGAACGGTCGTGATGGAGATTCCAAAACAGGATCTCATCACGCGCGACAACGTCTCCGTATCGGTGGACGCCGTTTTGTATTTCCACGTCACGGATCCTGAGAAGTCGGTCATTGAGGTCGAACAGTATGCCCCTGCAACCAACATGCTGGCACAGACGACGCTCCGGTCCGTCCTCGGGCAGCATGAGCTGGACGACATCCTCTCGGAACGAACGAAGCTTAATTCGGACGTTCAAGGAATTCTCGATACTCGGACGACTGCGTGGGGCATCGAAGTCAGTGCAGTCGAGATTCGCGATGTCCAATTGACGGAAAACATGGTCAAAGCCATTGCGAAGCAGGCGGAAGCGGAGCGCGACCGTCGCGCCAAGGTCATTCATGCCGAGGCAGAGTTTCAAGCCTCTCAAACTCTGGTCAACGCGGCAACGATTCTCGCATCCATTCCGGCAGCGATGCAGTTGCGCTACCTCCAAACGCTTTCAGAGATTGGCGGCGAGCATAACACGACGGTCGTCTTCCCCATGCCGCTCGACATTGTGAAGCCATTCCTGGACATTCTCGATAAGAACGCAGCAGCGCCGGCAAGTACCAACGGTTTGAAGGTACCGGCGCGTTCTTCTTGACGAACGAGATGCAGCGGCGATCGAAGATCCACCCCTGGCACGGGATTGCAGCGGCGGTCGCTCTGGTTGCCGTATTTGCTCTTTATTCTGCGATCCTTAGATCGCACGTGATCGTTGTGAACCACGTGAGTCCCGCTCACCAAGCTCAACCTTGAGTGCGTCGGTGCGTCCTCGACGCGAAAGCAGCGCGAGACGTCCCTGGGTTTAACGATACCGCGGCCGAGCGGAGTGCGGTAGAGTGATGTCTCGTCGCTTGAAGCGGCTAGTGATACGTCTCACGGCGCCTCGGGCGCCGGCCGGAGACACGCGACCCAGGAAGACGGTAAACCGTGAAGCAGCTGGAGCCGCATAATGCGGAGCTCGTGCGATTGAGCGAAACGCAACTCATGCTAGCGGATGAGGCCCAAGATATCCGCACTCGGAAAGTGGTCGACCGTAACGGGGCGGAGATCGGTCATGTCGCCGAAGTGTTCATCGACGAGCACGAACGGAAAGTCCGGATGCTTGAGATACGTGCGGGAGGCTTCCTGGGGCTGGGCGAGCGACACTTCTTGCTCCCCGTCGATACGGTGACGTCCGTGACCAAGAGCGACGTGTGCGTGAATGAGACACTGGAGCGTATCGTCGGATCGCCCGTCTACGAGCCACGTCTCATCGAAAAGCCGTCACAGGAAAGCTGGGAACCTTACTACGGCTATTTTGGCGTCTCGCCGTATTGGGGCTCCGGATATGCGTATCCTAAATTCCCTATACAGGAAACGGAGCTCCGCAACCGTTTTGTCCGATGAGGGCGCCTCTTACGTCTCCGCGATGACGTTCCGCCACAGGTGCTGCGTTGATGCGGCACTCCGTAGAGGGCCTTGATCGTGCCGTCGACGGACATCGGGTTGCCTGCTGATGCACCGATCGACCGCGGGAGATAGCGACACCCTTGGACGTCGCGTTGGCCGACCGTCTGCAGTTCTCGTTTACGCTGATGTTCCACTATTTGTTTCCGATAGCGACGATGGGCATCGCTCCCTTCATTGCGTGGTACAATTGCCGCGCGCTACAGACGGGTTCGCAGCTGTGTGCGAAAGCGGCCCGTTTCTGGACGAAAATCTTCGCCGTTGCTTTCGCCATCGGGGTCGTAACCGGCATCCCGATGGAGTTTCAATTTGGGACGAACTGGGCCGCGTTTTCGGCGAAAACCGGCGCGGTTATCGGACAACCGCTGATGATCGAGGGCGTATATGCGTTCTTCTTCGAGTCTGTCTTCCTGGGGGTGTTGCTCTATGGGCGAGAGCGCGTCACTCCCGTGTTATACGCGATTTCAGCGACCGCCGTGTGGATGGGATCCTGGCTCTCCGGATACTTCATCGTCGTCACCGATGCGTGGATGCAGCATCCTGTCGGGTACGTCCTGGGGCGGGGCGGGACGATCGAGCTTCAGAGCCTTCCGGCCGTGCTCTTGTCGCCGTTCGCCGCATGGCAGTATGCGCATGTTATCACAGGAGCCATCGTTGCGGGCGGCTTCGTCGTGGCCGGGGTCGGCGCGTATTATCTCTTGGCGCAGCGGGACATAGACTTTGGCAAGGAGTTTCTGCGAACCGGAGTGATCGTCGCGTTACTGAGTTCGCTCTTGGTCGTTTTTCCGACCGGGGATCGTAACGGTGCCGACGTTACGGCATACCAACCCATAAAGCTCGCCGCCATGGAGGGGCTGTTTACCTCGGCGCAGGGCGCGCCGCTTGCGATCATCGGCATGCCGGACGTCGCGGGGCACAAACTCATCGACCCCATCTTCGTGCCGGATTTGCTGAGCTACTTAGCATACGGAAACCTTCGCTCAAATGTGAACGGACTGACGTCTTACGCGACCGAGCTGTGGCCTCCGGTCGAGCTTACCTATTATGCGTATCACATCATGGCCGGCCTTGGGACGATCTTCATCGGCCTTGCCCTTGTAGCGGCGCTCCTGCTGCCGCGAGGCCGGCTAGCGCAGACGCCCCCGATACTTTGGGCGCTCTTTCTCGTCATGCCATTTCCCTTTATCGCAAGCGAGGCCGGGTGGGTTGTGGCTGAGGTTGGACGCCAGCCTTGGATCGTCTACGGGCTAATGAAAACGCAGGCGGGGGTTTCGCCGAACGTCGTCACGGGAGAGACGGTTTTCACGCTGATCGGTTTTGTTGGAATGTACGCCGTTCTCGGCCTTCTGTTCGCGATGCTAATCTTGCGCGAAATCGGAATCGGGCCGGCCCTCGAGGATGCGATCGCGATGCCGGCGCGCGCGGTGGAGCGGTGAGCGTTGTTGCGTTCTGCCTCCTCGCAGGCATGCTGTCGGTCTACGTCATCTTGGACGGGTACGATCTCGGCGCAAGTGCGATCTCCCCATTGCTTGCGAAGACCCGCGAAGAACGTGATGCGATCGTGGCGAGCATCGGCCCGTTTTGGAGCGGAAATGAAGTCTGGCTCGTCGCCGCCGGCGGCACCTTGTTCGCGCTCTTCCCAAGAGCATACGCCATATCGTTCAGCGGCTTCTACCTTCCGTTTATCATCGTATTATGGCTTTTGATGGTTCGGGGTATCGCGCTTGAGGTGCGCGAGCACCTTGCCGCGCCGATGTGGACCGATTTTTGGGACGTTGCGCTGTCCTTATCGAGCGTTCTCTTGATCCTGCTCTTCGGCGTGGCTCTCGGAAACCTCATACGCGGCATTCCACTCAGCGCCGACGGCTATTTTCAGGGTACGTTTTCCTCATTGCTCAATCCATATTCAACGGCGGTCGGCCTGTTGGCCGTCGCCGCTCTGATACAACATGGTCTCGCTTACGTTGCGGACAACGCGGCGGAGAAACTTGCCGGCCGTGCGCTCCAGTACATCGGGCGCGTTTGGTGGTTCGTCCTGGCCGCATATCTCGCCGTGACCGCCCTAACGATCGCCGAGCGCCCCGAGGTCGTTTCCACAACGTGGATCGACGTCGGCGCAAGCGCGATCGGCTTCACGGGGCTCGTCTGCGTCGGCCGCTTTGCGTCGAGCCGCAGGCGTACAGGCACCCTTGGAGCCTCGGCGGTCTTTCTGCTCGGCCTCCTCGTGGCCGCTTCGTCGACCATGTATCCCTTCTTGATCCGGCCCTATCATTCTGCCGCAGGCGGGCTCACCATCTCCGCTGCCGCTCCACCGTCCGGAACGCTCGCCATCGCCCTCGCCGTGGCGATCTCGGGACTATCGGTGGTGACGGTTTATACGATATTGCTGCGCAGAGCCATGTCGTCGAGAAGAACGACATCAAGGGCGGAAGGATGAGGAAGCTGCTCCGCACACAATACGATCCGGCCAAAACAAATACGTCTCCAAGCGATGCGGAGCGGCTCGTGTATCTAGCAACCGCCATTTCGGCGCTAGGCGGAATGCTTTTCGGCTACGACATCGGCGTCATCTCCGGAGCCATTCTGTTCGTCAAGAAACAGTTCGCGCTTTCCGCGAGCCTGGAGGAGATTGTCGTGAGTTCGGTTCTGCTCGGTTCGCTTGCCGGCGCGCTAGCGGGCGGGGTTCTGGCGGACCGGCTCGGACGGCGCAAATTACTGATCGTAGCCGCGGTCGTCTTCGGCTTTGGGGCCATCGGGGCGGCGCTCGCGCCGGGGACGGCTTGGCTCATTGCGGCGCGGGTCATTGCGGGTGCGGCTATCGGCATCGCTTCGTTCGTTGCGCCGCTGTACATCTCCGAGATCGCCCCGGTTGCGATTCGTGGAAAGCTCGTCTCGATCAATCAAGTCGCCCTCACGAGCGGCATCGTGATCTCCTATGGCGTCGACTACGCCTTCGCGGGGACGCAAGCGTGGCGCTGGATGTTCGCGATGGCGGTGGTCCCGGCAGCCGCATTCGGTATTGGGCTCCTATTCATACCCGACAGTCCACGCTGGCTGGTGGCCCGGCATCGCATCGACGACGCACAGGCCGTTCTGGAACGGCTTCGCCGTCCGAACGAGGTTCGAAGCGAGCTCGCGGCGATTACGCGGAGCGTCGGGCAGCGGAAAGCGGCCTGGTCTGAACTGCTCGGCCCCATGGTGCGGCCGGCGATGATCGTGGGAGTTGGACTTGCCGTCGCGCAGCAAATTACCGGCATTAACACGGTCATCTATTACGCGCCAACCATTCTCAAGTTCGCCGGTTTCTCTTCGGCACCCGTGGCAATTCTAGCCAGCGTCGGCGTCGGATGCGTCAACGTCGCATTGACGCTTGTCGCCATGCAATTGATCGACCGCGTAGGGCGCCGCCCGCTGTTGCTCGTCAGTCTTGCGGGGATGGCCCTGAGCCTCTTCGTTTTAGGATTCGCATTTTCGCTTCCGCAATTATCGCCGAGCCTCGGATGGCTTGCGGTGCTCAGCCTCATGGTGTACGTAGGATCCTTCGCGGTGGGACTGGGTCCGGTATTTTGGCTCGTGCTCTCGGAGATTTATCCGTTGCGGATTCGGGGCCGGGCCATGAGCGTCGGAACAGTCGCCAATTGGGGCGCGAACTTGATCGTGGCGCTAACGTTCCTCACGCTCACGCAAGTCCTGGGTAGACCCGCGACCTTCTGGCTGTACGGCCTCGTTAGTGTCGGCGCGTGGCTTTTTGCGTTCTTTCTGGTGCCCGAAACCAAGGGGCGAACGCTAGAAGAAATTGAAGCGCACTGGCCCGGGGCGAAGGATTCACGCCCCTCGATCGTGTCGGCGCGCGGCTAAAGGGCAGCGGCTCCCCGGGACCGCAAACTTTAGGGATTCTGACCCCCCGCCATTTCACGATGGCGCGCGAGGGCAGAAGGCGGTACGCTCGGGTTTTGCGGATTTCGGAGCAAGCGATGTCACTCGAAGTAAAGGTAGGGCCGCCGCAACTCGCGATCCACCAGGGCTACACGATGCTCTTGAGCGAGCTGAATGGTCAGATCGACTTCCCGAGCGACAAGGGACTCTACTTTTTTGACACCCGCATGATCAGCAGCTGGGCAGTGTATGCGGACGGCGTGTCGTGGGAGCTGCTCAACGGCGGCACACCTTCATCCGTTCTCTCACGCACCTTTTTGACCAACGATGCAATCGTTACCGGCTGGGGTCCGATCGCGGAGCACGCGCTCGGTTTGATGGTCACCCGTCGCATCGGAGGCGGCTTGCACGAGGATCTCGATGTAACGAACTACGCGATGACGAAGGTCCGCTTCAACTTGGAAGTCGCGCTGCGTAGCGATTTTGCCGATATTTTCGAAGTGAAGTCTGGTCGCATTGTGCGGCGCGGCCACATCACCACCAGTTGGATGGAAAAACGACAGTGTCTAACTACCGCGTATCACAATGAACACTTTTCTCGTTCGGTAGCAGTTACAGCTCGTAACGACGACTCGCCCGCGATCTATGCGAACGGCCGACTCAGCTTTGACGTCGAATTGCCACCAGGAGGCACGTGGCATACCTGCCTCACTTACGATCTTACCGATTGCAAGCAACGGTATCTGGCGCCGGAAGAATGCAATAAGGATAACGCCGCATCGAAGCGTCGCAAGGACGAATGGCAGCGCGACGTACTCAAAGTTGAGAGCAGTAACGAGAGGTTCGCCCAGCTGTTCCATCAGGCGACCGACGACATGGAGGCGTTGCGCTTGCCGATTGAGGGCGCCAATGTCGGGGCGCACGTGCCCGCCGCTGGGTTACCTTGGTTTCTCGCGCTGTTCGGCCGCGACAGTCTGATCGCATCCCTTCAGACCGTTCTCGTCTATCCGGAGTTCGCCCGAGCGACGCTCGACGTGCTGGGTTCCCTGCAAGCTACTGAATGCGACGACTTCCGTGACGCCGAGCCGGGCAAGATCTTGCACGAACTGCGCCGGGGCGAGCTCGCCGCGCTCAAATTGATTCCCCAGACGCCCTACTACGGCTCGGCAGACGTGACCCCGCTCTACCTAATCACGCTTCACGCTGCCTGGTGCAGCACCGGCGACCACGACCTCCTCGAGCGCCACCTTCCGACTGCGGAGCGCTGCCTAGACTGGATCGACAATTACGGCGACCGGGACGGAGACGGGTTTCAAGAGTACGCAACCCGCTCGTCCGCCGGACTAGCGAACCAAAGCTGGAAAGATTCCGGCATCGCGCTCGTCTATCCCGACGGCTCGCTCGTGAAGGGGCCAACGGCGACCTGCGAGATGCAGGGGTACGTCTACGCCGCCTGGCTCGGCATGGCAGAAATATATGATGCCCTTCATGACGCTGCGGCGGCGGAGCGGCTGCGGGCAAAAGCCGCGACGCTTCGGGCGAGATTCGATGAGGCGTTTTGGGATGAGGATGGGGGGTTCTACGCGTTCGCACTCGACGGCGAAAAGCAGAAAGTCTTGAGCGTAGCTTCTAATCCCGGCCATTGCCTGTGGTCCGGCATCGTACCACGCGAGCGCGCCGGCCGTGTGGTGGCTCGGCTGATGCAGGAGGACATGTGGACCGGTTGGGGCATACGCACGCTCTCGGCCGCGCACCCCGCTTACAATCCGTACTCGTACCAAAGGGGAGCTGTCTGGCCGCACGACAACGGCCTGATCGCACAGGGCTTTAAACGATACGGCTACGCCGACGAGGCAGCCCGAATCGCGCACGACGTTTGGTCGGCCGGCGGCTTCTTCATGCTGGACCGCTTACCCGAGCTTTATGCGGGGTTGCAACGCGACGCTGCTACCTTCCCCGTCCAGTACCTCGGCGCCAACGTCCCGCAGGCGTGGGCGGCGGGATCGGTTTTTTCGCTAACGTACGCCCTTCTGGGCTTGCAAGCCGACGCGCCGAACGGAATGCTTTACGTCGATCCTAGCCTCCCGGCGTGGCTCGGCGATATCACGCTAAAGGGCTTGCGCGTAGGGAAGAAGACGTTCGATATCAGGTTTTGGCGCACTGGGAGCGAGACTCAGCTCGAGATACTTCGCGGTGACGCGGCGTCCGTAGAGCATCGCAGGACCGCCGTGGGACGTCCGGCGGTCGTCGCCGCTGTGACGTAAAGGCATTGTTATCATTCACGCCGCCGAACCGACGCTGCGTTAATTGTCGACAGGTTCCCGGTGGGGTGCTCGCTGGCAAAACTACGCCGAACGAGCGGTGGGTCAAGAGCGGGCTACTCGAAGAAAATCGTTAGGACCGCGACATCGTCCAAGTGTTCCGGCGCTTCACGTAACGCGCTTTCGACGATGAATTTTGCCGGGTGCGGCGTGTGCGCTTCAACCGCTTCACGCGCGGCGCGTAGCAGTCTGGCTTCACCTTCTGCCAGGTCGTGGCTGGACTCAATGAGCCCGTCGGTATAAAGGACGAGAAGGGTGCCCGGCTCGTAAGTGAATTCGTGTTCGCGAATGAGATCCGGTAAATCGGATTCGACTCCCAGCGGAAAGCCGTGATTGGGCATAACGCGCGCCGGAACACCCGCTTTCGCGAGGATCGGTGGAGGATGACCTGCGGAGGAATAGGTCACGAGACGGTTCGCCATATCGATGATCCCATAGATTGCCGTGGTGAAGTTTACGTGGTGACCGTTGAGGAAAATCACTTTATTCGTCTGCTCTAACACGGCGCGCGGCATCGGGTTGTTGGTTTGCAGTGAAGCCGCGACCTTGATCGCCTGTTTCGCTTGCCCCATCTTCACCGCCGCGGCAAGCCCTCGACCGCACACGTCGCCGATCGTAAAGGCAATCCGGCCATCGAGGAGCGTGAAAATGTCGTACCAATCGCCGCCGAGGCGCTCGAGCGCTTCTGCCGGCCGATAGAGTACGTCGAATGTGAGGCCGTCGACGACGGGCAGATCGGGAAGCTCAAAGCCCTTCATGAGGGCGTCTACCGTGGCTTCCTTTGCGGCAAGCTCGGCCCGGAGGCGCGCGATCAACACTTGGGGCATTGGTTGCGGCTCGGCTAGCTCATCACGGTGACGTGGATTAGCTGGATGCACGGGGGGCGAGCTCGCTGCTGAATCCGATACGCTTTGCCGGGAGAATGGCCCCGATGAAATCTTGCGCGACGTCCGCGACGACCGGCCGCGAAAAGAAGTAGCCCTGACCGAAGGCACAACCCATCGCCCGGAGTTTTACCAGTTGTTCGTACGTTTCGATTCCCTCGGCAACGGCTTCAAGGCCCAGGTTGTGAGCCAGCATCACGATCGTTTGCGCGATTTCGGCGCTTCGTGGATCGAGGGCGATGTCTCTTACGAAAGAGCGATCTACCTTAAGGACTTGAAGTGGAAAGCGCTTGAGATAGCTTAGCGACGAATACCCCGTTCCGAAGTCATCGATGGAGAGGCCGACGCCTATCTGCCCGAGCAGCCCAATGTTCACCGAAGCCGTCTCGAGGTTCTGCATGAGCGTGGTCTCCGTTATCTCGAGCTTGAGGCATCGCGCCGGCAACGCGTTACGCTCGAGCGCGCCCTGAACTGCTTGAACGAGATTCTCGGACACAAATAACTTCGCGGACACGTTGACGCTGATCGTGAGCTCGTCGGCGCCACCGCTAGCTCGCCAAATGCTTAATTGCTGGGTAGCTCTTTCGAGCACCCAGAGATCCATCTCGACGATCAAACCGAGGCTCTCCGCAGCACCGATAAAATCGTTTGGATGAACCGTGCCGCGGCGAGGGTGTTCCCAACGAATGAGAGCTTCGAATCCGCAGACGGATCCTAGCTCGAGAGATACGATCGGCTGATATGCCAACCAAAACTCCTCCCGCCGCAGCGCCTGCCGTATGTCAGCCTGGAGGTTCAGAAGGTGAACCGCCCGGTCGTGCATCGCGCTGTCGAAGACGACGTACCGGGCGCGGCCGCGAGCCTTCGCTTCGTACATGGCCGTGTCTGCGTCGCGCAATACTTGCTCGGCGGTTTCGTATCCGCCCGGTCCCATAGCGATGCCCATGCTCGCCGTCGTGTACACTTCGGCGCCCCCGAGATTCACCGTCTGTGCGAGCGCCGCTTGTATCCGTTCGGCGATGTGAAGTGCCTCGTTTTCGTTACGTAGATCCACGAGCAAGATCGTGAATTCGTCGCCGCCTAGTCTTGCAACGGAATCCCCAGGACGAACGCATCGTTCGAGCGTGCGCGCCACATGCACCAGCAAGCCATCGGCGATACCGTGGCCGAGGCTATCGTTTATTATCTTAAATTGATCGAGGTCGAGAAAGATCAGCGCAAATCGCCGGTTCGGATGCAGCAGGGTTTCCGCGATCGTTCGCCTGAGCGATTCACCAAATGCGGCACGATTCTGGAGATGGGTAAGATCGTCCGAAAATGCGCGAAGCGTCATGGCCTCTTCGACCTTCACGCGTTCGGTGATGTCGTGCGCGATCTTGACGAAGCCGCGCGGATGCCCGTCGGGGTCGTGCTCGAGTCGTTTCATCTGTCCGCTTGCGAAAAAGCGGCTGCCGTCGCGCCGAACGTGCCACGCTTCGTCCGTCGCCTGCCCATCGATTGCCGCCGTTTGAAGTTCGATGCTCGGGACGTCACAACGGAGCGCCTCGGCCGTGTAAAGGAGAGCAAAGCTCTTGCCGACGATCTGCTCCGAAGTATAGCCGAAGAGCTTTTCGGCTCCGGAATTCCAAAGCAGAATTCTCCCCGCCACGTCGATTGAAAAAATCGCATAGTCCGTTACGCCTTCAATGAGCAGACGAAGGCGTTCCTCGCTTTCGCGCAAGAGTTCGCCGGCGAGATGCTTTTCCGTCGTGTCGCGAACGATTTTTGTGAAACCGACGATGACGCCGTCGGGATCGCGTAATGGCTGAACGGTGTCGGTACACCAGAGGCGGCTACCATCTTTTCGCACGTGCCAACCATCGCAAGATGCCTTTCCTGTCGCGATGGCTGCCGACAATTCTTTTTCTGGAAGGTCGCTCGCAATGTCTTCGTCGGTGAAGATGAGGGAGTAATGATGGCCGAGGACGTCTTGCGAATCGTAACCGAACGTGAATTGCGCGCCCGAGTTCCAACTCGTGATCAGACCGGTCGTTGAAAGCGAAAAGATCGCGTAGTCGGTAAGACTTTCGATGAGCCGGCGGTATTGATCCAGCGGGTCGCCGACGTGCCCGTTCGTGGGCGCGGCCGCCGCGGGCGTTTTCCGGCGCGTTTCCGGCACACTCATCGCAGAACCACCGGTTCACCGATGGAAGGCGACGAGGTGGCAGCCGACCTTAGGGCGATCACAAAGGTGCCATTATTTGAGCAGTCGGCGGAATTTGTTGCTTTCATTACCTTTCCGGCGGTAGCCCATCAATATACGCCTTGGTGCTTTACCCCGCCATCCTGGAAAAAGGGGATACAATTGCCGGGCTTCGACAATTGCCGCGTGCGCCGAGACGAATTCCCCTTACCTTACAGCGGAAAGCGCGCTGCGTATATCGTGAATTAAAGGGGGCGCGACTATGACTACAACGCGTCGTTGGCTTGTTCGGCCTCCCAGCCTAGGATGCGCGCAATGAGCTCGCTTCGATTGTGGCTTCCCGTTTTATCGAGCATGCTCTTGATATGATCTTGAACGGTAGAAGACGTGATGAAAAGGCGTTTGGCGATCTGATCGAGATGATGACCGTCCAATAACAGGGCAAGAACCTGCACTTCACGCGGAGAGATATGATACCGGGAAGCGGCGCCCGTGAGCGAGTTCGAGGCCTGCGCACGGTCGACTCGGACTCCAATGAAAAGGCCGGCCGGCCCGAGCAGCGGATGAGTTCGCACGACCAAGAACGAGACAGGCTTTGCAATCCCGCGTTTATTCTCGGTTTCGGTCGACCAAGACGCCGTCAGGTGCCGCACCGTGTCCTCGAGCAACACGGGTAGACGTTCGGTGATTCGCGTCTGAAAGTCCGTAACGGCTACGTGAGGCTTATCGTCCGGATTCCAGGCTAGGACGATTTGCAGGTCGCTGTCGAGAACGTAGAAGGCGCCGTCAAGGGGGTCATTCGCATCGACGGCGGTCCCGTCAACGGAGTCGCGATCCTCGGAAAGCGGCTGCAAGCGGAGCGCCGAAAGGCGGTCTGAAACGGCAGCGACCGCGAACGTCAGCATGCTGATCTCACTTGACGTGAAGCGGCCGAGTTCTGCAGTTCGCAATAACGTAAGAATTCCGAAATCCGCTTTAGCATCGGCGAACAAAAGCGTTATCCCACTCTCGAACCCGTCGAGCGGTCCGAGCGTGGCAGCGATCCGCGGGCCTCGTGACGCTTTCTCACGTTGCCTATTGAACTCAAGCGTAAGCCCGCGCAAACCGCGGCCGGACGAAGGCGAACCGAACAGCGAAACGAGGTCGCCGCCCGGCTCGACACGCGCATACGTCCAGTGCGACGCCGGGACGACTTTAAGAATCCCGGACACGATCGGGAACGCAGGATCCGAAACGGGCATTACATCCTGAAGTGAAGATTCGCCGGACGAATCGGGTGGGTTCGACACGCGGCGGACGCGACGCGCTTTCCGATCGGAATTGCCCTTATCCGCCTTTTTCACGGTGTGCGTCCCTTAGGCAAAATGCTAGAGTAACAGACAAGGTTCGACGGCGAGGGTGGGATTGCTTGTTTACCCTCTGCACCGTCCATTGGTCTCCCCGCCTGGCCGCCGGTCGTTGTGAAAGCGTTTGCCCCTATGCCCCCAACATGCTGCTTGGCAGGAATTGACAACGATAAACTTCCTTTACTAACGACCGTTCTGGCGGACGCCGGCTTACAGACCGTTCCCGGCATCACGAGAATGACTATCACTGACATTGCGAGGATCTTGCCGACGGTGATCGTCTGCGATGTCGATGCGCTCGTCGTCGATAAGCTCGAACAACTCCGTCAGCTGCGCTTTATCTTGCCGGGATCGACGATTGCGGTGTACACGGGACAACTTGAAGAGCCCTGGGCGGCCGCCTGTCACCGCGCAGGCGCAAACTGCGTCCTCTCCAAGATGTCTTCGCGAACCGAACTCTCTGCCGGCATCGTCGCCGTGCTGCGAAGCGGATGTTTCACGGACCCACGTTTTGTGGCGGCGACGTCCGTCCTGTAGGAGCAAGGCGAAGGCTCAAAGCTCGCGTACTAGGACCCGTATGTCCGCACGCACTTTCGAAACGTTGCTCTACTCGGTCGAAGACGGCATCGCCACGATCGCCCTGAACCGGCCCGACAAACTCAATGCGTTCACGTCGCAGATGATGCTCGATATGATCGGCGCGTTCGATCTGACCGACTCGGACGACGCCGTACGCTCCGTCATCGTCACGGGATCGGGCCGCGCGTTCTGTGCTGGCGCGGACTTGGGCTCCGGCGGCCAAACCTTCGACTACGCCGCGCGCCGCGCCGAAGCGGACGGCGAGAAGCTCGAGGGCGAGATCTACCGCGACGGCGGCGGCCGCGTCAGCCTGCGCATGTTCGACAGTCTCAAGCCCATTATCGCCGCCATCAACGGCCCCGCAGTCGGCATCGGTGCGACGATGCTGCTCCCGATGGACATTCGCCTCGCATCGACCGATGCGCGCATCGGCTTTGTCTTCAACCGCCGCGGCATCACGCCGGAAGCCGCGTCCGCATGGTTTCTTCCGCGCCTCGTCGGCATCTCGACGGCACTCGAGTGGTGCTACTCCGGGCGTATTTTCCCCGCGACCGAAGCCAAGGAACGCGGCCTCGTGCGCACGCTCTTCCCGCCGGAAGAGCTCCTGGCCGGCGCGCGCGCGCTCGCGCACGACCTGACCGAACACTCCGCGCCCGTCTCGATCGCACTCACCCGTCAGATGATGTGGAAGCTCCAGGCGGCCGACCACCCGATGGAGGCCCACAAGATCGACAGCCGCTCGATCCAATCGCGCGGCATGTCCCCCGACGCGCGCGAAGGCGTCACCGCGTTCCTCGAAAAGCGCCCCGCCGTCTTCCCGAACACCGTCTCAGCCGACATGCCGTCGTTCTACCCGTGGGCTCCCGAACGCCGCTTCGGAGTCGAGTAACCTTACGCTGGGATCGGCGCCGGGCCCGTCTCGATGACCGCAGCGCGTTCGACGAAGCTGCACAGGAGGTTGGCGAGTTCCATTTGTTCGGCGTTGCGGCAGCGGGCATCGAGCAGGCGAGGGCTGCAGACGAGGACGCTGATGCATTGTGCGCGGGAGACGGCGACGTTGAAACGATTGCGGTCGAAGAGGAACGTCATGTCGCGCGGAAGGTCGTCGCCGCTCGAGGTCGCCATCGAGTAGAAAACGACGGGGGCTTCGAGGCCTTGGAATTTGTCGACGGTTCCAACTTGAATGTCGCCGAAGCCGGCGGCTTCGAGGGCATCTGCGATCTTGCGTCGCTGGAGGTTGTACGGGGCGACGACCACGATGTGGCGCTGCTCGATCCTCGCCGCCGGGTTGTCGAAGTGAATGAACGTACCGTCGAACAGCAGCGTGCGCACTTCCGCGACGATGCGATCCACTTCCTCGAGTGAGTAACGTTCGTTGCCTTCATGCTGCACCGGCAGATGAACGAGTCCGCCGCCGCGTAATCCGGACGACGCGACCCGATTCCCGCGCGTGCGCGAATCGGCGTGAAGGCGGCCTTCGTAACTCGTTTCGGAGACGAAGTTTGCGATGCCCGGCTGCATGCGAAAGGATGAATCGAGGAAGATGCCGCGGTCCGGCGGTACGGTTTCCGTATCGCCGAGCAGATGCTGCAGAATGGAGCGATCCGTACCGGCGGGATGCGTTCCCTGCGTTACCATCGGCAGCTGCTGCGGATCGCCCAGGAGGACGACGTTGCGCGCGGCCATCGAGGCGTTGAGCGCATCCGCAAGCGAAACTTGGCCGGCTTCGTCGATGACCATCGTGTCGAGCAAGACCTCCGGCGCTGCGGACGCCCAAAAATACGCAGTGCCGGAATGCACCTGCGCGTCGAGCGAGGGAACCTTGTCCGCGCTTCGCACCATCGGCACCGGCAGCCGCGAAGCGAACTCCGAATCGTCGGTCTGGCTCATCTTGTGAACCCCCTCGAAACGAAATCCCGCTGCCTGGGCGGACGCTTCGATCTTGTGGAGCAGACCGTGAAGCGCCTTGTGACTGTTAGCCATGAGCCCGATGCGCTCGCCCGCAATCATCCGCGCCACGATGGCAGCGGCGCCCGTCGTCGATTTGCCCGATCCCGGCGGACCTTGGATAAAGAGATACGAGCGATCGAGACCCGCGATCGCACTTGCGATCGACGCGCCGTCGATCGTGGCCGGTTGGATCGTCGCACCCGGCGGCCGTCCGGCAAAGCGCGGGGGCTCGCCGCGCAAGAGCGCGGAGGTTGCAGCGTTGCTGCGCCGTAGCGTTCCGTCGAGGAGCGCTCGCGCAATTCGCTCGATTCCCGCTTGACGGATCCCGTGCGGAAGCGGGCCGGCGGGAATCAGCGCGCGCAACGTGGCGGCCATCTCCTTCGAGAGTTTGAGCGTCATGAGCCGGCGCGTCTCGTCGTGGGAGACGATCTCCGTCACGGGCTTTTGCATGTCGGGACAGTCCGCGTCGCCG
>Ga0302326_10017122_pt1 | contig 15133 bp, 14 predicted proteins | sample Palsa_T0_3_FD_202264 | JGI IMG/M metagenome (GOLD analysis project Ga0302326, IMG submission 202264) | Peat permafrost microbial communities from Stordalen Mire near Abisko, Sweden - Palsa_T0_3 | ecosystem: Environmental > Terrestrial > Soil > Palsa > Peat permafrost | place: Sweden: Abisko...
GTCGGCAAAGTCCAACCCCCGTTCCGCCAGAGTACGCGCTCTTTTGGCAGGATCGAAGGTGATACCCATCATTTATCGTAACTACAACAATACCGGACGTCAACCTCAATGCTGACGCCGCGCTGAGGGGAACCTAACGATGAGCTTGAGCGACGCAGGTATGCGCCGACTTAAAACGAAGCTGATTTCTCGATCATCGACTCCCTCCTTGGCCATTCGAGGACGCGGCCCGCGCTCGCTCGACCGATTGTTAGGCCAAGTTACCTGCCAAGCCAAACAAGCGACAGTGCAACGCCCAACGCGGCACCGCCCAGCGCCATGTTTGGATATGCAACAGACTTAAAACCGTAATCGCAACGACGCCGACTACAAACCCGCCACCAAGAGCCGACAGCAAGTTGAGAAAGCGAAAGCGCGCCAATAGGTAAAACACAGGAAGTCCCACCAAGGACCCCAATGCCAGCGCCGCAAGGTAGAAGGACGCCATAAGCCCAACTAGCCAAGGGACGTCTGAGATTGCGACGGGCGGATCTAGTACAGCAACCCAAATCGCGGGAACCACCGGCGCGATGAACAGGCCAGCATTGCCGGCACGGCGCTGCGTCGAAAAGAAAGATGACGACAAACTCTGCCTCTAATGATGCGGTTGAGCGACGCGGGGCTTCACTAGCGTCGAACGAAGGCACTTTATCCCAATCATCGATCCCCTCCTTGGCTCACCGAAGACGCGACCCGCGATCGCTCGAACCGATTGTTAGATTTCGTTAGCGAACCCTCTGCAAACGTTCTGCCATGCGCGTTTGCCACCCGGGTCCGGTAGCCTTCCATCGGGCGATCACGTCAGCCGGCAATCGCAGGGATATCAATTTACGCGGATTCGCCGACACCGGCCTGCCACCCCTGTTGATCTTGGCGCGCTTCAACATCCCTTCCGTCAATTCGGGCAATTCATTGTATTCCCGCGCCTTAATTACGTGAGCGTCAACCCGCGCAAGATCAGACTTCAAGGAGCGGCGCGATGCGCCTTTGTTCGCGTTCATTGGCTTTCCTCATGCTAAAAATATGACGCCCTGCGTCGCGCGACGTGTAACCGACTACAATCATTCGGCCTTCCAAATACCCGAAGCAGATCATGCGAGTTTCGCCATAGTCCTTACGAGTATCCTCAATATCTAGAGTCGCGCCGGCGAAAATCTTGGCGGCATCTTCGAAGTTTAGCCCACGATCGGCCAGCGTCTTGTCCCGCTTGGCCGGATCGAAGGTGATTTGGATGATGGTTATTGTATCTACAACAACCACGGGACGCAACATCCGCAGACCGCGAAGTTGCTACAGGAATCTAACAAACAACTAGAAGCCCCAAGTGTCGCTAACCCCGCTTCCTCTCGACAATCCCCCTCCCGCATGATCCAAGCTCCCGCATCCTCCACGCCCAACCACACACCCCCGCACGTTTCCGCGGAAACGCCTCATGCCCCGAACCCGAATGACACATACAGCCCCTGCGCGTCCCGCCTCGCCAGCAACAACCACCTATCTCCCGCCTCGCCCCGCCCCACTCGTCAAATACACCGCAAACGTCCCCAGCCAATGCCCGCCCTCGTAATGCTCCCCCGTCACGGCCGGCAGCGCCGCCTCCCCATGGCGAGCCGCCGCCGCTCGCAGCACCGAGATGCGCCCATCCCCCGGCTCGAGCCCATGGGCGATACCCTCCAGCATCCAGGCCCGGCTCAAGTTCAACCCGTCGAGGTGCGCCAGCTTCGGATCCGCCCGATCCGTCACCACCGCCGGTTGCAACCAGACAACGCCCGCCTTGCGCGGAATCCCCGGCAAGAAACCCGACAGCCAATGCCCAAACTCAGCGGGCCCCATCACCCGGCGCATGAAATCTGCCTCCGCCAGGCATGGCGACAGAAAGTCCTCCCCGGATGGCTCGTACTCGATCGGGCAGTTTTTATCATTGAAATAGAACCGCTTCGCCGCATCCGCCAGCACGCCGCGCATCTGCGTGTCGCCCGCCACTCCCGCCCAATCCCAGATCAAGCCGAACGAGAATGCCGTTTGATCATGCTCGCCCACCCGAATCGGGTAGTGCAGCTTCGGCACCCAGCTCTTCAAACGTGCAGCAGCCTCTGTTTCCAGCGGCCGCACCACGCCCGCCCACTCGCGCCCCTGCGGATCATCCCAGCTACGCAGCTCCGCCGACAATTGTAATAACCAAGCCAACCCGTAAGGCCGCTCGAAGGACGCACGATCCGCACGCTGCAAATACGCCACTTCCCCCGCAATATTCTCCTTCGTCAGACTGCGCGCCAGCTCCGTCCGCGCCGTCTGCGCGAAGGGCGCGTCCGGCATCAGCCGCAGCAAGCGCACCAGCAACCAATGGCCATGCACATCCGAGTGCCAGTCCAAGCAACCATAAAACGCCGGCGTGAGCACATGCGGCGGACGCGCATCCGCGTCGCTGTCCAAGGTGTGACTGAGGTGATTGGGATACTCCGCATGTAGGCACTTGAGCGCCAGACCCGCGAAGCGTGCCGCCGCCGCCGGCTCCATGGCGATCGCCGGCTCGCGATCGGCTGGCACCGCGACACCCGCCGCACAGAAGATTGATACTAAAGTCACTGCAAGGTAGCTTACTCGGCGCATGCGGGATTCCTTTGACACGAATCCCTGCATCGTAAAGGAAGAGTACCGCATTGCAAAACGGCGCATGCCACCCGCGCACCGCTCGCCTGGCGCACCGCCCAAGCGGCGCAGTGAAGGAGACCCCGATGCCCGATCAAACCAGTCCCCTCTGGCCCGAGCTCAACTACCACGCCTGGCAAGACACCCGCGCCACCCTGCAGCTATGGACACAGATCGTCGGCAAGATCCGCCTCATGCAAACCCCGTGGCTGAATCACAGCTGGCACGTGCCTCTGTACGTCAACTCCAAAGGACTCACGACCTCACCCATCCCGCGCGGATTCCGCGCCTTCGAGATGCAATTCGATTTCATCGACCATGTGCTCGACATCACCGTGAGCGACGGCGGCACCCGCCGTCTCCCCCTGCAACCGCGCAGCGTCGCCGACTTCTACGCCACAGTGATGGCGGCGCTCACCGAGCTCGGCGTGGCAGTCTCCATCAATGAAAAACCCTGCGAAATCCCCGGCGCCATTCCTTTCAGCCAGGATCGTACGCATACCGCCTACGATCCCGACTACGCCCGGCGCTTCTGGCAGGTTCTGCTGCAAGCCGATCGAGTGCTCAAGAACTTTCGCACCAGCTTCCTCGGCAAATGCAGCCCCGTCCATTTCTTCTGGGGCAGCTTCGACCTCGCCGTCACCCGCTTCTCCGGCCGCCGCGCCCCGCCCTTTACCGGCACCGCTCCCGGCGTCGCGCCCGACATCATGCGCGAAGCCTACTCGCACGAAGTCAGCAGCGCCGGCTTCTGGCCCGGCGGCAACGGCACCGATTTCCCCGCGTTTTATTCCTACACCTACCCCGCACCCGCCGGCTTCCGCGACGTCGCCGTACAACCCGTCGACGCGTTCTTCAGCGAACCGCTGGGCGAGTTCCTGCTCCCCTACGAAGCCGTCCGAACCGCCGCCGATCCGGAAGCCGCCCTGCTCGCCTTCCTGCAAAGCACCTACGAAGCGGCCGCCGTCACCGCACACTGGGACCGCGCCGCGCTCGAATGCCCACGCGGCCGCCTCTGCGTCCCTCGGGACGTTTGAAGCATCGACTTCGGCCCGGAATCGGCCTATACATACACTCTCTTCGGGGGAGCATCGCATGACACAGCACCACGTGCCTGAACTCATCACTCGTCTGCGCACCACTCGTCTGCGCCTCACTCTTCTGCGCCGAAGCGCACGGCTCGCCGTCCTCTGCACCGCCGCCGCAGCGCTCTCATTCACCGGCGCCGCCCTCGCCGCCACCTCACCGGCGCAAGCCGAGTTCGGCGGCCAATGCACCGAAGCGCTCGCCCAAGGCCGGCATGTGATGACCGACTGCAGCACCACCTGGACCGACAAGGACGGCAAGACCTATTGCTTCGCCGACGACGGCGCCAAGAAATCCTTCCTCGAAAAGCCGGCCGAGAATCTGCAAAGTGCGCGCGCCTTCATGGCCGCCAGCAGCGTCGAGTCCACCGAGAAAGCCATGGAAGATTTCTCCGGCACCGACGCCGAAGGCCTGGTCAAAGCGACGATCGACGCCAAGCTCAAGGCGAACAACGGCCTCTTCCCGATGGACGATCCGCTCAACGGCGAACATCTGAAATTGACCTACGACGACATCGACTTCACCCGCACCATCGACGGCTACGGCTTCTTTCCGGACGTGAAATTCCACGATTCACAGAACGCGCAAAAAAAATACCTGATCGACTTCTGGGTCATGCCGGTGGGCGGCAAACTACAAGTACAGGAAACCCGTATCTACAAGGCCCCACTTCTTTCAGACGGAAAATGGACCACCATGGAGCGCCAGCCCATCCCCTGGTGGTGGATACCCGCCTCCGAACACCCTGGCCATCTGGCCACCAAGCGCGGCTGGGAAGTGATGTCCGCCGTCGAGCAGAACGCGATGCAGGAGACCCAGAAGAACAACGGCGTGTTCAAGCTCAAGGATGACAAGACCGGCCAGGAGCTCACCCTAGAATTCGTCGACACCCACCAGCCCGTGCGCCAGCTCGACGACGGCCACTACTTCGCCTGCACCGATTTTCGAGTCGCCGGCACCAAGGACCAGATCTACGACATCGATTTCTGGGTCAGCGACAAGGACGGCAAGATGACCGTCGACCAAACCAAGGTGCACAAAGTGCCTGAACTCAAGAGCGGCCAGTGGATTCAAGTGCCGCGCTACGAATGGAAAGACATCGGCAACTCGCACGTCGTCCCTTAAGCGCGCCGCTCCCTAGCGCCCTGCTCCCTGGCGCCCTGCTCCCTGGCGCGCCGCTCACTCATGGTCGCGGCGCGAATTCTTCACCAGCGTCTTCAACGTGGCCAAATCCGCGATGCCCGCCACCAGCTGCCGCCCGACCACGATACCCGGCGTGCCCTTGAGGCCCAGCGCCTGCGCCTCCGCATCGTTGCGCTCCAGCAGCGCCGCGATTTCCCTGGCATGCCCGACACGATCCTTTTTCAAGGCCTCCATGTTCACGCCCGCGTGCTGCAAAATATCATCCACCTGATCGATCTGCGCTAGGCGCGGGCCGCTCAGCAACGCCTCGTGCGCCGCCAAGTACTTCCCCTGCCATCCTGCCGCCAGTGCAGAAGCCGCCGCATACTCCGAGACCGGCCCCAGGATCGGCCAATCCTTGTACACGAGACCGATACTCGAATCCTGCGCGAGCAGCGCCTTCAACGTCGGCACCAGCTTCTTGCAATACGGACAGTTATAGTCGAAATACTCGACCACCACGACATTCGGCTTGAAGGCCCCCACCGGCCCCGTGCCCGGATTGGCAAGGATTTGCTTCACCCCATCGCTCGTGATGAGGGCAACGTCCTGCGCCGCCGCCGCATCCATCAGCAACGCGCACACCAGAAACGACAACAGAGTGTGAAATATTCTCATGGCGCATCGTATCCTAAACGCCCCACCCAGGCTCGCACCGCAGCGATGAACCCGTCGCGCCAGCGCCAGTCAGCCGGCCACATCAGTGCACCGGCTGAATCAGCCCCGCATCATCCATTTCAACAGAGTTGATCCGCGGACTGACCGCATGCGCCTGCATCCAAGCGGAGTGGTAAGGCAGCAGCACCGCCTTCGCTTCGGCCGGCGTGCCGCGCAGCCAGGTGTCGTAATCCCGGCGCCTCAATATGCCCGGCATCAGCCCATCCGAGAGAGCAATCCCTGACAGAAGGTCGTTCGCCGCCACGCGGATCACCGAACAACTCTCGATCACATCACCGTCCTCGCCCTCCGAGCGGTCCCACACCGCGGCCAGCCCGAAAACCGACCGATTGACCAGACGCACGAAGTAAGGCTGCCGGTAATTCTCCCGCGTCAGCCGCCACGTATAAAACCCCGATGCCGGCAGGATGCAGCGCTGCCCGCTCAGCCAAGGCATCCGATACGCATGTGAACGCTCGATGCGCGCCCTATCCACGCACGCCATCGCATCATCCGTCGGCCGACCCTCCGCCCACGACGGAATCAGGCCCCAGCGCATCATCATTCCCTCCGTCTGCGCCCCATGCACACGGATCGCCGGGACAAACTGCCGCGCCGCCACGTTGAATTTCGCCGTGAATTTCCACCACGCCTTCGCCGGCAAGAACTCGCGCTCCGCCGCCACCTGATCCGAAAGAACGTAGCGATCGCACATGAACCGAGCTTAAGGCCATCCGTCATCCAATGCTGTGACGGAATTCGTCTTGCGCAAAGCGCGGCGCCGGCCCCTTCACCAACCCACCGCCTCGCCGTCCTTCCTGAAGTCCGATGCACCGCGGTAATAGCCCTCGACGCGGCGCGGCACATCCGTACCGTCGGAATGTGCAGCAGGGGCCTGCGGCACGAACATGATCGTCTGCACGCCGCCCATGTCCTCTCCGTTCACCGAATTCACCGTATGCCCCATCGCCGCCAGCTGCGACCCGACCAATTCATACAGCCGGGTCTCCAGACTCAGCACATTCGACACCTGCGAATGCCTGAACCGCGCCATGTCCGCGGCCGCCTGAACATTCGCGCCCAGATCGAACGTGTCCACCAATATTTGCGCATGACCCTGCGCCTGCATATCCCCGCCCATCAAAGTGACCGTCATCAACGGCTGCCCACCCTGCATCACGAAGCCCGCCGACAAAGTATTGAACGGCCGCTTGTGCGGCTCGATGACATTCGGACTCTTTGGATTCAGCGTGAACAAGCCACCCCGGTTGTGCAGCACGAAGCCATAACCCGGCACCGTGATCCCCGAACCGAACGCACTGAAATTACTATTGACCCACGACACCATGTTGCCTTCACCATCGGCAGTCGACAGCACGATCGTATCGCCAGGCAACGCAAAATTCCCCGCAGGACCCAGCGCCGACGCATGCCGCGGATCCACCTTGCCGCACAACGACGCCGCATACGATTCCGACAGCAACTTGGCGAGCGGCACCGCCGCGAATTTAGGGTCCGCGTTGAAGCGATACAGATCCGTATACGCCAGCTTCTTCGCCTCCACCAAGAAGTGCCAGTACTGCGGACTCAAAGGCCCGAGCGACGCCAGAGTCGCGCCCGGCGCCCACTGCGGCACACACGCCTGCAGAATGTTGAGCATTTCATTGGTCGCCCACGCCTGCGACGGCGGCGGCAACTCGAGAATCTCGAACCCATGGTATTCGCTGCGCGCCGGCTCCACCCATTCGCCCTGGTATTTCGCCAGATCCGCCAACGTCATCGTCCCACCCAACGCCCACGACTTGGCGACGATGGCCGCAGCAATCTCACCCTTGTAGAATCCATCCGCGCCCTTGGCCTGCAGCAGTCGGAAGGTCCGCGCCAGATCCGGATTCTTGAAAATCTGCCCCGCCAGCGGCGGCTGACCATTCACGTACCAGGTCTTGATGGAATCCGGGTCAGGTTCCGTGCAACATTTTTCCAAAGGCAGCGCGTTGGGCATTCGCCAGTCATCCGCTATCCTCTCGGTGACCGGAAAACCCTTCTCCGCATACTCGATCGCGGGTTCCAGGACCTCCTTGAAAGTCAGCTTGCCGAAACGTTTCAGCGCCGCCTGCCAGCCCCACACAGCGCCCGGCACAGTCACCGTCAAAATTCCATGGGAGGGCATCCCCGAGGACGGCCCCCAATTCTGCGGATTCCACTGATAGCCCAAAGAATGAAATCGCGACAACGTTGCGCCCGAAGACGCCGTTCCGCTCGCGTTCAACACATAGGTTTTCTTGTCCTTGGCGATGTAGATGACGGCGAACAAATCCCCGCCCACCCCCACCATCATGGGCTCCACCAGATTCAGCATGGCCGCTGTCGCCACCGCCGCATCGATGGCGTTGCCGCCCCGCATGAGAGTCTGCAACCCCACCTGCGCCGCCAGCGGCTGACTCGCCGCCACCATCCCATGCTGCGCCATCACCTCCGAACGGCTCTGCGACGGCCACCCCTCCGCCCGAGCCCCGCGGACCGCTCCGCAAAACGCCGGCGGCGGTGCCGCCCCGCACCCCGCGCCCATCGAAGCAGGCTGCGCGAACACCCAAGCCGGACTCAGAATGGCGAGCAATTGAATCGCCGCCATCCACTGTGATTTCCTCAAATACCCCTCCCCCATGGACGAAATCGCCCACCGCCGCCAGAGCCATCCGCTCATATACCTCATACTAACCAAAAAATCCGGGACGGCGGTCCCGATGTGCTCACAGCCAAGCGCGCCAGGCGGGGCAGTCCCTACTGCTTAGTTGCCCCCACTCTTCATGTCGCCCGCAAATCCTCCAACACCTCGCCCATCCGCAACAACTCCTCCTCATGCGGCGCATCCCGCAGCGTCTCCTTCAGCGCATCCCCATACCACTCGCGCATCGCACGTGTTGCCAATAAGCGTTCCGCATACGCCGCCGCCGCAGAATCCAAGCTCAACCCATAGGTTTGAATTCTAAAAGCCACCGGCGCATAGAACGCATCGACCGCCGTGAAAGCCTTGCCCGCAAGGAACGGACCGCCGAAGCGCCGCAGCCCCTCGCTCCATAGCGCGTCCAGCCGCGCCACCTCACGCTCCAGCGCCGCAGGACGCTCATGCAGCCGCACACGCTGGCCACAGCTCATCGAACAGCGATTGCGCAATTCCCCAAACCCCGAATGCATCTCCGCCGCCGCACTGCGCGCCCACGCCCTCGCACCCGCGTCAGTCGGCCATACTCCCTCATGCCGCTCCGCCAGATATTCCGCAATGGACAGCGAATCCCACACCACCGTGCCCCCGTCCACCAAACAAGGCACCTTTCCGCTGGGCGAAATCCTGCGAAAGTCCCGCCACATCGATTCCTCCCCAAACGGCACCAAATGCTCGCGAAATGCGATCCCCCGCTCGCGCATCAGCACCCATGGCCGCAACGACCACGACGAATAATTCTTGTTCGCTATATATAAGTCATACATCCGCTTACTCCCGTCTCGATCCAACCTCGGACAAATGCTCCTGTGCTCCCTGCATCCACCGCAGCGAGCCGGGTGTCACGAATTTGTTCACCCAGCGATCGTGGATGAGCCGTATCGGGACGGCGTTCAGGAAATGCAGCTTCTCGCGCCCCTGCCGGCGCGTCGCGATCAGACCCGCCTTTTGCAGCAGCTTCAAATGCTTCATGACGCCGAAGCGCGTCATCGGCAGCTGCTTTTCCAAAGCGCTCAAAGTCTGGCCGTCCGCCTTGAACAGCTCATCGAGCAGCTTTCGCCGCGTCGGGTCTGCCAGCGCTTTGAACACCTCATCCATGGTCACGACCATACGTGACCTTTTGGTCACCCGTCAAGGGCGGATCGTAGTCTCCTTACATCGCACCGACGCCCCGAGGCGTAAGCTGATGCTGCACAGTCCCCAAACGAGGTCATCGGAAGACCCATGAACAGTAATACTCCTCCAGTCACGGCATCGCTTGGATTGCATATCCAAGTCAAGGCACCGACGGGACGCAAAGCCGGTCACCTCCCGCAAAGCGTCCAGAACCACTGCGCGCGAATACTGGTGGTCGATGAAGATCCGGCGTTGCGCCGCCTCATGATGGTTCGCCTCGGCGCGGCCAACTACCAAGTGGAATCGGCGGACGGCGCGCAGGCGGCGCTCAACGCGTGCGCGACCTGGCGGCCGCACCTCGTGATCACGGCCCTGCGCATGAAGCCGATGGATGGGCTCGGACTGCTGAGTGAATTGAAGAACCGCTGGCCCGACATGAGTGTGATCATATTGACGGCGCATGGATCGATTCCCGATGCGGTGCGGGCCACTCAGTGCGGAGCATTCGGCTTTCTCATCAAGCCGATCGAGAAATCAGAACTTCTGGGACAGGTGCAGCGAGCCATTTTGGCTTCCCCCTTCACCTACATCAAAGGGGACTGGCGGGCGGATATCGTGTCGCGAAGTCGGCTCATGGATGACCGGCTGGGGCGCGCCAACCGCGCCGCGCGCAGCGACGTTTCGGTGTTGCTGTCGGGCGAGAACGGGACCGGCAAGGAGCTTTTTGCACGTGCTATTCACGCCGCCAGCACACGCCGCGGGAAACCCTTTATTGTCGTCAAGTGCAGGAACCATGCCGAGGAGTCGCTGGAAGCGGAACTCTTCGGCAGTACCGAGGACACCGGCGGTGGTGAAGCAGCCCTCAACCCAGGGGCGTTTCGAGCGGCGCACGGCGGCACCCTACTGCTCGATGAAATCGGCGATCTGCCTCTGCGGCTGCAAGCCAGATTGGTCGGCGCGCTTGGCGAAGACCGGGAATCCGACGACCACCTGCGCAACGCAACGTCGGCCGATGTGCGCCTCATCTGTTCAACGTCTAGCAACCTGAAGAGCTTGCATGCCGCCGGCCGATTTCACGACGACCTGTATTACAGACTCAGCGTTTCACCCATCGAGGTCCCTCCATTGGGGCGTCGGCGCGAAGACATTCCGTTGCTGATCTCGTGCTTTCTGGAGCAAGCGGCCGAGAAAGGCGGGATTGGCAAGATCTATTCGCCGCAAGCCGTGCAACTGCTCGCAACCGCCGAATGGCCGGGGAACGTACGACAGCTATTCGACTTGGTGAAGCAGAACGTGGCCCTGTCGCAAGACAGCTTGATGTCCGAAGAATTCGTGGAGAAATCGTTGGGCAGTGGCGCATCGCGCTTGCCGTCATACAATGACGCACGTGATCAGTTCTCGCGCGACTACCTGGTCAGGAACTTACAAAGCACCTCTGGCAATGTGAGCAAGTCGGCGCGGCTCGCCAAACGCAATCGCACAGACTTTTATAAATTGCTGACACGGTATCGATTGGAACCGGATGACTACAAGCAACGCCGACCGCACACGGCAAAAAAGGCGTCGAAGCGCCGTAACCTGCCGCGTGAGTCGGGCTTGCGGTGAATCGCCGCTCACGGCTTCACTTCAGTACCTGCCTCGCGGGCCTCGGCGCAATGATTTTCCTCACCGGCTGTCATCGTGAGTCGACTGTCACACGGCTACAGGACCTGCCCTTGACCAATGCGAGTCAACTGCAAGGGGACGGCAGCTCGCAGCAATTACTGGAGGATCTGAGTCCGCGCCTGCTACGTCGTTTCGCAGCCATTCGCCCGCCATCGCTGGCGCCTGATTCTGAGTTGGTCCAGCTCGGACGCATGTTGTACTTCGAACCGCTTTTATCGAGAACCGGCAACATTTCCTGCAATTCCTGTCATCCATTGGATCAGTACGGCACCACGCCCACCAAGGTCTCGGTCGGCATCAACGGGCGCTTGGGCCGTCGCAATGCCCCCACGGTCTACAATACTGGGGGACATTTTCGACTGTTTTGGGATGGCCGCGCGGCAACGCTGGCGGAGCAGGCCAGTGGCCCGATCAGCGATCCCAATGAGATGGGGATGAGTCCCGTCCGCGCAGTGCAGGTGTTGAGTTCGATTCCAGGCTACAGAACCGCATTCGCGCAGGCGTTTCCGAACCAAGGGGACGCGATTACGATTGAACACGCCACCACCGCCATCGCCGAATTCGAGCGCGGCCTGGTCACGCCGGCACGATGGGATCGTTACATAGACGGCGACACTCATGCTCTGACTGCCCCGGAAAAGGAAGGCGCGAAGCTGTTCGCCAATTTGGGCTGCATGGTCTGCCACACCGGCGCCTATGTCGGCGGCACGATGTTCGAAAAGCTGGGGATTTTTTCGCCGTGGCCCAATCAGGCCGATCGCGGGCGGCGCGAAATTACTCACAACCCCGCCGACGACATGGTGTTCAAGGTGCCGAGCCTGCGGAATGTAGCTCGAACCCCTCCCTATTTTCACGACGGTTCGGCTCCCACGCTCGACACCGCCGTTCGGATGATGGCGCACCATCAATTGGGCGTTGAACTCTCCGAGGAGGAAGCACAATCCATTGCTGCCTGGCTCGGATCGTTGACAGGGGATATCCCGCGCGACTACATCGCACGGCCGATTCTACCCCAAGCCGTCCGGCAATGAGATATTGGGCCGGTATGCGCAATTGGCCTCTGCGCTCGCAATTGATGCTGCTGTTCGCGTTGTTGTCGATCGCGACCACAGGGATCACCACGGTGACGCTCCTGACGTTGGCCTCGCAGCGGATGAATGCGGATTTGCGCGACAAATCCAGCCAGTATGCACGCCAGCTGCAGCGCGAGTTGGAATCGGTCGTTGCCTTCGATGATCGTCTGACGGCGCGGGAGCTGTTCGATTCGATGATGGCGGATCGCTCCGTCGACGGTTTGGCCGTATACGACTCCACGGGCGAGCTTCTCGAGGGCCGCGGGAATCACCCCGCCCAGCTGGCATCTCTGACAGCCGATATGGGCAAGAGTGCGGGCCACGCCATCACCGTCGCGAATATCCAGTCGCGAGAGGGGCGCACCGGGCGCCTGTATGTCAGTCTCTCGAGCCAGTCGATCGACGAACTGCAGCGCCGCGACGCCGCAATTGCGGGCGCCATCGCAACACTGATCGTATTGGCTGCGCTCGTTCTGGCGGTAAGAGCATCCAGACCGGCCGTCCGGCGCTTGGTAAGCATCGCAGGTGCGGCCCATCTCATGGCTTCCGGCGATCTGCGTCAGACCAACCTGGATGACCGGGCGCAGGATGAAATTGGTGCCCTGGCACATGCATTCAACATCATGGTCTCCGAACTCAGGCGACTCCACCTGGAACGGGAACAGCTCGTCTTGACCGAGCGGGAACGGCTGGAAAATCAGGTCTCCGAGCGTACCCAGGCGCTGCAGCAGAGTCGCGAGATGTTCAGACTCATCGCCGAGAGCACCAAAGCCGTGCCCTTCACGCTGGATCTGAGCCGCGGGTACTTTCCATATATCGGCGACCAGGCGATCCTGAGCACCGGCATCGCCGAATCGCAATGGAAGGAGCCGGGGGGCTTGGATGTCGCTTTCCCGCGCGACCGGAATCCGGAGCTTCGCCAACGCCTCGATGAATGCCAGGCGGGCTCGTTCGAGTTTGAAGCCACCACGCTGCTGAGCAACGGTGCGCGATCGGAATTACGATGGACCGGCACCTGCGAGTGGTCGACCGAGGCGAAACTTTTACGAGGCCTCATACAGGATATCACCGAGCTGCGGCACCTCGAGCGGGAACTCCACGCAGCGCAAAAGCTCGAATCCGTCGGCCGCCTCGCCGCGGGCGTCGCCCACGAAATCAATACGCCCGTACAGTTCGTCTCGGATAACGTGCAGTTCATTCGCACGGTGATCGCCGAAATCGCCATTGTGATCGAGGCCTACCATGCCTTGCAGGATGCCGCGAATCGAGGTGCGGACGTCGTTGCGCCCGCGCGTCGCGCCGCAGAGGCCGAGGCAGCGGCAGATCTGGATTTCCTCATGAAGGATGTTCCACTCGCCATCGATGCCGCGGCTGAAGGCCTCGGGCGTATCAGCACGATCGTGCGTTCGATGAAGGAATTCGCCCATCCCGACCAGGCGGAGAAAACGTGGGCTGATTTGAACCAAGCGATTCGAAGCACACTGGTCGTCGCGCGCAATGAATACAAGTACATCGCGGAGATCGACTCGCAGTTTGGCGAGCTGCCCTTTGTACCGTGCTACCTTGGGGAGATAAATCAAGTGGTGCTCAACTTGATCATCAATGCGTCGCATGCGATTTCCGATGTCATCAAGGATACCGCCAACCGCGGCACACTCACGATTCGCACCCGGCTCGACGGCGACGAAGTCGAGATTTCCATTGCAGATACCGGCACCGGCATTCCAGAATCGGCGCGCGACAAGATATTCGACCCCTTTTTCACGACCAAGGAAGTCGGCAAAGGGACGGGTCAAGGACTCGCCATCGCACGCAGTGTCATCGTCAACAAGCACGGAGGCACGCTGCGTTTCGAGACGGAATGCGGCAAGGGCACGACGTTTTTCATTCGATTGCCGATTGACGCTCCCGGGATGATGCAGGTCGGGGCGGTGGCGGCATGATCCGCGTCCTATTCGTCGACGACGAACCGAATGTACTGCACGCGATGCGGCGCAGCCTGCACTCCATGCGACATGAGTGGGGTATGGATTTCGTCCTGGGCGGCGAAGAAGCGCTTCAAGCGCTCGAGGCCGCGCCGGCGGATGTGATCGTGTCCGACATGCGCATGCCCGGCATGGACGGATGGCAGCTGCTGACGGAGGTAAAAAAGCGTCATCCGCAAACGGTGCGGTTGATATTGTCGGGCCACGCCGAAGCCACATCCATCATGCGCGCGGTGGGCATTGCTCATCAATATCTTGCCAAGCCATGCGAAGGAGCGGCGGTCAAGCTGGCCATTGCTCAGACACAGAGCCTCAGACATCTGGTGCAGAGCGATCATCTTGCGGCATTGGTCGGGCGGGTGGGCGTGCTGCCGAGCGAACCGCGGGCATTTCAAGAATTGGTGCAGTGTCTGCAGGAACCCTCCGCATCGCTCGGGGACGCGGCGCGCATCATCGGGCGCGATGTGGCCATGACGGCGAATATCATGAAGATCGTCAACTCCGCGTTCTTCGGCGCCCGGCAACCTATCGTATCGACGAGCCGCGCGGTGGCCTATCTGGGTCTGGATACGCTGGGCGCCTTGGTTCTGGGTCACGGTGTCTACAAGGCAGATGGCAAATCGGCCCAGGCGAGATTTACCTCGGAGCGGCTATGGACACACAGCCTGCAAACAGCGATGGCTGCCCGGGTCATTGCGCAATGCGAAGCTTTTTCCGCCGCCGAGGTCGAGAGGGTGTTTCTTGCCGGCTTTTTGCATGACGTAGGTAAAATCGTGCTTGCGCCCGATGCCGCGGAGATGCGCGAACACCATGCGGCGGTCGGCGCATACCTATTGGCGCTGTGGGGATTTCCCAATCCGATTGTCGAGGCGGTCGCGTACCATCATGTGCCGAGCCAGGCATCTGGCGGCACATTGGGCCTGGCGGGCGTCGTCCATGTCGCCGACTATCTGGTGCACGAG
>Ga0302326_10017124_pt1 | contig 15132 bp, 6 predicted proteins | sample Palsa_T0_3_FD_202264 | JGI IMG/M metagenome (GOLD analysis project Ga0302326, IMG submission 202264) | Peat permafrost microbial communities from Stordalen Mire near Abisko, Sweden - Palsa_T0_3 | ecosystem: Environmental > Terrestrial > Soil > Palsa > Peat permafrost | place: Sweden: Abisko...
GAGCGACGTTGGGCTGGCGACGTCGACTTCGGAGGCGGCGGCGGTGCCGAAGTCGACAGTGGCCCCACTGGCGAACCCAGTGCCGCTTACCGTGACAGATGTGCCGCCGGTGACAGGGCCGCTAGCAGGGCTGACAGAGCTTACCGTCGGAGCAGCTAGGTAGGTGAACTGGTCGGCAGCCGAAGCGCTCGAGGTTCCTCCACCTGTGGTCACCTTTACGTCGACGGCCTCGGTCCCGGCAGGCGAGGTTGCCGTGAGCGAGGTAGAGCTCAGGACATCGACGGCGGTCGCCGCGACTGTGCCGAAGTCCACAGTGGCACCACTGGCGAACCCAGTGCCGCTTACCGTGACAGATGTGCCGCCGGTGACAGGGCCGCTAGCAGGGCTGACCGAGCTGACCGTCGGAGCCGGTAGGTAGGTGAACTGGTCGTCGGCGGAACTAGCCGAAGTGCCACCTGACGTCGTGACCGTGACCACGACCGTCTCGGTCCCAGGCGGCGAGGTCGCCGTGAGCGACGTAGAGCTCAAGACATTTACGGCGGTCGCCGCAACTGTGCCAAAGTCCACCGTGGCATCGCTGGCGAAACCGGTCCCGGTGACGGTCACAACGGTGCCGCCGGTGACAGCACCGCTTAGCGGGTTGATGCCGGTAACGGTCGGAAGCGCAAAAGCATATGTGAACTGGTCGCCGGCAGAGCTAGTCGAACTGCCGGCCCCAGTCGTCACCGTTACATTCACGGTCCCGGTCCCAGCTGGCGAGGTTGCGGTAAGCGATGTCGAGCTGGTGACTTCGACGTCAGTCGCTGCAACGGTACCGAAGTCAACCGTCGCACCGCTTGCGAAACCGGTCCCCGTGACCTTAACCGATGTGCCACCGGTGGGGGGCCCGGTAGACGGGCTGACTTGGACCACCGTTGGCGCCGCGAGCGCGCCGGTGTAGGCGAACTGGTCAGCGCTCGACGTGGCAGAGGTGCCCCCCGCCGTCGTGATCGTCACGTCGACAGTCCCCGTCCCGGGCGGCGAGGTCGCGGTGAGCGATGTCGAGCCGCCGACGTTGACCTCGGTCGCCGCGGTCGTACCGAAGTCCACAGTCGCCCCGCTGACGAACCCGGTTCCCGTGATGGTCACGGAGCTATCTCCTGCGGCCGGCCCGGTGCTCGGGCTGACCCCGGTGACCGTTGGCACCACCGGCGCGCCCGCATACGTGAACTGGTCAGCGCTCGAGGTAGCAGAGGTGCCTCCCGCCGTCGTCACCGTGACGTTGACTGACCCTGTCCCGGGCGGCGAAACAGCCGTCAACGAAGTGGGGCCGGCAACGAGGGTATTGCTCGCCAAAGCGTTACCGAAGTACACGGCCGTCCCCAGCCCAAAACCCGTCCCAGTGACTGTCACGTCCGTTCCACCGGTGACCGGGCCGCTCGTGGGGTTGAGCGAGCCGACCGTGGGGGTGGGCTCTGTTGGCGCGTTTGTGATCTCGTAAAGCGCGGCAGGTGTGGCAAGGGTCGTGTTGTAACCGGCGACAAAAAGGTTGCCATCGGCCAAGCTGATTGTCCAGATGGGCGGCAACTCGAAGGCGCTGGCTGGCCCGGCGGAGGTGGAGGTGGCCGCGGCCCCACCGCTTATGGTGTAGACGTTGCCGACCGTCCAGGTCCCCGGGGCGATGCCGTAGGCCGGCGTGGCCGACTCGGCGAGCACCGCCAGCGAATAGTTGGCGCCCTCGTCGCCGAGCACAATGTTGCCCGCGGGGTCGACGGCGATGGCGACGACGTCGTTGAAGGCGGCACTGCCGGCAGTCACGTCGCTCAGGCTCTCAGTGGTATCGCCCGGAGTACCTGCTACGGGGTACAGCTCCCCTGCTGTCACCGAACTAAGGCCATAAAGCCCGCTGAGCGTGCCTGATGCCCCGGCTGCCACCCCCGCCAAGAAGGGCAGCACCCATACGGTGTCGTTGGTTGTCCCGAGCGCCGAGCTCGAGATGGCGGTGAACACCAAGTTGTTGTAGCCGTCGAGCGCGATCCTGGGGTAGCCGATGTAGCCGCCCGAGCCGAGCGCCGTAGCGCCGCTGGAAAGGGTTATCTGGGTGCCACCTGCGGGGCTGCCGGCGATAAAGGTGGCCGTTTGGGGGGTAAGTTCCTGGCCGTAGGCCACAGATCGGCCGGTTTGTTCGTCTATCACGAATATGCCCTGGCTTTTCATGGCGACGATGATGTCCCCGTAAGAGTCGATAGCCAGGGACGACGCGGTGAAGGTGGTCGTGGTGCCGCTAGGCAGCGTAATGATCGGAGAGGCCGGCGTCCCGGTGGTAGCGACCTCGTAGAGGTCACCTGGCGTGAACGAGCTGTAGCCGTAGGAGGCAGTGCTGCTCCTGGCAATGACGTCGACCGCCGAGCGCCCGGCACTGTCCGCTAGTACCAGGTTGCCACTGGCATCGAAGGCGACTGCACCGATGTTTATGCCCGAGCTCGTCGCAGGGCCATTGAGGGTCGTGCTAGTAGTCGAGCCATCACCGCCGATCAGGTATACGTCGCCGGCGGTGACACTGAGGCCGAACTCACTGCCGGTGGTGCCGGCCATCAGGTAGATGTAGTCGTCGAGGGTATTGACGATGGCCACGTCTCCATTGGCGGGGCTTGTTGCCGCCTTGAACGCAGCGATGTCGGCCGTGCCAGACGCACACGGGTTGCCCAAAGACACAGTGCAAGAGCCTGAGTTGCTGACCAGGGTGCTGATAAGAGGCGGCCCACTGGCGCTCGCCACCGGGGCCACGAAACCGAGGAACCCCAACGCTTGCAGCAGGGCAGCTGCGCCCGCCACCAAGCGCCGCAGCCGCACGCGCATTGGTCGCTCGTTTAGCGAAACCGACATGGAGGTGCTTCTCTCTCCCGATAAGGAACGGACGCGTCGAGTGCTCATAGCCAGGCCGGCAACAACTGGCCGCCGATCTCGCCAATGAGGACTGCAAGAGCAACCAGCGGAGCGGTTGTCAGAAGCCACGCTGTCCGAACGCTGTAGCGGCGGTAGGACACAACCGCACCGACTGCGACGGCGACATATACGAGCAGCACGAGGACAAATGGGGCAAACGCACTCGACGACCCGCCGGTACCCGTGACCGCGTCGCTGCGACCTTCTTGAGGCGTCGGCACGAAAGCTTGGCTGACCATCTCGGCAACGACAACGACGGCGCGCGACGAGTTCCACGGAAGTTCCGAAGCAGAGGTGACCAGTGTGAGGCGATTGTCTGTGGTCGGGCCGTAAAGTTCATCGACGGCCACTTGGCTCGGGACTTGTGCAAGCGAGGCGGTCGACGAGCTCGGCGGCAACGAGCCGCCCGTAGGACTTGGAGATACGGCACTCGAGGCCGGCACCACGTCACCTGGGTAAAGGGTGGTGGTCGCCACGTCGCTCACGCGGTACAACGTCTGTCCCTGGGTGGTTGTGACCAATATTTCGTCGCCACTTTTGAGCGATGCGAGACGAGCGAACGGGCCACCAAAAAGGGTGCGGCGGGCGACGACTACAGCGTTACCCGGTTGGCCGAGGCCCGCGGTACCCGGTACGTGCCCCGGTCCCGCCTCCGTCTGGCTCGGCGCCACCCCCTCCACGACCACCTGCTGCACACCTATTGCGCCGATCTCGACAATGCCTACAGCGGCCCCAGGCGCTGGGGGCAACGAGACGGCGACCCCCTGGCCGGGGCCTGTCACTGCAACGCTGGCATCATAAATGGCGGTGCGGTAACCGGTCATAAGGGCACGCTGATCGCGTTGTTGAAAAAGCGGCCCGAACCCGTAGCAAACGACTGCGGCAGCGAGCACGGTAGCGACGACCCATGCAACAACCGTCCAAGCCAGCCCGCGACGGACCGAGGACGAACGTGCCGCAACCGGCACTACCGATTGACGTTCATGCTCTCCGGGTAGCCCTCCACCTATCGTGACCGGCGGACCTAGCGCCGAGCCCGCGCCTGGGTGCACCTCGCCCTCATTAGCCGTAACGGCTTGTTCTACTTCTACCGTTCCCACCGTTGTCACGGCTAGGCGCCCGTACCGGCGCCCTGGGCGCGTCTGCGTTTTCCGGAGGTGCCTCGGCCCGTAAAGCGCGCCAAGCCACCGAGGATAAAGACGAGGTCGACGGCCGCCACGACGGGGAGCAGCCAACTCTGGCCTGAACGGCCACGGAAAGGCGGGACGACCAGCGACACGAGCCTGGGGGGTGACAATGTGGTTGTTGGGTTGCCGATCGTAGCGGTGCTGGTAGGCGTGCTCGCTACCACGGGCAGAGTCGTCCCGACGGCGACCGTACCCGGGAACACCTCCGGCGTGGTTGTCGGGACCGGGGCTGTGAGAAGGCCCACCGCCGTCGGCCTCGTGCTAGCGGTAGCGGTAGCGGTCGGGCTAATCGTGGGTTGCGAGCTAGTGGTGGGGCTTAGGACTGCTATGGGGCTCGTGGTCGTAATGGGGCTCAGGCTGGCACTTGTCGCCGGGCTGGTGGTCGTAGTGAGGCTCAGGCTCGCACTTGTCGGCGGGCCCGAGGTCGATGTGATCGCTGCCTGACCGGTTGAAGGCGTGCTGAACGAGGCCGCAGAAGACGTCGTCGTTGGCCCGCTCAGGAGGCTCGGAGGCGCGACCGAAGTTGGCTTGGGGCCGGCGACAATGACTATCGGGTCGTTCTCGAACGGTACTGTCACCGCACCGCTAGAGGTGGTTGTGCCGACGGTGGTCAGTGCTGGCCCTGTCATCTCGTAGACCGTGTCGCCTACCTCAATCGAAGAGTCCGTAACGCTTAGCGAGATCGGCACGGCGGCGGCGGGCGAGCTGCCGTCGGGTGCCTGCCAGAAGAGTGCAAAGCCGACTACGTAGGACTGCGAAGCCGGAAGGTACGAGTTAAACGCTTCGGAATTGATCACCGGGGCGAGGTCCACTGTGGTCCCCGCTGGCAACGCGCCGGCTGGGACAAGCGCGCTTGCATCGGCTCCTTGGAACGACGCTGTGACGGTGAGCGGAGAGCCGGCCGCTACGATGGCAGACACGACGGTCCCAAAAGTCTTCCCCGTGACCAGGGGTGGGAGGGTCGCCGGTGTTGTGCTGACTGCGACTGCCGTCGTACCGGCCGTGCCGGTCGTACTGGCCGTGGCCGTGGCCCCGGCCGTAGTCGAGGTGGTGGCCGATGATGTAGTGGTGAGCCCACTAGTGGTCGTTGTAGTAGTGCTGGGGAGTACCACGGCGGTACCCACTGAGGGAGGCCCGGTCCCCTGCGCGTTTACCGCCTCGACCTCGAAGCTGTAGATAGTGCCCAGGCTCGTCGCAGTGGCGGCGGGGAGCTCGGCGAAGGTATACGAGGTGGCCGTGGAACCCGTGTCCACCACGGTGGGTGTGCTCGCGCCAAAAGGCGTCACCAGGATTTTGTAATCGGTGATGGGAACTGCGCCGCTGAGTTGGCTCGGCGCTTTCCAAGAAAGCGTGACGGTGCCGCCGTTATCGATAGCCTCGAGCCCGGTCGGCGCCCCGGGCGGCGCGCAAGGGCCGGTTGTGACGGGCGCCCCCCCAACCTCGGCGATGGCGGTCTGCGCCTGGGCCTGCAGGCTAGGAGTGAGCGGCTCGATCCCGGGGGCGAGCTCGGACTGGCCGGGCCCTGTGATGTAGTCGAGCCACTGAGTGAGCAGTTGTTGCTTCGTCGTGTCCAGGGAGCAATCGCCGTTCAGCAACGGCTGGGCCGGTGCGAGCGCGTACTCGACGAAGGTCAGCGGGTAAGGCTGGACGCCGGCCAGAGGCCCGCTCGTGGCGGGGGCCGGGTCTGAGTTGGGCAGCAACGTGCCGTCGGGCTGAGGGAGCATGTCCGCAACTGCAGCGTCCATCGACTCCTCCGTCGGCCCGACGTAGGCAGGGGTGGCACTGGTGAGCGAACCCGGAGTTTGCAAATCGACGTCGACAAGGCCGCCCCACGTCTCGGCAGCTGTAGACGCATCTGTGAGGGCCCACGCCGGGTAGCCGGCGTTGTTCTGGCTGAGGGAGGCGGGCGTGACGGCCTTCTGGAGGTTGGGGTACCCCGTGTACCCGGCGACGTCAAACGGCGGAGAGGCCACCCCGAAGGCGGAGGTCGCCCCGAGCTTTAAGTTCGACGCAGGAGTTTGGGTGCCGGGGTCGACCACGTAACTGCAGAGGCCGCCGGCCGGTACATCGGTGTTCTGTCCGGTGTTCAGCTCACTGGATGCTTCGGCGGCGAAAAAGTTGGTGGCGAAGTAGGTGGTCTCTTCGTTACCGGAGGCGGCAAAGACACCGTAGCTCCCGTTAGGCTCCCAGGTGGAATTGACGTTCGCCGACACTCCTGTGAACCCTGGGTTGGCTGCCTCCAACGCGGCGTTCACTCCCTCCCCTAGGGACGAGCTCGTCGAAGGGTCGCAATCTCCCAAAAGGTAAGCGGCCTCCGCAAGGCTTAATTCCGGAGGGGTTGAGGACGACCAGGGCACAAAAGTTAGAGCCGGGGAGTCCGACGACGGGACGTCGTACCCATTTCCTATTGCCAGCACCGTGGCGTCGAGCGCGATTGGTACGGCTACATAGGGACGGTCCGTGCTCGGGGTAAAACCGGGGGCACCGTAGCCGACAGCGCTGTAGACCAGGTCGTCGGCTCCTGTAGCGAAATCGTTGATGGCGCTTTTCACGTCCTCGGCGTCCAAGTTATCGGTCGGGTCTTCTCCGCCACCAACGGCACCTGAGGTGCATGCGTCTTTCTGCCAGTTCACCACCGTCCAATTGGACAACCGCTCCGCCCCGGCAGTGTGCAACACGTCGGGGGTAGTGCCGCTGCAACCACTCACAAGGTTCAATGTGTAGGTCACCGGCACGGCAAAGTTGTAGAAGGTACTGACGGGGGCGCCCAAAACCTCGACACTCAAGCCGAGGTCGCAAGGGTCACCCGGACCGCATGTCAGGAGCGTACTGGGTTGGTCAGCCGATCTGTCCACGGAGCCGATCTCCGATATGACGGTCCCTGAAACTGTCGGGTAGTCGATGGCCGCATTTGCGACCGCTGACATGAAATCACTGCCCGTTGGCGCCGACGAGCTCAGGGGGTTTTGGGTGCAGTAGCTCGCTCCGACAAAACCGTTGGAAAAAAGAACGGAAGTGCCCGGGGGAGCGGTTTGTGACTGCGGCAGAGGGGCGTCGTTTGCACACCATGCCCACTCAACTTGAGCGATGTTCAGCGTCGGCGCCGTGCGGGTCGCCGTCAGGCTCACCGCTTGGCCGTCAGTGAGGTTTTGCGTGGGAGCAACAACGACCGTGAAAGCCGACCCTGCCATGACCGTCTGCAGGGCCGCCGTGCTCGGGCTGGAGCCGGCTGCGTTCGTCGCAACGACCGAGAAGTTATAAGGAATATAAGGAGCAAGGCCTGTTACCTCGCAGCTCGTGGCGGCGGTCGTTGCGCACGTCAGGTCCGCGCCAACGCCGGGTCGTGGTGTAGTAGTGCCTGGCTCGAGTTGGGCCGGGGTCGTGGAGCTGGCGGTACTGCTCGGACCGGTCGTAGTCGTGACCGAGCTCGTCGTGCTGCTTTGACCCGTCGTGCTGCTTTGACCCGTCGTGGTGCTCGTGCTGTCGGGGGTGGAACTGGTGCTGCCGCTCGGACCGCTCGCAGTGGTGACCGAGCTCGTGGTGCTGCTTTGACCCGTCGTGGTACTCGTGCTGGCGGGGGCGGAACTGGTGCTGCTGCTCACTTCCGTCGCGCTAGTGGTAGGGGGGCTCGGCTCGCTCGTTGTTGTGGGGCTAATGCTTGGTGGCTGACTAGAACTGGTGCTCTCCGGGGACGCCGTAACGGTGTAGCCGGTCGGCGCCCCGCCCGTTACCGGCGACGCCCAAGACACTGTCGCACTGAGCGGGTCCGCTTGGTCCGGGTTGGTCAGGGCGCCGGCGGGATTGACGGGCGTTGCGACCGTGACGTCGAGGGGAGCGCCCGGCGCGGCGGTAGAAGCGGCACCCGTGCTTACACTCAGCGCGAAGCAAGTCAACGCCACCAGTACCGCTGCGATCGCTACCGGCACGGCAAAGGCAAAATAGGAGACCAGCCGGCGCGCTCGAGCACCGGTCCGCATCTCCAACAGCGCCGATGCTCTCACCCTGGCCCCGCCGACCATTCTCATCGCGGCTCCTGCATGCCACCCGGACTGTCACCAGGCGTTCGCCTGAGGCGCGAGCTCCTCCAGACTGCGCTGACGCTCCCAGCTAGCACCGGGACAGCGATCAGCGAGAGCAAAACTACGAGAGGAACCGCCGAGATGCCTCCCGGGACAGGACGGTTGTACGCAACCGGCGCTGCATTTCGCCAAACATCGGTGGTAGCGGTCGGGGGCAGGGCGCCGGCCACGGCACTCGAGGTCGTGGGCGTCGACGGGTCGAGCCCGGCCGCCGTTGGTGGCGTCACGCCGGGCACTCCCGCGGTTGCCGGAGTGACCCCGGGCACTGCGGCGGTTGCTGGGGTAACGCCGGGCACTGCCGCCGTTGCCGGAGTGACCCCTGGCACTGCTGCGGTTGCTGGAGTAACGCCGGGCACTGCGGCGGTTGCTGGAGTGACCCCGGGCGCTGCGGCTGTGGCAGGCGTGATATCAGGTTGCGCGGTCGTCGGCGTCACACCAGCCGGTGCGGTGGCCGGCCCCGAAGCGGAACTGGCGGTCGTCGGCGTCACACCGTGCAGCGAGGCGGTAGCTGGTGGCGAACCGGGAGTGGCGGTCGTCGGCGTCACACCGTGCTGGGGGGCGGTAGACGGTGGCGAACCGGGAGTAGTGCCGGCGGCGGAGGTGGTGGGAGTGGCCCTAGACGAGGCCGCGGTAACCGTCGACCGAGCCGGCAAGGTTGTCGACGGCCTGTTCGTAGCGGTCGAGGGACCGGGTGCGAGCGTTGTCGTGGGGGCAACGCTTGGGCCTCCAGCCTGAGCTATGACGAAGAGTGAAACCCCGCTGAAGCGCAAGGCGATCGCGCCGGCTCTCGGGACGGTGCCAAGCACGCTAAGGCCTGATGGCGTCACGTCAGTGACCGAGGCCCCTGCCGCGATCGCAGCGTCATTGATGGTTATGGTGGCCGGTGCCGCAGCGCCGGGTGCCGTCCCAGTGGGGGTTTCCCATAGGACGGCGAAAGAAGTCACGTAGGACTCGCGGGCGGGGACATCCTGCGCGATCGCCGAAGGCGAACTGACCGGGTATAGCGTCACCGTCGTCCCCGCGGGAAGAGCGCCGGCTGGTATGGCAACGCTCGCGCTAGCCCCTTCATAAGACGCAGAAACATCCAGCGACGCGGACCTCATGGTCGCCGAAACAGGGCTCCCGAGCGCTGACGTGGGCAACCAGGAGGTGGGCGCCTCGGTAGTCCCGGGCTGACTGCCCGCAACGGTGGTGCCGGGCCGAGCACCAGCGACGGTGGTACCCGTGGGAGAGCCCGGGCCAACGGGACCACCAGGCGCAGCTGTAGTGGGTGGCGTGCTAGTCGTCGTTTTCACACCCGAGGCGCTGGTGGTCGAGGTCGTAGTTACGGCAGCGGCAGTCGTTGTGGTGGCAAGGGTCGTTGTAGTCGTCGTTGGGGCGCTTTGCCCGGCGCAACCGCCACCCCCGGGCGCAAAGGCGTTCGGGCCGCACCCGGCATAGGGGTCCTGGTTGGGGTTGGTCGCTTCCGCTCCGAGGCTGCCGCTGAAGGTGGGATTGTCACAGTTGGAGGAGCTGAGTTGCTCGGTGCTGGAAGCGCCAGTCAGCCGCGCTACCGCGTCCACCATGTCCTGGGAAAGGACCGTCGGCAGCGGCGAATAGCCGAGTTCGGCCATGTCAACCTGGCCAGAGCAGGCGATGTACGACATGAAATCGCCCAACGTCTGGGACAACCCGGAGTTCGAATACGCTCCTTTGCAATACTGCCCGTCCGGGTAGGAGGCCGACGACGGGTTGTCGCACTGGGTGACGATATAGCTGTAGGCCGATATCGGGTACGTAAGTGGGTTGGTCGACGTGTAGACGTTGTCGAGGTTTTGCGAAAGGTCCGCATTCAGTGTGGCCGACTGGAGCGCAGCGGCGATATTCGTCGCGTAAGGCTGGACCCAGTTGCCTGAAGCGTTTTCCACCCAGGCGACCTGTGCACCGTACTGTTTGGGGTAGGCAAACTCGTCGTAGCCGATAGACCCAAGGCCGGCTGCACTTGCGACGAACTCCGCCTGCTGGTCAGACCCTGAAAATCCCTCCGAGTGCGGTACGAAGCTCGGGCAGGTGTCGAGCTGAATGATCCGTGTGGGGTAGGCAGGGTATTGGCAAGACTGCGCCCACTGGGCGTAATAGCTTGGGTCGGTCTGGTGAATGAAGTCGTAAAACAATGCCGTGGTACCGGACTGGCCAGTCCGGTACACGACCGTGATCGGCTCGTTGGCCAGCACCAGGCCATGATTGTCGGCGGTGATCTGTGGCGAGTCCCAGTTCGAGATCTCCCCCATGAAGATTTCGGCAATTGTCATCGGCGAGAGGTGGAGGTAGGTGACCGGCTGACCTGCCTGGGTGTCCACGTTGTACATGATCGCGGTCGCCCCTGCGACATCAGGGGTGTACTGCCAGCCACGGGTGACGTTGTTGGTCTCGCCGAGCGAGGAAAACTCCGCCTCCGTCCCGGCAAAATCGGCTGTGTTCTGGGCGAACGCGTTTAGGCCCGCGGGGCTGTTAGTCGCCGTGTAGTTGACGGGGATCGCTTGGGTCTGCGCTTGCGAGATCCACTGCTGCATCGCAATACCCACGTAGGAAGAGCCCTGGCCGTTGGCTGCTGTCGAGTCGGCCTCGGCCGGCACTGCTGCAGCGAGGAGAGAAACGGCGATCGCGAACGCGAACACTGGTCCCACAACGGGAGCACGCAGAGCGAACCGTCGCCAACGATAGCTGCGCATGCGACCAGCGAAGGGCGAGAGGAGCCGGGTCACCCGAACCTACCTTCGACATAGTCCAGGGTGCGGGGATCCTGGGGCGAAGAAAAGATCTTCTCGGTGAGGCCGTGTTCGACGACGCGACCCGGCTCGTTCTCCTCGGCCAAGAAGAAGGCGCAATAGTCGGAGACGCGCTGCGCCTGCTGCATGTTGTGAGTGACAATGACGATTGTGAGCTCGTTGCGGAGCTGAGCAATCGTCTCCTCGATGCGGCGGGTCGAGCTCGGGTCGAGCGCCGAGCATGGCTCGTCCATAAGGAGCACATTGGGAGCAACCGCCAGCGCGCGCGCCAAGCACAGGCGCTGCTGCTGACCTCCGGACAGGGCACCTCCGGGCTCGTCGAGGCGGTCCCGTACCTCGGTCCACAGGCTGGCTCGCCGGAGCGATTCCTCCACCAGGGCCGCCTTGTCGCTACAGCCGATCCTCGCTAGCTTCAGGCCCGCCACCACATTGTCGCGGATGCTCATGGCAGGGAAAGGGTTCGGCTTCTGGAAGACCATGCCGATGCGTGTGCGCACTGCCTGGGCGCGCATACCTGTGTATATGTCTACGTTGTCGAGGAGGAACTCACCGTCGAAGGCCGCCCCGATGATGAGCTCGTGCATCCGGTTCAAGAGGCGGAGGTAGGTCGACTTACCGCAACCCGACGGCCCGATCAGGGCCGTGACTTGCCCTGCAGGCATGAAAAGCGAGACGTCCGCCAAGACGAGGCGCTCACCGAACCACGCGCAGGCATAACGCGTCTCTAACGTGGCGGCGCCTGGCGGCGGCCCACCGATCAGACGGACGCCCGACCTGAACCTGCTGGACGGGAGTTCTTCAACCCCGGTGTCGTCACGAGCGACATCCATACCGTCGATGTCGTTATCGGTAAGGTCGATATCGGTCATTTGCTCCCCTCCTCGCTCCGCGGAGTGCTCGCCGTGCCCGGAATGTGCCGCCAGGGCCACCAAGGGGCGTCTGGGGGAAGGCCCGAGAATTGACCTGCCGCAGCGGTAGGGGCAGATGCCGGCGGGCCGACCGGCTCTTCATCAGGAAGGCTAGTCGCAACGAGTAGCCGGGGAGAAGACGTGTCTTCAACAGGCGGCTCAAGCACAACGGTCGGCTCAACCACAGCGGTCGGCTCAACCACGACAGGCGGGCCAACCACGACAGGCGGCGGGGACGGCGTGTCGTCAACAACCAACTCAGTCATGACGGGTGGCGACGCAGTCCGCTCCCACTCAAGGGGTGGCTCCCAGTCAAACGGCAAGATGGACGGCAAGGATGGCGCCTCGTCAACGGGCAACTCGGTTTCGTAGAGGTCTAGCGCGCGGGACGTGTAGTAATCCGTTGGGGCCGAGGCAGGTGGAAGGATGACGACTGATGGGCGCGGCCCCGGATAGGAGGCTGTGGCCCCGGAAGTGGACACGACGACAACAGGCTTGCCGGTTGTTGGGAATACCAGTGTCTCCAAAGGACTACGTTGCCGGCTGATGCGGCGACGGCGACGGCGAGCCTGAAGCCATTGATCGATAAAACCGCCCTCGAGGTTCCTAAACCACCGACCGACTAGCCCACGCCGGCGGGCGACTGTTCGGTCGCGGCCAAGGAAACGGGCGATTACGAAAAGTAGGAGCACCAGGCCCATCAGGACGAGGGCCGCAGTTTCACCCCGCTGGATAGGGTTGGCGAGGGGCTCACGGATAAAGCTGTAGATGTAGAGCGGGAGCGAGTCCTGGGGACCGTTGACCGGGTTGGCGTTGAAGAGGGTCGTACCAAAAGAGGTCCAAAGAAGCGGTGCCGTTTCCCCCGCCGTCCTGGCAATGCCGAGTACCACCGCGGTCGCGATCCCCGACCGAGCAGTGGGGAGCACGACCGACCACACCACCCGAGCGTGCGACGAGCCCATTGCCAAGCCCGCTTCACGCAGGCCTCCCGGTACTACTCGCAGGACAACTTCGACGGTACGTGCAACGGTGGGCATCATTGTTAGAGACAGAGCGAGGGCCGCCATCAGGCCGTTGAAGCCGAAGACGGTGGAGTGCCCAGCAAAGGGCAGGATAAACACCGCGTAAATGAACAGCCCAGCGACGATAGACGGCTTGCCGCTCATTGCGTCGACAAAGATCCGTACGGGGCGGCGCCAACGCGACCTGGTCTCGTTGAGGAACACTGCTGTTCCCATAGCCAGAGGGACTGAAAACGCAAGAGCCAGGCCGACCTCTTCGAGCGTGCCGACGATAGCGGCCAACCCGCCGCCCGATGTCGCTGGCTCCAGCGGCGAGACCCCGCGCATGTCGTGGGTAAAAAAGTTGAGGCTGAGCCCGGGTAAGCCCTTCACGATGATGTAGAGAACCAACCCACAAAGTGGGACGAGCACGACCAACGCTGCGCTCCAGACCCCGACAGTTATGGTGCGGTCGACGGCAACCAGCCGGCCGAGCCGCTCGGTGGTGACAACGTAGAAGAGGCTGACAAAACCTAGGTAGGCGACCAAAAGGAAACCGAACCAACCTGTTCCCTCTGTCAGACGGTCGAAGATGAGCCAGCACGCCGACACCGAGCTGAAAGCGCAACCGAGAGCGACGAGGACATCCTCGGCTCCTAACTCGCGTGGCCGCCTGGGTACTCGGTGGGCTATCGACGCCCCCCCGCTTGGTAACCGGTTCGGCCTGTCCGGAGCTGCAGTCTCCCCGCCCGCGCCGGGGGGGCCCTGGACCACGCCAGGAGAGGCAGAGGACACCGTGCCCGGCATCAGAGGTCCACCCCGGCCCCCGAACGGCTCCGCGCAACAACAACCGAGGCACCCATGTTGACAACAAGTGTCAGGACAAAGAGCACGAGGCCGGCTGCAAGGAGCGCCGAGGTCGCAAACGGCGGGGCACCGGCGTTTTCGGCGATGTACCCGGCAATAGTGGAACCGCCGTTTTGGAGGATGTGCACCATGAGGGTCGGGACCTGCGGGAGCAGCAATGCGACGGCGATGGTCTCGCCGAGCGCTCGCCCCAAGCCGAGCATGGCGCCCCCTATCATGCCGCCCCTGCCAAAGGGGATTACCACGGTACGGACCATGCCCCAACGGGTACTGCCCAGAGCGAAGGCAGCCTCCTTCTCGGCCGGGGGGGTCTGCGCGAAGACCTCGCGAACCACCGAAGCGGTGATTGGAAGGACCATCATCGCAACCACGATCCCCGCTATGAAATAGCTCCCGACGAGGCTGGCGCCGGAGCCGACCCGGAATATGGGTATGAAGCCGAAGTGGCTTGCCAACCAAGCCGAAAGTGGGGTGATTTGCTTGGCAAGGAAAAGGAAACCCCATAGGCCGAAGAGCAAGCTCGGGACAGCGGCCAGGAGGTCGATGACCCCCTGCAGGAGCCTGCGGGCCCCCGGGGGGGCGTACTCGGTAATGAACAGCGCGGCGAGGATCGCCAGTGGTACAGCCACCAGGACCGCAATTGTGGCGACCACGCACGTGCCGACCAGCAAGCCGAGGACACCGACTCTTGGAGGGCTGCTCAAGGCGTCGAAACCCACCCTGCCGAAAAAGGACAGGCCCTCGGCCGCGAAAGCGTGCCGGCTCTGGGCGAACAGAAAGATCCCAATTGCCGCAAGGAGTACCAGGACCGTGATCCCCGAAGCGAGCAGGCCCCAGTTGAACACCTTGTCCGCCAAACCTGGTTGTTTGTCGGCCACGCGCCGCGTACGTACGACGGGCGCGCCAACACCATCGAGCACGATCGTCGCTGTACCCGAAGAACCTTGGTTGCGAACGACTTGCCCCGGGGTCATGCGGGGCGATTGGTCCTCAGTGCCACTCATCTCAAAAAAGCTATGAAAGGTCTCCTAGGCCGCGCCCAGGTGGAGCATGCCAACTAACTGTTTGCTGGCAACTGATTTGGTTAGCAGGTGCTGGTTTAGCGTCCAAAAACCTTGGTGACCATCGGCTCATCCTTGGCACAGGGTGCAGCTCTCCTTTAAACGGGCCTAACGCGGGACCTTCTGGCCACAACCTCGGCCAGAAGGTAACCCACTATGTTGAACAACACATGAACGGGGGTAACCACCCGTCTGACTTCAACGTAAAGCTTGTCCCGCAAGCGCAGGGCGCCGGCGCCGGCGGTTCACCCAGAACGCTGCTCCACCAAGGAGCAGTGCAACGAGCGGGAGCCCGATGACGAGCGGGCTCTCGGGCACCGCCGAGCTCGGGCCGAC
>Ga0302326_10017126_pt1 | contig 15131 bp, 10 predicted proteins | sample Palsa_T0_3_FD_202264 | JGI IMG/M metagenome (GOLD analysis project Ga0302326, IMG submission 202264) | Peat permafrost microbial communities from Stordalen Mire near Abisko, Sweden - Palsa_T0_3 | ecosystem: Environmental > Terrestrial > Soil > Palsa > Peat permafrost | place: Sweden: Abisko...
CTGCATGGGCAGCTGCTTGGAATAGGCGTCGAGCTTTTGTAAAGCGCTGGCCAAAGCGTAGGGGTTTCCCGTGACGTGCGCTCCGGTGGCATCAGCCTCGTATTCCCTGGACCGGGAAACGGCGAGTTGGATGAGCGTCGCGGCAATGGGGGCGAGGATGAGCATGAAAATACCCCCCATGCCGCGGCTGCGAGCGTCTCTGCCACCACCCGCTCCGCCGAAGAAGCCGGCCCAACGTTCGACATTCGCGATCAATGTGATCGCCCCGGCGAGCGTAGCCGCGATGGAACTGGTGAGGATGTCACGATTCCTCACATGCCCTAGCTCGTGAGCGAGCACGCCTTCTAGCTCTTCATCGTTGAGCAGATTGAGAATGCCCTGGGTAACGGCGACGGCAGCATGGTTGGGGTTGCGTCCGGTAGCGAAGGCGTTGGGTGAATCGTTGGGGATGACGTAGATCTTCGGCATGGGCAGCGCCATACGCGGCAAGATGCGCTCCACGATCTGGTAGACCCGTGGCAGCTGTTCGCGCGTGACCGGCTGGGCGCGATACATCGATAACGCCAGCTTGTCGGAATAGAAATAGCTGAAGAAGTTCATCCCGGCAGCGACGAAGAATGCCAGGATCATTCCGTTGCGACCGCCAAAATAGGCGCCGATGAAGATGAGGAATAGGGTGAGCGCTGTCAACAAAAAGGCAGTTTTCAAGGTATTCATAGCGCGGCACCTCCCGCACTCAAACCACTCTGTATCTATTGTGTCACGTTGCGTGGCCAGGGGCGAGCGATTCAGGTCGGCTGTATCCATCCCTGCTTGACGCCGGGATTGCCCGCAGCATCGAGGCGGGTCATCTGCTCGCTGCTGAGGGTGATATCGAGGGCTGCAATGTTCTCCCGCAGTTGCTCGATTTTGCTGCCGGCGATGATGGGGAGGATCGCCGGGTCGCTCTGCCGCATCCAGGCAATGATGGCCTGCGACGGGCTGCACCCGGCTTCTTTGGCTACAGCGCGCAACACGCTCAACCGCTCATCGGAGTCGGGACCGGCGAACTGGGCGGGCACTGCGCGGTCAGAGCGGGTGTAGGCCCCTTGCAGAAGAATCGAATAGCCGACCAGCGCAATTCCATGAGCCCGCGCATAGTCTTTCAAGTCTTCACTGATGAAGATCTGTGGTCCAAAATCAGCGCCGTGGCGAGGACGCAGGTAGGTATATCTCTGCTCCACTACGGAATATCCACTCCAATGGTGGATCCTGCTGACGGTGTTAGCTTCCGCAATGCGCCAGACGGCAAGGTTGCTGGCGCCGGCGGCACGCACTTTGCCGGCTTTGATTAAGCGCTCGAAGGCTTCCATGGTTTCTTCGAGCGGCGTGTCCCGATCGTCGCGATGCGCATAGTAAAGATCGATCCTATCGGTGTGCAACCTTTTCAGGCTCTTCTCGCATTCGCGCTCGATCTCGGCCGCGCTTAATCCACCCGGGCATCCGGGATGATCGAATCCCAGTTTGGAAGAAATGACCATCTGCTCGCGGTTGCCGCGCTGCTTCATCCACAAGCCAATGGTGGTCTCGCTTTCGCCGCCTTTGCAACCGGGCAACCAGCACGCATACATGTTCGCGGTGTCGATCAGCGTGCCGCCGTTCTCGCTGAAGAAATCGAATAGCTGGAACGAGGTATCGCGATCGATCCTGCTGCCAATCAGATCACTGCCCATGGCCAGCGCGCTGGCTTCGATATTCGACTTGCCCAGTTTTACCCTCTTCACGAACTAAACTCTCCTATCACGCCAATCGCCAAGACATTTTCACTTCTGGTGAATGTACATGATGCAACGACTACGCATCCGCGGTCACGTGAGTGGCCAGGATGACGCCGCCGATCATGACCGCGGCGCCCACCAGGTTAGGAACGGTGATGCGTTGCACCGGGGAACCGAACCAGCCGAAATGGGAGAGGATCATGCCCCCGAGCACCTGCCCTGCAATCAAAGTGATGAACATGGCGCGGGCACCTACCTGCGGCAATAGCCAGGCAATCGCAAAAACCAGGCAAGCACCCAATGCGCCCGCCGTCAGCAACAAGGGATGAACGTCTTTGAAGCCGCTCAACACACCCGAACGCCAACCGGTGAGCCCGATGAGAACGGCGGTCGCGGCGCCGATGCACCAGAACACGGCGTTGCCCACGCGAGGGTTACCCAATGCGCTGCCCACTTTGCCATTCATCGCCAGATGAACAGCGAGGATAATGCCGAGGAATATCGTAAAAAAATAAAACTGGATCTTCATTGCATTCTCCGAGACTCTAACCAAGCTTGGTTTGGGACGCACTTCGCGCGCATGGGAAGTTCGCGTCGTTTCCTGAAATGCGTACCTCAGGGGCTAAAGCCCTCGTCAGTTGCGCTGGTTACGGCCCGGCTAAAGCCGTGCCCTGATACAAAGCCCGTTGCCGATTCCGGACCGATCATCCGATCTCGACCGTGCCCTGATACAAAGCCCGTTGCCGATTCCGGACCGATCATCCGATCTCGACCTTGCCGTGATACAAAGCCCGTTGCCGATTCCGGACCGATCATCCGATCTCGACCCTGCCGTGATACAAAGCCCATTGCCGATTCCGACCGATCGTCTGGGCTCAGGCCTCGCTCCGATACGAAGCTAATGTTGTTTCCAGATCCTACTACCCAACAGAATGGGGACGCACTTCGCGCGCATGGCGAATAACCTTCCATTGATTTGGGCTAAGTTGGTTCCCTTATGAACTATCTGATAGCAACAGGCTGCCAGCGCCATGACACTACACCGATTCTCGGCCGTCTGTCAAAGACGATTGCTGTGACAATAGTTGTCCATGGGCCCTTCCTTCGCGGTGTTTTTGGAGGGACCGGATGGCGTGAGACCCAACACCAAAGCAGGGCGTAAAATTCTTGACAGCCCAGGAACGGCCGGTATAGTGTCGCACACAACTTATGTGTGGAATTAGTTCATAAGGGAACTTTGGTGAATGTGGTGCTATCTAACTTCCCGGCGGTAATCTATCTCCAGGGAGAGTGCTATCTCGGCAGCGGACGGCTCTACGATAAGTTCGACGGAGCAGAGCGAAGTTATCCCGAGGTTAGTTCATGACCAAGCAATCAGAGGTCAGTATCCCCCGTAAACTCCTTTTCGCCTCTCTTGCAATATGTATGACCGTGGGCATGGTGAGATCAACGCCCGCGCAAACCCCGGCGGCTCCCGCGGCAGCTACTATCGACAAAGCGGCCGCGGAACGAGGGAAAGGCGACTTCTCTTCGGGTTGTTCGTTCTGTCATGGTTCGCAAGCTACGGGTACAGAACAGGCGCCTAATCTGCTGCGCAGCCCGCTGGTTTTTCAGGACCACAATGGAGATACTCTCGGTCCGTTCCTGAAGCAGGGCCGGCCCACTCTCGGCATGCCGGCCTTCCCTTCGCTGTCGCCTGAGCAAGTTGGGGATATTTCTGCGTTTCTGCACTCGCGTATCCAGGAAGTTCGCGGCACCCGTCTGCCGGAGACCGCTTTGCTGGTAGGGGATGCTAAAGCGGGACAGGCGTACTTTAACGGAGCGGGCAAGTGCAGCGGCTGCCACTCCCCTGCCGGCGACCTGGCACACATTGGATCGAAAGATCAACCTCTCGCCCTGACGACAGCCTTTCTTACGCCGCCGGCAAAGCCGCTGCAAGTGAAAGTCGTGCTTCCGTCGGGCCAGAGTGTTTCAGGGAAATTGGAATACCTCGACGAGTTCACTGTTTCGCTGGTGGACGATTCCGGCGATTATCACACCTGGCCTAGAGAGCACACCAAATCCGTCGACGTCATCGACCCGCTCGCTGCGCACAAAGCCATGCTGCCCATCTATACGGACAAAGACATTCACGACCTACTGGCGTACCTGGTGACACTCAAATGAAGTGCAGGCCAATCCTGTTTTTGGCTTCCCTGTTGTTGTTGCCGGTCTGTCTTGCTGCGCAGACCCTGGACCCGGAGGCATTTCACCGGCCACCTACCGATACATGGCCGACTTACAACGGCGACTATTCCGGCCAGCGGTATAGCACTCTTTCCCAGATCAATGCTTCGAACGTCAAGACTCTGGGGCTGGCGTGGACGCATCATGTGGATTTCGGCGCCGAGTCGTACGCCCAACAAGCAAGCGAGGGACGCAGAATCAAGTCGACGCCGCTGCTGGTGGATGGCGTGCTCTACTTCACCATTACCGACAACGTATGGGCCATGGATGCGCTGACCGGTCGAGAGCTATGGCACTATGGGTGGCCGAACAACCGGGCGATTCACGTGGCCAACCGCGGCGTCGGGATGTATGGCAGCTGGCTCTACTTCATGTCACCGGACAATTACCTGGTTTCCTTGAACGCGAAGGACGGCACCGAGCGCTGGCGAGTGCAAGTCGCAGACGTGAAGCTTGATTTCTTTTCGGCGACCTCGCCGCTGGTGATCGGCAAACACGTGATTGTCGGTCCGGGGAACAACGACAATATCCGCGCGTGGCTGGAGTCTCGCGATCCTGAGACCGGAGCACTGCAATGGAAGTGGTGGGTAGACCCGGACCCAGGCGCGCCAGGCTCGGAGACGTGGGTGGACAACGCCACCATGGCGAAAGGTGGTGGCTTCCCCTGGCTGACGGGCACTTATGATCCCGAGTTGAACCTCTACTACCTGGGAACCGGTAATGGGGTTCCGATGGACAGGCCTCCGCATCCTACGCCCGAGGGAGATAGCCTCTACACTGCTTCTATCGTTGCCTTGAATCCGGATACCGGCAAGCTGGTATGGGCATACCAAGTGACGCCGCACGATACGCACGATTATGATGCCGGCCAGACTCCCATTATTTTCGATGGGGAGTTCCAGGGAAAACCGCGGAAGTTACTGGCGCAAGCTTCCCGCAATGGTTACTTCTTTCTGCTCGACCGGGTCACTGGAGAGCACTTACTAACTACCAAGTTTATGCCGGAGACTAACTGGGCCAAGGGCATTGATGCGCAAGGGCGGCCTATTCCGGACTACACCAAGGATGCCAACCCGCCGGGCGCCCTGGTTTCCCCATACCCTATCGGCGCTACTAATTGGTGGTCACCGTCGTACGATCCCAAGCTGGGGTTGATCTTTGTCAATGCGGCGCGCACGTGGGCGTATTTTACGACTTCGGGTTATGGCCGTTTTCGATCTCCTCCGGACTATGTGCTGAACGCCATCGATTACAAGACGGGTAAGGTCGTCTGGACGCACGAGCTGGGCGATAAGAGCGGGGTGCTTATCTCGGGGCTGCTGACGACGGCGGGAAATCTTTTGTTCGGGGGCGATTCGTTCGGAAACTTTCTGGGCATGGATCCGGCTACGGGGAAGACTCTGTGGCATGTCAACCTGGGACAGTTCGTTACTAATGCTCCGATGACTTATGAGTTGTATGGACGGCAGTATCTGTTGGTAGCGGCGAACGATACGTGGTTTGCGTTCGCACTGCCAGAGACTGAGGAGACGAGTCATTAGTTCGAAGGACCTAGGTCGCCGTTAGGGTTGAAAGATTAAAGGAAAGGTCCGTGGTATCCCACATCTCGCGAAACACAAGCGAGATGTGGGGCACCCGGCCTGAGTCTGAGGATGAGGATGAGGATAAGGGTCATTGCTATCTTTCCAAACAGTGCAGGGAGGCCGGGGATTGCTGTGAGCAATTCAGGGAAAGCGTTCGAAGAATATCGTTTTCGGCCCACGTACGCTTGGGCGAACGTGGGGCACCCGTCCGTTCCCTGTACAGTTTGCTCAACTTTCCGGCTCATTGCCTGAGCATTGCGGTTGTCAACGGAGGAACTGAGTGATGGAGCGCCGTGAATTTCTAAAAGGAATGGCTATCGCCTCCGCGCTTTCTGCGGAGACGCTGTACGGTGCCCAGGCTAATCGGCCCGCGCCACAGCTGCTGGCGCAAGATAATGCGCAATCGCGGCCTCCGGATGATCCGTGGCCGGGCAAGAAGAGGATTCTGGCCATCGCGGACCCGGAGGAATGGTACGCCTCGCCGGGCTACCATCACGACTCGGCGTCGCACACACTGGCCACGGTGGAGCGGCTGGGACGCGAGTCCGGCGCCTGGATCACGGTAATACGCACCGACATGCATTTGCTGACCAAGCAGCCGATTGCCGGCTACAACGTGAGAAACCTGAACCATTTCGACGCCGTCTTCTATATGGGAGAAGGGCCATGGAACATCACCGATCAGCAGAAGGCCGACCTACTCTCTTTTGTTCATGACGACGGCAAGGGCTTCATCGCCGGCCATGCCGGCAACGGAGGGCACCTGCTTCTTTGGCCTGAATATGCGGAGATGATCGGCGGAAACCTGGTGGGCGAATTTCCCTCGGCCGACATGCACATCGTGGTGGAAGATCCGAGCTTCCCTGGAGTCCAGGGATTTCCTCGCGAATTCACGTTTAAGGACCAGTACACGATTGTGGGGCCGAACTATTCCCGGGACGTAGACCACGTCATCATGAGGATGGATCCGAGCAAGTTTCCCGAGGTCTTCGCGGCCCTCAAGCCGGAGCACGGGAATGGGGAACAATTGCAAGCCAATCTCAAACGGCTGGCCGCGCTGCGCAGCGACGGAGACTACCCCATCGTGTGGGCAAAAAAATATGGCAAGGGCCGGGTGTGGTACTCGACCTTTGGCCATCTCGAGGCGACGTTGGATGATGCGCGGATACAGCAAATGTACATTGGAGCGATCAAGTGGGCACTGGGCTTGGTCGATGCCGACATTACGCCTCATCCCTTCCCCGCGGCAAATCATTGAAACGAAATTTCGAGAGGTGTAGATGCATATGAAAAAGATATTCACGGTGTGCTGCTTAGCTCTCTGCACAATGGCAACACTGCCCTCTTCGGCGCAAGCGCCGGCGCACAAAATTCGCGTTCTAGTTCTTACAGGCAGCTCGGATTGGTCTCACCCCTGGCAAGGTACGGCGCCATTTATGCAAGGTATACTCATGAATACGGGCCGCTTTGACGTAAAGCTGGAAGAAGAAGTCGCCGGCATCACAGCGGCTACGCTGGCCAACTACGATGTGCTGGTAGATTACTATTACGGCCCTCGCTGGCCGGAGGTTACGGAAAAAGCGGTTGAGGATTTTATTCGCTCCGGCAAAGGCATGATCGGCATCCACGGAATCACTTACGGTCCCTTTTTCGGCCAAGCCGGTGGCAGCGCGACGGAGCCTCGCCGGTTGGAAGGAGAGCCGTGGGGCGCGTTTGCTGACATGATTGGGATGACGTGGAAACTGGACAATATCGGCCACGCCACGCGACACGTGTTCGCGGTGGAATGGGTGGATAAGGACCATCCCATCAGCCGCGGATTACCCCCTACTTTTGTCGCCAACGACGAGCTCTACCACAAAATAGACCTCAAGCCGAATGCTCATGTGCTGGCCACGGCCTACGACGACCCCAACGTAAAAGGGGGAACAGGCAAGGTAGAGCCGGCGATCTGGACGGTTCCCTACGGTCAAGGGAGAGTGGTGATGATGGTGCTGGGCCACGATCTTCTGGCCATGAGCCAACCGGGATTCATGGATGTGTTCGCGCGCGGCACGGAATGGGCGGCCACCGGCGATGTGGCGCCTGGCGCTCCCGTCTTATCTCCTCCAACCAGCTTACCTGCGCCCGCTGCCAGCCACTGAAAGACTTATGAGACCCTTCACCTATCTTGTGATGACCCTACTCAGTGCTTTCCCCGCAGTCATAGAAGCGTCGCCTGTTCCGCCGCAAGCGGAAATCTCGAACGCTTCATTGCAGGTGAAGCTGTATCTGCCCGATGCCGAGCATGGTTTCTATCGCGGCACCCGGTTCGATTGGTCCGGAGTGGTGGCGGACCTGCAATATAAAGGGCATAGCTACTATGGTCCCTGGTTCACGGCAACCGATCCCAAGATTCCCGACTTTATCTACCAAGGCTCTGATATCGTTGCCGGGCCGTGCAGCGCGATTACGGGTCCGGTGGAGGAGTTCACGCCCGCGGTTGGCTTCGATGAGGCCAAGCCGGGTGCAACCTTCCTCAAAGTCGGCGTTGGGATCTTGCGCAAGCCGGATGACGCAGCTTATAGCGCCTATCGGCTGTACGAGATTGTCGACGGGGGTAAGTGGAGTGTCAAAAAGAGTGCGGACGCTGTGGAGTTTACCCAGGAACTACACAATGCCGCTTCCGGCTATGGATACGTTTATCAGAAGAAGTTAAGGCTTCTTGCCGGCAAGCCTGTCATGGTGATTGAACATAGCCTGAAGAACACGGGGACGCTTGCTATCCATACCAGCGTCTACGATCATAACTTCCTGGTGCTGGACAAACAGCCGACCGACGCAGGCTTCAACATCACATTCCCTTTCGCAGTTACAGTCGATCCGCCTCCAGATAAGGAATTGGCGGAGGTGGTGAAGAACCAGATCTTGTATCGCAAGACGCTGACGGGCGAGGATCGCGTGTACTTTGCCATCGCGGGTTTTGGCAAGAGTTCCGATGACTACAAGCTTCACATTGAGAATTCGAACGTCCACGCGGGGATGACGATCACCGGAGACCGCCCGCTGGCCAAGTTGTCACTCTGGTCCATTCGTTCTGTAATCGCGGTAGAACCATTTATCGATATATCGGTCGAGCCTGGCGGCCATTCGACGTGGAAATATGAGTACGAGTACTACACCCTTCCCCAGTGAACTGGGCAAAGGCCCGCCCCACAACGATTTAAGATCAAGGTGATCCGTTTAACCTAGTCTGAACCTTGGTTTCGCGGCTCAGTCTTGCTATTCGACTGGGCCGGCCTTATAGTGCAAAACATAGCAATAGAGAAAGAGTTCAATCAGGAACTCAGGGTAAAGGGGCCTTTGTTTCCTGGAAATACTTACGCACGCCTAACCGTCTTGAAAATCCGAGATGTTAGACCATTGGTAAGAGTAAAGAAAGGTCGATGGCCGCGGTAAGTTGCACCTGTAATGCATGGTTTAGGGACCTGCCAACATGAAAGCTCTTGTCAAATACGCGAGTGGCGAAGGGAATGTCGAAATACGGGAGGTTGAGGAGCCACGATGTGGCGACGATCAAGTCAAGCTTGAAATTGCCTATTGTGGAATCTGCGGCACCGATCTTCATGTGCTTCACGATACGTTTCGCAACTATCCCCCGGTCATTCTAGGGCATGAGTTTTCCGGCACGGTGGTGGAAGTGGGGCGCAATGTCAATCACAACGCCAGGCTAGGAGAGAGAGTCACGGGCCTGGGCGCGACCGCCGTAACCTGTGGCCAGTGCGAGTACTGCCGCTCAGGATATTTCATTTTTTGCTCCAATCGCAGAGGGATGGGCCACGGGGTGAACGGTGGGTTTACCCGCTACGTGGTTATGCGTCCTGATCAGCTATACCGGATTCCGGAGAATTTCTCTCTGGACGAGGCGGCGATGAGCGAGCCCTTTGCGGCGGTGGTGCAGGCGGTCACAGAAATTACCAACGTGCGCATTGGGGACACGGCCCTGGTCTCCGGCCCGGGACCGATGGGACTGCTTTGCCTGAAGCTGCTGGTAGCCGAGGGAATAAGAACCATCGTAGCCGGAGCGCCCGGGGATCAGGAACGGCTGCAGGCTGCGTGCCGTATTGGGGCCGCCGCGGTGGTCAACATCGGCGAACAGAACCTAAGCGAAGCCATCCTGGAGCATACCCACGGAGTGGGTGTGGATGTGGCCTTCGAGTGCGCGGGTCATCCCAGCTCGGTGCGGGGCTGCCTGGAATCGCTGCGTCCCATGGGGCGCTATACGCAGGTGGCGATCTGCGGGCAGGATATTCAGTTTCCCATTGACCAGATTTTCTACAAACAGCTGACCATGTCGGGTTCCGTCTGCTATACCGCTCGCACCTGGGAGCGCATGATGAGGATCTATGCTGAGGGGCGAGTGAGGCTGAACGACTTGATCTCCAACAAGCTTCCGATTTCGGACTGGCGCACAGCCTTTCGCCTATGCGACGAGAAGAAAGCAATTAAAGTATTGATGTACCCGGAGGATTGAAGAATCGCGCAGCAGGCACCGTTGTCTGCTGCTCCGGTACCGGAGACGAAGCGCCATGAGCGAGACACTTGAGAGAACGGTCGCGTATAAGAGCCCTTTATTTGAAATGACGCAGACCACCCCTACCTGCCTGTGGAACGACTCGGCCACACTTTCCGAGTTGACCTACTCGATCGAGCACGGCGGGGTGGGTGCGACCTGCAATCCCGTAATCGTTCTGGATGTGCTCAAGAAGGAGGCTCATCTTTGGAACGATCGCATACGGGCGCTGGCGGTCGAGTTCCCGGTCGCCACAGAAGAAGAGATCGGATGGAAACTGGTAGAGGAGATATCCGCCAAGCGAGCGGAATTGCTGCGGCCGGCCTTCGAAAAATACCAGGGCAGGAACGGCCGGCTATCGATCCAGACCGACCCTCATTTTTATCGCAATCCGACGGCCCTGTTGGAGCAAGCAGTGCGTTTCGACGCTCTGGCGCCCAACATGATTGTGAAGATTCCAGCCACGCACGCGGGCATTGCCGCTATCGAGGAAACGACGTATCGCGGTATCAGCATCAATGCAACCGTCTCCTTCACATTGCCGCAATGCATTGCGGTGGCGGAAGCGGTGGAGCGCGGATTGAAACGGCGGGAGCGGGAAGGCAAGGATATATCGCGGATGGGTCCGGTGTGTACGATCATGGCGGGCCGGCTGGACGACTGGTTGAAAGTGGTCGCCGAAAAAAAGGATATTACCCTCGACCCCGGCTATCTGGAATGGGCGGGCGTTGCAGTGTTCAAGAAGGCTTACAAAATCTATCGCGAGCGCGGGTACCGGATTCGGCTGCTCTCTGCCGCATTCCGCAATCACATGCAGTGGAGCGAGCTGGTAGGCGGCGATGTAGTGATTTCTCCGCCCTACAAGTGGCAGGTACGATTCAATGCCAGCGACGTGAGTGTCGCTCCCAGGATCGAAAAGCCGGTGGATCCTGAAGTGGTAGAGGAGCTGTTGGGCAAGTTTCCTGACTTCCGCCGTGCCTACAACGAGGATGGACTGTCGCTGAGTGAGTTCGATACCTATGGCCCGACAGTGCGCACGCTTCGCCAATTTTTGGAAGCGACGCATGAGTTAGCGGTCCGGGTCAGGGATTTGCTACTGCCGAATCCGGACGGGGCGATTTCGTAGGGCGAACTGTAGATCATTCCGCACTGCGCGTGCCCGCGGGGGCGCTCCTGGAACTACACATCCCTCGGCCACGGCTTTCGAGGAAAGAAGATGCCCTAAACTTTGTCATCCCGAGCGAAGCCGAGGGATCTGCAGTTCTTTCGAACAGCAACAAATGCTGGGTGCCCCATTCAAGCCTTCTTTTGGCTTGAGTGGGATAATGGCTCTCGATGCGCCACTTTCCCGTGCGCCCCACGGCAAGCAGGGGCAGGCGAAGCAGCCCGGATCGCAAAAACTCAGTACATTTTCTTTCCCTTCGCTAAGGTTTTTCCTTTTCTCACCCGATAAATCTTTGGGGTATCCCCAGCGATAACTGCTGCGACAGAAAGCTTTCACTAAGGCCTTAGCAGGCTTCGGCCACAGTTTTAGTTACGAGAGTTCATTACGGAACTTGTTGATCTAAATACTTCTTGACACTTGTTCAATGCCAACTATATGACATTATCGCGCATGAAACTGACTAGCTAGCCTCGCCAATTAGTTCGATACGGAACTAGTTACTCGCAGCCCTTGCCGTACTAGAGAAGGCCATGGTCAGACCGTTCATGCCACAGGCTTCATCGGCCATCGTTGACCAGACATAGCTGTAACTTTAGGAGAGTCACCTGTGAAGAAAGCACATAGCTCAAATAACCACAGAAACATGCGTTACCTATTGCCAGTGTTCGCGCTGTTTTTCGCAATGTCGACAGCAGCCATGTGGGCGCAAGCCGGCGGCGGATCCATGGTGGGAACGGTTCACGACCCGGCAGGCGCGGTCGTTCCGAACGCTACCGTCACGATCACCAACACCGATACCAACTCTAACTACCCGGTGGTCACCAACGGTGACGGCCGCTTCCTGTATCCTCAGTTGCCGGTCGGCAACTACAAAGTCACCGTAGCTGCGCCAGGCTTCAAAGAAGCCGTTCAGGAAGGCATTACGGTCTCGATCGGAACTACGAGCACCCTCGACTTGGCCCTCCAGGTAGGCCAGACGTCGCAATCGGTCACCGTGACGGCAAATGCGCAACAGATCCAGACGGAGAGCAGCGACGTAGGCACCACGGTCCCCGGGAAGTTGATCGCGCAACTGCCGTTAAATTTCAGCGGTGTGATCCGCAGCCCCCTTGAGTTCATGACCCTGACCCCGGGCTTTCAAGGAGATTCAACGGGAAACGCCCAATCGCAGGCTAGTTTTAAACTTAACGGGGCGGGAACGGGGCAAGCTGACGTGATCCTGGATGGTTCGTCGATTCAGCTGGCTTCGCCGAACTACCAGTGGAACTTCGGGATCAGCGTCGATGCGGTCTCTGAGTTCAAAGTACAAACCAGCACCTTCGCGGCGGAGTTCGGACGTACCGGCGGCGGCTTTGTCAACGTGGCTTCCAAGTCGGGCACCAATGAGTTCCACGGCGCGGTGTATGACCTGCTGAAGAACGCGGCGTTTGACGCCAACAGCTGGCAAAACAACCACACCGGCGTCGGCAGGCAGAACGATACGCAAAACGACTTTGGCGGATTTGGCGGCGGCCCGGTATTTATCCCCAAAATCTATGACGGCCGTGGGAAGACTTTCTGGTTCTTCAGCTATGAAGGCTTTCGCTTCAAGTCCGGTGGCCCCGCCCTTACCTCGACGGCGACGCCGGCTATGTGGAACGGAGATTTTTCCCAGGTCCTAAACGGCGAGACCATCAATGGCGTCACTTACCCGGGACAGAAAATCTATGATTACACGACCTGCTCGGGAGCCAACCTGGGCAAGCCTTGCCAAGCGTTTCCCAACAACCAGATTCCAGCGGACAGGCTGGACCCGTACGCCAAGGCCTTCATTCCGTATCTCCCGGTAGCCACCAGTCCCAACCAGCCTTTTCAGAACCTGGCATACAGCCTTCTGGCGCCGATCAACAATGATCTCTATTCGACCCGCATCGATCAGAATATCGGGCAAAAGCACAAGATCTTTGGCAGCTATGCGCAAGCCGACCTGCCCATCATCGATATCTATTCCTATGGACCGAAGGGGCTTTACGACCAGAGCTTTGGCAGTACAACGACTCACTATGTTCGCATCGGTGAGGACTATGCCATCACGCCCACGCTTTTAAACCACTTCAATGCCGGTTATACCCGCCGCTTCCGCATCGAGCAGGGTGAAGGCGGTGTTGGATCATGGGCGGATAAGATCGACTTTCACGGCTACTACCAGGACATTCTTATCCCCAACAACGGCATTCAGTACATCCCTGCCAGCGGTGCAGGGATGCCCACACCCCCAGGCGACAACAGCTCCTTCATAGACAATAGCTACCAATGGGACGACTCGGTCTCGTGGGTGAAAGGCAAGCACAACTGGAAGTTCGGCTTTGTGTACCGCCGCCAGGGCTTCAACTCAAACTACAACAGCAATGCCGCTCCCGATTTCAGCTTCGACAACGTTTTGACTTCCGCTGGAAACCTGGCAAACGGCAACCCCGTCGATCCAAACTCCGGGTCGGGCGCGGCATCTTTCTTTCTCGGGGCAGCGTCGAGCGGGACGGTTGGCGGCGCCCAAAACGCTGCGATGCGCGTGCACGGTTGGGGGTTCTACGCCATGGACGACTGGAAAGTTAGCCCAAAGCTCACCCTGAACCTGGGCCTGCGCTATGAGGTCCCGCAGCCAGTATTTGAAGAAAAGTGCAGGACATCTCAAGTCAATCCAACCCTGGCCAATCCCGGCGCCGACGGCCTGCCTGGTGCGTACGAGTTTCAGGGAACGGGCCCCGGTAGAGACGGCCGGTGCTCCCCGATGAACCAGTATTGGGGATCGTGGGGGCCTCGCGTAGGCTTCGCATATCAACTCGACCCCCGGACGGTACTGCGCGCCGCTTACGGCCTCTACCAAACCCCGCTGAAGATATCCAACTTCGCCAACACCGACAGTCTGGGCTTCTTCGCCGCCGGATATAAATGGCCTTCCCAGGTCAACCAACAAACTCCTTCCGTTATCCCCAGCACCGTGCAAGCTTATCCCGGATCTATCCCGCCAACCATCACCCCAACAGCCCTGAACGGTAACGGTGGCGGCGGGGGCGCGGCGAGCGGTGGCCCGGTTTTCCTACCCAGCAGGCTCGCCAGGCCTGGCGACGTGAATAACTGGACATTGGACGTACAGCGCGAGTTCCCCGGCCAATGGCTCGTCGATATGGCATACGTCGGAAACCATGGAAGTCACTTGCAGGCGTTGCTTAAGGATCCGAACGTAGCTCCTGCATCAGCCCTGGTATACGGCAACTGCCTGGCAGTTCCGCAAAATGGTCAGGCCGGCAATCCGGCCTGCGCGGGACTACCGGCTGTTGGCCTCCCGTACACCAACTTCCTCAACGACTTTGGCTCTGGGGCTACGGTTGCTCAGGCTCTGCGGCCTTTCCCGCAGTACTCGACCGAAGACCTGGACACGTCGTTCAGCGCCAATCCATGGGGCAATTACAGTTACGAAGCTCTGCAGATACAAGTAACCAAGCGCTACGGGTCTGGACTGACTATATTGAGCAACTACACATGGTCGAAGAATCTTACGGATGCCGATTCGGACTATGCCCCCCAGGAAGCGTGGAATGGAGGCGTCGGCGGAATGTTCGATCCTTATGATCCCCGCAAGGAAAAAACTTACAGCGAATTCGATCAACCGCAGCAATTCAAAATCGCTTACACCTATGAGCTTCCATTCGGAAAAGGAAAGAAGTGGGGAGGCGATGTTAACAAATTGACCGATGCGGCGATCGGCGGCTGGACGTTAGGCGGTGTGGATACCTACGCGACCGGCTTCCCTCTCTTCGTGCAGGAAAACAACTGGACCGCTGGTACCTTTGCGGGTGCAGCAACGGGAG
>Ga0302326_10017129_pt1 | contig 15130 bp, 13 predicted proteins | sample Palsa_T0_3_FD_202264 | JGI IMG/M metagenome (GOLD analysis project Ga0302326, IMG submission 202264) | Peat permafrost microbial communities from Stordalen Mire near Abisko, Sweden - Palsa_T0_3 | ecosystem: Environmental > Terrestrial > Soil > Palsa > Peat permafrost | place: Sweden: Abisko...
TCCCAGCTTTCACGGCGGATATCAGCGGCGAATGCCTCAAAACCCTCCGTATGATGGCTGATGAAATCATGAGCCAATACTTTCCCGCCGGTGCGCTCGTCTGCTTCCAACATTTCCTTGATGAGGCCCTTCAATAGCGCCACATCGCCGTTGATTCGCACGGTCAGGAACAAACACGCGAGTTTTGTCCCCTTGCCCAGCATATTCAGAGGTTTCTGCGGATTTTTGAATCGCATCAGGCCGGTCTCGATTAACGGATTAATGCTGACGATCTTACAGCCGTTCTCCGCGGCCTTCTGCAGCTCGGTCAGCATTCGCGGATGGCAAGTCCCGGGATTCTGGCCGATGACAAAAATCGAATCAGCATGAGAAAAGTCTTCTATCCTGACCGTCGCTTTGCCGTGTCCGATCACCTCGGTCAGGCCGGTGCCACTTGATTCATGACACATGTTGGAACAATCCGGCAGATTGTTGGTGCCTAACTGCCGGCCAAACAGCCCGTAAAGGAAAGCGGCTTCGTTGCTCGCCCGGCCAGAGGTGTAAAAAGAGGCTTCATCCGGCGATGCCAGGGAGCGGATTTCCCGGCCGATCAACTCAAAGTCGTCTTCCCAGGAAATTGGTTCGTCATGGTCTGAGTTTTTTCGGCGAACCATCGGGTGCGTGATCCGGCCCAACCCGTCCAGCCATAAATCGGTTTGACGCAGCATTTCTGAAATGGGTTGCTGGGCGAAAATCTCCGGGGTCAACCGTTTGGTCGTGGCTTCGGAGGCGACAGCCTTGGCGCCGTTTTCGCAAAACTCGGGAACCTTGCGTTTTCCGTCTGGATCGGGCCATGCGCAACTGGGGCAATCAAAGCCATTTTTTTGATTCAGCTTTAACAGAGTCTCGAAACTGCGTTTGACGCCCATTTCTTTGATTCCGAAATGGCCGGTTTCATAAATCGAGTAAAAACCCGCCGCAATCTTATGTCGGCTGCCTTTGCGCGCGCCTTTTTCTTCAAGTGGGGGTTGGGAACCCAAGATCCCTTTGGCTAAATGCGCGGTTGGGTCAGTGGGGCGCTCCTGGTCGGCTTGGTTGGGCGCGTTATTCTCGTCGTGGTCGTGATGGCGCATTTAGTGTGCAAATCGTGAACAATCACTCGTCTCGGTTAGGCCGGTTAGCCTAGAACCCTTCTATCATGCCAACATTCGGGCCAAGCATTTGTCCATCCCCGGCTTCGTCGGCCGTCTGGCGAATGAGTTCCCAGCTTCGACCGTTCACAAAGCGGGTGGAGAATATCCGAACTCGCATTTGTGCGGGTATGGGGTGTTTTACCCATATCCCAATTTTGAATCCGAGGCGCTTTTGTCGCCGTTCAATAGATTTCTTCCCATCATCCAAGGCATGGGGGAAACACCCCATATCCGACGGAAGTCTTCGGCGGCTATTCTCCCGCTTTAATGAAGGATTTGCTTTTTTGCGAACAGGGCCGGAAACAATGATGCTGGCGAATTTGACACTCGCTTCGGAGCATGCCCCAACTTTTTAAACGCCGCGCAAATGCCATCGCCAATGCCACGATTATGGGCGGTGGTTTGATTTTCCTCGGCGCTTGCGGGGTGGTCTTTGCGCTGGGGCGTTCGGATTATTGGACGCGCAAAGAGGAGGCGCCCGCGCAGCCAGTCCCCTTCAGCCACGAGCATCATGTGGCGGGACTGGGGATTGACTGCCGGTATTGCCACACGTCTGTTGAGAAATCCTCCTTCGCCGGCATGCCGCCGACCGAGACCTGCATGACTTGTCATTCGCAGGTATGGAAGGGTGCGCCGGTGTTGCAACCAGTGCGCGACAGCCTGCAATATGGCCGCCCCCTTCGCTGGACGCGAGTCTATGACCTGCCGGATTACGTTTACTTTGATCATAGCATTCACGTTGACAAGGGAATCGGTTGCGCGAGTTGTCACGGGCGAGTGGATCAAATGCCGATGACCTGGGAGACGCAGCCATTGTATATGCGCTGGTGCCTGGACTGTCACCGGCAACCCGAAATGCATCTGCGCCCGCTTGATGAGGTTTTTAACCTGGCTTACGCGTCACCGCAGAATCAGTTTTTGGTTGGCAGGACGCTGGAGGAACAAAACCACGTCCATCACGAGGGGTTGACCGATTGTTACACCTGCCATCGATGAATATGAACACCTGGCGCAGCATGGATGAGTTGGAGGACAAGCCGGCATACCGCGACTGGCTTCAGCGCGAGTTTCCGCCGCTGGCTTCGGAATGGACGAACGAGGCGAGCCGCCGAAGCTTTCTGAAAATAATGGGCGCTTCATTCGCGCTGGCGGGTTTGAGCGCGTGTACCCGGCAGCCGTTGGAGAAAATTGTGCCTTATGTGAGGCAGCCGGAGGAACTGGTGCCCGGTCAGGCGCTTTATTTTGCAACCGCGCTGAACCTTGAGGGCTATGCGCGCGGCATATTGGTGGAAAGCCACGAGGGGCGCCCAACGAAAATTGAGGGAAACCCGGAACATCCCGCCAGCCTGGGTGCGAGTGACGTTTTCATGCAGGCGGAAATCCTCGCGCTCTACGATCCGGACCGCTCAAAGAGCGTCACGAACGGATTGGAGATCTCTACGTGGGATGAATTTTTGGCGCTGGTCGTCCGGGAGCGCGAGAAATGGAAATCAAATGGGGGGGCTGGTCTGCGGTTGCTGACGGGCTATATCACCTCGCCCACATTGCTTTCGCAAATTGAGGCGCTTTTGAAAGAATTTCCGAATGCGAAATGGCACGTGCATGAGCCACTCGCAACAAAGACGCCCCAGCCCATTTTCGACGTGGCGAAAGCCGAAGTGATACTTGCCGTTGAGAACGATTTTCTTGGCCCGGGACCGGCGCAATTGAAATACGCCCGTGATTTTGCCAGTCGCCGGCGGGCCAATTCCGGCGCCCTAAGCTTCAACCGGCTTTACGTTGCGGAAAGCACCCCAAGCATGACCGGAGCGCGGGCTGACCATCGCTATGCGCTCGGTCCGCGAGCGTTGCAGGAGCTGGGGATGGCGCTGGCGACCGGGGCTTCATTGCCGAGTTGGGGCGATCCTATGCTGGCCGATCTCACACGAAATAAGGGCAGGAGCCTGCTGCTTGTCGGCGATTCGCTGTCAGAAGAAGTTCGGCAATTCGCGCTAAACTGGAACCGCCCGCTCCAAATCGCGCAACCTCTCCCTTCAAGGGGAGATTCGCTCCCGGAATTATTGCGCGATGTTGCGGCGGGCAAAATCGAAACCCTCGTGATCCTGGGAGGGAATCCGGCTTACGACGCGCCGGTGGATTTCAAGTTTGCGGAAAAGCTCGCTCTTGTGCCATTGCGCATTCGCCTTGGACTTTACGAGGATGAGACTTCCGCGCTTTGCCAATGGCGCCTTCCTGAAGCCCACTCATTGGAAACGTGGAGTGACGCGCGCGCGTTCGACGGCACGGCCACCATCACGCAGCCACTGATCGAGCCGCTCTATGGCGGCAAATCAGCGCACGAATTGATGGCTGCGCTGACCGGAAATGGGATGGTAGGCGGCTATGACATTGTGCGTCAATATTGGCATGCGCAACATACGGGTGATGATTTTGAAAAGTATTGGCGAAAGTCGTTGCACGATGGAGTGGTGGAAGGCACTGGGGGTGGAAAGCCATCCGAGTTTGCGCCGCATGGGCGCGCGGAAACATCCGGCAGCGGGCTTGAGCTTGTGTTCAGGCCGAGTCCATCCATTCGCGATGGACGCTTTGCGAATAACGCATGGCTTCAGGAATTGCCCCAACCGTTCACCAAAATCACTTGGGATAACGCGGCGATGATTTCTCCCGCAACGGCGAAACGGCTGGAACTCTCGAACGAGGATGTGGTTGATCTTAAGTATCGCGGACGTTTAGTGCGCGCGCCGATTTGGATTCTGCCGGGACAGGCGGATGATTGCGTGACTGTCCATTTGGGATATGGACGCACACATGCGGGACATGTCGGGAACGACGTCGGATTTGATGCGTACGCGTTGCGCACCTCGGACGCCCCGTGGGGAGGATCCGGGCTGGCAATCGTAAAAACGGGTTTGCGACATCCGTTTGCCACCACGCAACATCATCAGAGCATGGAAGGTCGCCAGCAGGTGAGGGTCGGCACGCTTTCCGAATTTCAACAGCATCCGGCTGCCGTGGCGCAGGCCGGCGAACCAGCGCCTGGGCGTGACGAGACGCTTTACACCCCCGTCGCCTACAAGGGGCATGCATGGGGGATGGCGATTGATCTTGGCGCCTGCATCGGTTGCAACGTCTGCACGATTGCGTGTCAGGCGGAAAACAATATTCCCGTGGTGGGCAAGGAAGAAGTGGCGCGCGGGCGCGAGATGCACTGGATTCGAGTGGACAATTATTTCGAAGGCGCCCCGGAAAATCCGCGCCTTCACTTTCAGCCGGTGCCGTGCATGCATTGCGAGAATGCGCCTTGCGAATTGGTCTGCCCGGTTGGCGCGACGGCCCATAGCTCGGAAGGCCTGAACCAGATGGTTTATAATCGCTGCGTCGGCACGCGTTATTGCTCGAATAATTGCCCTTATAAAGTGCGCCGATTTAATTTTCTCGAATACGACCGGAACCGCTTTGAAAGCGCGCCGGTGCTGAAACTTTTGCGGAATCCCGATGTGACCGTGCGCACGCGTGGCGTGATGGAGAAATGCACCTATTGCGTGCAGAGGATCAACCGCGTCCGCCTTGATGCCGAGAAACAGAATCGCCCGATTCGCGACGGTGAAATCATTCCCGCGTGCGCCCAAGCCTGTCCAGCGGTGGCTATTGTCTTTGGCGACATCAACGATCCGCAAAGTAACGTCTCGAAGTTCAAAGCCTCTCCACTCAACTACGGTTTGCTGGCCGAATTGAACACGCGCCCGCGCACCACGTATCTGGCGAAATTGCTCAACCCGAATCCGGAGGTTGAGAAGGCGTGAATGCTCCCGGCCAAACACCCGTGGTCGCCCCGGGCTACGATAGCGGTTCGGTGACTCGCAAGATCACCGACATCGTTCTCGCGCGTCCGCTTGGGCGCGGCTGGCTGGGGGGGTTCGCCTTTGCGTTTGCGCTGCTGATGATGATGAACTTTGCCATCGGGTGGCTGCTCATGCGCGGAGTCGGCATCTGGGGCATCAACATCCCGGTCGCATGGGGTTTTGCGATTGTGAATTTCGTGTGGTGGATTGGCATTGGACACGCTGGAACATTTATCTCGGCCATCCTGCTCTTGCTGCACCAGGATTGGCGCACTTCGATCAATCGCTTTGCCGAAGCGATGACGCTTTTCGCCGTGGCTTGCGCGGGTTTGTTTCCACTGCTGCATTTGGGACGGCCCTGGGTTTTCTATTGGTTGCTGCCGTATCCCGACACGATGGGGCTTTGGCCGCAATGGCGCAGCCCTCTCGTCTGGGATGTCTTCGCCGTCAGCACCTATGGCGTGGTCTCGCTTATGTTTTGGTACGTCGGGTTGATTCCGGATTTGGCCACCATGCGCGACCGATCCGCGCCGAGGCCGCTGCAATTCATTTACGGCGTGATGGCCTTGGGCTGGCGTGGGTCGGCAAGGCACTGGAAGCGCTTTAAAATGGCGTATTTGCTGCTGGCGGGCCTGGCGACTCCGCTCGTGCTTTCAGTGCATAGCGTGGTATCGCTGGACTTCGCGGTCGGGATTGTGCCTGGCTGGCATTCGACAATTTTTCCGCCTTATTTCGTCGCGGGCGCGATTTTTTCCGGGTTCGCGATGGTCCTCACTCTGCTGATACCCGTCCGCAAAGCCTATGGATTGCAGGATTTCATCACCATCCGGCATCTGGAGAATTGCGCCAAGATCATGCTCGCAACCGGCCTGATGGTCGCGCACGGCTATATCACCGAGCTGTTCATGTCGTGGTACAGCGATGACAAGTTCGACATTTACATGACGCTGAACCGGATGTTCGGCTCTTACGCGCCGGCGTGGTGGCTGCTGATGTTTTGCAATGTGCTGACCCCGCAGGCTCTTTGGTTCAAAAAAATCCGCACCGCCCCGGTGATTCTTTTTTTCATCGCGCTGCTGGTGAATGTCGGCATGTGGACTGAGCGCTACGTGATCGTGGTGACGAGTCTGCATCGCGATTTCATGCCCTCCGCTTGGGGAAGTTATCATGGGACGCGCTGGGATTGGATGACCTTGATCGGCTCGTTCGGGCTTTTCCTTTCGCTGCTGTTTCTGTTTCTGCGTTTGCTTCCCGCGATTTCGATTACCGAAATGCGCCAACTGGTTCGCGAAAAGAAGGAACCGCAATGAAACCGGACCTTTACGGCTTTATGGCTGAGTTTGAGCAACCGGAAGAGTTGCTGAACGCGGCGCGCGCGGCCCATGAGGCGGGTTATCGGAAGATGGACGCTTACAGTCCTTTTCCAGTGGAAGGGGCGGCTGAAGCCATCGGTTTCGAACGCACGCGAGTTCCGCTGGTCGTGCTCATCGGCGGGATTACCGGGGCAGGGGTTGCGTATGGAATGCAATACTACTCCGCAGTTTGGGATTATCCGCTGAACATCGGCGGCCGACCCCTGCATAGCTGGCCTTCGTTCATTCCCATTACGTTTGAACTGACGGTTCTTTTCGCGGCGGTGGCGGCTGTGTTCGGCATGTTGTTGATGAATGGGCTGCCCAAGCCATATCATCCGGTCTTCAATGCCCCCGCGTTCAAGCTGGCCAGCCAGACGCGCTTTTTCCTCTGTTTGCAGGCAACCGATCCGCAGTTTGGAGAAAGAACAAAATATTTTCTCGCCGGCCTCAACCCGATCGCGGTGCATGAGGTGGAGTCATGAAACTTCTCGTTGCCCTGCTTGCCCTTTCCGTGCTGGCCGGCGGTTGCCGGCAAGGAATGATGGACCAGGGAAAGGTGAAGCCGCTCGCGGAAGATGATTTCTTCAAGGACGGCAGCGGCGCGCGACCCATTCCGGCGCACACCATTGCGCGCGGCCGGTTGAACCAGGATGAAAGTTTCTTCAGCGGCTTGGTTGGTGACCGGCTGATCCAGGTGATGCCGATGCCCGTGACGCGTGAACTTCTGCAACGGGGGCGCGGGCGATATGACATTTATTGCGCGGTTTGCCACAGCCGCACGGGAGATGGCGATGGAATGATCGTTCAACGAGGCTTCCCCAGACCGCCCTCGCTCCATGAAGCGCGGCTTCGCGAAGCGCCGGACGGGCATTTCTTTGACGTTATGACGCAGGGCTATGGCGTCATGTATTCGTATGCGGCGCGAGTCGAACCGCAGGACCGTTGGGCCATTGTGGCTTACATACGCGCTCTGCAACTCAGCCGGCATGCGACGATCAACGAGGCGCCCCCGGACGAGCGCTCGAAACTGGAGGCGTTGCCACCATGAACGCGGCCTTGCCAACGCAAATACAAAGGGCCGGACGCAAGGCCATGTTGACCGCTCTGGCGGCGGCGCTGCTTTGCGCTCTGGGCGCGATGTGGAACCGACCGCAGTTTTTCCATTCGTGGCTGGTGGCTTGGGTGTTTTTTACCGGCATCTCATGCGGAGCGCTGGTGATCGTGATGATGCACTCGCTCACCGGTGGCGCGTGGGGTGTCGCCATTCAACGGCTGGCCGAATCCGCCATGTTGACTCTTCCGCTGATGGCATTGCTTCTGGTGCCGATCCTCATCGGCATTCACGATGATTTTCCCTGGTCCCGCGCCGATGTGCTGGCCGCCCATCCAAAATGGGAGCACAAACACGGCTATCTCAATCTGCCGTTTTTTGCGGCCCGCGGGTTTTTTTATTTTTCCGTGTTGAGCGTGTTTGCATTTTTCATACGGCACTGGTCGATCCGGCAGGACAACCGGGACGGAGACATTTTGCCGGGAAAACGGAAGCGCGCTCTAGGCGCTGGAGGATTGGTGGTTTACGTGCTGTGCATGAACTTCGCCTCGACCGATTGGGTCATGTCGCTCGAACCCGATTGGTATTCGACGATTTTCGTCATCGTTTTTATGGCCGGCCAATTTCTTACGGCGCTGGCGCTGATGACCGCATTGCTCGCGCTATGGGCCGGTCGCGAGCCGTTCCGAGGGCTGATTGAGACAAAACATTTTCATGATCTGGGCAATCTCCTTCTCACCTTCGTGATTTTTTGGATTTATGTTTCGTTTTCGCAGTTTCTGATCATCTGGTCGGGAAACCTGCCCAAGGAGATTTCATGGTATCTGCACCGATCGGCGGGCGGCTGGAAAGAAGTGGCGCTTTTCCTCATGGCTTTTCAATTTATTGTGCCGCTGGGACTTTTGCTGCTGCGGGGGATGAAGCGCAAGCGCGAGCGGCTTGGCGCCATTGCCACCCTGATTGTGGCGGTCAATATTGTGAATGTTTACTGGCTCATCGCGCCGGCGTTTCATCCCGAGGGACTGCGAATCCATTGGCTCGATTTTGCCACTCTGATCGCTGTCGGCGGCTTTTGGACCTCGGTCTTCCTGTGGTTTTTAAACCGGCAACCGCTTTTGCCGCTTCATCTTGGGGAGGGGTTGCGTCATGCCTGAAAAACCTCCCATCAAAATGGAATCCATCGCCGCAGGCCACGAGACCACCGACATCAATACGCGTGGAGTGTTTGGCACCGCCGCAGGGCTGGCCATTGTCATTGGGGGAATCCTTTTTGCTTTGCGCGGGTTATACGGCGCTTTTACCCACCATCGTCCGTCGGGAGAAACGGCCCCACGCGCCAGCGCCCCTTCGTACGCGCCGCGATTGCAAATTGATGAAGCAAGGGAGCTCCGTCGATTGCGTGAACACGAAGACACCATTCTGAACGGTTACGGATGGGTGGATCAAAAGACGGGTATTGTGCGCATTCCGATTGAACGCGCGATGGACCTTGTAGCGCAGCGCGGTTTGCCAGCGCCCCCGCCCGGCTCAGGAAAAACTCGCCTCGAAATGAGGCAAGAAAAAGCGAAGGCGGAGAAATCCGCGCCATGAACATGCACACCCGACTCCTCAAGATCACCGGATGGCTGGCCGCGGGAATGCTGGCAGCCTCCGGGCGCGCTCAAAATTTCCCGGACGATATTACGGCGAAAGTTGGGCTTGATCAAAAGCTCAATGCCCAGGCGCCGCTCGGCCTCAGTTTCCGCGATGAGACCGGCCACGCCGTGCGCCTCGGCGATTATTTCGGCCATAAACCGGTGATTCTCGTGCTCGCCTATTACGAATGCCCCAATCTTTGCACGCTCGTGCTCAATGCGCTGCTGACCAGCGCGCAGGATTTGACATTTGATGCCGGCCAGGATTTTCAGATCGTCGTGGTCAGTTTCAATCCCCATGAAACCCCGCCGATGGCGTTGGCGAAAAAGCGCGCTTACACGCAACGCTATGGCCGGCCGCAAGACGCGGGCGGCTGGCATTTCCTCACTGGCGAAGAACCGGCCATTGCGCAACTCGCCCATAGCGTCGGCTATCGTTATGTATTCGACCCGCGGACCGGGCAATATGCTCATCCGAGCGCCATCATGGTGCTGACCCCTGACGGAAAAATCTCGCGTTATTTCGCAGGCATCGAATACCCGCCGAAAGAATTGCGGCGGGCGCTGGTCGAGGCCTCGAACCGCCGCATCGGTTCGCTCACCGACCAGCTTTTTCTCCTTTGCTTTCACTATGATCCCCTCACCGGGAAATACGGCTTGGCCATCATGCGAGTCATCCGCCTGGCCTGCTTTGCCACCGTCGCCGCAATGGCGTTGTTCATGGCCGCCATGATCCGGCGCGACCGCCGCCGGTCAACGCGCATGGGAACCGGATAATGAATAATCCGCCTTCATTCCCTTTCCCTGAGCAGGCTTCGAACCTTGCGCCCGGTGTGGATTGGATTTTCTACACGCTCACGGCGCTCTGTGGCGCGATGACATTGCTGGTGGTGGCGCTCATAACCTTTTTTTGCATTCGCTATCGCCATGGTTCGCGGGCCTCTCGCGCGAACGGAAACCCGCCATCCCTTCCGTGGGAAGCCGGGTGGACGCTCCTGCCGGTGCCCATCTTTCTTGGCGTATTCTTTTGGGCGGCCCAGACCTATTTCCGCATGTCTCGACCGCCGCCGGACGCGATGGAGATCAACGTCGTGGCCAAACAGTGGATGTGGAAAATCCAGCATTCCGACGGTCGGCGCGAGATCAACGAGCTGCACATCCCGGTCGGCCGCGCCGTGAAACTGGTCATGATTTCCCAAGACGTGATCCATGATTTTTACGTGCCCGCGTTTCGAACGAAGCAGGACGTTGTGCCGGGCCGTTATACCACGGAATGGTTTGCGCCCACAAAACCGGGGAAATTCCATCTTTTTTGCGCCCAATATTGCGGTCTGGATCACGCGAAAATGGGCGGCTGGATTTACGTGATGAGCCCCTTGGATTATGCGCAATGGCTGGCGCAGGGCCAGCCGCCGAATTCGCTCGCGGCTCAAGGCCAGCGGGTGTTTCACACGCTCGGCTGCAGCGGTTGCCATGCGGCAGCCTCCAAAATCCGCGCGCCGCTGCTCGATGGCATTTACGGCAAACCGGTGCCGCTTTCCGACGGCACTATCGTCACGGCCGACGATCAATACCTGCGCGACTCGATTCTTCTTCCCAACAAACAAATCGCCGCCGGCTACGAGGCGCTCATGCCCACGTTTCAAAACCGAATCAGTGAAGAAGACCTCACCGCCGTCATCGCGTATTTGAAATCGCTCGGCAGCGTTGAAAGGAACGATCCATGAACACGACCACGCGTGAACTGCCGATAACACTCGAACCGCGCGCGAATTACCTCAATGCCGGTCATTCCATCTGGTCCTGGCTGATGACCACGGACCATAAGCGCATCGGCCTGCTTTACATGGTCTCCATCACGCTTTTCTTTTTCGTGGGCGGCCTGGCGGCGGCCTTGATGCGTCTGGAATTGCTGCGGCCACAAGGGGGGCTCGTGACTTCGGCGCTGTACAACAAACTTTTTACCATGCACGGCGTGATCATGGTTTGGTTTTTTCTAATCCCTTCGATCCCAACCGTGCTCGGAAATTTTCTGGTGCCGCTGATGATCGGCGCGCGGGACGTCGCCTTCCCCCGCCTCAATTTGGCGAGTTGGTATCTTTTTATGGCCGGCGGCTTATGTGTGCTCTGGGCCATCATCGCCGGCGGCGTGGATACCGGCTGGACATTTTACACCCCGTATTCCAGCACGTATGCCAACGGTCACGTGCTGGCCATGGCGGCGGGAATTTTCATCGCCGGATTTGGTTCCATAGCGACCGGACTGAATTTTATTGTCACGATTCACAAGATGCGCGCGCCAGGACTCACCTGGTTCCGCCTGCCGCTGTTCATTTGGACCATCTACACGACCAGCCTTATCCTCGTCCTGGCAACTCCAGTGCTGGCCATTACCCTGACCCTGATGGCGCTCGAACGGCTTTTCGGCGTGGGCATTTTCAACCCGGCCATGGGCGGGGATCCGCTGCTCTTTCAGCACCTGTTCTGGTTCTACTCGCATCCGGCGGTGTATATCATGATCCTGCCGTCCATGGGCGTGATCAGCGAACTCATTCCCTGTTTCGCCCGCAAATCATTGTTTGGTTACAAGTTCGTCGCTTATGCGACCATCTCCATCGGCGTGCTCGGGTTTCTGGTCTGGGGCCATCACATGTTTGTCAGCAGCCAATCCATTTATGCCGGCATGGTTTTTTCGATCCTCAGCTTTATGGTGGCCATTCCATCGGCCATAAAGGTCTTCAACTGGACGGCCACGCTTTACAAAGGGTCCATCACGTTTCACACGCCGATGCTGTACGCGTTCGGTTTCATCGGCTTGTTCACCATCGGCGGCCTTACCGGGCTGTTTTTGGCGGCGCTGGCCGTGGATGTGCATCTGCACGACACTTACTTTGTGATCGCGCATTTTCATTACATCATGGTCGGGGGAGCGGTCATGGGCTACCTCGGCGGCCTGCATTTCTGGTGGCCCAAAATCACCGGACGGCTGTATTGCGAATGGCTTGCGAAGCTGGCGGCGGTGACGATTTTTGCCGGCTTCAATCTCACATTTTTTCCACAATTCATTCTCGGTTTTCTGGGGATGCCCCGGCGTTACCCGGTTTACGCCCCGGAATTCCAGGTCCTGAACGTGCTCTCGACCGCGGGGGCCTCGATTCTCGCCATTGGATATCTTTTGCCGCTGGCTTATCTGCTCTGGTCTTTGCGCCATGGAAAACCGGCCGGCGCGAATCCCTGGCAGGCCACCGGCCTGGAATGGAAAACCGCCTCGCCGCCGCCGCGTGATAATTTCACGAACGCTCCAGTCGTAACGGAAGAGCCTTACCAGTATGACGCCGAGGCGGCCGAGCTGGCATTGGAGGAGACCAGCCATGTCTGATCCAGCCATCGCGCACGCGGCTCAATTTGACGACGCCACGCAGCAACGCGAGGCCGCGACCTTTGGCATGTGGGTTTTTCTTGCAACCGAAATCCTGTTCTTTGGCGGGATGTTTCTCGGTTATGCCGCATATCGCCGGGCTTATCCCGCCGCCTTTGCCGCCGCCAGCCGCCACACTCTCCTTGCCTTTGGCGCCACCAATACAGCGGTGCTGCTCATCAGCAGCGCGATGATGGCCTTTGCGGTCCGTGCCGCGCGTGAAAAAAGGCGCGCGGCCTTGGCTTGGCGATTGTTCGCCACGGCGGCGTTGGGCCTTCTATTCCTCGGAATAAAAGGTTTTGAATACGCGCGTGAATTTTCCGAACACCTGCTCCCGGGGGCGTCCTTTCATTTTGACCCGCCGTACACAAACCAAGCCGAGATGTTTTTCTATCTTTATTTCCTCATGACGGGTGTCCATGCGATTCATGTCACCATCGGCGTGGTTCTGATTGCGATTTTCGGGTCTCGTGCGTGGCACACAGACGCGTTTGCGCGAAATGATACAGCCGTAGATCTGCTTGGGCTTTATTGGCATTTCGTGGATATCGTGTGGGTCTTTTTGTTCCCGCTCATTTATCTGGTGGAGCGACACTCATGAAGCAACCTCCGTCCAGCGGTAGATTTCTGTTCACCCTTGCGGCCCTGCTTGGCCTGCTGGCGCTCACCATCGGCGTCGCCTACGTGGACCTTGGGCCTTTTAACACAACGGCGGCGTTAACCATTTCGGTTGCAAAGGCGGTGCTTATCGTCATGATTTTCATGGGGATTCGGGGACGAAGTCCGTTGATCTGGGTCGCACTCGGAACCGGATTTTTCTTCCTCGCCATCATGTTCGTTCTCTCAATGAGCGATTTCTTAACGCGTGGCTGGAAGTAGAAAGGTGAGTCCAATCGTGGCCGCTGCAAATCCAGCGAAGGGCGGCCTCTCTTTCCTCCTCGGCGACGGTTCATGATCAAGGCGGCGCGCGATGATTGGTTGTTAATCCACCATACGCTGAACTGCTCTTGGTTCATATTTCCCCGATGAACGATCTGGCCGTGGCCTATGGTGGTGAAGAGTGGTTTAAAATTAGTTTCCGTGGTCAAAAAGTGGTGAATAGTTGCTTATTTGATGGTTATTCGGCTGATTGACAAGGGCGCGGAAGAAAGGGATTGCGCTATCGGTGGGTATGGCCCGAGGCGTCAGCCATTTATCCGCAAAAACTCCGGCAGTATTTGGGCATAATCGATCGCAGTTTGATAAGCCCGGCCACGATTTTAGATGGTGCATCTGTGGCTCTCGAGTTGCCGCGAATGGCGGCACTTTCTGCCCAATTTCCTTTTCCGCGTTGCCGGAAGAGACGAGAAGCGCAAAAGCCGAAGCGAGCAAACTTGCAGTCCGGAGGCCAAAATCCGTTGGCGAGGTCTTGGGCAGGCGTGAATCCCAACGCTGGGGTTTGGGTACCACCCTGCTGGAAATTTCCGCGCAATGCTTACGAGCTGTCCGAATCACCGATGGTTGTTCCGCTGCATCCTTTCGCCCTGTTTGCGAAAGCACATCCCGCGCGCGAAATCTTAGATGTGAATCCTGGCGAGGCGGGACGGGTCAAGATATTCTCTTTGCTCAAAGTGCAAGTTTTTTTTGTGATATTCACCAAGGCCCCTTGCCGGTTGAGAAAAAAGAGGGTTTGCGAGCAAAGCAGTGCTTTGCTTTGCAAAACCTAAGAGCCAGCGGGCCGTGGCGGTCTGCGCTGTCAAGGTGGACCGCAGCGCAGCGAGGAGGACCTTGACAGAAGGAGCAGGCCGACGCGGCATCGGGCTTCGATGGAGGCAGCGATTTTTCCGGTCGGCTGGTCAGGCTGGCTTGTCGGTGGCCTTGGGCACAAGCTCCAGCACCCAAGAGCCGTGCTTCAGTTGGTTGCGCGAGTGTAGGGCCGCGTCGTACGAACTGTGGCTGCGCATCATGGCGGACAGGATTTTGAGCCAGCGCATGGCCAGACAGCGGACGGCGCAAGCGTGACTCTGGCCTTTTTTCCGGTGCGCCTCGTAATAGATACGGGCCCAGTCGCTATAATGGCGCGTCAGATCGGACCAGAGATGAACGGTGTGCTGAAGGAACTTGTTGCACTGTCGCCGCAGGTACACGACCGAAACCTGGCCCGACTGGTAGCTGACCGGGGCCATGCCGGCCTGCACCTGCAAGCGTGGCGCTTCGGTCGCGCCGCCCGGCAAGCTGAACAGTTCGGCCAGCAGTCGGGGAGCCAGCTTCTCTCCGGCCCCGGGCAGCGAGACAAAGATCGCATGGTCGGGGTGTTGGTGGAAGCACGCGACGATTTTGTGGCGGAACTCCAACAGTTGCTTTTCCAAGGTTTGCAGCAATTTGACCAGAGCTAAGGCCAGCGTGCTGTTGGCGGTGGTCACTGCTTCGGAGCCGTAAAACTCCTGGGCGTGGGTAAAGGCGTCCAGCCGTTTTTCATAGGTCTGCGGATGGTAGAGCCGGCGGGCGTGCAGGAAGTTCTGCCACTTGCGTTTGCCCGCCTGGACCAGCGCCTCTGGCGTCGGAAACTTTTCGACGAAGGCCCAGGCGGCGGGCGAGGTCCAATCGTCGAACGCATCCAAGGCGGCGGGATAATACTCGTAAAGGGCCTGGATGAGTTGGTTGACCAGAGCGGTGCGT
>Ga0302326_10017130_pt1 | contig 15129 bp, 8 predicted proteins | sample Palsa_T0_3_FD_202264 | JGI IMG/M metagenome (GOLD analysis project Ga0302326, IMG submission 202264) | Peat permafrost microbial communities from Stordalen Mire near Abisko, Sweden - Palsa_T0_3 | ecosystem: Environmental > Terrestrial > Soil > Palsa > Peat permafrost | place: Sweden: Abisko...
GGGCGTAGTCCACATAATCCACGGATGTCGCGGACGTGTACGGCCCCAGGTCGAGGCACCGATACCCAGCTTCAACGAGAGACGCTTTTACCCTGGCTTTCAGCTCAACCCCGTTGTGATCCGAGGCGAGGCATATGATCATCTCGTTCATATTGAATCTCTCCTGCGGCAAGTGCGCATCGGGCTGCACAAGAAGCTGCTGCCGAACCGAGGATGGAAAGAACGGAGGGTCTGCAACTGACCTCAATGTACGCGAAACCGCCGCTGGGGCGCAAGGAAACACATCTTTTCGCATCAGCCTGACGCGTCTTTGCGCTACATCCCCGCGACAAAATGTACCATCTTGGGATTCTGCCGGTTGCGCTCCAGATCGGCATCCACCATCATCGCGATCAGCTGCTCGAAGCTGACCTTCGGCTCCCATCCGAATGCCTTCCGCGCCCGAGTCGGATCTCCGCACAGGTAGTCGACCTCGGCTGGCCGGATCAGCGCGCTGTCCACACGAACAAAATCCTTGTAATCCAGATCCGCGTAGCTGAACGCGGTCTGCAGCAGATATTCGACCGAATGGCTCACCCCTGTGGCCACCACAAAATCCTCGGGCTTGTCCTGCTGCAGCATCATCCACATCGCCGTCACGTAGTCGCCGGCAAAACCCCAGTCTCGCTGCGCGTTCAGATTGCCCATCGGCAGTTCTCTTTGCAGCCCCAGCTTGATCCGCGCCACCGCATTCGTCACCTTGCGTGTGACAAATTCCAGACCTCTGCGCGGCGACTCATGATTAAACAGAATTCCCGAACACGCAAACATCCCATAGCTCTCCCGGTAATTCTGCGTCATGTAATGCCCGAAAACCTTCGCCACCGCGTACGGGCTCCGCGGGTGAAAGAGAGAGTCTTCATTCTGGGGCGGTTTCGTTGCCCCGAACATCTCGCTCGACGAGGCCTGGTAAAACCGAATCTTCGGGTTCACCGCCCGCGCGGCCTCCAATATGCGGGAAACCCCCAGCGCCGTGAATTCCCCCGTCAGATCCGCCTGCCGCCACGACGTGGCGACGAACGACTGAGCCGCCAGGTTGTAGACCTCGTCCGGCTCGCACTGCTGGATCGCCGCCACCAGCGAATTCTGGTCCAGCAAATCTCCGGAGATCAGCTCGATGCGTTCGACAATGTCCGTCAGACGGTCGAGGTTCACCGAGCTGCTGCGGCGCACCATGCCGCTCACTCGATACCCCTTTTCAAGAAGCAGTTCAGCCAGATACGAACCATCCTGGCCTGTGATTCCGGTGATCAATGCTTTACGGGCCATCTTTTCCTTTTTCCTCGAATGCGCGCCCAACACATGTCTTGTCGAGCGCCGCGCCGTTCTGTCCGTATATTTCGTCCGCCGACCAACACCGATCACGCAGGATGCAATCTGCCACATCCTCGCGTCCAATCGAAACAGTGGGCGGAGCAATGCCAGTATAAAGGCTCACCGCCGTCGATCCCGCACTTGCTCCGGGCCCGAACTTCAGCGAGCAACAGCCCCGGCCGACACGCCCTCCCGCTGCAGCATCTGGCGAATCCCACGCAGCGCCTGGCGCGTTCGCTCCTCATTTTCAATCAACGCAAACCGCACGTGCCCGTCGCCATATTCGCCGAATCCAATGCCGGGGCTCACCGCCACTTTCGCCTCGCTCAGCAGCCGGGTCGAAAACTCCAGCGATCCAAGGTGGCGCCACGGCTCCGGGATCGGCGCCCACACAAACATCGTCGCTTTCGGCGGAGCAATCTCCCAACCCGCCTTGTTCAGGCCGCTCACCAGGCAGTCGCGACGCCGCTCATAGTTGTCCCGAATTTCCGTCACGCACTCCTGCGGACCTTCCAGCGCCAGGATCGCCGCAACCTGAATCGGCGTGAACGTCCCGTAATCGAAATAGCTCTTGAGCCGAGCCAGCGCGGAGACCAGTTCCGGATTCCCTACCATGAACCCAACCCGCCATCCCGGCATGTTGTAGCTCTTCGACAAAGTGAAAAACTCGACAGCGATATCCTTCGCGCCCGGCACCTCCAGAACCGACGGCGCCCGATAGCCGTCGAAAACGATATCCGCATATGCAAGATCGTGCACCAGCCAGATCTCATGCTGCTTGCACAGCGCCACCACTCGCTCAAAAAATCGCAGGTCGACGCACTGCGTCGTCGGATTCGCCGGGAAATTCAAAATCAGCATTTTCGGCCGGGGATACATCATCGGAATCGCCTGTTCCAGCTCCGCCAAAAAAGCGTTGGCGTCGTGAATCGCCACGCTGCGGATGTTCGCTCCCGCAATCACCGGACCGTAAATGTGGATCGGATAGCTCGGATTCGGCACCATCACCACGTCGCCCTGATCCAGTGTCGCGAGGCACAGGTGCGCGATCCCTTCCTTCGATCCAATCGTGACGATGGCCTCGGTGTCCGGATTGAGTTCGATGCCGTAGCGCGTGGCGTACCACTTCGTGATCGCTCGCCGCAGCCGCGGAATACCCTTCGAAAGCGAGTAACGGTGCGTTTCCGGCCGCCGCGCCGCTTCGATCATCTTTTCCACGATGTGCTGTGGCGTGGCCCCGTCGGGATTCCCCATGCCGAAGTCGATAATGTCTTCTCCGCGTCGCCGCGCAGCCGCCTTCAGTTCACCGGTGATGTTAAAGACATACGCGGGCAATCGGCGAATACGTGGGAATTCGTGCATGGAAACCTCGTTGCTGCCCCTGGCAGCGCGATCAAGAGAAGAACTGCACCCGGCTCCTCGAATCAGTCCACCGAGCCCGAAATCTTCTCCTCATCTTAATGAAACGCCGCTTCCCGCGAGCATCTCAGAACAAATTGGTGCCACTTTCGTCATCAACCGCACGCAGAAACTCCCGCAAGAGGTCGATGCGCGGCTGAGCCAGGCGGCGCGCGCTTGTAAGCCGGATTTTCCCGGGCAGATCGTCGAGATTGCGGCGAAGGAGGGTGACAGCATCGGTGAACCGCGGAAAACGCGTATCGCGGCCGACTTTGCTTACCGCCCTCAGAATCCCCACGGCACCCAGCTGTTCCAGGATGTCGGCGTCGCGAAGGATCGTGCCTTCCATCGTTGTGGGCTCATCTTTTAGCTGGTGCTCGCGGATTGCTTGCAGCACCGCGGGTACTTTCTCTCCGGGAAATCCCGCCTCCCGCAAAATGGCAGTCCCCCGCGAGCATGCGTAGGCAACATGATCCCAGCTTGCCAGTTTTTCTGGATCTTCCGGGCGATGCCCCACAAATACGCCCAGGTCGTGCAGCCATGCAGCGGCAGTCACCACGTCCCGGTCATACTCGAGATCGGCGCCCACCGCTTCCGTCAAAGCCACCAGCCGGGGCTGGTGCCCAAATTTATCCACCGGTCGAGCCTGGTCCTCGATGTAATCAGCCAAAACCCGAACGTAATCGCTTGCCATGAAACCTTTGTAACGCGAATGTCACGCTCGACTCCAATAAAATTGCCAATGCGGGAAAGACGTAACGCATAAGGTCATGCGTTACCAAAATTGATTCGACACCGTCACTGTGACAATTCTATGATCGAGCGTGAGTAGTTAACGCGAGGCGAGTGCTACTGATCCCCGTTTCCAGTCGCAACATGACACTTTCGTGCAAACCTGCGGGGCGATGCAAATGAGGCCGACTTGATGTATCGTGCTTATATTGACAACGTTTCTCCCTTCGCAACCTGCTACAGACAGGATGGGGTTCCGCCGGACCCGAGCACGGCAAACAGGAATTGAAGTGTTGAGTTGCTGAAAGCAACAAAAATCTCAGTTTCGCATCTGAGCTTCGAGACCTTCGTATTTCTCGAGGGCGCCCTCAAGGTTGCCCGCTCTTTGTCCGAGCCACCGGAGCAAGTCTCCAGCCAGGATTTTTAGAAATATTATGGCGACGTCCGAATATCTGCGGAACGGCAAAGCAGGGGAAAGATCGCAGACTCCGGTCCTGCAACTCCCCTCTGCACCCCGCCACGCGATCGTTGGATCCGCAACCGTCGCGTCGGCCGTGATGATGGCTACCGATTTGCTGATGATCCTGATCGCTTTCGGCCTGGCGCTTGCGCTCCGCATGGTGGTAATTGCCAGGATCGCGCCACTGGCCGGCGCCGGACCCGCTTACTGGCCCGCTCTCATCGATCTGTTCTATCTCGGATGGTTTGCCCTCTCCTATATCCTGGTCGCGCGCCGCTATGGCCTCTACGTCCCGGTGCCCGCCGGCACCGGAACGCACGACCTCCGCGTTGTCATCCAAAGCTGTCTCAACGCGGGGCTCTTGCTTTGTGGCTTGCTCTATATGCTCCACGACGTTGGCATCTCCCGCATCCTCATCGCCCTGTTGGTCGGTACCGCCACCGTCACGCTCTGCATTCGCCGGGTGGTTTGGCGCTACTCGCGCTACCGCCAGTACGCCCAGGGAATCGAGCTCCGCAATGTCATGATCCTCGGCACCAACCAGCTCAGCTACGCGCTCAGCCGGCACATCCGCGATTACAGCCGTCTCGGCTACCGCTTTGTTGGCTTTGTCTCCGCCTACGGATCCCCGGTGAGCGCGGAAATTTCCCCCGATCAGATCCTCGGCGGAGTGGACAAGGTCCGCCATCTCGCCCGCCAGCACTTCGTCGACGAGCTGGTCATCGCTGAGTTCTTCCCCACCGAAAGCGTCATCCGCCTCGTCCAGGACGCCCGTGAGCTCGACCTCGATGTGCGCGCTATCTCCGGATACTATGGCGAGCTCACCACCAACGCCCCGGTGGAATACCTGGGCATCTTCCCCCTCGCTCCGGTACACCGCCGCGAACCACGCGTCATCGGCCTGTTCTGCAAGCGCATAGTAGACATGGTGCTCTCGCTCCTGGCCCTGATCCTCGCCGCGCCTCTGATGCTGGTCGTCGCCATCGCCATCAAGATCGAGAGCCAGGGCCCCATCTTCTACATCTCCGACCGCATCGGCAAACGCGGCCGCGTCTTTCCCTGCTATAAGTTCCGCACTATGGTCGACAATGCCGACAAGATGAAGAAGGACCTGACCGCCCTCAACGAACGCGACGGCGTCCTCTTCAAAGTCTCCAACGACCCCCGTATTACGCGCCTGGGCCGCATCCTCCGCAAGTACTCCCTGGACGAACTGCCTCAGTTCCTCAACGTCCTGCGCGGCGAAATGAGCATCGTCGGTCCCCGCCCGCCCATCGCCTCCGAAGTCGAAAAATACGAGCTGGAGCACTTCCGCCGCCTCGAAGTTCTTCCCGGCCTCACCGGGCTCTGGCAGGTGCAGGCGCGCCATGACCCCTCCTTCGCCAGGTACATCGCCCTCGACACCGCCTACGTCGAAAACTGGAGCTTCTGGCTCGACCTCCGCATCCTCATCCAGACCGCCGACGTAGTCGTTCGCGGCACAGGCGCCTGACGCCACCCCCGAGTTCCCGGCTCTCCCTCAGCCCGGTTGAGATCGAATCTCCAATATTCGGTTAACAATCGGAGGCGGGCAGGTTCACGCCTCGTGTCGCAGAGCCGTGACGGGATCCAGATTCCCGGCTCGCACCGCCGGCAGCCACGCGGCCAGCACAGCGACCCCGGCCAGGACGAGCACAATCGTCGCCAGCGGCATCACCCCGAACGACGTCTTCGCGAACATCTGAAACCGCACCAGGCGCTCGACCAGAAAGCTGCCAGCGAGTCCGATCGCAAGTCCCAGCGCCGCAAGCCTGCCGACCATCAGCAGGATCAGCTTTAATATGTCCGCGCGCCTGGCGCCCAGGGCCATCCGCACCCCGATCTCCTGCACCCGCTGCGTCACGTTATACGAAATCACGCTGTAGATGCCGATCGCCGCCAGTGCCAGCCCCAGCGCCGCGAAGCTGCTGAATAACGCCATGTTGAAACGCGGCTGCTGCGTCTCTTCGCCCATCACCTCATCGAGGGTGTTCGGCTTTCCGACCGCCAGGTCCTTGTCCAACTCCCGCGCCTTCAGCCGTACCGCGTTCACAATCGCCAGAGGATCGCCCGCGGTCTGCACCGCCAGTTCCCGATCCGGCGGTGCGTACACGGTATACGGCAGGTAGACGGCCGGAACCGGAGCCTCCGCCAAACCGTCATTCTTTGTGTCGCCGATTACGCCCACAACGGTGACACCCGCGGCGATCCCTGGAGCTGCGAGTACAAGTGGATTTTCCATCGGTCGACCCAGATCGTCGATCTGCATCGAGCGGCCAACCGGGTCCTCACCCGCCGGCCACAGGCGCGCAGCACTCTCGTTGATCAGCGCAATCCGCATCCCGCTCTCCATTTCGGCCTCGGTAAATTCACGTCCGTGTTTCAGCGGAATCCCGAGCGTCTGCGGATAGCGGCCGCTGATCAGCGAGATCTTGATTTTGCGGTCTTCGATGCGCGGCTGCCCATCGATGGAAAACGACGAACGCCATCCGCTCCAGGGCAGCCCTCCGTTGCCAAGGCTCGCGGCCTGGACCCCGGGCAGATTCACAATGCTTTCCAGCAGATTGCGATCGAGGACGTTGCGCTGTTGCCACGTCGGGTAGCGTTTCGGCGCCAGCGTCACGTCAATGCGCATTACTTTCTCCGGTTGAAACCCCGGATCGACGCGCAGCACCTGCACAAACCCGCGCACCGCCAGACTGGCTCCGGCCAGCAGGATCACCGAGAGCGAGATCTCCGCCACCACCAGCCAGCTCCGCATGGCTCGCCCCCGCATGCTGCCCGTGGCGCCACCTCCGCCGTCTTTCAGCGTGCCCACCAGGTCGGGCCGTGACGAACGCAACGCCGGCGCCAGGCCGAACAGGATCCCGGTCAGCATCGAGACGCCCACCGAAAACAGCAGCACCCAGCCGTTGATAGTGATGCGGGCTTCGTTGGGCACATAATCGGGCGGGATCAAGACGACGATCAACCGCGTGGCCCCCACGGCGAACAACACGCCCAGGATTCCGCCCGCCACCGACAACAGCACGCTCTCCGTCAGCAGCTGTCGCACCAGCCTGCCCCGGCCGGCGCCAATCGCCAGCCGCATCGCAATTTCGCGGGCCCGCCCCGTCGTCCGCGCCAGTTGCAGATTGGCCACGTTGACGCAGGCGATCAGCAGCAGCAGTCCCACCGCCGCCAGCAGCAGATGCAGGCTGTCGGCCATCTCGCCGCTCGCCGTGGTGATGTCCATATAGTTCAGCATTACCGTGCGCAGCTGACCCTTCGGGTAGTCGTCCGGGCGTTCCGCGGCCAGCCGGATGTTCAGTTGATTCAATTGCTGCTCGGCCGCATGCTGGGTGACCCCCGGCACCAGTCGCATGATCACTGCAATCCCGCTGGTGTCCTTGAGATCGGTGCGCAGCGGTAGCCAGAACGCCTCGTTCGTCCACCACCCAAAGCGCGGAGGCATCACGCCTACGATGGTGTGCGGTACGTCATCGAGCGTGATTGTGCGACCAATCGCGTGCGGATCCCCGCTGAAGAAGCGTTGCCAGAACCCATAACTCAGCACCACCACCGGTGCCGGCTCCCCACCTGGGCCGATATCGAAGGGCTGAAGGGTCCGCCCGATCAGAGGCTTCACTTCGAGGAAGTTGAAGGCTCCCCCCGTCAGGAACACGCCGTAAAAATTCTCTGGGTTGATGCCGCCCGTCAACAGGACCGGCCTCACACTGGTCGCCATCACATCGGCAAACGCCGGCAGCTTTTGAATCTCCTCCATCTCCCGCTGCGAATACCAGTGCCAGCCGCGAACCGCGTCACGCGGTCCCAGCACCGCTGGCGCCCAGATTTGATTCGGCCTCGCATACGGGTAGGGCGCGATCAGCACGCCGTAGACCACGCTGAACAACGCGATGCTCGCCCCAATCCCCAGCATCAGCGACAGCAGTGCCACCACGGTAAAGCCGGCATCCCTGCGGAAGCTGCGCAGCGCAAAGCGCACGTCCTGCCACAGCCGCTCCGGCCACAACCCTCCCCACTCTTCCCGTGATTGGTCGCCAGCGCTCGCAGCATTGCCGAACCTCCGCATCGCCGCTTCCCGCGCTTCCAGCGGAGACATGCCCGCCTCGATGTTCTCCTGCGTTTCAAGGTCGATGTGCGCCTGCATCTCGTCCTCTAAACGCTTCCTGCGCGTCTCCCACTGCGTCATGGCGCGATCCTTCTTTCAGGAATTTCAGAACCTACGAATTTTGGTCCGGCAGCGGAGCCAGCAGTCGCGCAATCGCGCTCGAGAAGCGCTCCCATTTCGACGTCTCCGCCGTGAGCTTCTTTCTGCCCTTCGCCGTCAGCCGGTAAAACCTGGCCTTGCGATTGTTTTCCGACACTCCGTCCTCGGCGACAATCAGGCCCCGCTTCAGCAGCCGCTGCAGCGCCGGGTAGAGCGACCCGTGTCCCACCTGCAGAACCTCGTCCGATCGCTGCTGGATGATGCGGGCAATCGCGTGTCCGTGCGCTGCCCCGAAGGCGAGCGTCTGCAGAATCAGCAGATCGAGCGTTCCCTGCAGTAATTCGAGTTGGCTGTCCAGCTCTCCAGTCGTCATTCGACCTGAACGTAATCTTTCTTCCGGTCGAATGTCAAGGGGAAGCCTGTTACCCGTTTCCTGTTTCTCTTCCTTTACAGAATCTTTAATCTGCGTGAGACTTGAACCGACCCTGGTTCGTCACCAGACCAGTCACCCCCAACCGTATCCCACAACCAATCGTCACAATTTTTGGAGGTTACGTTGAGCCAGTTCCAGCGCATTTCCTGCGCCCTCACATTGGGTGCAGTGTCCTTTTTCAGTACAGTCCAGACCCTCCACGCCCAGGAGCCCCAACGCCCACCCCGCGCCGAAGATGCCCACCCCGACGGCAAACCCGAACCCACCCCCGCCATCCCGCCCGAGAAATCCTCCGTCACCAAACACGATCTCAACCTCGACGGCAAAGTCCTCCACTACACCGCCACCGCCAGTTCCCTGCTCATTCGCGACGGCGAGGATGACCATCCTTACGGCGCCATCTTCTCCGTCGCCTACACCCTCGACGGCGCCGACCCCAACACCCGCCCCGTCACCTTCCTCTACAACGGCGGACCCGGCTCGGCCACCATCTGGCTGCACATGGGCTCCGTCGGCCCCATGCGCGTCGTCACCGCCAGTCCCGCCGCCACCGGTCCCGCTCCTTACCAGCTCGTTCCCAACCAGTACACGCTGCTCGATAAGTCCGACCTTGTCTTCGTCGACGCGCCCCTCACCGGCTTCTCCAAAATCGTCGGCAAGGGCACCGATAAAGATTTCCGCGGCGTCGATCAGGACATCAAGGCCTTCGACAAATTCGTGCAGCGCTGGGTCACCGTCAATCAGCGCTGGAACTCGCCCAAGTATCTCTTCGGCGAATCCTACGGCACACCGCGCTCCTGCGGCCTCGCCGACGCGCTCGAGGAAGACGGCATCTCCCTCAACGGCGTCGTCCTGCTCTCCTCCATCCTCAACTACAACGTCATGGCCGCCGGCCTCGACGAGGACTTCATCGGCAACCTGCCCTCCTACGCCGCCATCGCCTGGTACCACAACAAGATTCAAAACAAGCCCAGCGACGTGAAGGCCTACCTCCAGGACGTCCGCACCTTCGCCCGTGGCGACTATGCCGAAGCCCTCCGTGAAGGCGATCAGCTTTCCCCTGAGAAGTTCGACGCCATCGCCGCCAAAGTCGCCGGCTACACCGGGCTCAGCGTCCAGTACGTCAAAGACGCGAAGCTCCGCATCAGCCCCACCCGCTTCCGCAAGGAACTCCTTCGCGACGTGGGCGACATCCTCGGCCGTTACGACGCCCGCTTCGAAGCCACCGACACCGATAACGCCGGCGAATTCCCCGGCTTCGATCCTTCCGACACCGGCATCGAAGGCGCCTACATCTCCGCCTTCCACGACTACCTCGTCCGCGAGCTCAAGTGGGAAACCACCGACACCTACCACGTCCACACCGACTCCGAAACGCCCTGGGACATGCACCACACGCCCCCCGGCGCGCGCGGCTTCGGTGGAGGAGGTGGCGGCCGCGTCTCGCTGCCCTACCTCGCCGGCGATCTCGCCGACGCCATCCGCAAGAACCCAAAGCTGAAAGTCCTCTCCGCCAACGGGCTCTTCGACCTCGCCACGCCTTTCTTCGTCACCGAGTTTGACGTAGCCCACATGATGCTCACCCCGGACCTGGCGAAGAACGTCCAGTTCAGCTACTACCCCGCCGGCCACATGGTCTACCTCAACGTTGACGCGCTCAAGGAATTCAAGCACGACCTCGCCGCCTTCTACGGCGAGTAGCCGTCCTCAACCCTCCACCAGGGGCAGGCCAAAAGCCTGCCCCTTGATTTTTGGCGACGGCGACCGCCCCACCCTATATACCGATGGATTGGTAGAAGCCCGCAACGCAACGGGCGAGCTCTACGGATTCACCCGCCTCACCCAACTCATCGCAACAAAACCAGACGCAAGCCAGGCGCAGAAGCAGCAGTAACCTTCGGCCAGGACGACGACGTAACCGTGCTCACGCTAACCCGCGACCCAGTGCCAACGCGGGTCCAAGAAACAAGAGCCATCCCCGTCCCGGCCAGTTAGCTGAAAAAGATTCGCAAAGCCGCCACCTGAGCAACGTTTGCAACTGTTCGTGTGCGGCTTTAGGACACCGAGTTATTTCTGCCCTCCAGTCATCTTCGCTTCGCGATAGTATCCAATTTCTAGCTAATCCCAAGCGCGAGGAAGCACGGTTCGTTTGGCGGGCTATCGCGATCTCTGATGGGAACGGAGGACTAGTTTGGACAACATTCAGCGATACGGTAGCAATCGGCTCACGAACCACAAATGTCCCATGTGCGACGATTTCCACCCGGCAGGGGAAGGTATTGTCTTGTTCGTTCGCAATTTTGTCTGTTCGAATTGCGGAACTGAGTGGAGAGACCTGTGGTGTGCCGATTGCAATGACCATTGCCCGACATGTGATGCTGAGGTCGAGCCCCAACCAAGTGAGTGGGACAGCATGGTTTATGAAGGACCCGTCAGCGCCGCGAAGACCTAAGAAACCAGGAGGTACGACCCGCGGGCTTCGAATGACAGAACCCCAAGATCGCGCAAGACTTGAAGTTGTTGTCTGATTTTCGCTCGGATGTTTCGATTTCCAGGGTAAGCCTGCGCAAACTGCTGCTCACATTCGTACAGATCAGATAGAGAAAAGCGGGCCTTCCCGAGTTTCCTAATTGCCAGGAGAGTCAAGGTTGTCCAATCGCGCTGACCGGCGCTCACGTCCTCCAGAGGCAGGAAGCGTTTAAACTTCGTTCTCACTTCCGACTTCGGCTGGCAGCTACCATTCTCGATTATCGCGATCTCTCCATCGCTCGGGATTCGGTCAAGGCGGATATTGCATCCTACCCAGCCCGCCGCGCGTGTTCTCCAAGCGGAGGTCTCCTCTCAACCACCGACGGAGTTAGGAAGCTGGAATGAAATGCTGTGAGCGATCGTATCTGCCAAGATTGGTCGTGTCCGAGCAAACAAAGGGTGGGGGCTGAACCGGCGTTGATTCGCTCAAGGAGCGTGGCGTAAGCGCCATCCACCAGCGACCTTGTAGGCCGCTTAGTAAAAGTCTTGAGTTCGTATCTATGCCCGCAGTTACTGCACGAGAAATCCATGGCTCTCGTATTCGCCGCGGCGCGCGTGAGGCGATCCGAGTCGCAAGCGAGGCAATAGCCATTTTGAGAAAACCAGTATTCAGAGATCACCCGAGCCCGCTGCGGCGAGCTCTTGTAGAGTGAGGCGACGCTTAGGTCACACACTAATTCCAATTTGCAGGCTCTCCATCCTAGCCACTCCTCCGCGAGCTCCCGATCCATGATCTCAGCGACTTATGAATTCGCCAAGGTGACTGTTCAGAGTCCAACGCTGAAAATCGTCCAAAAGAAATCGGCGCGAAGCGCCAACCTTGCTGCCGCAGGCCGTCGCGGAGGCGCTTCATGCCGCAGCGACTCGCCCCTAAACCCTAACTTTCGTACCGTCCCCAGGAACCACCCAAAAGAGAAGGGGCGCACCCCAGGGCCCGGCGTCCGCCGGTCCCAAGCGGCACGCCTTGGTTTCGGAAGCCAGGCCAGAGGTTCGGTCCCAGGAGAGCGCCCGCCAAGCGGGCTCCCTCCTGCGACCGAACCCCACTAGAGCGGAAAAAGTAGCTTCTTTGAGGGGGCACGGCTTTCAGCCGTGCCGAGAGAACAGCGGCGCGAAGCGCCCACCTTGCTGCCGCAGGCCGGTCGCGGAGGCGCTTCATGCCGCAGCGACTCGCCCCTGAACCATAACTGGTACCGTCCCCAGGAGCCACCCAAAAAGAAGGGGCGCACCCCAGGGCCCGGCGTCCGCCGGTCCCAAGCGGCACGCCCTGGTTCCAGAGTCAGGTATCAGAAATCAGTCCAGAGGTCCGGTCCCGGGAGAGCGCCCGCAAGCGGGCTCCCTCCCGCGACCAAACCCCGCCAGCGCAAAAACTAGCTTCTTTGAAGGGGCACGGCTTCCAGCCGTGCCAGGAAACAGTGGCGCGAAGCGCTTCCTTGCTGCCGCAGGCTGTCGCGGAGGCGCTTCGTGCCGCAGCGACTCGCCCGTGACCTTCGTACCGTCCCACCCTCTGATTTCCCTTGCTCCTCATCTTCAAAACTCCTACCCTAAATACAAGGGAAGCTCTGTTCAGCCGGTGACCCACCGGTCCGAACAGAGCTTTTCCATTTCCGCCAACCATGACCGCCGCTCATCGACCCATCCCGGATCGGATCACAGGCCATTCAAGGGAAAACTTGACCACATTTTGCCAACTCGTCGTCGTGCACGGCCCGCAAGCCGAACCCACGCCCAGCCTCGACGAAGCCCTCTGGAATCAAATACCCACCCCCAACCCCTTCCGAATCAAATGCGGAGCCCCGCTTCTCTGTTGTCGATGCTGTCAACATCGCCAAGAATAAGAAAACAGGTGCTTTGCAAGCCGTACCCCGAAAAAATCGCAAAGTTTCACCGCCAGCCAGCCTCGAAGAGCAAGTATTTTGGAATCAAATCCATGGCCCCAACCACTTTAGAATCAAACGCCCAGCAACTCGACCTCGTTGTCGATGTTGTAGACATCGCCAACCATAACAAAACAGGACACTTCCAAACTGTCATCCCGAAAAAATCGACAATTTCCGGAAAACATGCCCCGAAATCAGTGCAATTCCCAGAACAGAACCCTCAGTCCCCTTCTGGACCCTGCCCTCGAATTCAGCCTGACAATCTCGCTCCAGCCACCCAGTCCAGCGCTATGATCCTGACCAAATGCCCCGTCCGTCCGGCCAAAAACGAGGCCAAGAACGAGTCTGGCCGATCGCGCTCCTGGCCCTTGCCGCCGTCGCCGCCGCTTTCGGCCAGGCCGCCAAGCCCGCACCCGCGCCCGACCCCCAGAAGCCCGACGAGCCTCTGGGCACCTGGTCCCTGGTCACCACCGTCTTCGAGCCGTCGCCAACGACCCACCTGCTCAACCCCGCCCCAACCATCGCCGTCGATCCCGGCACTGACCGCGCCCCGACCGACTCAACTGGCGAGAAGACCATCCCCGCCCAATTCCAGATCGAGAAGTTCGGCACCCCCTGGTACACCTGCGCCTCGACCGTCCCCCCAGCTTCTCCACAAACCAGGCTCCGAGGCTGCGAGGCCCTCGACCGCACCAGCCTCACCATCCGCGACCCCAACACGATCGCCTGGCAGATTTCGACCCACGGTCCGGCAGTCCAGCTCAGCGTCAACCTCGAGGTCCACGATATCCTGCCCTTCTCCCAAGGTAGCCCCGAGACTCCCTGGAAAGCCCGTGACGTCATCTTCGTCGCCGTCCCGAAAGCGACCCCGGCTTATCGCTTCTCTTCCGAAGTCCTTGTCGGCGAGTGGAATGGCGAGGCCATCGTCTTCGAGGTAGGCAAAGACCTGCCCGAGCCCGCAAAGAAAGCCCTCGAAGACCTGGGCATAAAGCAGGACCTGGGCGATCGGGTCCTCTACAGTTTCAGAGTGAAGGAGCCGGAAAAAAAGGACGAGAAGAAGCCCTGAAGAAGGATCAGTAAACGTCCCGCAAGTAGCGCTTTTGCTTCTTCATTTCGGCCAGAAACTCGACCGCATACTCGGGACCGCGACCGCTATGCGCGGCCACCGCCTCCAGCAGAGCGGCCTCAACGTCGGGCGCCATGCGTTTCGAGTCGCCGCAAACGTAGAAGTACCCGCCCCTCTCGAGCCACCGCCAAAGCTCAGCCGAGTTTTCGCGAATCCGCTGCTGAACGTAAATCTTCTCTTTCTGATCCCGAGAGAAAGCCGTGTCGAGGCGATTGAGAACGCCGTCCTTCACCCAGTTCTCGAAGTCCTCCCTATAGAGGAAGTCCTGCGAAGCGCGCTGCTCGCCAAAGAAGAGCCACATGGGCCAGCGTCCGCACCCAGCCTGCTTGTGCTGGAGATAAGCCCGGAAGGGCGCGACGCCGGTCCCAGGACCGACCATAATGACTGGCACCTCCGGATCGGAAGGAAGCCGAAAGAGCTGGTTCGAGTGAACGAAGATCGGCAGCACGCCACCCTTCGGAGTCCGCTCGCCGATATGCGAGGAGCAGACGCCTTCGCGATTCCGGCCGTAGCTTTCGTACTTCACAACCCTAACCGAGAGGTCAATCTTGTCAGGATGAAGCGCCTGGCTCGACGAAATGGAATAGAGGCGAGGCGCGAGTCGAGGCAGGAGTTTGAACAGCTGCTGAGGGTCGTCGAGTTTGGTGGGACAGTGTTCGAGCAGGTCGAGAAATTCGCGGCCCCAGAGGTAAGCGTCGAGCTTTTCTTTGTTGGCCGGAAGGGCAAGCTCCGAAAGCTCAGGGTTGCCGGTGTGTTTGGCCCACCCCTTGAGGGTCGAACCGGAGAGCTTGCCGATCATCAGCCACGAAGTGAGGGCCTGGCGAAGATTGAGAGGTTTGCCGTAGAAGTCGGTGACCGGCTCGTCGCCGGTAAACTGCAGCCGATCGAGGACGAGGTCGACGGCGTCGCAGGTATTGACGGGGAGAATGCCGGCCGAGTCGCCGGGCAAATACTCAATGCCCGAATCGGCGAGGTCGAGCTCGATGTGGC
>Ga0302326_10017131_pt1 | contig 15128 bp, 13 predicted proteins | sample Palsa_T0_3_FD_202264 | JGI IMG/M metagenome (GOLD analysis project Ga0302326, IMG submission 202264) | Peat permafrost microbial communities from Stordalen Mire near Abisko, Sweden - Palsa_T0_3 | ecosystem: Environmental > Terrestrial > Soil > Palsa > Peat permafrost | place: Sweden: Abisko...
TGCCGGTTGGCATGCGCTCTATGACTCCGGGGGCAAGGTCTATGCGTGCGGTGGGAACGCCGGCGGTGAACTGGGGAACGGCACCACGGTCGCCTCGACAATGCCGGTGCAGGTCGTCGGACTGCCGAATGAGCCCGTCAAGACACTCGTGTCCTCTTGGGAGGGTTCAGGCGCTCTGATGGCCGATGGTTCCTTCTACGATTGGGGATTCAACGCCGCTGATCAGTTGGGCAATGGCGCCACCACCGATAGCGACGTGCCGCTTCGCGTGAACCTTCCCGATACGGTTTCCCAGATTTCAATGGGCGGTAGCGACGCAGAGAACGGTCAAACCGTCGCGATCCTGTCGAACGGATCGACATGGGCGTGGGGATCAAACCAATTCGGGCAAGTGGGTAACGGGAAGATCTCGTCCAGTTCCGGTCCGACGGCCGTTGACGAGCCACCAGGCGTGAGCTTTGTACTCGTCAATTCCGGAGGATCCACGACGTATGGGATCGACAGCACGGGAGCGGTCTGGTCTTGGGGACAGAACGACAACGATCAGCTCGGAGTGAAGGGCGTGACGGACAGCGATGTACCCATCCCTGTCGGGATTGACCTGAATTCGGTATCTTCCACGGCCAGCAACGTGGCGGGATTGTCGGGGGCCCCGGTCGTCACCCCGGGCGGCCATAGCTACGACCTGGTGGACTCGAATGGCGGGGTATTCGCCTTCGGGCAGCCCGGGACCGCGTTTTACAATTCGCTCCCCGGGGTCGGGGTGCACGTGAACGACATCGTGGGCATGGCAGCCACGGCCGATGCCAAGGGGTACTGGCTTGTCGGGCGTGACGGCGGTGTCTATTCGTTTGGCGACGCCGGCTTCTCGGGCTCTCTCGAGAGCATCGGCGTCGACGTCGACGATGTCGTGGGCATGGTCGCCGATCCCGCAACGGGCGGCTATTGGCTCATCGGCGCTGACGGCTCGGTGTGGGACTTCGGCGCACCCCAGGTGGGCAGCCTCCCGTTCTTCGGCACCCATGTGGACAACATCGTCGGCGGTGCGGCCACTCCAGACGGAGGCGGATTGTATCTGGCGGGTGCCAACGGTCAGGTGTACAGCCTGGTCGGGGATGGTCACTTCCAGGGCGACGCCTCAGCGCTGGCACTCAACGCCCCGATCCTCGCCATGGTGGTCGACCCCGCCACGGGCGGATACTGGCTCCTCGGACAGGACGGCGGAATCTTCAGCTTCGGGGCGCCCTTCTTCGGTTCCACTGGGGGCATCCGCCTAAACGAGCCGGTGGTCGGGGTCGTTGCGACGTCCGACGGCGAGGGATACATGCTGGTGGCGGCCGACGGTGGGATCTTCACCTTCGGCGATGCCCTCTACGAGGGCTCCCTGCCGGGTCTCAACGGCGGCGGTGCTGACAACATCGTCGGTGCGGCTCCGACTGCGTGAGGGGCACGGCTTCCTCCCCACCTTGATCCTCTGCCCCACCGATACCGAGGACCAGGGAGATGGCGGCGTCCTGCGTTCGCTGTGCATCTCAGACGCAGTGGCAGCCGACGTCGGCTGGGTGCATACTTCGGGACGTGGCGGAGATGCCCCCGAACCGTGTCTTTCTGGCCGACGTGCGAGGCCGCGACCAGTACCTGCGTACGACCTGGCACCCCGACTCCGCCACCATCGTCTTCAGCCATTGGGACGGAGAGGTTTGCCTGGCGTCGACGCCCGTGGCGCTGACGGACTCCACCAAGCTCATCGATCTCATGGTGCGGGCGCTCTCCCAGGTCGCCGATCGACGTCTTGCCCCGGAGGTGCCGCCGCGGACCCTCAGTGCTTTGGAGCGGCTCCGGAACCGGATCCGCCCGACCTTGGCCGAAGTCATCGACGCCAGTTCCCGATTCCTCCCTTCGGGACGGAGCCAGGGCCAGCAGGGGCGGTCCGGGCGGCCGTAGAGTCACCGCGACCTACTCCACCAGGACTTTTTCCGTGGTGGACAATCGACTCGCAGTTCGCCGAGGGACGTGACGAAGCTCACTCGATGAGCCGGCGGCCGACCCGGCGGACGGTTCGTCGGCTTTTCTACGGGACGTCCCCGAGAAGATTTACCTGGAGTATCGCGGCCGACCAGGCTGGACAAGAGTTCGAGCTGCAATCCGAGTTGCAGGACTTCCTCGACGGAAGAGGGGCGATGATTCTTGACCGCCGCGGTCGCAAGATCGGTAGCGCCTTGATCGCTGCATCAGTGGATTAGAGAGGAGACACGTGCTCGAGCAACCAAAATCTGGGTACGTCCCCCTCGGCGGCTTGGATATGTACTTTGAGAGCCGCGGCGACGGTGGGACCCCCTTGGTGGTCGTGCACGGAGGCTTCGGCCTGATCAGCATGTCAGCCGAACTCCTTGACCAGTTGGCTCGGGAGCGCCAGGTCATCGCCGTCGAGTTACAGGGGCACGGACACACCCGAGACATCGACCGACCCTTCAGCTTCGAGGACTTCGGCGATGACATCGCCGGCTTGGTCCGACACATGTCCCTGGGGCGAGCCGACCTGCTCGGCTACTCCCTCGGCGCGGATGCGTGCCTGCGGACCGCCATCCAACACCCAGATCACGTGCGACGGTTGGTGCTCGTCTCGATTCCCTGTCGTCGAGACGGCTGGTTCCCCGAGGTCCGGGAGGCATTTGATCAGATGAGCAGGGCAGAGTTCGATCAGATGCGGCAGTCTCCGATGTACCAGGCATGGTCAGAGGTTGCCCCCGATCCCGACGCCTTCCCATCCCTCATGGACAAGACCGGCGACCTGCTGCGCCGGCCTTATGACTGGACCGAAGAGGTCAGGCAGATCAGTACACCCACCATGCTGATCTATGGCGACGCCGACAGCATCCCCCCATCACACGCCGCCGAGTTCTACGCCCTGCTCGGTGGAGGTCTCGAGGATGCCGCCTGGGACGGCACGTTACCCAACGAAATGCGCCTGGCGATACTTCCCGGACTCACCCATTACGACATCTTCAGCTCTCCACAACTGGCCAGCACTGTCCGAGATTTCATCGACTAGAACCGAGATCCGAGCGGTCTGCGCCGGCTCGATTCCGGCGTGCTCGTCGCTGCGTGTGGTGCCAAACTGCAGCGCATGAGCTGGAGGACTGCTCTGGGACGGCGATCAATTGCCGCGTTGGCAATCATTGCGGGCTGTCTGCTGCCCAGCCTTGGCGCAAGCGCCACGACCACGACCACGACCACGACGGCGACGGCGACGGCGACGGCGACGGCGACGGCGGCGGCGGCGGCGACGGATTCGAGCTTCTCGGCGCACCCACGCGTGAACGTGACGGCGTTCGCCGGCGAGGGGAAGCTGGCCTTCGTGTCAGGCGGTGAACTGTACGTTCTCGACGGCACGAGCAGCACGTACCGCCGGGTGACCGAAGGCTCACCCGTGCCATGGGGCCCAGCCTTCTCCCACGACGGCAGGTGGCTCGCCTTTGTCCGCTTTCCGCTGAATTCGAACGGGAACGGAACGCTGTGGATCGCGCGGGGGAACGGGTCCGACGCGCACCAAGTGGCCAAGCTGCCCCCCGTCTACGAGATCGCGAATTCGGGGGCTCCGGTCTTCTCCTGGAATCCCCTCACCGATCAGCTCTTGGTCACGACTGGCCCGGTGACCGGTGCGCCCCTCGTGCCCCGTGAGCTCTGGGTTGTCTCGGCCGAGGGACGAGCCAGGCGGATCCTCGGGCCGGGGTACATAACCGGAGACACCTGGTCGCCCAACGGCGAGAAGGTAGCGGTCATATGGACCAGGCATTCCCTCGCCAATCAGGTCATCGAAACCCTCTCCCCTGCCGGTGGAACGCCGACGACGTGGCTCGCGACGGACGACAACACGTACTACCTCGCCGGGTGGGCCTCTGGCTTCGGCCTCCTCGTCTGGTACGACGAAGGCAACGGCGGACCATCCGTCGAAAACTACGGCCTCCCGCTCGGTTCTCTTGCGCAGCCCGGAGGCAAACTCACGGTGCTGGCCACCGCACCGCTGTTCCAGCCTCCGGCTCTTGCCACTGGTCCGTCGAGTGAGCTCGCCGTCGTCGCCAGTGACAATCCGAACGGCGGAGACGGCGAGGGAGAGAAATTTGTGTGGTTCGGCAAGACGGTCGAGACCTGCTCGCCTGCGTCCGAGGAGTGCACGGCCGTGGATGACCAACCCTCCCTGGTTACGCTCAATCCGGCCATCTCCCCCGTGAACGGGTCCCTGGCCTTCATCGAAGCTCCGCAGAGCACCGAGGGCATCGTGCCGTACTCCGTAAACCAATCCTCGTCGGAGATCGGCGGTTGGTATGCCGCCCATTCGCTGTGGATCCTGCCGACGGGGAGTGCAACTCCGACCGAGATCAACGAGGCCGATGGCGCGTCCGATCCTCTCTGGTCGAGGAGCGGAACGGGGCTGCTCTTCGTGAAGAATCAGGCCGTCTGGCTCATGGCCAATGCCGACGCCGTCCCGGTCGAGATCGCTTCGCCGCTCGACCCTCCCCTTGACTCTTCTGGATCGCTGTTCGGTTACGTGAACTGGCCTGATCAGTTCGCGTGGTCGGGGTAACCGTTACGCAGCCGGCGCTCACCGGGCCAGGGCTGTCTCTGAACCCTCGCTTCCGAGCATCTTGGCGTCCCACTTCTCCTCGACATTGGCGAGGCGCCAGTAGAGCAGCGCCACCACCCAGGTGAGCACGAATGCCCCGACTATCACGAAGCCAGCCGTGTTGATGTTGAAGTTCTGGAAGAAGTTGAAGAAGGGGTCATTCAGATTGGCCTCTTGACCCACGAGACCGATGATCTCGATGGTACCGATGAAGAAGGCCACGAAGACCGACAGACCGGTGATGGTCAGGTTGTAGAACACCTTGCGGATGGGCTTGGCAAAGGCCCAGTCGTAGGCGAAGTTCATGAAACAGCCGTCGATGGTGTCGAACAGGCTCATGCCGGCAGCGAAAAGGATCGGTAGCGAGAGGATGGCATAGAACGGCAATCCACCTGCGACCGCCGTTCCGGCAAGCACCAAGAGCGCAACTTCGGTCGCCGTGTCGAAGCCGAGGCCGAAAAGGACTCCGACGGGATACATCTTCCAGGGCGTGTCAATCCGCTTGGCATAGCCGCCGAAAAATCGGTTCATCAAGCCGCGATTGCTTAGTTGCCGCTCCAGTTCCTCATTGTCGTACTTGCCTGATTTCATCTCCCGGTAGACCTTGACGATCCCGATCATGACGATCAGGTTGAGCGCTGCTATCAGGTAGAGAAATCCGCCCGAAACTGACGTGCCGATGATGTTGGTGGTCTTGTGAAGGCCTGACGAATCGTTTCCTACCTGGGAGTCGAGAGCCCGTATGCCGAAGTTCAAGAAGACGGCGAGCAAGAACACAATGGTCGAGTGACCGAGCGAGAAGAAGAAACCTACGCTGAGCGGCCGCTTGCCTTCGTTGACGAGCTTCCTGGTGGTGTTGTCGATGGCGGCGATGTGATCGGCGTCAAAGGCGTGGCGCATCCCGAGGGTGTAGGCCAAGGTTCCCGTCCCGAATCCAAAGAGCCCTGTCCTCGAGATGTGATAATGGTGACCGGCGGCAACCGCCAGCAGACCCCAGCCCAATACGTTGAGACTGACGACGGTGAGCACCATGCCGCCCACCCGGATCCATTCCTTCGGAGTCAGGCCGTCGCGTAGCTTGGCCAGCCGCGAGGGGGAGATCGCCTCGTACGTTGCCGTCTGGGTCACAGTGGTCTCTCCTCGGGTACGTTTCTGAAACCGTATTGTTAATACGAACCAGACGCAACAACGAGATGTTTCTATTTCGTTACGATTCCCAAGAGCCTCCGTACCCTCGATAGCAATGGCAGTCCAGCCCGGCTCGGACCCGCCTGAATCACCCCCTGGCACCGGGCTCCGCCGAGCCCGTCGTCCTGCGGCGGACGTCAGGGCTGGCGGGCACGGCTTTCGACCATTTGAGCGCCTCGTGGCGGCGCCAGGACCACGCCGCGCACCGACGGTCGGCCGATCCCGCGAGCCGCCATTTCCCCGACATAAGAGCATCAAGCATGGCCGGGTGTCATGCTTGGAGCCTGTGCTTGCGATGGCGAGCTTCTTGTGACAGTCCGGAGGCATTCCCGACTGGCGAGGCTGCTAGCCGTTGGCGCGATGACGGGGTTGTGGATGGCGGTGTTGCCGAACGCCGGAATTTCCGTATCGAGCACGGACGCGGGCGGAACGACGGCTCGCCCGGTATCAATGGTGCGACCACTCCGCTCACCGACCGGGGTGATCGCGACGGCCACGGACGCGCAAGCCGTGGTTCGGTGGTCGATGCCCGCGGCCGAAAGCGGGCCGGTGATCAGCACCTATGTGGTGACCTCGGTTCCACCCGGACTCACTGCGGCGGTGTCTTCGACACAGCAGAGCGCCGTCGTCAACGGACTGACGAATGGCACCGCGTATTCCTTTGAGGTAGCAGCATCCAACTCGGCCGGTGCCGGACCAGAGTCAATGCCGTCGAACGTCGTGCGTCCCTCCAGACTCGTCAGCGTCGCATCCAGCGTCTCGCTCAAGTCGGTGAATGCCATGTTCAACGGCGGCATGTGCCTGTACGGAGGCGTGGAGTGCTTCGGGATTCAGCAGAACCTCTTCATCCAGGGTGCAACTGCGCAGTACTGGCTACAGAACATTGTCTTTGTCGAGGAGTCAGCGCGGCATGGTTGGCGGGCGCAGGGTGCATATGAGATCTGGAACGGAACACAGCAGAGTCTGTTGGCCTGTAGCGGACAGGTGGCGTCGGGGCCTTTTGGTCCAGATTGCGTCTGGACCGGTGCATGGCGCTCGCTGAAGTTTCCCGCCCATATCGAACTCGCATCGTCGGTGGAGAGAGGCCGCGTGGTGCTCCACAACTCATTGGGAGGATCGTTTGCTCCGTGGGCGCCGAGTATGGATGGAGTCGACGATATTGTGAACCCGCTGAGCGATGCCGTCGCGTCGGCATCGTCGCTGTTGGCACCTGAGCTGGTTGTCGTGGGTGAAGATGGACGCCACAACGTCTCATTCAATGGCGGCAGCGGCGACATGTCGACATTGATGACCCTGGCTAACGGGCGGGTGCTGCGGCCGGGGACGACATGCGTCACCGAGAGTGGTGGCACCTCGACCGGCGAGCAGAGCGTGGGCCTCTACTGGAGCGTCGGCACTTCACAGTTGGTGGACTTCGCTGCGCACGGGGGAACTCAGGGTGACGGCGATGGGGTCAGCATGTTGCCCACCCTGCAGTCCTGTCGCTAAGGATCGAAATGCGACACGTGGCTTAGATGCAACTGGACTCGACGGGAGCTATTACTTCTTCCCGGGCTTGGCTTTCAATTTGGCTTTCTTGGCGCTCGATTTGAGCTTCTTTTCCAGATCAATCACCTTTTCCTCGAGCTGCTTGATCCGACCATGGAAATCCTTCTCGACGTCGCTCATGGGTCAATCCTTGCTTATTTCGCGGCCCGTTGCCATCGCTTGCTGCGATGTCACGAGTGTTTCACGTCGTCCCCATAGAGGATGGACCAGCAGGTGCGGCCGAACCATCGACGGGCAGATGGCCCAGCACGGGGGCCAGGAAGTGCCCTGCGAGCGACCCCATACCACCGGCCGGTTCGTTTCGGCTCCTCGGCCAATCGTCGGGGGTTGTGTTGGGGGTTGGATTCAGCCGTCGTGGAGGTTCCGGTAACCGCTTAGAAATATTCACCTGGGACACTCTCGCTGGAGGAGGATCCAGGTGGCGATTCGACGCCCTTCGGGGCGTCGTTTCGCGTGCACTCAGGGCCAACCAGTCGCAATCGGCGCCAGCGCCGCCCCTAGGCAGGTTTATTGGCGCGATGGTTTGGACGAGGGCCGTATGGGTAGTACGAAGGGGCGTCTCGCTTCCGATGAGCAGCGCGTTGCGGCCCCGCTTCGGCGGGGTCGTTGCGCGTCTGCCGTTTGACGGGCCCTCACTGACCACGTGGATCGCTCCGCTTCGGCTTCATGGGCTCAGGAAAGCCAGGCATTGGATACGGCGGCGTGCTGGATCGCCGACCAAGAGCCGACAACGCGACGTCGGGGTGGTCGGTGATGACGGCATCCACCCCGTCAGAGGCCATCATGACGACGTCGTCGAACAGGTCTACGGCCCATGGGATTATCCACATTCGGGCCGCGTGAACGAGGTCGACGAGGCCCGGGGTCACCCCTGCCTTATGCGGATGGAGTGCCTTGTGCCCGCGCTGACTGGCGCCACGAAGTGCGGAGGACTGGTCCCAGGCCGGGAGCGTGAGGTAACCAGTCGGGATCAACGGGTTCGTAGCCTTCACCGCGTCAAGCGTCTCGATGGTAAAGGACGAAACGATTGCGTTCTCCACCAGCGCATGCCGGGTGAGCAACCGGGCGACCTCGATTGCCGCGCGCTCGGCCGGGTCGTGATCGGGATCAGTTGGCAGGTTCTTTATTTCGATGTTGACGACCAGTCCACCGCAGGCCTCGAGCGCGTCGTCGAGGCGGGGCACACTCACCGGGAGTTGAGCGCGGGAGAGACGGGAAATAGGTCCGCCGTCCTCGGTGTACGCGTCGTGGTGGAGTACGAGTGTTCCATCGGCACCGCGACGGACGTCGAACTCGACACCGTCCGCTCCAGAAGCACGAACGAGATCGAGTGCTGCGAGCGTGTTTCCCAAGTGGCCGATGACGAAAGGACGAGCGACGGGTATCACGGGTCCCCCTTAGGGCGATCAACGTGCACCAGTTGGAGACGTCTCGGGCTTCCTGATCGCCCGCTTGCGCTTGCGCGCATGCTGCGCTTACGGGGGCGCCTGTGTTTCGTCACGATTGGAGGGACATCTCCTGTGCCCTCAGCCATCCCGCAAGCCTAGAAGCGGGGCTGGCTCCTGGAGTCGGATTCTCAGTAGTGCTTGGGCACAAGCGCGGTCCAGCCTTTACCACCGTCGTTGGTGCTCCAGAGAGTGGGCGCATCGTCATTACCCCCATCGAAGCCAAACACCAGACCATCGGACCGGTCGAAGAAGATCACCTGCTGCGTGCCATCGGACGTGTCCCCCATGGCCGGATTGACCTGTTGCCACGTGGCGCCGCCATCGTGGCTGACGAGAAGCGAACTTCTATCGCCGACAAGATAGACGGTGTCAGCCGACACGGCGTCGATCTCGCCCAGGTACCCGAGGTTGAATGCATCATTGACGCAGCTCGGGGGCGGCTGCGAACTCCCGATGAAGCACGAGTACTCGTCGGTCCATGTGATCCCGCCATTGCTCGATCGCACGGCGGATTTGATTTGCATCCCGGCACCGGGTTCACCTGCGCACACAGCCAGCAACGTGCCATCGGGTGCAGCCGACAGCACGAGGGAAAGACCGCCAACGACGCACGGGATCGACCGCGTCGACCACGATGAGCCGCCGTCTGTGGTGAGCCAGAGCGGCGCCTCGTCAGCCCCTCCCTGTGGATTGCCGATGGGATTCGACACCAGGTACGCGGTCGACTGACTGAGACGCACAAGCCACGTCTGCCCTTGGGCCCCGTCGAAGGAGGCGTTTCCGACGGCATCAGGCGGAGCCGACGAGGAGGATGACCAGGTACGTCCCCCATCGGTCGATGCAAAGAGCAGCAACTGGCAGGCCTGTGGGCTCGAGGCCGGGCACCTGGATTCGACCATCCAAACCGACAACCCGAGTGCTGCCACGCTCAGGACGGAGCCGGGCTGCGTGCTCTGCCGCCATGTCCGGCCACCGTCGTGCGTGACCACGAGCTCCGGGCCATACACGAACCCATCGCCGTGATCGTCGAAGGCCATAGCACCCACCGGAGCCCCGTTGCCGCAGGTCCACGAGGTGACTGGTGTCAAAGGGCCGAAGGTCGCTCCCCCGTCAGTCGTCGGGCCCACGAGATACTGGCAGGTGCCGTTGCCCTGCCGCGTGAAGGCGCCATAACCCATCTGGGGATTGAAGAAGGCGATGTCCGTGAGCTGCTCAGCCGGGGTCGGGATTGACGAGGGTGTCGAGGATGTCGAGGGCGACGTGGTGGGAGTAGGCGACGTGGTGGATGCGGTGATCGAGGTCGTGACCGGAGCACGACTATGCGATGTTGAAGATGTGGACCATCCACCGGAGCAGCCGCTCAGGACCAGCGAGCCGGCGAAGGCACCCGTGATGAGCTTCAACCAACCGGGTCCCATAGTGACTTCACGTCCACCCTGGCCATTACGTTGACGCCGTCTTGCGCGATGGTTGGGTCGCCTCACGTCCGCATCAGCGATTGATATCTCTCCGCGCGAAGTGCACCTGGCTCCAGATGGCTCCGCCATCGCTCGATTTCCAGAGCTGACCAGCGTACGGGAACGTGTTTGTAGCAATGAGGAGGTAGGCGCGCCAGGGGTCGCTGTAGCCAGCCCAGAATAGGTCCGATCCCGCTGGTCCTCGGAAAACCGTGCGGAGAGTGCTTCCCCCATCGGTAGTGAGGGCCAAGCCGCCCGAAGGAGGGCTGGGCCACACCAGAGCAGTGGTCGCCGAGGCGGCCGCGAACGATAGCCCGTTCGAGAATAGATATTTCGCGAGGACATGCCATGTCTCGCCGTCGTCGTTCGATCGCCTGGCTTCGGCCATCATTCCGGTCGGGCACGACTCCCACAGAATTCCACCGCCGCTTATCGCCGGTTGGACGCGACCGCCGAGACCTGCAAAGCAACCGGACTGCTCGACGACAAAATGGCGGCCACCGTCGGTCGAAATCAGAAGGCTGGAACCCTGCTCGCCCTGTTGATCACCGACACCATTCGTGATGTACACGTGGCTGCCCTGAACGGCGAGTTCGGAGCCGACAAAGAGCGGCGCCGGGAGATTCACTTTCTTCCAGCTGCCGCCCGGCGCGCCGGATCGGAGCAAGTCCATGGTCGGACATGACGTGGAGCGTGTTGCACAGACCAGGGCGTAGGCCACTCCATCGCCCGCCTCCACATCGACCACGAGCCCGGAGACTCCTTGCTCTTCCCAGGTCGCTCCTCCGTTATCGGTCGACCAGAGGCCGGGGCCGAAAACCCAACCCTGCGAACCGTTCGCGAACCGCACCCCCGAGACCATCGGCCCGGTTCCGACCGATCCGAGGTTCGGCGCAGCGACACGTTCAAAATGGATCCCTCCGTCTGTCGTTCGCAGAATCACGGGACACCGTTGCACCTTGTCACACGGGATAGAGCCAAGAACCCACCATTTCTGCAGGCTCACTGCGCTAAACGAGAGCGGGTCGAAAAGGGCGAGGGATGACGAATGCGGTCGAGTCGAGGTCTGGGCCGAGGCCGCATTTGCACCCGATCCCGCCGCTGTTGACATGCGAATACCAGACATCGTGGAGCACCCCGTCAGGAAGCTCAAGAGAACGGCAACCACGGCAACAATGGAAAGTCGAGGCACCACCACAATTAACTCACGCCTGACAACGGCATACCGTTGTCAGGCGTGTTCATATCAGCTCGGGAAGTATCCTGGTGGCTTGGAACATTCCCGAGGCAGCTCTAGGGGCTCTTGGATCCCACCAACTATTCCAAGTCGGCGCGCCCCCAGATGTCATCGCTCCACGTACTCGGGATCCGAAGTTGAGTTGGAGGAATAGGAGCGCACCAGACCCCGATCGGCAAGGGGACGATCGAGACATCAGTCGGCGCCTCCATTGGGACACGCCCTCTCCCCGCATGAAGGACACTCCTTCGGCCCGCTGTTTCACCCTATGGTGCGGACGGATGGGCGAGTGATCCACAACGTTGTTGATATTCTCGAGCGGTCCTTCGATGCGATCCTCCACCAGCAGCCCCCGATCATGACAGGAGTCGGGTTGCTCGGGGATCGGGCCGGTTCGCCGCCGCCATGACCGACATTCGAACATCGCGCCTTCAGCTGCATGCGATCGATGTCGCAGAGGCCGAACGCATCGTCGCTCGGAGTGCGGGCCCGGCCGATGCGTGGGCGGACGATTTTCCTTTCGACGGTGACGTCGGGGCAGTGGGTGGATTCCTTCGCGCCACCGTCGCTCTCGGAGAGCAGCGGCCGTTCGGGTACTACCGCGTCACCCGGCTGTCCGACGGGCAGGCGGTCGGAGGGGTCGGCTTCAAGGGCCAGCCAGATGGCGGCTGCGTCGAGATCGGCTACGGCTTGGCTCCCTCGGCCCGCGGCCACGGCTACGCCGCTGAGGCGGTGATCGCCCTGCTGACCGTGGCCGCCGACCACGGACTCATGAGGGTGATCGCCGATACGACTCTGGACAACATCGCTTCGCAACGGACCCTCATCCGGGCCGGATTCCGCCTTGTGAGCACCGACACTGAGCTCCACCACTATGAGGTGTTCCTCAAAGGAGGCACCACCGCGTAGCCCGGCGCTGTGGGACAGGCTGCGAGCAGACACGAATCGGGCTCGCATCGAACGCGTCGCCGGGCCCGCCGCGCTCGCTCAATGCGGGGCGGGTCGCACGCCGAGGTCGCGGAACGGACGCCACAGATAGCCATCGGGATCAGCGAGAACGAACTGACGGTTGCCGGCCTCGGCCGGTCCTTTCACCTGCCAGCGGCCGCCGCTCTCGGCGACGTCGACCCGGTACCAGCGCTCCTCGATCGGCAAAACGATGTTGACGCCTGCCTCGAGCGCTCGGGCGTGCATTGCATCGACGTCCTCGACGCGGAGCTGGAAGTTAACGCCGCGACCACACGGAAGCTCCAGTGGAGCGGTGCGGAAGCGCCGCCCCGGTCCGGCCGCTTCCTGAATCATCAGCTCGACGCCGTCGCGCTCGAGATACGCGAAGCGCTCCGTAGATCGCTCGAACAGTATCCGGAAGTCGAGCACCTCAGCGTAGAAACGCAATGATGTGGCGAGCTCGGTGACATCCAGCTCTGGTACGAGCATCAGTTGCGAAACTGCCGAGACGCGCACGCTGACCGTACGTCAACGTACAACTGGTCGATCCGATCCTCCTTCAGCACGAAGAGCGCGCCGCCACCGTCGTCGTCATCCTCTTAAGCACACGCAGGTCTCACTGGCATCCGAGAGATTCTCGCACGGGACTCCAGGCCCCTCCTCCGCCGATCCATAAAGTGCCGTTCAGCCGCATCGAGTCCCGCCGTTCGAGACTCTGGCGTCTTGGGCCGCGCCGGCGCGCCCGTACCGACGGTCGGGATCAGCCGGCGCTCTACCAATGCCGACTGACGCGACTTTCTAACGCCGGGGTGGTTCAGGCACGAGCACCAAACTCATGAGAAACTAGACCTCATGGACATCGGCGTCGCATATCCCCAGAACGAATTTCGAGGAGATCCCACCGCCGTTGGGAGCTTTGGGAGAGCGGTCGAAGACTTGGGCTTCGCCCACCTCCTCACCTACGAGCATGTGCTCGGGGCCGTTCACGCCGATCGAACGCCTGAACTGCTCGGCCCCTATACCGAGCGCGATCCGTTCCACGACCCATTCGTGATGTTCGCGTATCTGGCTGCCATCACCGAGCGGATCCGTTTCGCCACCGGGATCTTGGTGCTTCCCCAACGCCAGACGGCGCTCGTGGCACGGCAAGCCGCCGATGTGGAACTTCTGTCCGGCGGTCGGCTGCGGCTTGGTGTCGGGGTCGGCTGGAACCATGTCGAGTACGAGGCCCTGGGGCAGGATTTTCATACTCGTGGCGTTAGGCAGGAGGAGCAGATCCAACTGCTCCGTCGGCTGTTTCGCGAGCCAATTGTCGACTTCTCGGGTCGCTTTGACCGGATTGACAGGGCCGCGCTGATGCCAAAGCCGGCAAGCCCGATCCCGATCTGGCTCGGTGGATCCGGCGAGAAGTCATTCGACAGAGCGGCGCGGCTGGCGGACGGCTTCATCTTCTTCGGAGGAGGCGTCGACCACACCATCGATGCGTGGACGGGGCTGCGCCAGCGCGTTGCCAGCCTTGGCCGGTCGGTCGAAGGCTTCGGGGCGGACTATGTGGCACTGAGCGGGGGCGACGTAAGCGAGCTCATGAGAGAGATCGAAGCCTGGCGTACAGCAGGGGGCACTCACCTCTCGGTGGTCACGATGGGCCTGGGCCTGGACTCCATTGATGCGCACATCGACTACATCGCCTCGCTTGCGGATCGGCTCGGCCTGTCGTCGTAGTCGGCGCGAGGGATCATTTCAATGCCATTGCGAATCCGATGGGGTCACCTTCACCTTGCATCGGCCGCACCCGAGCCCGCCGGTCACTTGACGGGCCAACCCATAGAAAAGTCCCCGACTCGGTCTACGCCTCCGGAACACGCCACACGCTGACATGCGAGAGGCTTTCACCGGTGAATGGCGAGCGGTCCCACCACGCCCATCGATGTTCCAGCGTCATGCCCGCGATCCGCGCCATCAGGTCCAACTCAGCCGGCCACACATATCGGAACGGTGCCGTGAATTCGCGGAAGCTGCCATCGGGATTTCGGTGGAAGTGCCGAGACCAGGAGATCTGCTTGTGCGTGCGGTCAATGAAGTCGTCGATGCCGACGTAGTCCTCCGTCACTGTGAACGGGACACCGGCGTTGCCGGGAGGTAAGCGACGAAGACCGGGCACGCCGTTCTCAATTACAAAGCGGCCACCTGGGCGAAGGTGACGGGCAGCGTTTTGGAAGCACGCGACTTGTTCCTCCTGCGACGTCAGGTTCGTGATCGTGTTGAAGACCAGGTACACGAGGGAGAACTCGCCCTCCACGTATGTCACAGCCATATCGCCTTCGACGGCAGTGATATCGCTCGCTTCGGGCTTCGACCGCAGCACCGCCAGCATGTCCGCGGACAGTTCGATCCCGGCGACCCGAACACCCCGGGCACTCAAAGGGACAGCGACCCGGCCGGTACCGATGGCGAACTCCATCGCTGCGCCACCGCCAGCCAACTCGACCAGGCAATCAACGGTCGCTTCGAGAACGACGTCGGCGAACATCCCCGTCCCAGGTTGGTCGTACGTTCTGGCGATCTCGCCGACGAATCGGTTTTCAGGCACGTTCCAGCTTGGCCCGACCCGAGCCGGCCCGCAACCACTTGCGGACCAGGCCCCGCTCCCAGCGGACGCACGCAATGCACTGGGCTAC
>Ga0302326_10017132_pt1 | contig 15128 bp, 11 predicted proteins | sample Palsa_T0_3_FD_202264 | JGI IMG/M metagenome (GOLD analysis project Ga0302326, IMG submission 202264) | Peat permafrost microbial communities from Stordalen Mire near Abisko, Sweden - Palsa_T0_3 | ecosystem: Environmental > Terrestrial > Soil > Palsa > Peat permafrost | place: Sweden: Abisko...
GCCAGCAGCACGAACTCAGCTGGCGCTAGCGCCAGCAGCGCACCAGCCAGTTCCGCCGCGGCGTCGCCCACCGCCGCGACGACAGCCAGCGGCGAGCCCGCCGCGGCCCCGCCAGCCGGCTACCAGTGGGTTGGCATCACCGCCCAGCACATCTGGCTGGCAGTGCCGGATTCCTGGGTCGTACTCAACCTCAACTCGCTGTCGGTGCAGCAGGCGATGGACCGCGTCAAGCTCAAGGGGAGCTCCGCCGCCCAGCTCCGCGCAGACATCCAGAACCTCAAGCAGGACCACGCGCTCATGGTGATGGACACCGCGTCGGTCGCCACCTCGCCGAACAAGTTCGCGACGAACATCAACACGTTCTGCGCGACGGCTCCGATCAAGCCGGGGCCGGGGGCAGCCAGCGCCATCGAGTCGGGCATCAAGACCGAGTACACCAAGATCGGCGGGCGTGTCATCTCCATGCACGCCATTACCGACACCTCCGCCGCGGTGATCGTCAAGATCGAGGTGGACCTGCAGAGCGCGAGTGGCATAACCGCGCACGAGCTTCAGTACGTCGACCTGACCAGCAGCGGCCAGGTCTGCTACACCACGTTCACCACGGACCGGCCGGCGACGTTCTTCCCGCAGTTCGAGAAGATCGCCGCCACGATCCACACCAGCTAGCCGGGTAGCGCGTCATCGACGCCGGGTTAGTGGTGCCATAACCCCACCAGCCCGGCTTCCACCGTGAGCGAGCGAATGAGCGCGCGAGCGAGAGCGCAGCCGGCGTTACTGCGCGAGTTCCAGGATCGCGTTGGACTCGGCACTGGTCAGCTGCAGCGACGCGGCCGCGATGTTCTCCGCGACGTGGCCGGGCGAGCCCGAGCCAGGGATCGGGAGGATCTGCCGCGACCTGCCGAGCAGCCAGGCCAGCGCGATCTGCCGGGTGGTCACGCCGAGCCGGTGCGCCGCGTTGAGAACCGGCGGCAGCTCATCGGCTCCCTGGATCGGCGCCCACGGCAGGAACACGATGGACTCGGCGTCACACAGGTCGACCATCGCCTCCGATGACCTGTCGCCGAGGTTGTAGCGGTTCTGCACCGACACCACCGGGGTCAGCTTCTGCATCTCGCGGAGCTGGTCCTCCGACACATTCGAGACGCCGATGTGCCGGATCTTGCCCTCGTCGCGGAGCTCGACCAGCGCGCCGATCGACTCCGCCACCGGTACCTTCGGGTCAGGCCGGTGGAACTGGTACAGCGGGATCTGCTCCAGCCTCAGCCGGCGCAGGCTGCCCTCGCACGCCGCCCGCAGATGCTCGGGACGCCCGTCACTATCCCAGCGCCCGGGACCGGGCCGGACGAGGCCGCCCTTCGACGCGATCACCAGATCGTCGGGGTAGGGGTACAGCGTCTCGGCGATCAGTTCCTCGCTGACTTCCGGCCCGTAGGAATCGGCGGTGTCGATGAAGTTCACGCCCCGCTCCACCGCGGTCCGCAGTGCCGTCCTGGCGGTCTCCCGGTTCGACGGCGGCCCCCAGATACCGTCCCCGGTAATCCGCATGGCGCCGTACCCCATCCGGTTCACCGTGAGGTCTCCGCCGATGCTGATCGTTCCTGCTGCCGAAGCGTTCTCGCTCATGCGGGTCATCCTCCCTGCCCGCCGGCCGCAGCCCGCGCGCGGCGCGGCCCGGCTAGATAACGGGCGTCAACGGCCAGCGCGATCGCGCTGGCGCGTGGTGCTGGCACGATCCCAGCGTCACCAGCGGCTGCCCGTGCCGCCGGCAGGTATGCATGAAGCGGCCGGGGCCGCTATCCCGAGCCTAGATCACCGGCCCTGAGCACCGGGCCCCGCCAGCACCATGGCGAGCAGCTGCGCCGCGACCTCGCGGTATCGCGCCGGGTACAGGTGCGCCATGCACAGCGACCAGACGGCGCCCTCGAGCTCACGGGCCCGCACGAAAGGCACAAGCGTCATGACACCGGGAACGTGCCCGCCCGCCCTGGCCGCATACCCTCGCAGCGCGGCCTGCCCGGCATCAGGGTCCTGGTAGGCCCTGCTCAGCGTGGCCAGGTCCCACTCGACCGGACCCCGGCAGGTCTCCTCAAGATCAGTCCATACAAAGCCGCGCGCCGCCGTCCAGAGCAGATTCCCGGCGTGCGCGTCGCCGTGCAGCACGACAGGCGCGCTCCCGGCGCCAGCGAGGCCCGCGAGCACGCGGGCGTGCGCGGCCCGCAGCGCCGCGACCGTCTCCGGGTCGGCGATCGCAGTGCGGTCCAGCGCGTCGATCCCCTCGCTGACCTGCTCACGGGCGGTGGACAGCTCGCCAAGCTCAGCCGGGCAGTCGCGGGCGGCCTCGTGCAGCGCGGCCAGAGCGGCCCCGGTCTCAGCGGGGCCGGGCTGGCGGCCGGACGGCCGGGCGCACTCCCACAGGCTGATCGCGAATCCGTCCTGCCTGTGCGGGCCGGGCTCAGCCGCCGTCGTCGGCGCGACGACCGGGCCCGCCCCGGTCCGCGATGTACCGGGCGACCGCGACCTCCCTGGTCAGCCACGCGAACGGGTCGGCGCGCGACCAGGCGCTTCCGGTCGCAACGCGGGCGACGACCGGCGCGGGCGCGAGCCGCACGAGCAGGTTGCCGCGGCCGGACAGGACCACCGGGTCGCCCGCGGGCAGTCCGAGCCGCCTGGCCAGCGCGGTCGCGGCGGCCAGGCCCTGCCGGTTCAGCTCGGCCAGCGGGCCGTCGATCTCCTGCATCGGCGCAGTATGACGGCGGGCCGACGCGCTGCACCAGCCCTTTATCCGGATGCCGCGGGACCGGGGCGGCATTACGGTCGGGGTATGCAGAGCATGGTGACAGCCGGCGCCGACACGATCTGGGCGGAGGACTCGGGCGGGGACGGGCCCGTTCTCCTCCTGCTCCATGAGGGTGTCGGTGATTCGCGGATGTGGGATCCGGTGTGGGAGGAGCTGACCGCGCGCTTTCGCGTGATCCGCTACGACGTCCGGGGGTTCGGCCGGTCGCCGGCGGCCACGGAGGAGTACACCCTGCTCGGCGACGCCCGCGCCGTCCTTGATCACTTCGGTGTCGCCAGCGCGCATATCGCGGGCTGCAGCATGGGCGGCCTCACCGCGCTCGAGCTGGCGCTCGCCGAGCCTGACCGGGTGCAGAGCCTGGTGCTGCTGTGTCCCGGCATCGGCGGCTATCCCTATCCCGACCGGCCTGAACTCGAGGCACAGTACGAGGCGCTGGCAGCGGCGGGAGACGAGGACGGGCTGCTCCGCCTCGGCCTGGAGCAGTGGGGAGCGGCCGGGCCGGATCCGCTGATTACCGAGCTGATGCGCTCCGCGCTGCGCGCCTGGGAGAACGAGGAGCGCTTCGAGCAGGAAGGCGAGCCCACCTACGACCGCCTCGGTGAGATACGCGTGCCGGTAGTGCTGATGGTTGGTGACAAGGATGACCCCGGCCTGATCGCAAGCAACGAGTCGGCAGCTTCGCGCATCCCTGGCTGCGAGCTGATCCGCATGCCGGGTGTCGACCACTACCCGACGGTGCGCGAGCCCAAGCTCGTCATCGAGACGATCGCGCGGCACTGCGCGGACTAGCGCCCGCCCGCCCGGTACGGACCGATCTCGACCGCGGTGTCCCGCACTGCTCTGCACTGCGCGGCTGGCAGCCGGCCGCGTCGCTTTGGCTGGCTCCTGGCCAGGTTCATGCTGGGCTGCGCCTCATCACGACGACGCAAAGGACAGATTTAACATGAACCCGATCGCACGCCTATCCGCGGCGGCCGTTATCACCGCGGCGGCCGCCGCACCAGTCAGCCTCGCGCTGCCGAGTACGGCTGCATCAGCGGCACCGGCTGCGGCACTTGCCTGCCATGCCTCGATGAGCAATAACCACCCGGCCGACTACACCACGACCGACGTAAGGGTCAGGACGACGGCGCACAGTTACGTGACAACCGTCGCTCATTACCGGACCGTGAGCCGCAAGTACCACCGCCACGCGAGTGCGGCTGGCAAGGCGACTGTCCCGTACTACATCAGCGGGGCAACCCCCGGATACCGCGTTCTGGTCAAGGTCTATGTGAGCAAGGCCGGCCGCAAGGGCACGTGCTCTACCTCGTTCACGCCGCACCAGTAACCGCCCGCGATGTCGCTGGCCGGCGGTGCGGCCACAGCCGCGCCGCCGGACGGATGGCCGCGCTACTGAGCGAACCTGTGGACCGCCGCCTGGCGGCTGCTGCGCGCTTGTCCGGCCGTTAGGGCCAGCTCAGCTAGCCGGCAGGAGCGGGACCGCGTTCGCGCGGACGATCTCGGAGTAGAAGTGCGCGCTGTTCTTCGGGATCCGCCGCTGCGTCTCAAAGTCGACGAACACGATCCCGAAGCGCTTCTGGAAGCCCCAGCCCCACTCGAAGTTGTCCAGCAGCGACCAGACGTAATAGCCGGCCAGGTTCACCCCGGCCTCGACCGCGCGCGCCGATGCGTCGAGATGGGCGTGCAGGTAGCTGATCCGCTCCTGGTCATTCACCACGCCGAGCGGGTCCACGTAGTCTTCCGCGGCGCAGCCGTTCTCGGTTATGTAGAGCGGGATCCCCGGTGCGCGTCCTGACACCTGCAGCAGCAGGTCATACAAGCCGTCGGCGTCCACCAGCCAGCCCATCGGCGTCCGGTCGAGGTCGGCAGGGCGGTACTCGACGACACCCGGCAGCCCGCAGCGAGCCGGCTCCTCGCCACGCCGGAGGTCGTCGGGATCGCCTGCCCGCAGGTAGACCGGCGAGTAGTAGTTGACGCCGAGGAAGTCCACCGGCTGCCTGATGGTCTCCATGTCCCCGTCAGCGATCAGGGACTCGTCAGGCAGCAGCTCAGCTCGGGCGTGGGCCGGGTACCGGCCGAGCAGGACCGGCTCGAGGAAGAGCCCGTTCAGCTCGGCGTCGGTGGCCAGCCAGGCCGCCTGTACGGCGTCGGACTGATCCCCGTCCGGCAGCTTGACCGGATGCATGTCGAACGTGATCCCCAGCGGTGTCGCGGGGTGCACGCTGCGCACCGCCTGAGCGGCGAGGCCATGCCCGAGCAGCAGGTGATGGGTGGCTGCCGCCGCGGCGGCGCTGTCAGTGAGACCCGGCGCGTGCACCCCCTCGCGGTAACCGTGGCTCGCGACGACCTGGGGCTCGTTCAGGGTGATCCAGCGGGAGACCCGGTCGCCGAGCTTCTCGGCGACCAGCAGCGCGTAGTCGGCGAAGCGCTCGGCGGTGCTGCGCACGGCCCAGCCGCCCTCGTCCTGCAGCTCCTGCGGAAGGTCCCAGTGGTAGAGCGTGACTGCGGCCGCGATGTTGTGCTCGGCCAGCTCGTCAAGCAGCGCCCGGTAGTAGTCAAGGCCCTTCTCGTTCGCCGGCCCGGTGCCGCCCGGCTGCACGCGCGGCCAGGAGATGGAGAACCGGTAGTCCGTCAGGCCAAGCGAGGAGATCAGCGCGACGTCCTCGCGGTAGCGGTGGTACGAGTCGCAGGCGATGTCGCCGGTGTCTCCACGGCGGACCTTGCCCGGCACCCGGCTGAAGGTATCCCAGATGGACACCCCGCGTCCGTCGGCGGTCGCCGCTCCCTCGATCTGGTACGCGGCTGTCGCCGCGCCCCAGGTGAAGCCCTCCGGGAAGGACAGCGCGCCATTGGAGCTCGTCCCCGTTGCGGTCATCTAACACTCCTTGTGTTACCGGAACGTTGCATCTTGCTTAATTCGAGGCTCTTGACTGCCTCTGCGGCGAGTCCTAGTGTAAGCGCTTAGATCAGGCAATGTAAGCGCTTAGATGAGCTGATCTAAGTACTTTTAAACCCCGTCGTCAGGGACGAGCAGATGGCGCGAGACCCAGGCATTCCGTACCACTGCGGTGCGGCATGAGCGCGTCTGACGTGCACGAGAACGAGCCGTCAGGCACGCAGTCGCCGCAGCCGGCGGCGGTGCCTGAGCCCCGAACGTCCGGCTTGCGGGAACCGGGCGCAGATGGCGGGCCGGAGGCCGCAACGGCCTCTGGCCCGCCAACCCGCATCAACCCCGCTGCCGATGGCGGCCGGATCAGCGTCAGCCCGGTAACCCTGTACGACGTGGCCCGGCTGGCTGGCGTGTCCACTGCCACGGTCTCGCGAGTCGTGCACGGCCTCGATCGCGTCAAGGACAGCACCAGAGCCCGCGTCCGGGATGTCATCGATCAGCTCGGCTACGTACCGGACGGGGCGGGGCAAAGCCTGTCGAGACGGCAGAAGAACGTGATCGGCCTGGTCGGCGTCGAGCGCCTCGCGCCACAGCAGTACGACATCGAGAGCATGAGCCTGCTGTTCTACGACGACATCCTGCGCGGCGTCGAGCAGCGCATCAGGTACCACGACTGGTCTCTCCTTATTACCTACCTTCGCGAGGAGAGCAGGGACGACCTGCGCCGGCTGCAGTCACTGTCGGGGAAGGTCGACGGACTGCTGATCGGCGAGGGCATCGTGCCGTCCGACGCGCTGGCCCGGCTGGCGGAGCGGCTGCCAGTCGTCGTTGTTGCGGGCGATCCCGCTGAGCGCGCGGCTGACGTGGTTACCGCCGACAACCGGTCCGGATCGGCGGCCCTGGTCACCCACCTGGTCGAGGTGCACGGGCGCCGCAGGATCTTCCACGTCGACGGGCCGCCGAGCGCACCCGACGCCAAGGAGCGCAGGCTCGCGCTCGCCGAGGTGGTCGCGGCCCACGACGGCGTCGAGCTGATCGGCTCGCACTGCGGGCGGTTCAGCGTGCAAAGCGGCGAGGAGGCGGGCGAGAGGCTCCTTGCCAGCCGGGACGCGCTGCCCGACGCCATCGTGTGCGCTAACGATCAGATGGCCATCGGCGTGCTCCAGTCCATGGCGCGCGGCGGCGTGCGGGTGCCCGAGCAGCTGTCGGTCACCGGCTTCGACGACATCTTCCCCGGCAGCCTGTTCGATCCGACGCTCACCACCGTGCACCAGCCGATGCGGCTGCTGGGCGAGCGGGCCTGCGCGCGCCTGCTCGACCGCATCGCCCGGCCCGATCTGCCCACTCAGGTCGAGCTGCTGCCCACGGAGCTGGTGCTGCGCAGGAGCTGCGGCTGCCCGCCGGGCGCCTCGGCCCGCACGGTCGCCATCACGCCCGCTGCCGCACTCGCCAGCGTCGGCGCCAGCGGCAGTGCTGCCAGGACCGGGGCTGCCAGGACCGGGGCTGCCAGGACCGGGGCTGCCAGCACCGGGGCGGCCAGCACCGGGGCGGCCCGCACAGTAGCTGCCGAAACCGGGGCCGCCAGCGCAGTGGCCACCGCTGCCGACACCGCCACCGGCGCCACCACTGCTACCGCCGCCACCACCACCGGCGCCACCACTGGCAGCGGCGCTATCGGCACAGCAGCGCTCGCCGGTGTCGCTGCCACCCCGCGTCGCGACAGCGACGGCCTGACCGTTCCGCACGCTGGCAGCACCCCGCGCCGGGCCGGCCGCGGCCGCCGCCACGCCCATCCGACCGCCGAGAGCTAGGAGCAAGGCGATGCCTTTCATCCTCCGCCGCCTGGGCTTCTACGTAGTTGCCGCCTGGGCTGCGCTGACCATCAACTTCTTCCTGCCGCGCGCGATGCCGGGGAACGCGGTCGAGGCGATCATGTCGAAGTTCCCGAACCTGACCCCGACGGCGTACAAGGCGCTCGAGGCCATGCTCGGAGTCGGCCACCCCGGGTCGCTCTGGCACCAGTACGTGGCCTACCTCGACGACGTCGTGCATTTCAATTTCGGCACCGACCTGAGTCAGTACCCGTCCACGGTGTCGCAGCTGCTCGGCGAGACAATCCCGTGGACCCTGCTGCTCGTCGGGAGCGCGACGGTCATCGCGTTCGCGGTGGGCACCCTGCTGGGTATCTTCTCCGGCTGGCGGAGCGGCGGCTCGCTCGACCGCGTGCTGCCCGGCCTGATGTTCCTGCAGGCCATCCCCTATTTCTTCCTGGCCCTCGTGCTCGTCTGGGTACTTGGCGTCCACCTGAAAATCTTCCCCACCGGCCAGGGATACGCGGGCGGCCTGGTGCCCGGCTGGCACTGGTCCTTCATCAGCAGCGCGCTCTACCACTCACTGCTGCCGGCGTTCACCATCGTGGTCACCTCGCTCGCCGGCTGGATGCTGCAGATGCGCAACGTCATGATCACCACGATCGGCGAGGACTACGTGCTGGCCGCGCAGGCAAAGGGGCTGCCGAACCGGCGCGTGATCTTCAGCTACGCGGCGCGCAATGCGTTCCTGCCGCAGCTGCAGGGCTTCGGCCTCGCCCTGGGCTTCGTCGTCTCCGGCGCCATCATCATGGAGATCGTCTTCTCCTACCCCGGCATCGGGCTGCTGCTGCTCAGTGCCGTGCAGTCCAACGACTACCCGCTGATGCAGGCGATCTTCCTCGTGATCACCTTCGCCGTCCTGCTCGCCAATCTGATCGTCGACCTCGTGATCGTGGCCGTCGATCCGCGCGTCCGGACGAGAGAGGCAGCCTGATGACCACTGCTCTCCCGATCAATGCCGAGCTTCCAGCGCTAGCGGCACCGCCGCCCAGCCAGCTCGGGCGGTGGCGCCGCCTGCCGATCAAGGCGAAAGCCGGCGCGGTCATGCTCGGCCTGTTCGTCCTCTGCGCGATCATCGGCCCGATGGTGGCGCCGTATGACCCCAGCTATCAGAACCCGAACCCGGCACTCTCGCTGGCCGCGCCGTCAGCCCAGCACCTCCTCGGTACCACGCAGAGCGGGCAGGACGTGCTCTCGCAGCTCCTGACCGGCATCCGGCTGACGCTCGAGCTCGGCATCCTGGTCGGCATAATCGCCACGATCCTGTCCGTGCTGGTCGGGGTGACTGCGGCCTACCTCGGCGGAGTGTGGGACGAGCTGCTCTCCCTGGTCAGCAACGTCTTCCTGGTCATCCCCGCGCTGCCGCTGCTGATCATCCTGCTGGGCTACCTGCCGCGGACCGGCCAGACCGCCACGATCCTGGTGCTGGCCTTCCTCGGCTGGCCCTGGGGCGCCCGCGTCATCCGGGCCCAGACGCTGGCGATCCGCGGCCGTGACTTCGTGGCGGCCTCCCGCGAGACCGGCGAGAGCGGCTGGCGGATCATCTCGTTCGAGATCGTGCCGAACGAGGTCAGCCTCATCGCGGCCAACTTCGTGAACACGGTGCTCTACGCCATCGGGACATCCGTCGCGCTCGCCTTCATCGGCCTGACCAACCTGAACAGCTGGAGCCTCGGCACGATGCTGTACTGGGCGCAGAGCCAGGACGCACTCCAGCTCGGCGCCTGGTGGTGGTTCATCCCGCCCGGCCTCGCTGTCGCCCTGATGGGCACCTCGCTGGTACTGCTCAATACAGGCATCGACGAGCTCGGCAATCCGCGGCTGCGGGACGCGAACCAGCGCGCCAAGGTCAACGGCCGTCGGCTGTACTCCACCGCCCCGACACCGGTACTGCACGCGCCGCCGCAGCGACGGCCGAGCCCGGTCGCCGCCTTCGTCCGCTCGTTCTCCCGCAGCGCATACCTGGCCGACCGGACCCGGCAGGCCAGCGCAGCTCAGCTGAGCGAGGGGAAGCGATGATGACCGGCAGAAACGACCTCGTTCCCGGCCCGGATGCACCTGGCAGCCGCGGGCGGTCGTCCGCCGACCCCGTACTGTCGATACGCGATCTTTCCGTCGTCTACCGCACCGTGAACGGTGACGTGCGCGCGGTCGACCAGGTGAGCCTCGACCTGCACGCCGGCGAGGTCATCGGCCTGGTCGGCGAGAGCGGCTCCGGCAAGTCGACGCTCGCTTACGGCGCCACCCGGCTGCTGCGCGCGCCGGCGCTCATCACCGGCGGAAGCGTCCGCTACCAGGGACGCCGGATGCAGTCGGCGACCGACATACTCGAGCTGACGCCCGATCAGCTGACCAGCCTGCGCTGGCGGGAGATCTCGATCGTCTTCCAGAGCGCGATGAACGCGCTTAACCCGGTGCTCAGCATCTCCGACCAGCTGACCGACGTGATCCGCGCGCACCTCTCGCTGAACCAGAAGGCCGCCGTGGACAAGGCCGCCGGCCTGCTTGACCTGGTCGGCATTCCGCGCAACCGGCTGCGCAGCTATCCCCATGAGCTGTCCGGCGGCATGCGGCAGCGGGTCATGATCGCGATGGCGCTCGCCACCGACCCCGAAGTCGTGATCATGGACGAGCCGACCACCGCGCTCGACGTCGTCGTGCAGCGCGAGATCCTCGGCCAGATCCTGGAGCTCAAGGAGACGCTCGACTTCGCGATCCTGTTCATCACCCACGACCTGTCACTGCTCCTGGAGATCGCCAACCGGATCGCGGTCATGTACGCGGGGCAGCTGATGGAGGTCGGGTCGGCGGAGCAGATCCATCACGAGCCCTCGCATCCCTACACCAAGCGGCTGCTGCGCTCCTTCCCCTCGCTGCACGGACCGCGCATCGAGCTGGCCGGCATCCCCGGCACCCCGCCCGACCTGCTTGACCCGCCGCCGGGCTGCCCGTTCCTGGCCCGGTGCACCGAGGGCACGGAGGCCTGCACCACCATCGACGTCCGCCTCGCCACGGTGCGGACGTCGGCAGATCCCGCGCATGTGACGGCGTGCCCGTTCGTGCTGCCCGACGCCCCCGCGGTGCCCGCCGGGGTTCGGGGCGGCCGGGAGGGCCGGGAGGGCCGGGAGGGCCACCTGGCCGGCGCCGCAGCCGAGCCGCCCGCCGCGGTCGCCACCAGCAACCCGAGCCCCGAGGAGCGGAAGCCGTGAGCACTCAGGCAACCGGTCAGCAGCCGCTGCAGCCCGCCGACGGGCTGGTATCAGTCGCGGCCGCCCGCGGCGGGCTCGTCCTCGCCGCCGACGGCCTGGCCAAGGATTTCAGGCTCGGCCGCGGGCAGGTGCTGCACGCGGCGCGCAACGTCTCGTTCGGCCTGTACCAGAGCGCGGTCGTCGCGCTGGTCGGCGAGAGCGGCTCGGGCAAGTCCACCGTGGCCAAGCTGCTGGCCGGCCAGGAGCAGCCCACCGCGGGCACCATCACGCTCGACAACACGCCGGTCCAGCTGTCCGGCCGCCGGGCTTTCCGGCGCTACAAGAGCGAGGTCCAGCTGGTCTTCCAGGACCCGTTCGCGTCGCTGAACCCCGCGCATACCGTGCGCTACCACATCGAGCGCCCGCTGCACCTGCACCGCAGCTCGCTGACGAAGAAAGAGATCCGCGAGGCTGCGGCCGCGCTGATGGAGCAGGTGCGGCTGACCCCGGCTGAGAAGTTCCTGGCCAAGTACCCGCATGAGCTGTCGGGCGGCCAGCGGCAGCGCGTCTCGTTCGCCCGCGCGCTGGCAGCTGAGCCGAGCGTGCTGCTCGCCGACGAGCCGGTCTCGATGCTGGACGTGTCCATCCGGCTCGAGATGCTCGCGCTGCTCGACGACCTTCGCAAGCGCCTCCGGCTAGCCATGCTCTACATCACCCACGACATCGCGTCAGCCCGGTATTTCGCCGACGAGGTCCTGGTCATGTACGCCGGGCAGATCGTCGAGCGCGGCGCGGCCGAGGACGTCACTCAGCAGCCGGCCCATCCGTACACGCAGCTGCTGGTCAGTTCCGCTCCCGATCCGGACAACCTCGGCGGCGCGCTGCATGGCAGCACCCCGTGGGCCAGCCGCAACGGGACCGGCGGTGCCGGGACTGAGGGCGGCGCCAGGCCGGCGGCCGCGGGCGCGTGCTCGTTCAGCAACCGCTGCCCGTTTGCGGATGACCGGTGCCGCACCGAGGAGCCGCCGCTGCTGCAGATCACGTCGTCCCGTGCCGCCGCGTGCTGGCGGCTGGACGTTGCAGCTCCTTCCGTCTATGCCGGGCGCGAAGGGGGTGGGGACATTACGAGCTAGCTCCGACGACCCCATATCAGGCGGGACACTAGGCAACACTGCACAGGAAAGGTAACAATGAGTCTTCATCATCTGAGCTCTCGCGGGCTCATCGCCATCACGGCGGCCGGCCTGCTAGCGGCCGGTCTCGGGGCGTGCTCGTCTTCGTCGAGTCCGTCCGCATCATCGTCGGGCGCCGCGAAGGCAAGCTCGTCGAACACGCTGGTCATGGAGAGTTCTCCGGAGACGGCGATCACCGACGACTTCAACCCGTTCGTGTCGACCGCCGCCCCCCAGGGCATGGGCGCCACCGGGCTGATCTACGAGCCGCTGCTGCAGTTCGACCTCGCCGCGCCGCCCAAGTACACCCCCTGGCTGGCGACGTCCTACACCTGGTCCAACAGCGGCAAGTCCATCACCTTCGCGATCCGGCAGGGCGTGAAGTGGAGCAACGGAACGCCGATGACGCCAGCGGACGTGGTGTTCACCTACGGGCTGGTCCAGAAGAACGCCGCGATCAACCTCGCCGGTCTTCCCATCACCGGGGAGTCGGCATCAGGCAACAACGTCACGATCACCTTCAGCTCGCCGCAGTACCTGAACCTGCAGGAGATCGCGGGCGTGCCGATTCTGCCGAAGGCACAGTGGGGCAGCGCGGGCACTCCGGCTACCTTCACTGACGCCAAGCCGATCGGCACCGGGCCGTACGTGCTGAAGACCTTCACTCCGCAGGGCTTCACGCTGACGAAGAACCCGTCCTACTGGCAGGCCTCCCAGGTGAAGGTCCAGAACGTCTACTTCCCGGTCTATACCTCCAACACCGGCGCCCTGTCGGCGCTGTACTCCGGGCAGATCGACTGGACGGGTAACTTCATCCCCGGCCTGCAGAAGGAGTTCGTCTCCACGTCGCCGCAGTACCACCACTTCTGGGAGGCACCGGGCAGCACCAACGCCCTGATGCCGAACCTGAGCAAGTGGCCGACCAACCAGCTGCCGGTCCGCAAGGCCATCAGCCTGGCGGTCAACCGCAACCTGCTCGCCTCTGAGGGCGAGGCCGGCCTGGAGAACCCGGTCACCAACACCAGTGGCATCACGCTGCCGACCTTCTCCGCATGGGCCGGTCCGGCCGCATCGGACACGGTGTCTGCCACCGGCAGCGCCGCTGCCGCGTCGCAGGTGCTTGCCAGCGCGGGCTACAAGAAGAACTCCAGCGGCTTCTACGCAAAGAACGGCAAGGAGGTGACGGTCACCCTGATCAGCCCGTCCGCCTACACCGACTACGCTGCGGTCGGCAGCATGGTCGCGCAGGAGCTCAAGGCCGCCGGCATCAACGCCAGCTTCCAGGGCATCAGCGTGAACGCCTGGAACGCCGACATGGCCGACGGCAACTTCTCACTGGCCGAGCACTGGTCGAACAACGGCCTCACGCCATACAACCTGTATGACAACTGGCTGAACAGTGCCCTGAACAACGGCAAGGCGAACACCGGCGACTACGAGGGCCTGAAGGACCCGGCCATGGACACTGCCCTGGCCAAGCTCGCGGGTGACTCGACCGTGGCTGAGCAGACCACCGACCTGGCGCCGATCGAGTCCTACGTCGCCAGCAACCTGCCGGTCATCCCGATCACGACGGCGTCGGAGTGGTTCGAGTACAACTCGCAGCACTTCGTCGGCTGGCCAACCCAGCAGAACCCGTACGAGACCGGGCAGCCGACAGGCACCAACACCGGCGCCGGCGCCGGCACCGACGAGGTGGTGATTCTGCACCTCAGCCCGCGTAGCTAACAGCGCAGGGCCAGCGGGCCCGCCCCCGGGTGACCGGGGGCGGGCCTTCTGCTGTCGCGGCGTCAGTCATCAGGCACGCCGGCGGCTTCAGCCGTAACTGGCCTCCAGCAGCCAGCGGCCGTCCTGCAGCACGGCCAGCCAGGCGCTCCCGTCCTCGGTGACCAGCTGGAACCGGGCCTGACGGCGGGCATGCGGCGGATCCCACCATCGCTCGGTCACCGGCCAGGGCCCGGCCCAGGCGGTGACTGCCCTGGCCGGGCCGCCATCTGCCGACAGCCAGGCCGGCGGCGCGGACACCTGGGCCCGCCCGCTGACCGATACTGGCTGGCCTGAGCCGTCGGTCACGCTGGCGGCCAGCGGCGAGCCGAACACGGTAGCCGGGGCCGGAGCGGGGATCTGGCCCGGCCACGGGCGGTCAGCCGGCCGGAGCGGGACGGCAGCATCCCCGAAGGGAACCAGCAGCACCTGCTCGGCCGGGCTGCGACCGCCTGCCAGCACCGGCCTGGTGACGCAGGCGTGGCCGAGCATCGCCTGGACCCGGATGGCAGCGCGGGCGACCCGGTCGCTCGGCACCGAGTCGCCCCACAGCGCCAGCTGCCGTCCGGTCGCCCGGACCAGCTGATCCGGAACCAGCCGCAGCAGCGTGATCCCGGCGGTTCCCAGCCCGCTGCCGCTCCCGCCGGGTTCATCCGCATCGTCCCCCTGGCCACCGCTGGCCCGGCCGCGCCAGCCGTCGAGCTGCCAGCGAACCCGCTCGGCCACTGCCAGCGCGGACAGCAGCCCGTCATGCCGCCATAGCCGGCTGAGCTCCCGGCCGTCCTCGCAGCACACCTGCACCTGCACGCGCACGCAGGCGTACCCGCCGGCCGCCAGCCGGTCGTGCATCTGATCGGCCAGTGCCTTGGCCGCGAAGATGACCGGCTCGGACTGGTCGGCCGGCGGATCGAACTCCTGCTGCACGGACAGATCGGCAGCGGGCGCCCGCGGGATCAGCGGGCGGGGGTCGAGCCCGCGCGCCAGGCGGCTGGCGAGGCCGCCAGCCGGCCCGAACCTGCTGGCGGCCTCGGCCGGCGGCAGCGCGGCGAGCTGGCCCAGCGTCTCGATGCCCAGCCTGGGCAGCAGCTCGCAGAGCTCGGGGAGGTCCAGGACGCCCACCGGAAACCCGGCCAGGAACTCCGGCGTCTCCCCCGGCGGCACCAGCAGCCCGGTCGGGCCGGAGCGCGCCGCCAGCCCGGCGGCGAACAGGCCGTCGGCAATCCCGGCCTGGCAGGTGAAGCCGCCGAGGCAGACGGCCTCGGCTACTTTCCTGGCCAGCTCGGCCTCGCCGCCGAAGTAGCGCGCCGGGCCGCGGGCCGCGACCGCGCAGACCCCCGGCCGCAGGATCTCCACCTGCGGGCAGAACTCCCCGACGATGGCGACCACCGGCTCGAAGGCACGCGCCGCCGCGCTGCCGTCACTGCCGTCGCTGCCGTTACT
>Ga0302326_10017133_pt1 | contig 15128 bp, 9 predicted proteins | sample Palsa_T0_3_FD_202264 | JGI IMG/M metagenome (GOLD analysis project Ga0302326, IMG submission 202264) | Peat permafrost microbial communities from Stordalen Mire near Abisko, Sweden - Palsa_T0_3 | ecosystem: Environmental > Terrestrial > Soil > Palsa > Peat permafrost | place: Sweden: Abisko...
TTCGGCGCCGATCCGCGTCAAAGCTCGGCGCGCATCCGCACGGGCGTGATGTTGCAGGTGGGCAAGGCTCCGGAGATGCTGCGGGTGCGCGAGCACATCGAGCTCTTCCGCGGCTACTATCCCAACTCCATGCCCTACGCGCAGATTGTCCAGGCCGCAGGCCTCGAAGGCATTGAGTCGACCATGTTCGGCCACCTTTCCGGAGGCCAGAAGCAGCGCGTGCTGTTTGCCCTGGCGCTGGCCGGCGATCCCGATTTGATCTTTCTCGATGAGCCCACGGTGGGCATGGATATCAAGGCGCGGCGCGGCATGTGGGCGCAGATACGCTCGCTGACCGCTCGCGGCAAGACCATCCTGCTCACCACTCATTATCTTGAAGAGGCCGACGCTCTTGCGCACCGCATCGTGGTGATCGACAAGGGCCGCGTGGTGTGCGAAGGCACGCCGGCGGAGGTGAAGTCGCTCGGCTCCTCGACCCCGGGCGCCGCGGCCAGCCGCAGTCTCAAGATCATTCGCTGCGTCACCAGCCTGGCCACGCCGACACTGCTGGCGATTCCCGGCGTCACCAGCGCGGAGTTGTCGGGCACTGTGACCACCATCAACAGTACCAAGTGCGAGTCCACGCTTCGCGAGCTTCTCGCGCTCGACCTGGGGCTTCACTCCATCGAAGTCAAGAGCCCGGCTCTCGAAGATGCCTTCCTCGCTCTCACTGGAGACCACGAGTAGGCTGCTTTACTCAAGCAGTTTTGTGTACATCATCCCGAGGCGAATCCCTTCGCGGCATTCCCCGGGCGAGAATTTCTGAAAAGGAGCACACCATGTCCACGGCGACCTTCACTCTTAGCGCAGCACCCAGTGCCAACTCCCCCGGGCGCAATTTCAGCATCTTCCTCCGCGAAGCGCATTACGAATTCCTGCGCCTTCTGCGCAACCGCAGTTTCTCTTTCTCGGTCATCGGCTTCCCGCTTGTGTTTTATGTCTTATTCGGGCTGGTCATGAATCGTGGCCAGCACATCGGCAGCGTCTCCGTGGCCAAATACATGCTGGCCAGCTACGCAGTGTTCGGCATGGTCGGCACGGCGTTGTTCGGAATCGGCGTCGGCCTGGCCAGCGAGTTTGCCGCGGGCTGGCTCGACCTGAAGCGCGCCAGCCCCATGCCGCCGGCAGCCTACTTGCTTGCCAAGTGCTGCTCCGCAATCGCATTCGGCATCATCATCGTCAATCTCCTTACCGTGCTGGGCATTACCCTGGGACACGTTTCTCTCACCCTGCCCGAATACGCGCGCATGACCGGCCTCGCCGTTGTCGGCGTGATTCCGTTCGCTTGCATGGGCATGGCCATGGCGCTGCTGGTTCCCTTCAACGCCGCGCCGGGCGTGACAAATATGATCTACCTTCCCATGAGCTTCTGCGGCGGACTGTGGGTTCCCATCATGTTTCTCCCTCACTTCATGCAAAAGATTGCTGTTCTTATGCCTACCTACCACTTGTCGCAGCTTATGCTCAGCGCCTTCGGCTATGCCAGCGCGGGCACCGCGATGAGCCACTGGCTGGGCCTGCTTGGGTTCACGATGGTGGTGCTGGGCATTGCAGCGATCGCCATCCGCCGCATTGAGCAGAACTCGTAGGCTACTGGCATACACTTTAGAGGAAGACGTTATGCCTGCCGCCGAGACCAACCCGAAGCAACGCCAAAACCATTGGGCCTGGATGTGGCTCGCTTATACCGGGTTCATTTTCATTCAGCCGCTGGTGGAGCCGAGCTGGAACCTCTGGCTCGGCACCCTGGCGGTGCTGGCTATCTTCCTGGGGATTTTCCTCTCTTATTTACGAAGCATGCAACACGGGATTCCCACGCGCTTTTGGGTTGCCGGGGCAACGTTTGCGCTCGGCCTTCTTGCTTTTCCCTGGAACCAGGGTGCATCGACTTTTTTCATTTATGCGGCGGCGTTTCTACCTTTCATGATCGAGTCGGTGCGGCGCGTGGTCTGGCTGATTCTGCTTGAATGTTTGGTGGTTCTGTCTGAAGGCCTGGTGTTTTCAGTTGCCATTAAGAGCGGTCCATTCCATATCGGCTGGCCTAACACGTTCTTCGCCATTTTTCTCGTCGTCATCGTCGGCGGCGGGAACATCTTCTTCGCTTCGCAGAGACGAGCCGACTGCAAACTGCGGGCAGCGCTGGAAGAGAACCTGGCCCTGGCCGCAGTGGCGGAGCGCGAACGGATTGCGCGCGACCTGCACGATGTGCTGGGACATACGCTTTCAGTCATCGTTCTGAAAGCCGAACTTGCCGGGCGGCTTGTCACGCTCGACCCCGCGCGGGCCGCTGCCGAGATTGCCGATGTCGAGAGGACCGCGCGCACCGCGCTTGCCGAGATTCGAGAAGCCATTGGTGGCTATCGCTCCCGCGGCCTGGCCGCCGAGATTGAAGCGGCGCGCCTCACGCTCGATGCGGCGGGCGTCACGCTGATGGCTGAAAGCAGTCAGACGCCCACCGCTTCGCTAAGCCCGCAGGAGGAAACTGCACTTGCGCTGGTGTTGCGCGAGGCAGTCACAAACATTGTTCGTCATGCGCGCGCTACCACCTGCCGCTTGCGCTTCATCACCGAAGCGGGGCATCGCCGGCTGGTGGTGGAAGACGACGGACAGCATGCTATTGCGCGCGAAGGCAACGGGCTGCGCGGAATGCGGGAACGCGTCGAGTCCCTCGGCGGCCAGTTCTCGATGGAACGCGGCATTGCCCACGACCGCGGCACCCGCCTCATTGTAGAGCTTCCGTTTCGCGAGGCCGCTGCGTCGTGAGCGACCCCGCCAAGCCGGCGAATGCAATACGCGTCCTGCTTGCGGAGGACCAGACGATGCTGCGCGGAGCGCTGGCCGCGCTGCTTGACCTGGAGCCCGATATTGCCGTGATTGCCCAGGCCAGCAACGGGCGCGAGGCACTGAAACTCGCGTTGCAGTGCGCTCCCGATGTGATTGTCACGGACATCGAGATGCCGGAGCGAACCGGGCTTGAAGTCGCCGCCGATCTCAAGCTTGCCGAATCGAAGGCGCGCGTCATTATCCTGACGACCTTCGCGCGGCCCGGCTATCTGCGCCGCGCGCTGGACTCGGGCGCCCGCGGCTACCTGCTCAAGGAGCGCCCGGCGAGCGAGTTGGCGCAAGCCATTCGGCGCGTCCACTCGGGGCTTCGCGCGGTCGACCCCGCGCTTGCGGCGGAAGCGTGGGGGGCCGACGAAGATCCGCTCTCCGACCGCCAGCGCCAGATTCTGCAGCAGGCCGGCGAAGGCAGATCGACCACCGAAATCGCCGCGGAACTGCATCTTTCCGAGGGAACGGTTCGCAATTATCTTTCTGAAGCGATTGCAAGACTCGGAGCCGCCAACCGCATCGACGCCGCGCGCATCGCGCGCACCCGCGGCTGGCTTTAGAGCCGCGACCGTGTGGGTAAGTGGCCTCCCAGGTCTTCCGCCGCGGCGGACGGGACCTGGGGCACCCAAAGTTCGATGATCAATTACAAAATAAAACGGTCACGTTACCAGGTCTCTGACCGCATGATTTCGCACTTTTGAGATTCGTGGATTCCCACCCTTTCGCCACAGAAAAGGCGCGACCCAAAGGGTACCCCGATGGGGCAGGGAGTGATAAAAAACCGTACGGTGGGAGACCTAGGGAACCTCTGAAGAAGCGCCTCGGTGAAGCAAGCATTCCCTCAGGGGCTAAAGCCCGAGTCCATTTTGCTGCCTTTACGGCACGACTGAAGTCGTGCTCTTTCAAAACAGCGACTTAATCGGAGGTTCCCTAGAGCCGGCTGGATGCTACGCCTGCGCGTCCGATCCGGAGCTTATGATCTGGCGGAACTTGAATTGGCCGATGATGTCCTTCAGTGAGAGCGACAGGTCGGAGAGACTCTTGCAGGAATTGGTGGATTGCTGAACATCGTCAGCCGACTCGGCGGTGAGTCTGGCGATCTGTTCGACATTGGAGTTGATCTGAACTGCCGAGTTGCCCTGATGCGTTGCGGCGCTTGAGATGCGCGCGATCATGTCGCCTACGTGTTGCGCCGCGGCGAGGATCTCCTCAAGCGACGAGCCCGCCCTGGTTGTGGTCGCAACACCGGCCTCCACTTGCTTGGTCCCTGCCTGCATCTGGCCGACGGCCTGCCTGGTCTCGGCTTGCACGGTATCGATCATGGCAGCGATTTCCTTGGTCGCATTGGTGGTGCGCTCAGCCAGGCGGCGAACCTCGCCAGCCACCACCGCAAACCCTCGCCCCTGCTCGCCCGCTCGCGCAGCTTCAATGGCTGCATTCAGCGCCAGCAGGTTGGTCTGCGCGGCGATTTCATCGATCACGGAGACGATTTTGCCGATCTGATCCGAGCTCTTTCCCAGGTCGCCAATCTTGCGCGCCGTGGCGTTCACGGATTCGGCGATCATGCGCATGTTGACCAGTGCATCGTTGACAATCTCTCCGCCGCGCCGGGCAATTTCGACTGCATGGTTGGCGGAATCGGAGGCTCCGTTGGAATCTTCGGAAACGCGCTGCACGCTTTCCACCATCTCCTGCATGGAGTCGCCGATCTGCCGGATGCGATCGCGCTGGTTGATGGCCACCTCTGCCGCGCGCGTGGAGCGCTGCAGGATTTCGTTGATGGCCACCTTGATCTTGTCGCTGCAATAATCGATTCCCGATACCGTAGCAGTCATCTGTTCAAGCGCGGTGTTCATGAAGGAGGCCATGTAGCCGATGTCGTCGTTGCTGTTGATGTCAACGCTGCCGGTCAGTACGCCCCTGCCGAGCGCCCGGATTGCCATTTCCAGTGGTTTGACGGAGTTGTCGATCAAGCGCGAGAACCATAAGCATCCAATCGTGCCCGTCACCACCGTAATCAGCAAAACGGTCAAAACCTGCGGAAAGCCGCGGGCCACATTGTCGATCGCCGTTTTCGTAATGCTCTCGCCGCGCTTGTTGTCGATCTCCGCAAGATTCTCTTCCACCTTGCGCCGCGCCTGGGTCGCTGCCTGAAGCTGGGAATTGTAGAGGTCCCACGCCTGCTGTTTTTGCCCGGCGCGACTGGCGGTTTTGATCTCGGTCCACACCTCGTAGAACTTTGCCTGATCCTGGGCGAGTTCGGCGAGGGCATCGCGGTCCTTTGGATCTCCCTTCGGGTAGTCGTCGCGAATCTGGCGCAGATCTGCGTCGGCTTTGTCCACCTGGGCTTCATACTTCGCGAATTCCGCTTGGGTGGTCGCGTTGATATCGAAGATGATCGCGATTCGCTGATCCTTGGCCACGCCCTTCATTTTCCCCGCCAGGTAAAGGGTGGCGAAGGTATCGTGGTTCATAGCATTGACGGCTTCCCTGGTCCGGTACATGCTGGAGAGGGCAATAAATCCCTGAAGGACCACAAGCGCTCCAAAGACCGTGCCGCCCAGGAGAATTTTTCTTCCCAACGTCCACTTTGCCATAACTGCTTTCACTCCTCAGAACGACTTCAACAAGCACGAAGCACGGCGCCGATTTCAACCGCGACGGCCGCATGAGCGGTGCGCGGCTACTTGAGCAGTCCAATCGCCCGCAATTCGCTGCTCAGCTTTCCGGTATCGATCGGCTTCATCAGGTAGGCATTGCATTTGCCCAGCAATGCCATGGTGATGCTGCCCATGTCTGTTTGCGCGGTGGTGACAATGATCTTTGCCGGGCGTAGGACTCCAGCAGCAGATTCCTGCTCGCGAATTTCGCGAATCGCATCCTGCCCGTTCATCACCGGCATATGCAGATCCATGCAGACCAGATCGTAGCTGCGCTTGGCCTGCCGCGCGGCATTCACTGTGTGCACCGCTTCCTTGCCGTCAACGGCAATGTCGCACTCGCCGAACTTGGACAGGAATTTCTGCAGCAACATCCGGCTGGTAGCATCGTCTTCAGCAACCAAACATCTCATGCGCGAGACCTCCATTTTTCGAGCCTAACCGATGTTCCGTGAGCGGATCAGATAGGGCATAGGCTCCTATTGCTCTTCAAAGGGAGCATTCTGGTTATCGGCCAATTCAAGCTGTTCTTTACGTGCGCCGCGAGGCAGTTCGTTGTTCGTGGTCTGGCTCGATTCCGAAGCCCAGCCATCGCACCCGGCGGCCTCTCGGAAGCGATCGAATTCGCCGGCCGCACGGGGAAAGAGTTCGTAGCAGAGATCCAACCTACCCTCGGTCGCGGCCGTCTCCATGGTGAGGGCAACCGCGCGCAGAGCGTCTGCCGACACGGTTGCCGCAGATCCCTTCAGCGTATGTGCATGCAAACGCGCACCTGCGGAATCCGATTCGTTGAGCGCATCGCACAGGCGCTTCAGCACTGCAGGCGCATCGCCAAGAAACACATTGAGCACGATTTCGGCAAGCTCTCGATCCCCCATGAGCCGCTGCAAGAAGGATTTACCATCGAAGACCGTGTTCGCCTTCGCCTCAACAATTTCATGAGGGGCGGTCTCAATGGAGCCGGCTACCGGCATCCACCTCTCCAGCATTTCAGCAAGGTGAGAAAGGGCGACCGGCTTGGCCAGGTAGTCGCTCATCCCGGCGCTCCGGCATTTGTCCATATCCGACGACATGGCGTTGGCGGTGAGGGCCACGATGGGAAGGCCCTTTTGACGCGAATCGCGGATGCGGCCGGTGGCTTCGTACCCATCCATGACAGGCATCTGGCAGTCCATCAGCACCAGGGAATAGACTCCCTGCTCAACTGCTGCAACGGCTTCCGCGCCGTTGAAGACCGCATCCGCCAGGTAGCCCAGCTTCTTCAATTGCGCCAGAATCACTTCCCGATTGGTGGGGTTGTCTTCGGCCACCAGAATTCTGCCGCCATGTGCAGGCCTCAGTCGTCGCCTGCTTTCCCTTCCAGCTTTCGCATCCTCGACCCCGTGCTGCCGCTCGGCGGACGGGGGATCAATGGGTGGGCGTTCAGTCAGCGCAACCTGCTGAAAATCGGCGGTGAACCAGAAGGTCGAGCCCTCGCCTTCGCGGCTATCCACAGCCATGTTGCCGCCCATCATCTCCACAAGCTGCCTGGAAATGGCCAGGCCAAGCCCAGTGCCGCCATACTTGCGCGTGGTGGAAACGTCGGCCTGCACGAAGGGCGAGAAAAGCGACGGCACTTTGTCCTGCGGGATGCCGATGCCGGTGTCGGTAACGCTGAAGCGAATGGTTGCCGCCTGTTCGGTGAGGCTTTCCAGTTCCACATTTACGGTAACGCTCCCGTGGCTGGTGAATTTGATTGCGTTGCCGGCGAGATTGGTCAGAATCTGGCGCAACCGGTGGGCATCGCCCCGAAGCACGCGCGGAATCTTGGCAGAGACGCGAGCGTTGAACTCAAGGCCTTTCGCATTTGCCAGGGTTCGCGATAGCTCGGCTACATCCTTGACGGTGTCGTGAACGCTGAAGCGGCGATTCTCGAGCACGACTTTTCCCGCTTCGATCTTGGATATGTCGAGGATGTCGTCGATAAGAGCCAGCAGAGCGCGTCCGCTGCTCTGCGCAACCTCAGCGTAGCGCCGCTGATCGGGCGTGAGATCGGTCTCGAGCAGCAATTGATTCATTCCAATCACGCCGTTCATGGGGGTGCGGATTTCATGGCTCATGTTGGCCAGAAAGCGGCTCTTCGCCCGATTGGCCGCGTCGGCCTCAGTGCGGGCGCGAATCAGTTCTTCCTCATAATGTTTCCGTTCGGTGATTTCCTCCGCAATGCCGACAATGCGCGTCAGTTTGCCGGCTGCGTCGAGAATGGGAAAGGCTCGGTTACGGATCCATTTCTCTATTCCATCCGCACTGACGATGCGAAAGTCCAACTCAACGGCCTCGCCGCTCAAATACTTAGCCCGTGCCCGTTGTACTTCTTCCACATCGTCAGGGTGGACGCTTTCCAGCCAGGAGGCGGGATTGAGGTAGAGGCTGTCGCAGGTTCTTCCCCAGACATGTTCATAGGCCGGGCTCATATACACAAAGTCGCGCGAGACCGCATCCTTCATCCAGAACACTTCGCGAACGTTTTCCGCCAACTGGCGGAATTTCTCCTCGCTGCTTTGCAGGGCCTGCTCGGCGCGCTTGCGTTCCGTAATGTCGCGATAGAACCAGGCGCGCGCCAGGTGCTCGCCAATTTCACTGCGCAAGCTGGTGGAATAGCCCTCCAGTGTCCGGCCATCTTCCAATTCAAGCTCAAATTGATCTTTTGCATCGGGGTCGGCGTAGAGTTCCCAGACGCGCTTGAAGAAACTGTCCGGTTCTTTGAGGCGCTGCAAGACCGCCTGAAAGAGCGGCTGAATCGGGCCATCGGGGAGGGTGGCCCGCATTGGGCTGGGAATCTCCTCGATGGGAATCTGCCACACGTCAAAGAATTTCTGATTATGGGAGACGATGTTTCCGTCGTTGCCCGTCACCAGGATCCCGCTCAGCGAAACTTCGTGGATGGTGCGCATGAGAGAGTGCTGAAACTCGCGCGCCTGCTGTTCTTTCCTGCGGTCCGTGATGTCCGCGCTGAGCCCGATGTGGCCCATATACTCGCCGCTTGGCGAAAGGCGCGGCTCGGCGTTGGTGCCCAGCAGCCGCCACTCGCCGTCGGCTCGCCGGAAGCGCGCCTCGGCTTTGAACGGTCTGCGTTCCTCCACCGCGGTATGGAAGGCGGCCATCACTTCGGCCGCATCGTCCGGATGGATCGGCAATTGCCAATCGCCGCATTCCACTTCTTCGCCGCCGATGCCGCAGAAGATCCGAAACATGCGGCTGATGAATTGAACTTTTCCATCGGCGCCGGTGACCCACATCATGGAAGGGCTGCTGTCGGCCATGATGCGGAAGCGCTCTTCGCTTTCGCGCTGCGCCTGTTCCAGCCGCTTGCGGTCGGTAATATTGATGTGCTCGATCAGTACCCGCATGACGCCGTTGACAAAGAAGCGCGAAACTCTGCAAATGAACCATCGCTGTTCCACCGGCGAGTGACACGGGTACTCTTTCGAGTATTGGTCTTCACCATCGAGCACGGCGCGAATGCCGCCGGCGATGTGGGCAGCCTCGTCGGCGTCTCCGCCCGCTGCCCGGTCGCACACGGCAAGGTAGTTGCTTCCGGCGCCGAACACAATCCGGCACTCGGACCCCGCATCGCATCCGTGAGGATTTACTTTGCGGTTGGCTTCGGCAAACTCCCGCCATGCCCGGTTGACAGCGATGATGGCGCCGGTCTGGTCAAGCACGCAAATGTGCGATGAAAGTGCGTCGATGGAGGCCTGGGCGAATTGCTGCGACTCTCGCAGGGCCTGCTCGGCTTGCCTGCGATCGCGTATTTCCCTGATGCGGATGTGCCCGCTTGCATGTACCGTTTTTCGCACAATTCTCCCCGGCAAGATTCAACCTCAATCTCCTTTATCGGCCGGGTTTCCGCTTTGTTGAGTGTTTTGAGAGCTGGTGCGCAGTCGGAGCGACGAGGGTCCTCTTTCAAGGCCGGGGTTTTACTTGATCTCCACCTGATCGATCTCGAATTGGAATTTTCCGGGCTCCTGGACGTGAACGAAACCCAGGCCGCTCAAATCGCTGCCATCGGTTTCGAAGGTGGAGAACGGGAAGGAGAAGTGCTTCCATTCCGGGCCGGCAACAAAAGTGGTCAGAGCGGGCATGTTGCCGTTGCCGTTGCGGGCCTCAGTGAGCACGATCAGCGTGTAGGTCTTGCCGTCACCTTTGGCCCAGAAGCCGATCTCCTTTTTGCTGGACAGGTTTGCCGGCTGCATGGGCGCGGAGCCCGGGGAGAAAAGCGCGCCCGCAAATGTGAATTGGCCGCCGGAGACGACTTCGCCGGTAACCTGCAATGCGCCTTTGGTTCCGTCTGCGCCTGGTTCTACCACCGCAAGCGCGGAACTGGACTTTCCGCCGTTCATCGAATCGCTGGCGGGAATCCACATTCCATAGTTGGCTGCGACCTTGCCACCGTCGAAGTTGCTCACGAGTCCGGATTCCGACCCGGCGGGCGCGGGAGGCAGCGGGGGCCGGCCTGTCTCACCCTGACCGTTGGTGACGGTGAGGCGCACGGTGCTTGTCTTGTCGGAGCTGGGACCGACCATGAGTTCGAAGACGCCGGGCTCGACGACGCGATGCATGTCGATGTTCAGAATCGAGAGCATCTCCGGCGTGATGTTGAACTCGACCGTCTTCTTTTCGCCGGGCTTCAATGGTATGCGATCGAAGTCCTTCAACTGCATTACCGGTTGAGTTACATCGGCGATGCGCTGATGGATGTACAACTGGGCAACCTCATCGCCTTCTCGCTGGCCACTGTTGGTGACATCGACGCTGACTTTCGCCGTGCCTCCGGTGAGAATCTGCTTGGGCTCCACGCGCAGGTTGTCGAAGCTGAAGGTGGTGTAACTCAATCCATAGCCAAACGCAAACAGCGGCTGGCGCGTCGAGAACTCGTAGCTGCGGTTATCCGTCGGCTTGTGGTTGTAGAAGTCGGGCAGAGCGCCTACGGAGTGAGGAAACGTGATGGGCAATTTTCCGCCGGGATTCACGTCGCCGAAGAGCACCTGCGCAGCGGCCACGCCGCCTTCTTCGCCAAGATAAAAACCTTCGAGAATGGCGGGGACTTTTTCCGCGATGTAGTTGATGGAGAGAGGGCGGCCATTGAGCAGCAGCACCACGGTCGGGGTTCCGGTTTCAACGACAGCCTTCACCAGGTCGTTTTGCGCGCCGAGCAGATCGAGCGAGTCGCGATCGCCGAGGTGGTTTTCCGCCCATGCTTCGCGGTTGGTGCTCTCATTTTCGCCGACGACGAGAATGGCGACATCGGCCTTCCTTGCGGTGGCCACGGCTTCCTGAATGGACGCAGTTTGCGTGCTTGCATCAACCAGTTTCACATTATCCGCGGCCCAGCCGAGATAGCCCTGCGGTGCGGTGGTGATCTTGCAGCCTTCTGCGTAGAGCACCTTGGCCTTGCCGCCGACGCGGGATTTGATGCCGTCAAGGATGCTGACGCCCTGACCGGGATCGCGACTGTATCCGCCCAGATGGATATCGGCGGCGTTGGGGCCGATCACGGCGATGTTCTTGAGCTTTCCGAGATCGAGGGGCAAAAGATTCTTGTCGTTCTTGAGCAATACAATCACTTTGGCAGCCGCTTCAACGGCCAGCTTGCGGTGCTCTTCGCTGTTGACCACGCGCTCTGTCGCATAGGGATCCACATACGGATTATCGAAGAGTCGGAGGCGGAACTTGGCGGCCAGCACGTTTCGAACGGCGCGGTTCACTTCGCTTTCCGGCACCATGCCCGCCTTCACCTGGGCGACCAGCGTGCTGAAGGCTGTGCCTTCGGAGAGATCGTAATCGATGCCGGCGGCAATTCCCTGGCGCGCTGCGTCCGCATTGTTGTAAGCGACGTGATGCGTGTTGACCAGCATCTGCAGGCCGTCGCCGTCGGATGTGATGTAGCCCTTGAACCCCCACTCCTGGCGCAGCACGCGGTCAAGCAGCCAGTGGTTGATGTGCGAGGGTACGCCATCGATCTCGTTGTACGAGGCCATCACGCTGCCCACGCGCGCTTCCTCAACCGCGGCTTGAAAGGGAAGGAAGAAATTCTCGCGAATGATGCGCTCGGAGTAATTGCCGGGAGCAGTGTTGGTGCCGCCTTCGGGCTGACCGTGCACGGCAAAGTGCTTGGCGGTGGCCATCACATGGTGGCGGCCGATGAGGAACTCGTCGCCTTGCAGACCCTCAATGGCGGCAACGCCCATGCGCGAGACCAGGTAAGGGTCTTCGCCGTACGTTTCTTCGGTGCGGCCCCAGCGCGGATCGCGGGCGATGTCCAGGACCGGCGAAAACACCTGGCCTAATCCGCGCGAGCCCGCCTCGTCGCCCACGGCGGTGAAAACGCGCTTTACCAGCGCCGGGTCAAAGGTTGCAGCCAGGCCCAACGCCTGGGGAAAGCTGGTGCTGCCGTACTCCATCACGCCGTGCAGGCCTTCGCTCAGGAACATTTCCGGAATCCCGAGGCGTGTTTTTTCGAGCTGGTAGCGTTGCACGCCGTTGCGCAGAATGGCCGACTTGCGCGGCGTGAACTTCTGTTCTTCGCCCCACTCGTTCAGCAGCGTCTTGCGCGCATCTTCGGCGGTGAAGGTTCCGGTTGGGTCGACGATGCCGACCCGGCCTTCCCAACCGCCGGTGATCTGGTCAACCTTTTCTTCCAGCGTCATGCGGCCGAGCAGGTCGGTTACGCGGTCTTCAATGGGAAGGGTCGCGTCCTTGTAGCGCGGCGCGGCAGCGGTTTTATCAGGGCCAGCGGGCTTTTCCTGTGCGGCGCTTGAGGGATTGAGCCCTGCAAGGCTCAGAAGCAAGCCCGCGATCATGAACAACGAAGGATTGCGCATTGGATTTCGCATGTCGAATGCAGTTTTTCCCTGAGATTGGTTGTCTCAAGTCCCTCTGCTCAGGTCCTTTCTTATCGATCAGCGGTCAATTCTACTCGGAGTACGCAAACAACGCCAGATTTGTTCAACGCGACTATCAATGCGCAAAGCCGCACCGGACGAGATGGTAGTTGCATGGCAATCGGATGAATGTAAAACCGTCCAGCTCAACAGCCTCGTACTGCCCCTACAGGGCAGTTTCATCCCTTTGTTTCGCTCTCCCAGGACTGCGCGCCGCTTGTCCTGGGCTATTTTCGACTCGTCCCTCCGGGACGGCGGGGCCACGCAGCTGGATGAAGCCGAGAGAACGAACCTGTTTCTCCAACAACTAGCATTCATGCGGTTGACCTGAGGGTAGTCGCCTTGCACACGCCATTCCCCGTGAACGGCATGTTTAGATAGAAACAGAGAAAAAATGGATGCGCTCTCGATTGAGATGTTGAACCCTGCGGGGAACCCGCCGATGCACCGTGTAGCCCTCATTTACAACCCGGCTTCCGGACAGAACTGGGGTCGCCGGGGGGTTGCCGTGGAGCGAGCCGCCGGAGCACTGCGCACCGCGGGCATTGAGGCGGAGACCTTGGAAACGCAAGGGGCCGGCAGCGCGGGCAAGCTTGCAAAAGACGCCGTTTGCCGCGGCTTCGACACAATTATTGCGTGCGGCGGGGATGGTACGGTGCATGAAGTGCTGCAACAGGTGGTGGGCACGGATGTGGCGCTCGGCGTTCTGCCCCTGGGAACGGCGAACGCGCTGGCCGCCAACCTGGGCCTGCTCTTGCCGCCCGAGAAAGCCATGCGCAAACTGCTTGCCGCCAGGCCGGTGCGCGTTCCCGTGGGACGCATCTCGTACCGAACCAGCAGCGGCGAAACACAGACACGCTACTTCACAGTCGCCGCCGGGGTGGGCGCTGACGCTTTGTTCCTCTCCCGCCTCGATGCCGGCCTCAAGCGGCGCCTGGGCTACATTCTCTACCTGGTGGAGGCCACGCGCGTCTGGGCCACGCACTCCTTTCCACTGTTTGAGGCAGTCTTTGAGGAGTGCGCAAGTTCCCGTCCGAGAACAGTTGAAGTTTCCCAGCTTCTGGCCGTGCGGATCCGCGATTTTGGCGGCGTGCTGCACAACCTGGCCCCAGGCGCCACCCTGCACAACGACGGTCTGCGCCTGGTGGCTTTCAAGACGCAGAGCCGCTATCAATATCTTCGTTTCCTGCTGGCGGTGGTTTTCGGGCGCCAGACCTTCAAGGGCCAGATCGAATTGCTGGATGCGGTCTCCGTCGAGTGCCGGCCCCGCAATCGTTCGCGGACACGGGTCTTCGCGGAAGCCGACGGAGAGCTGCTGGGCCAACTGCCGGTGAGGATCGAGATCGTGCCGGATGCGGTGACGCTGCTTATTCCAGCCAATGCCAGGCCGTGAACACCATGGCCACGCAGATTCTGGGATTCGACTTAGAACCTGTCCAAATACCGAGTTCAAGGAGGGCCGGTTGAGGTTTTGTGGTCTCCCACCCATTCCTAAAAAAACGCGAATGGATGGGGCACGGAGCGTTTGTACCTGGTTGGAGGTGGGCAAATCCCAGATCTTGGACAGGTTCTTAGGCAGCTTGCGGCGTTTGCCTCGCTGACCCTCAGGCTGCGATGATCGCTGCGAAGTTGTTGCGAGGATTCTTCCGGATGAAAAAAACTCGGCTTCTCGTTTTGGCCGCTGCCGTCCCATTGACTGCGAGCCTTCTTGCGCAATCCTCCGGATGGCCGCCCGCTCCCGGTCACATCACCTTGAATATCTGGCCCGGTGCGGTGCCGGCCAATCTGCCCGCCGAAGCGGATACGACCACCGCAAAAGACAATCTCATCGCGGACCGGCCGGTTGTCCGGCTGGGCAACGTCTCAGTGCCCACAATCACGCTCTACTCGGCCAAAGCAGGGGCCAACGGCTTTGGTCCTGCCGTGGTTGTGTTTCCAGGAGGCGGTTACAACATTCTCGCTATCGATCTGGAAGGCACGGAGGTTTGCGATTGGCTGACTTCTGCGGGCGTCACCTGTGTGCTGCTTAAATACCGCGTGCCCAAAACGGGGCCTTATCCCGACTCCGCGAAGGCCTTGCAGGACGCGCAACGCTCCATGGGCCTGGTACGGCAGCACGCGGCGGAGTGGGGTATCGATCCCAAACGCGTTGGCGTCCTGGGCTTCTCTGCCGGGGGCCATTTGGCGGCGGCACTCAGCGCGCACGATGAACAGCGCCTCTATCCTCGCATCGATGACGCCGACAAGCTGAGCTGCCGCCCCGACTTCGCCGTCATCGTTTATCCCGGCTTCCTTGTATTCCAAGGCAAGAACTTCAGCCTCAACCCGGACATCAATCCAACGGCCAACACGCCGCCCACGCTCATTGTTCAAGCCGAGGACGATCCGGTGCACGTCGAGAATGCGGTCTGGTATTTTCTGGCCCTGAAAGACGCAAAGGTGCCGGCGGAATTGCACATCTACGCGCAAGGCGGGCACGGCTACGGCCTGCGCCGCACGGCGCTTCCGGTAACCACCTGGCCGCAAGCGGTGGAGACGTGGCTGCACACCATTGGGGTTCTCCCAACTCATTCGGAATGAGGCCCGAAGGCGGTCCCAGCTACAATCAGTCATGCTGTTGGCCGTTTTGACCATCTCCGACCGTTGCTCGCAGGGCTTGCTGGAAGACACCGCA
>Ga0302326_10017137_pt1 | contig 15126 bp, 12 predicted proteins | sample Palsa_T0_3_FD_202264 | JGI IMG/M metagenome (GOLD analysis project Ga0302326, IMG submission 202264) | Peat permafrost microbial communities from Stordalen Mire near Abisko, Sweden - Palsa_T0_3 | ecosystem: Environmental > Terrestrial > Soil > Palsa > Peat permafrost | place: Sweden: Abisko...
CCAGCGCATTCTGGATGCGGCGGTCGCCGTGTTTGCCGAAAAGGGTTTCTTCACCTCGCGTGTCGCCGACATTGCCGACCGCGCCAACGTTGCCGATGGCACGGTCTATCTCTACTTCAAGAGTAAGGAAGAGATACTGATGACCGCCATCAACACGGCCTTCGATGCTTTTATGAGCCTGGCGCGCACCGAACTGAAGAAACTGACCGATCCGGCGGAGCGGCTGCGGCGGCTGGCGTTTCTGCATCTGGAGGCGCTGGGATCGAATCGCAACCTCGCGGTCGTCTTCCAGATGGAGCTGCGGCAGAGCACGCGCTTCCTGTCGGAGTTCTCGCACCATCACATGATCGAATACCTCGGTCTGGTGCGCGAGGCGATCACCGACGGGCAGGCGAGCGGAATCTTCCGCCGCGAGATGTCGGACAAGTATGCCGCCAACTGCTTCTTCGGCGCACTGGATGAGATGGTAACGTCCTGGGTGTTGAGCAAGCATGAGTATCAGCTTCGCAATGTTGCAGACGTAGTGGTGGATATTTTCTTGAATGGGATGCGGACGACGTAATGGCCCTTCAAGATTGCGGTTTGCAGAATGGCTGGAGCACGCCTTCAGGCGTGCAGAAAGAGGCCTCCGCTTTTGTCATCACGAGGAGGCCTTCAGGCCGACGAGGGATCTGCTTTAAGGTTGGGGCGGAAGGCATTGCGGAAAACTAGAACAGCAGATCCCTCGCCGACTAAAGTCGGCTCGGGATGACAAAAATAAAGTTCGGACGGCGCAGCTAAAGCTGCGCCCCTTCAAAGCCGCACAATTATCATGAATCTTCGGACCCTCAATGACGTTTTCTTCACGCTGGTGAAACGCAACAGCGACCGGGTGATGCTCACCCGCGAAGGCGACATCTGGCGGACAATCTCAGCGCGCCAATTGCAGAGCTGGGTATACGCCACTGCGCGCCAACTACAGGCATGGGGAATACACAAAGGCGATCGGGTCGTCCTGCTCAGCGAGAATCGTCCCGAGTGGGCGGTCGCCGATTTCGCCTGCCTTATGCTGGGAGCCGTCGATGTCCCCATCTATGCCACGCAGACCAGCGAGCAATGTCTGTTTGTGCTGCAGAATTCGGAAGCGCGGGTTGCATTCGTCTCCACTCGCAACCACTACGAAAAGATCGCCGGCATCCGCGCGCAAACCAAACTGGAATACATCGTCCTGATGGACGACGCCCCAGAAATCACGGACGCGGTCCCCATGCAATCGTTCCTGCGGAATGCGCCGCAGGGCGACGATCCTGAACTAGATGCCATCGGCCAGCTAATCGAGCCCGACGATCTGGCGACTCTCATCTACACCTCGGGAACCACGGGGACACCCAAGGGCGTGATGCTGACGCACGGGAACATCGCGTCGAACCTGAATGTCTCGCTTGAAATGTACGAGTTCGACAAGGACGACTTGTGCATATCGTTCCTGCCGCTGTCGCATGTAACCGCCCGTCATCTGGATTACGCCTTGTTTAACGCGGGCGTGCCGCTGGCTTATTGTCCCGTGGTCGACGATCTGCCACGCGCCATGCGCGAAGTGCATCCCACGCTGATTGTCGCCGTGCCTCGAGTCTACGAGAAGGTTTATAACCAAGTTCAGAACAAAGCGCACGGCATCAAGCGATCGCTCATCCAATGGGCGCTGTCGGTGGGCGCGGCCAACCGCGAGACCATTCTTCGCGGCGAGACGCCGAAGTCGTTTTCCTGGAAGCTGGCCAACGCGCTGGTCTTCTCCAAGGTCCGCGAGGGGCTGGGCGGACGCGCCAGCATCTTCGTTTCAGGTGGCGCGCCGCTGGGCAAAGAGATCGCTACCTGGTACGCCGACATCGGTATCCGCATCCACGAAGGCTATGGGCTGACGGAAACCTCTCCCGTCATCGCGCTGAATAACCCCATCAATCACCGCCTGGGCACGGTGGGCAAGCCAATGCCGAATATCGAGGTGAAGATTGCTGAGGATGGCGAGTTGCTGGTGCGCGGGCCGTCAGTCTTCAAAGGTTACTTCAGAATGCCCGAAGAAACCGCCGCGGTTTTCGAAGACGGCTGGTTCAAGACGGGAGACATTGCCAGCATCGACCAGGACGGCTATCTCTCCATCACCGATCGCAAGAAGGACCTGATCAAGACTTCGGGCGGCAAGTTCATCGCGCCCCAGCCGATCGAGAACTCGCTCAAGGTGAACCAGTATGTCGGCGAGGCGGCGCTGCTCGGCGACGGGCGGCGTTTTCCCGCCGTGCTCATCGTCCCCAGCTTCGAAGATCTGGAGGCCTGGGCGCGCCATCGCGGGGTGAAGTTCTCCTCGCGCAAGGAACTGGTCAAGTCGCACCAGGTGCAATCGCTGTATCAGGGCATCGTCGAAGAACTCAACAATAACCTCGCCCAATACGAGAAGCTGAAGAAGGTTCTGGTCGCCTCCGACGAACTCAGCATTGCCGACGGGACCCTGACGCCAAGCATGAAGCTGCGCCGCCGCCACCTGACCGACCGCTACAAGAAAGAGATCGATGCGCTCTATGCCGAGTCGGAGGCGCACCAGCGCACAGCGGCTTCGGCAAAGCGATAAATCCATCCTAATAGCACCTTCCGGAGTAGCCCCGCCTACCCGATTGGGGTATACTTCCGCTCACTCTGGTCTCAAAAGGGTGATCTCCGTATCCAGAGCACAGCAGCTATTCGACGCCACTGGCTGGCGTGGTTAGCCCGCATTACACGGGGATTTCGCAATTCCGGCAGTTCTCTGCAATCGCTTTTAGCCGGCAGGCGAAGCTGCGGCCGACGGCACGGGAACTGCATTACATTCACCCAAAGCTCAAGCTAGTCCATCAGGAGGAGCACAAATTATGCGGAGTGAATCTAAACGGCATCCGGTACGCACAGCTGTTCACATGGTTTCAGGGTTAATGGTATTGCTCGCATGCGCTACCTTGCTCAACGCGCAGGCGGGAGTAGGAATCTATCCTCCGTCCAGCATTGAACGCCCGGCCGATGTCGGCGTGAACATGCACACCAATTACATTATCTATGCGCCGACGGGTTCTATCATCCCGCTTGCCCAACCGGCGGGAGAGACGCCGGCTTCGCTGGGATGCGTCTACGACATCGTGTCCAATCCGATCTCCGGCTGCCCGATTAACGGCACCACCCAGGTTCCCACGGGCGGCAGCGGCGTGATTGTCATTGTCGACGCCTACGACTATCCGTCGGCGGCCGCTGATCTGGCGACGTTCTCTACCACCTTCGGCTTGCCAGCGCCCAACTTCAGCGTGCAGTATGCCAGCGGCCGCAAGCCGTCAAACGGCTGCAGCTCCGGCTGGAATGGCGAGGAATCGCTGGACATCGAATGGGCCCATGCCATGGCGCCCGGTGCCCAGATCGTTCTGATGGAAGCTTCTTCCGCCAGCAACAGCGCGTTGTACCAGGCGGTGACGGCGGCCAACTCCTACATCGCGGCGCACGGCGGCAAGGGTGAAGTCTCCATGAGCTGGGGAGGCAGCGAGACCTCAAGCGAGACCAGTTCCGACCATTACTTCACGCAGTCGGGCGTGGTGTATTTCGCTTCCGCGGGCGATTCCCCGGGAGTGATCTATCCCAGTTCCTCGGTGAATGTGGTTTCCGCCGGCGGCACGCAAGTGAATCGTAGCGGCGGTAACTATACCAACCAGACTGCCTGGAGCGACGGCGGCGGTGGCGCCAGCAAGTACGAGTCGCGGCCTTCCTTCCAGAATGGGGTTGAGAGCATTGTGGGCAGCAAGCGCGGTACGCCCGATTTCTCGTTCGACTCCAGCGGCGGCTCGCCGGTTGCGGTCTACAACTCGAATTGCTACGGCGGCTGGCTCGAAGTCTATGGAACCAGCGTGGCCTCGCCCTCGTTGAGCGGAATTGTCAACAATGCGGGGCACTTCTCCACCAGCAGCAATGCGGAGAACACCGTGATTTACAGCAACCTGGGAAATACTTCAGACTTCACCGATATCACCTCCGGCAGCTGCGGCACGCACAGCGCCACGACCGGTTGGGATTTCTGCACCGGAGTTGGAGTTGATAAAGGGCTAGTCGGAAAGTAGTTTGCAGTCCGCTGTTCCAGTCTATGGCTGAATTCCCTAACGCCCGCTTCGCAAGAGGCGGGCGTTTGCTTAGATGAGATACCGGTTGGACGATCTGATCCGTTTGAGGCAACATTGATTCTGCGAACGCCGCAAATCGGAGACAAACGTGAGGTTACGAATTGTTAGATACAGCAACAGTCTCGCCATTCGCATTCCCAAACGCCTGATCAATGGAGCCAAGCTGAAGGAGGGCGATTGGCTGGAGATCGAAACCGTTGGCGAAGGTCATGTGAGGCTCTGTCGTACAGACGACGTTCCCACTCTCGCCGAGCTGGTAGCGCAGATCACTCCGGAAAATCGCTACTCACACGTTTCGACGGGTAAGGAAGTCGGAAGGGAAATCGCTGAATGGTGATGCGGGTCAACAGGCGCCAGTACATTGCCTCGTTTCAGTCGAACTTGATGCGTTTCGACGCGTCCCCAATCCGCTTGCGATGTTCTTCGCGAACGGCTTCCTCCTGTGCACGACGCTGCGCTAGCTTTTGTTGCCACTCACGGTACCGCCTGTTGCTTTCGGAGACTGCTAGCTGCAGCGTATCGCGATGGTAACGTTCAACTTCCTCAATTGTCGTTCCATTCAGCGTCACCGTCGAGCCGGAGACTCGCGCGATACCGGGCCGGTGCATTGATGTCCAACGAGGAGGATGGTCCCAGTTCGCCGTAAATAGCTGCGTCCACTCGGGAGTTGGTCTGCGGGAAAGCGCGAACGGAATCGAATAGAGAGCGCACCCACGACTCCCGTCGTTCCGCGGTTCCGTGATGTCCTCGACTATCACACGTGTGATCTTGATGTCATCAAGTTCGAAGCTTGTGATTGCCGGTGATGATCCAGATTCGCGATTCGATTTTTCAACGATGGTTGCCATCGGCTTTCCGATTGGCGGCGCAGTTTCGCGAATTCCCAGCAAAGTTCGAACAAGATCCTCGTAGTCCCTTTCGGAATAAGGATCGCCTGTGAGGTTAAGGTGGTACTTGCCGAGCAGCCAAGACGGCGCGGCCTGAGACCAGTCGCCACTTCGCAAGACGGGAATGAATTTGCGATTGTTTCGAGAAGTCATCACTTCGGATGTCATGATGTCTCCCTCGTAACCAACCCCATCCTCGCGCGCATCGGTGCGGCGCTTGTATCGGGGTGTACAGACAATGACGACAAACTGGTTCCCACGGATGGCACGCTCCATAAAGGCGGCTAACTGATCTCCCGGAACCGTCATCCATCTATCGATGGAGATGTCCACTCCATCTGCACGGAGGCGCTCCGCCAATTTCCGCACCCATTCGCGATGAGGGTCGTCATCCCAGGAATACGAGATAAATGCTGACTTCATAACATCACTTGGACCGAGATTCGGTGGTTCGCCTTCGTCTAGATCCGCTCCAATCGGCCTTCGAACGCAGTTCTTTTGTCGTGGCAAAGACCTTCCTGAATCGCCCTATCGATAATAACAGGCACCGAATTGCAACCTTCATTCCATCGGCTCAACCGCGATCGTTGGCTCCGCGGGCGCTTTGCGGTCGGGACGTTGTATCAGGATGGTTGCCGCGAGCACGACGACGATTCCCACCACCTGCATCGGCGAAACCAGTTCGCCCAGGATCATCGCTGTCAGCAGAATGGCCCAGACCGGTTCCAGGCAGGCGGTCACGATCGCTCGCGTCGGATCGAGGTGCTGCAAGCCGGCGAAGTACAGCGAAAACGGAATGAGCATCGAGCCAATCGAGAAGACCAGCATGAACAGCCACTGTCCGCCGCTGTAATGCTGCGCGACGATCTTCCACGGCGGATTGATCAGCAGCCAGAAGACAGCCGCGCCGAGCAGCGAGTACACCAGCACCGTCCAGCGCTGATAGATCTGCAGCAGATGCTGTCCGTAGACGTTGTAAAACGCGAAGGTGATTGCCGCGAGTTCCGCCGCTGCAACTCCCAGCGGGTTGAAGCGCACTCCGGAGATCACAAGCCACGGAAAGCTGGCGCGAGCGGCGACTTCGCCGACCGCAAACGCGCAACCAATTACCGCGAGCAGCACGCCGCTGATGCGAAGCGCGGTTGGCCGTTGCAGGCGCCGCGCCAGCATATAAAGCAACACCCAAACCGGCGCGACATATTGCAGCACGATGGCAGTCGCAACCGTGGTCTTCTCGATGGCGAAATAGTAGAAGTAATTCGAGCCGGCCAGCCCGACAATTCCCAGCAGAAAGAACTGCGCCAGGTGACTGCCGCGCACCCGCAGCGTAGAACGGTTCTGAAAGAAGAGAATCGGCGCCAGGACCAACAGCGCGATGGCGCTGCGGCTCTGCGCCAGGATGAGCGGGTCAATCGCGCGCAAAACGTGCGCTCCGCCGGAAAGCCTGCCGGTGAACATCGCTCGTCCCATCGCTGCGGAAAGTCCCCAGCAAAACGTAGCGGCGGCGATGTACAAGTAGCCACGAGCGGTATGAGGAAGCGGATAGTGGTTAGTGGTCAGTGGATAGTTGTCTCTATCTTTGCCGCGCATTCTAGCCACTAACCACTAGCTTCAATCGGCCAGCGCGCCTTGACTGTGCGAAGAGCGCAACACGCGATCGACGGTATACGGCGCGCGCTTGGTGGGTTCGTGGAAGTGCCGCACTTGCAATTCGCCCAGCAATCCGAGCGCGATCAACTGCACGCCTGCCACGATCAGCACTGCGGCAAACACCAGCAGCGGCCCGTGCTCGTCCATCACGTTCTTGCCGCGCAGGAACTTCTCCGAGATCATCCACAAGGCGATCAGGGTTCCGGTCACCGAACTTAACGCGCCGCAGGTGCCGAAGAAATGCAGCGGCCGCGACATGTACTTCAGCAGGAAGCGAATCGTAATCAGGTCGAAGAAGACCCGGAAGGTGCGCGAGATGCCGTAATGCGACTCGCCGCGCTCGCGGTTTACGTTGCGAATCGGAATCTCGCAGATGGTCGCGCCGTACGCCGAAGCCAGCGCCGGAATGAAGCGATGCAACTCGCCATAGAGCGGTACTTCCTGCACCACCTCGCGACGGTAAGCCTTGAAGGTCGTGCCGAAGTCGTGCAGGTCGACGCCGCTGAGTTTGGCCATCAGCCAGTTGGCGATCTTCGAGGGAACGCGCCGCATTACGAAGTTATCGATGCGCTGTTTGCGCCAGCCGCTGACGATGTCATAACCCTCGCGCAGTTTTTGCAGGAACAGGGGAATGTCGTGCGGATCGTGTTGCAGGTCGCCGTCCATGGCGATCACGTATTCGCCCTCGGCGTGATCGAAGCCGGCTGCCAGTGCCGACGTCTGCCCGAAGTTGCGGCGCAGCTTCACCACCACAACACGGCGGTCGACCGCGGCAATCTGCTGGAGTAACCAGAACGTGTGGTCGCGGCTGCCATCATCTACGAAGACCAGCTCGAACGGCTCGCCGGCCGCTTCCATCACCACCTTCAAACGGTCGTAGAGTTCGGTAACGTTCTCTTCTTCGTTATGGAACGGAACGACGATGGAGTACTTGAGCACAGGTTTTTAATTATACCGTCGAGTCGCTTCGATGGGCACAGCAATATTTGGGCCGACCAATATATCCGCGCGCCTGTGCCCGCAGTCTTATTCTAACTGGACGACGGTTAGCGCCCGCCGGTTGCAACATATTCCAAAACTCGCGTCAGGCCTGTCCGGAAGACCTCCAGCGGCGTGATCAGGCTGATTACCAGGAAACCGTCAGCGGGGAAATTATAGAAATGTCCCGGCTGAACCAGTACGTCCTTTTCTTGTAGCAGCGCAATCGCCAGCTCTTCATCCGGAGAGGTTGCCGGAACCCGCAACACCGCATACCAGCCGCCTTCGACCTCCAGCCGCTGACCCAGCTTCTGCGTCGCCAGCTGCTCATCTAGCTCGCGCAGATTCTCCCGGATGCGCTGCATCAGTTGCGCCTGAATGCCGTGGCGCTCTTCCAGCATCGTGGAAACCGCAAGCTGCACCGGAGCATTCATCGAGAGGTATGTGTCAGCAATCAGCTCCAGGCGCGCCAGCGCGTCATCTTTCAGCGCCTGCGGACCGCTGGCCGCAATCCACGCGACCTTCATCTGCGGCAGCGCGGAGATCTTCGACAAGCCGCTCAACGTAAAGGTCAGCGCGTCGCGATTCGCCGAGAACGTCAGCGGCGTTTCAGTCGCCAGCGAGTAATCCAGGAAGACTTCATCAGCGATGATCGCCAAACCGCTCTCCGCGCAGATGCGGTCCAACGCCTCTGCCTCATGCGGCTTCACATACGATCCCGTTGGATTGTTGGGATGCACCACCAACACGGCGCGGCAGCGCGCGCCCGCAGTTCTGGCGCGTGCAATCGCGCCTTGCAGTGACGCGAAGTCCATCTGCCAACCGTGGTCGTAGACCAACTCGTATGGAACCAGCTTCACGTCCTGAATGTCGGCCAGAAAATCGAACAGCGGATAACTCGGCGTCGGAACCAGCAGCGCGTCTCCGGGATCGCACAGCAGCCGGAAGACGAACGAGTAGGCTTCGCTGGTGCTCGTCGTCAGCAGCAGATCGTCAAACAAAATCCGGCTGCCGCGCTCGGCATAATAAGCCGCGACCGCCTCGCGCGCTGCCAGCAAGCCTTTCGGCTGCGGCTCGTAACGCAACGCGTCGCGATTGGCGAGCGCGTGCAGCAAAACGTCGTCGCGATATTGCAATCCAATCGTTGTGGGATTCGAAGCCGTCAGGTCGAGCAGCTCTCTGCCCGCTCGCCGATGCGCGTCGAGCGCCTCTGTGTAGCGATTCGTCGTGAGATCCCACGACGTGCGCCGCGCGAAGTAGCTTTGCATTCGAGAAGCGATTATAAGCGGCAGCGAGACCGGACAAGTGAAGGTTTTATCTCGCAACTCCCCCTCTAATCACTCTTGTAACCCATTGAAAACAAACAAAAAGCACAAAAACTTCCCGCTAAAAGGTTCTCCCCATTGGACTTATAGGTAAAAACTTCCAAACAAACGACTTACACTGGCATTGGCGGAGCTCCCAGTTGGCCGATTTGTCCCAGTTTGAGCATTCCTCATGTGGGAACACGCTGGTTCCTATTGCCAAAAAATCAACTCCCAAGCTGCGGCGACCTCGTGTAAATTGAGAAGGCACCGTGCGCGCCATTAAACTCATATCGCCTGCGGCTCATTGCTGACATGGTATCGAGAGCAACGAAGGGAGGTTGTGAGTGTCTAACACTGGCAACGAAGAACCAACGGCAAAGACGAATCACCCAACCCGGCGCGCGTCAGACAGTCCGCATCCCTTTAAGCCAACTGACGGCTTTCGTACCTGTGGGATTTGCGGTCTTAAAGAGAGCCACAAAATCCATCACACGAAAGATTCCGCCGGGTAGTCGCAGGCGCGAGACTCTCGGGCTCCGAAAAAAATGAAAACCCGTGAGACCCACCCGACAGGGCACAACTCTGCTTTGCGAAGGCGATCATTCCGCCGTGTTGATGACGGCCTCCGAAGCATCGAACATACTGCACTGATGAGGAACCGCAAATAGGTTACTGAGGGCTCTCGGTGCCCTCCGTGTCGTAGCCTGCCCGAGCGAAGCCGAAGGGTAGTGAATTCCCAATTAGCGCCACTTACTTGCCCGCCGCCTCGCCCTGCGGCTTCCAGCGCAACACCGGCTTTCTCGCCGCCGTCGTCTCGTCCAGCCGCGAGATGCGCGTGTTGTGCGGCGCTCCGGTGATGATCTCCGGATGCTGTTCGGCCTCTTCCGCAATCGCCTTCATCGCGTCGATGAACTGGTCCAACTCTTCCTTCGACTCGCTCTCCGTCGGCTCGATCATCAGCGCGCCGTGCACAACCAGCGGGAAGCTGACCGTGTAAGGATGGAATCCATAATCGATCAGCCGCTTGGCGATGTCGCCGGTCTTGATGCCCTTGGGATTCTGGAGGCGATCGCTGAAGACCACTTCGTGCATGGTCGGCGTGCTGTAGGGCAGGTCGTAAACGCCTTTTAGCTTCTCTCGGATGTAATTCGCGTTCAGCACGGCATCTTCGGTCGTCTGGCGCAAGCCGTCAGGACCATTGGCCATGATGTATGCCAGCGCTCGCACGTGCATCCCGAAGTTGCCATAGAACATGCGCACGCGTCCAATGGACTTGGGCCGGTTGTAATCGAAGCCCAGCGTGCCATCCTTCTTCGTGATGACCACCGGCGCCGGCAGGAACGGCTCCAGAATCTTCTTGCACGCCACCGGCCCCGATCCCGGACCGCCTCCGCCGTGCGGCGTGGAGAAAGTCTTGTGCAGGTTCAGGTGCATCACATCGGTGCCGAAGTCGCCGGGACGCACCTTGCCCACCAGCGCGTTCATGTTTGCGCCGTCCATATAAAGCAGCGCGCCCTTGGCATGAAGCACGTCGGCAATCTTGTGGATCTCCTGCTCGAAGACGCCCAGCGTGTTGGGATTCGTCAGCATCAGCGCGGCGACATCTTCATTCACCTGCGCCACCAGCGACGCAACGTCCAACATTCCGGCTGCATTCGACTTCAGGTTCTCCACCGTGTAGCCCGACATCGCCGCCGTCGCGGGATTGGTGCCGTGCGCTGAGTCTGGGATCAGGATCTTCTTGCGCGGATTGCCGCGCGATTCCAGATACGCCCGCACCATCAGGATGCCGGTCAGCTCGCCATGCGCTCCCGCCGCGGGTTGTAGCGTGATCGCATCCATGCCGGTAATCTCGATGAGTTGCTCGCTCAGCATCTTCAGGATGCGCAGCGCGCCCTGGCTGACGCGCTCCGGCTGATACGGATGCGCCTCCGCCAGTCCCATCAGCCGCGCCACGTACTCGTTCACCCGCGCGTTGTACTTCATGGTGCACGAGCCCAGGGGATACATGCCGTGGTCAACCGCGTAATTCCACGTCGAGATGCGCGTGTAGTGGCGGATGATTTCGATCTCGCTCACTTCTGGCATATTGCCAAGATCTTCGCGCGCGAGTGCGCCTAGCAATTCACCCGGATCGATGTCCGGCACGTCGAGCGGCGGCAGCTTGTAGCCCTTCTTGCCGGGCGACGATTTCTCGAAAATCAATCCTTCGTTCTGGCTGATGTGGGTGGTCGCTTTGGTGATCTTCTCGTTCAGGTTCACAGCGCCACCTCCTTCGCAACCCCGTCAATCGAGGCCTTCGCCGTGGTCTCGGTGCAGCACCACAGCGAGGCGTTGTTCAGCTCGGGATAGAACTTCTTCAGCGGGAAGCCTCCGATAATGCGCTGCTCCAGCAGCTTGTCGTTGATGGCGTACGGATCGGTTTTCGTTTGAATTACGAACTCGTTGAAACGCGGAGCGCCTTCGAACAGCAGCGTGGCGCCGCTCTTCTTGAATTGCTCAGCGGCGTAGTGGGCTTTCGCCAGGTTTTGCGTGGCAAGTTCCTTCAATCCTTGGCGACCGTAAACCGTCATGAAGATTCCGACCATAAGGGCGACCAGACCCTGATTGGTGCAGATGTTCGATGTGGCTTTCTCGCGGCGGATGTGCTGTTCGCGCGTGGCCAGTGTCAGCACAAATCCACGCTTGCCATTGCGGTCGCGAGCTTCTCCGACCAGACGCCCGGGCATCTGGCGCACGAATCTGTCGCGCGTGGCGATCACGCCACAGTACGGGCCGCCGAACCCCAACGGCACGCCGAACGACTGCGCTTCCATGCTGACGATGTCAGCTTCCGTCGGCGGCTTCACGATGCCCAGCGAAACGGCCTCTGCGATGGAGACGATCAGCAGCGCGCCCTTGCTATGGACGATGTCGGCGATCGCAGCCACGTCTTCGATCGTCCCGAAGAAGTTAGGCGACTGGATGAGCACGCCGGCAGTATCTTCGTCGAGGGCCATGTCGAGCGTGTCGAGGTCGACCCGGCCATTCTTCTCGTAACCAAAGGTCGAAACCGGCATACCCTGGTAACGCGAGTAGGTGGTGATGACCTCGCGATATTCGGGATGCACGGTGGAGGCGACCGCCGACTTATTGCGCCCGGTGATGCGCGCGGCCATCATCAGGGCTTCCGCCGCGCCGGTTGAGCCGTCATACATTGACGCGTTGGCCACGTCCATCCCGGTCAGCTCGCAGATCATGCTCTGGAATTCGAAGATCGATTGCAGCGTGCCCTGGGCGATTTCGGGCTGGTACGGCGTGTAGGCGGTGAAGAATTCTCCGCGTGAGATGAGCGCGTCGATGACCAGCGGCCGGTAGTGCGAATATGCGCCGGCGCCCAGAAACATGGCGTAGCCCTGCGCGCTGTTGGCGGCGCGCTGGCGAAAGAACTCCACAATTTCGCTTTCGGCGTACTGGCGCGGGATCTCGAGATCGCCCTTCAGGCGATATTCGGCCGGAATGCCGGCGAATAAATCATCAATCGATTTCGCCCCGATCTCGCGCAACATGACTTCGCGATCGGACTGCGACTTAGGAAGATAGCGCATGGGTACCTGTAGCTTTCCTGGGCGTAGTAAATGATGAATTCGCCGATGATTTGGCGGGGAAGAACCTTATGTAGATAACGGTCGCGCTGCATCGGATGCAAGTGGCCGGGACGATGACGTGTTGCACATCGTGGCCGGCGTCACTGCGGAGAAAGTCCTTCGCGATGACGACGCAGATCTTCCAGGATGGCGTCAACCGTGATCTCGGTTCGGTCGAGCCGACGTTCGTGGGCCATGATGACGTCGTGGTCGCCCTGTACGGCATTCGCCAGGAGTGTGGCGGCTTCGCGAAGCTCATGGGCGGCCTCGCGATCTTCCCCCGCCGACGCTCGAAGCTCCTTGATCGATTCCTTGATCTCCAAGGTTTCATCGTACAAGCGCCCGAGCGCCTTCCAGAATTCGTCAAAGCTCGAAAAATCCATGGTGCGTCTCTCAGTTCAATGATAAATGGTCGCGAGGACCATCGCCTCCGGGTTCTTGCTAATTGCTAAATGCTAACCGTTAATGGTCGCTCTAGTGTCCGCCCTCTTCGGCGATGAACTTCTCATAGTCGGCGCCCGACAGCAACTTGCCCGCCTCGCCCGGATCTTTCAGGTTGACCTTGATCATCCAGGTGGCATTAGCGTCCTTGTTTACCTGCTCGGGCGCGGTGTTCAGCGCCTCGTTGATTTCCGTTACCGTGCCCGATACGGGCGCGAACAAGTCGGAGACGGCCTTCACCGATTCGACCGAGCCGAAGGTCTTGCCGGCGGCGATCTCCGTGCCAACTTTGGGCAGCTCTACAAAAACAATATCGCCGAGCGAGTTCTGCGCATAATCCGTAATGCCGATGACGCCGGTGTTGCCGTCAATCTTCAGCCATTCGTGTTCCTTGGTGTACTTGTAATCCGCGGGATAAGCCATTCTGATTTCTCCTCCAGACCATGGTGGAAGCGCCGGGCTTCAGCCCGGCGAAATAGCGCGCCCTCAAAACCGGCTCTAGCCGCGGCTGGCCAGGGCTAAAGCCCATTGAAAAATCACGCGGGTCGGCACGGCTAAAGCCGTGCCCTTCCACCGAATTCTTACGCCTGCCTCTTCGGACGCTTGTAAAACGGTGTTGGAACAACCTTGCACTTGACGGACAGGCTCCTGCACTGCACAGCCACTTCACTGCCAATCGCCGACTGCTCGACGGGGACGTATGTCAGCGCAATGTTCTTCTTCAGGAACGGCGCATAGGAGCCGCTGGTGACGTATCCGATTTCGTTGCCGCTCAAATCGAACACCTTATAGCCGTCGCGCGGGATACCCCGATCAACCGACTCCAGTCCCACCAGCGTTCGCTTGATGCCTGCCGACTTGGCGCGTTCCAGCGCGGCGCGGCCAATGAAGTCGCCTTTCTCCATCTTCAGGAAGCGATCCAGCCCGGCCTCCCAAACATTGATCGCCTCCGAAATCTCATGCCCGTAGAGCGGCAGCTTGCCTTCCAGTCGCAGCGTGTTGCGCGCGCCCAGTCCGCAGGGCACGATGCCGAACTCCTTGCCCGCTTCCAGCACGGCGTTCCACACCATCGCACTGGTCTTCTCGTCGGTCGGCACGTAGATCTCGAAGCCGTCTTCCGCCGTATATCCTGTGCGCGCAATCAAAATGTTCTTCAGCCCGCACACCGTTCCATGGGTAAACCAGTAGAACTTTACCTTCGACAGGTCAACGTCGGTCAGCTTTTGTAGCGTATCGACGCCCTTCGGTCCCTGAATCGCAATCTGGGTATAGTTGTCGCTCAAGTTCTCGACTTTGCAATCGAATTGGCGAGTGTTCGCAGTAACCCAGTTGACGTCTTTCTCGCGCGTGCCCGCGTTGATCACCAGCATGTAGTCTTCTTCGCCCATGCGATGCACGATCACGTCGTCGACAAACGTTCCTTCGGGATACAGCATCGCCGAGTAGCGGCACTGGCCGATTGCCATGCCCGCGGCGTCATTCATAGTGATGTGCTGCACGGCCTCCAGCGCCTGCGGCCCCGAGATGCGAATGTCACCCATGTGGCTCACATCGAAGACACCCACGCCGGTGCGGACGGCCAGGTGCTCTTTCATCAGCCCGCCGACGGAGGGGTATTCGACCGGCATGTCCCAGCCGTTGAAGTCGACCATTTTGGCGCCCATCTGGCGATGGACCGCATTCAAGGCAGTCTTGCGAACCGGGGCGGCAACCTGGGTCTCGGAGGACAAGTGGGAATCCTTCAGCGCACAGAAGGCGCGGTCGAGGTTGGTGTAACTAAGTACGGTAACACGCGTGTTTTTCGCCGGTCAACGTAAGCATGACCAGACCGGCGACGAGATGGGATCGGTGAAGTCGCCAGCAAATTGCGCTGAGCAACTTGATTGCCCTCCACCGTTTACTGTACAGCTTTTAAACAGTTACGAAAGTACAATCGCTTTCCATTCTGGGATTGGCCTTTCGTGCTGTTCCAGACCGGCGCTTATCACAGACCACGTCCCCAGTTTTTTTGCAAGATAGAAGGCAGCTACTGCTAGCAGGACGTGCCGAATGCGAACTCTTCCCGGCTTGGTGC
>Ga0302326_10017138_pt1 | contig 15125 bp, 15 predicted proteins | sample Palsa_T0_3_FD_202264 | JGI IMG/M metagenome (GOLD analysis project Ga0302326, IMG submission 202264) | Peat permafrost microbial communities from Stordalen Mire near Abisko, Sweden - Palsa_T0_3 | ecosystem: Environmental > Terrestrial > Soil > Palsa > Peat permafrost | place: Sweden: Abisko...
GGGACCGAAGGAATGCACCGAGGCCCAGTCGATCACCGCCTCCGGGGTGGGACGGGTACGGAAGCGGGCTATCCCACCGGACGATGACATCCACGACCTTGCCGATCACCTCACCGCCGGCGTGCCGCACGGGGCGTCCCAGCAGCCCGGCGAGTGACACCAGGGATTCACGGATTTCCCTGGCCACTTCCAGGCGCCGCGAGCGCCGCTCGTACCGATGCCGCAGCGCGGCGGACGGAGACTGAAATACCATGGCCACCTTGCGCAGAAGGAATAACGGCTTGGACTAACTCCGCATGCGCGGCAAGCCGCCGAGGCATTCAGGACCGGCCGGACCGGATGCCGCCGTCTTATCCAGCGCGGCTGAGGCGAGCTGCGGGAGAGGTAACGGGACTATGAGGCTCGGCCATCGTCGCCCCACCTCCTTGCGCTCACGCGCCTCCGCGCGCCGCGTCCCCCCGGTGCCGCCGGGCCCCGATGAGCCTACTCTGCCACGTCAGGTAGCGTTCCCGCCCAAGGCGTCTCACCAACCGGGTCGTCCGCGGCTGGTAGGCGCGACAGGAGCCAGGAAAGATGGCAGGCATGACCGATGACGACCGTCTGCCGCCCCTGCAGGGAATTCACCATCTGAAGGTTCCCGTCAGCGACCTGGATGCCTCGCTGACCTTTTACCGGCGCGCGTTCGGGGCGCGTCGCATCCCCGAGGCCGACCACCGCCGTGAAAGCGACGGCTCGCTGTACGCCTACATCCTGGCCGTTCCAGGGCTGGGCGCCGCGCTTGAGCTGCGGCTCGACCCGGAACAAGCGGAACGGCACCGGTTCTTCGATCCGGTCACCATTGCCGTCAGCGACCGGGCCACGCTGGGAGCGTGGGATGAGTACCTGACCGCGAAGGCCATCCTTCACTCGGAGGTCATCACCGCCATCGCGGCCTGGCTGATCGTCGTGCAGGATCCGGACGGCAACCGGCTGCGTCTGTACACCCTGGAAACGCACGGGCCGGAGCTGAAGCCCGACGAAGACAACGCCTGGATCCGAAGCTGAGCCTGGCCGTCCTTAGGTCACTGCCAGCGGAGTGGCAAAACTAGCCAGCAGCGACGATCTCGCGGTGCAGGTCGAGCAGTCCCGGGACCTCTTCCCGGCCCGCGCGACCCATACCGCATTCCGTGCAGATACCCCAGGCGCGGCCGCCGCCCGGGCTGGCCGCCAGGGCAGCGTCGATGAGCCGCACCTGATCACCGGTGGTGCCCGGTGCCTGATCCGCCGGGTGATACGGCACGAGCGCGAAATTGAGCTCGGTGTCCGGACCTGTGGCGAGCCCGGCCAGCGGCGCGAAATAGCTCTCCTCGCGCTGATACTGAGGCACGGTGAACGAGACGAAGCTCACCGTCCGCCCGGCTGCCGCGCTGACCGCGTTCAGCACGCGGACCTGCAGGGCCAGCGACTCAGGCTGCTTGAAATGCTGGTGCCCGTAATCCCCGTAACACAGGTGCAGGCCGGCCGGCACGTCCGCGGGGACCGTGTCCACGCAGCGCACCAGGCCCGCGACAATCGCGTCGAAGGCCTGCGCCCCGCCGGGCACGAAGCTCTCCTCCAAGATGCCGAACTCCACCGCCACGTCCCACTGCGCCGCCACCTCGTCGTGCGGGATCGCCCCCAGCAGTCGCTCCAGGTCGGCGAACATCGCCCGCTCGTAAGAGCCCAGCAGCGCCTGTTGCTGCTCAGGGACGATGTAGCCGCCGATCGAGGCCAATGGCGTCGGGTACTCGACCTGGAAGCGGACCCCGGACGGGATAACGCCCTCGTCGCGCAGCGCGGCGAAGGTCTCATACGACCCGAGGTATGCCTCGGCGTAACCCAGATCCGGCCACGTCATCTCCGCCGGATCGACTCCGTCGGCCAGCCGGAGCTGGGGTAGCTGCTCATAGTCGCCGTCGGCGGCATTCAGCGGCTGCGCCGGAACCAGCAACGGCGACTGCAGGAACCTCTGCATCTGGAAGAAGATCCAGTTACCCCGGTCCCCGGTCTCCCCGTCCGGAATACGCCGCAGGCCGGACGGGACCCGCGCGACGATCTCGCGCATCACCGACCCGGCATCGGCCAGGTTGACGCTGCCATTGAAATGGACATGGTCCGGCGGCATGGCACGGACTCCCCTCTCGCGGATACATCAGTATCCACCACGTCGTCCTGATACTCCAGTGATCTGCCGGTACGGCCGGGTCTGTCCAGGGCTGGAGGTGACGATGTCCTTATGAATTACCAGAAGTCTCACTGGTGCTGATGCGGGTGTCCCTATGCTCCGGTCATGGTTTCCGGCCGTCACAGTCGCGGGAGCGCACGCTGGCCGCTGCTTCGGCTCGGGCTGGGCGGCGCGGGTGTCGTAGCGGCCGTGATCGTCGTGGCGGTCGGTATCAGCCAGGTGACGGGAGGCCGTGCCTGCGCGTCGGCGGTATCGGGGGTATCCGGGTCCGGGGCGGTCGCGGGTACCGCCACGCACTATGTGCTTTCCGGCACCGGCAACTGCTCTTACCCGTCCCCGCCGGCTGGCGGGCTGTACGTGGCGCTGTCGCCATCGGAATACGACGGCGCCGCCGCGTGCGGCGGCTACGTGGAGGTCAGCGGCCCGGACGGCTCGGTCAGCGCCGAGGTGATCGACCAGTGCCCGCCCTGCGCGTCCGGGCACATCGACCTCAGCGAGGCCGCGTTTTCCCGGATCGCACCGCTGTCCACGGGGCTCGTCTCCGTCACCTACCGCTCCGTCGCTGATCCGCGGCTCCCGGCGCCGGTATCGCTGCTCGTCAAGGAGGGCTCGTCGCAGTACTGGCTGGCCCTGCTGGCGATCAACACCGGGAACCCGCTGGCCTTGGTTCAGGTGGAAACCGCAGCAGGTAGCTGGCTTGATCTCGAGCGCGCCGACTACAACTACTGGCTCGCATCATCGGGCGCGGGGCCCGGCCCGTTCACGGTCAGGCTGACGGACACGGTCGGCCACCAGATTACGGTGCGCGGCGTCACGCTGGACCCGGGCGCCATCCAGGACACCGGGACCTTTATGTATGGCACAGGCACCGTGACGGCGCCTGCACCGGCCGCGCCGGTGAAGACGGCGGGCGCCCCCGCGAGCAGCGAGCCCGCCCGACGCCAGCGCGCACCAGTGCCCGGAACGCGTTCAGCGACGGCGCGCCTGGCGGCACCGCGAGTCCCGATCCCAGCACCCGCGACGCAGTCACATGCCCAGCGCAGCCCCTCCGCCGCGCCGGGCTGTTAGGACGAGGGCGGGGTCGGCCCGGGCGGTGGGCGCCAGCCGAGGACCGGTGCGAGGCTTCGCAGCGCGGCGCCGGGCATCAGCTTGCCAATGGCCAGGGTCATGGCGTTGCGGGCAGCGACGGCGGGTGGCGAGGTCCATGTCGCCATCGCGGCGACTCGCCGGGAGCGGCGGGTGACATCGGTGGTCCTGGGCAGCCGGGCAGTGGTGTAGCTGGGCAGGATCTGCGGGATGGCGCCTGGCTCTCCGGCGGCGGCCAGCCGGGCGATAACGGCGGCGTCTTCCAGTGCCTGGCAGCCGCCCTGGCCCAGGTTGGGTGTCATGGGATGGGCCGCGTCGCCGAGTAGGGCAACGCGGCCGCGGTGGAAGGCAGGCAGCGGCCTGGCTAGTTCCTCTACGTCGTGGTGGAGGACCTGCTGCGGGGAGGCGCCCCTGAGGAGCTCCGGGATCGGGTCATGCCAGTCGCCGAAGAGCCTGGCCAGCTCGGCGAGTTCGTCGGCGTGCCGGGTGCCGGGCGCTGCCGGGGCGGCGGCGTAGCAGTAGACACGCCCGTCGGCCAGCGGCATCACGCCGAACACGGTGCCTGCGCCCCAGCTTTCCGCCATCGGGACCGGCCCGGGGAGCGGGTCGGCCAGCAGCCTCCAGGTCGTGAACCCCGCGTACCGCAGGCCAGGGTCGGGAAACAGGGATGCGCGTACCCCCGAGCGGATCCCGTCAGCGGCGACCACGAGGTCGGCGTCCAGATCACCGGCTGTCGTGGTGACCAGCGCCTGACGGCTCTCTCCGCCCGGCTCAACCGCCATCACCTGCACCGATAGCCTCATCGCCTGCCCGGCAAGACGGCTAAGCAGCGCCTCCATCAGCGCCGCCCTGGCCAGCAGGACGACCGGGTCGCCGAACCGTGCGGCCACCATCCGCCCGGAACTGCGCGCGAGCCAGCGCCCGTCGCGGCGGCGGATACCCGGTTCTTGCGCGATCGCGAGGCCCCGGATCTCATCACCGGCCCCCAGGACGTCGAGCGCCCGCAGCCCGTTCGGGGCCACTGCCAGCCCGGCCCCGACTGGCTCCAGCGCTGCGGCACGCTCGCAGACAGTCACCTGCCACCCGGCCTGCTGCAGGCCAACCGCGGCCGCCAGGCCGCCGATCCCGGCGCCAATGACCACCGCGCGTGATGTCACCACCATCGTCCTCTCTGCGGGCTCGCACTTTACTACAACTCGTAGTAATTCGAGGACCGTAGCCTTTCTGGTTCAGGACACCGAAGAGGTGATGGTCGCCGTGTAGGCACCGGCAACCGCCCCGCTGGGCGTGGGGATGTGACTGTTGCCCCTTTGGCTCATACTGTCCCGGCGTTACGCAGCGCGGCGATCTCCGCGGCGGCGAAGCCGAGCTCGGCCAGGATCTCGTCGGTGTGATCGCCCACGGCCGGGATCGGCCCGAGCGCGGGTGTCACGCCGGCGCCGATACTGACCGGCGAGGGCAGCGCGCGCAGCGGCCCGGCAGGGGAGTCCACCTCGGCCCAGCGGTGCTCAAGCTGCGGATGCTCCAGCAGGTCACCGACCGTGTTGAGCTTGCCGTTCGCGATCTGCGCGGCGTCAAGCCGGGCGAGCGCCTGATCCGCCGAGTACCGGCTCAGCGCGGCCTCGATCTCGGCGTGCAGGTCGGCCCGCGCCGCGACCCGGGCCGTGTTGGTCACGAACCGCGGGTCGTCGGCGAGGGCGGGACGGCCCAGTACCTGGTCGCAGAGCCTGCGCCACTCGCGGTCGTTCTGCACTGCCAGCTGCACCGAGCCGCCCCCGCCGGTGCGGAAGGCGCCGTAGGGTGCGATGGTGGCGTGGCTGGTGCCGGTCCGGGCCGGGGGAGTGCCGGTGTACATCGCGTAGTACATGGGCTGGGACATCCACTCGGTCAGGGCCTCGAACAGCGACACCTGCAGCGCGGCGCCGGCGCCGGTGCGCTCCCGCGCGTACAGCGCCGCCAGGACCGAGCTGAACGCGTACATGCCGCCGGCGATATCGGCGATCGAGATGCCGGCCTTCGCCGGGGCGTCCGGGGTGCCAGTGACCGACAGCACGCCGGTCTCGCACTGGATCAGCAGGTCATACGCCCGCCGGTGGCCCATCGGCCCGTCCAGCGCGTAGCCGGAGACGTCGCACACGATCAGCCGCTCGTCGCGGGCCCGCAGGGTCGCCGCTGACAGGCCCATCCGGGCCGCCGCGCCCGGGGCCAGGTTCTGCACGAACACGTCGGCGCGATCGATGAGGCTGGTCAGCACGGACAGGCCGGGGCCGGTCTTCAGGTCCAGGCTCAGCGACTGCTTACCGCGGTTGAGCCAGACGAAGTAGCTGGCCAGGCCCTTGACCGATGCGTCATAGTTGCGGGCGAAGTCGCCGGCTCCCGGCCGCTCGACCTTGATGACCCTCGCCCCCAGGTCGGCAAGCTGGCGGGTGGCAAACGGCGCGGCGACCGCCTGCTCGACCGAGATCACCGTGATCCCGGCGAGCGGCAGAGACCCGTCGGCCACTGATCAACCGAGCACGAAGGGGTCGCGGGTGCCTCCGGTCGTCTCGATCCACACCGCCTTGTCCCGGAGGTACTCGTGCAGTCCCTCACTGCCGTTTTCGCGGCCGAAGCCCGACGCCTTGACCCCGCCGAACGGCATGGCGAAGTTCAGCGTCCGGTAAGCATTGACCCACACCGTGCCCACCCGCAGCTTCTTGGTCATGCGGAACACGCGCTGGATGTCGCGCGTCCACAGGCCGGCCGCCAGCCCGTAGCGCGAGTCGTTGGCCAGCGTCACCGCCTCTTCCTCGTCTTTGAACCGAAGCATGCTCAGCACCGGGCCGAAGATCTCCTCCTGGCAGACCGCTGAGTCGTTGGTGACGTCCGCGATGATGGTGGGGGCGAAGAACAACCCGCCCATTTCCCGGTCGTCGCCACCGGTGACGATCCGGGCACCGGAGTCCCTGGCTTCCTGCACGAATTTCTGGATCTTCTGCAGCTGACCGGGAAAGCAGATCGGGCCCATCTCCGTCTCGGGCTGCTGCGGGTCACCCATCACGATCCGGGTGGCGCGGTCGGCGACGCGCTCGAGGATCTCGTCGTAGACGTCCTCGTGGACCAGGCCGCGGGAGCCGGCGATGCAGGTCTGCCCGGCCGCGGCGAAGATCCCGGCCACCAGGCCGTTCGCCGCCGCGGCCAGGTCCGCGTCGGGGAACACGATGTTGGCGGACTTGCCGCCGAGCTCGAGGGTGGCCGGGGCGAGGTGCCCGGCGGCCGCCTTGGCCACCGCGGCGCCGGTGGCCTCCGACCCGGTGAACGAGACGTGATCGACGCCCGGGTGACTGGACAGCCACTCACCCACCTGCCGGGAGGCCCCGCTGACGGTGTTGAAGACGCCGGGCGGGAAGCCTGCCTTCTCGAACAGCTCGGCCAGCAGCAGGATCGATACCGGAGCCTGCTCCGAAGGCTTGGCGATCATCGTGCATCCGGCGGCCAGCGCCGGGGCGAGCTTGAAGGTGAGCAGCAGCAGCGGCGAGTTCCACGGCAGGATCGAGCCGACGACGCCGACCGGCTCCCTTGACACGTACCCGAAGAAATCGCCCCGGCCGGTATCCACGACCCGGCCGTCGATCTTGTCGGCGAGCCCGGCATAGTACTCGTACCAGGCCGGCAGCCCGCGAACCTGGCCGCTCATCTCGCGCAGCAGCTTGCCGTTGTCCCGCGTCTCGGCGATTGCGAGATCGTCGGCCGACTCGGTGATCACCTCGCCCAGCCTGCGCAGCAGCCGCCCGCGCGCGGTGCCGGTCAGGGCGCCCCACTCGCCCTCGAACGCGGCGCGCGCGGCCGCGACCGCGTCGTCGACGTCGGCCCTGGTCGCCTCGGGCACCACGGCCCAGGGCTCACCGGTGTACGGATCGATCGATTCGAACGTGCCGGTACCCGGGCGCCGTTCGGCCCCGATCTGCATGCTCAGCTGTCGCATCACGCAAGCTCCCTGCTCGTCGCTCGGCTCTTAAGGTCAGTCTTGCTCAGCGGAACCGGCGTGTCACCGCCCGCGAGCGCTCGGCCGCCAGCAGGCGCTGCGCCGCGTCCTGGACCGCGTCGTCGCCGAGCACGGTCAGCCTCAGGGGGCGACCCGCTCCCAGATCGCGGCCAGGCCCTGGCCGCCGCCGATGCACATCGTCTCCAGCCCGTACCGGGCCTGCCGCCGCTGCATCTCCCGGGCGAGCGTGGTCAGGATGCGCGTGCCGGTAGCGCCGACCGGGTGGCCCAGCGAGATCCCCGAGCCGTGCACGTTGAGGCGCTCGAAGTCGGCCTGGCCGAACCCGAATTCCCGGGTGCACGCCAGTACCTGGGCCGCGAAGGCCTCGTTGAGCTCGATCAGGTCCATGTCGGACAGCTTCAGCCCGGCGCGCTCCAGCGCGGCCCGGCTCGCGGGGACGGGACCGATGCCCATGATCCTGGGCGGCACGCCCGCTACCGCCCAGGACACCAGGCGCACGAGCGGCCGCAGCCCGAGGGCCTCGGCCCGTTCGGGGTGCGTGACGACGCACATGGCGGCTGCGTCGTTCTGGCCGCTGGCGTTGCCCGCGGTCACGGTGGCCTCGGGGTCGCCTTTGCCCAGCGCTGGCCGCAGCCCGGCCAGCGCCTCGAGCGAGGCGTCGGCGCGCGGGTGCTCGTCGGTATCGACGACTTCCTCGCCGCTGCGGGTCCGGATCGTGACCGGGACGATTTCCTCGGCGAACACCCCGGACCGCTGCGCGGCCACCGCCCGCTGGTGCGAGACCAGGGCGAGCTGGTCCTGCTCGGCCCGGGAGATGCCGTACTCGCGGCGCAGGTTCTCGGCCGTCTCCAGCATGCCGCCCGGCACCGGGTAGTCCCGCCCGCCCGCGGTGACCCTTCCGCGGGCCAGCCCGTCGTGCAGGGTCACGCCCGGGCCCTTGACACCCCAGCGCATCTCGGTGGAGTAGAACGGCACGTTGCTCATGCTCTCCGCGCCGCCCGCGATCACCAGCTCCTGCCCGCCGCTGCCCACTTGCAGGCCGGCCTGGAGCACCGACTGCAGCCCGGAGCCGCAGCGCCGGTCGACCTGCATGCCGGGCACCGTCACCGGCAGGCCCGCGTTGAGCGCGACCACCCGGCCGATCGCGGGCGCCTCGCTGTTGGGGTAGCAGTGCCCGAGCACCACGTCGTCGACGGCGGCCGGGTCGAGCCCGGTCCGCTCCAGCAGGCCGCGCAGCGCTGTCTCGCCGAGTTCCGCGGCGGTGAGAGCCTTCAGGGTGCCGCCATACCGGCCGATCGGGGTCCGGACCGGCTCGCAGATCACGATCTCGCGCATGGTTTCTACCTTTTCACACGGATTTGCTAGGCCGGCGAGCCGGGTCTGGCCGCCCGCTGCTGGTCACGGTACAGGGCGCCCCCGATGATCAGCCGCTGGATCTCGCTCGTGCCCTCGTATAGCCGGAGCAGCCGGACCTCGCGGTAGATCCGCTCGACCGGGACCTCGCGCATGTACCCGCTGCCGCCGTGCACCTGCACCGCGAGGTCGGCGACGCGGCCGGCCATCTCGGTGCAGAAGAGCTTGGCCGCCGACGGCGCGACCCGCCGGTCGGCGCCGCTGTCGTAGGCGGCCGCGGCGTCGCGGACCAGGGCGCGTCCCGCGGCGACGCCGGTGTACTGGTCGGCGAGCATCGCCTGGACGAGCTGGTGCTCCCCGATGGGGATCCCGCCTTGGGTGCTGGCCGCGGCGTACCCGACCGACTCGTCCAGGGCGCGCTGGGCGCAGCCGACCGCGAGCGCGGCGATGTGGACGCGGCCGCGGGCCAGTGAGGTCATGGCCGCCCGGTAGCCGATCTCCTCGGTACCGCCGACCAGCGCGGATTCTCCCACCCGGGCCGAGTCGAGGATGACGTCGGCGGTCCAGGCGCCCTCCTGGCCCATTTTCGCGTCCTTCGGGCCGACGCTGACGCCAGGGGTGTCGGCGGGCACCAGGAACACGGCGATGCCAGGACCGTCGGGGCCCGGGTCGCGAGTGCGCGCGAACACGACGAACAAGTCCGCGAGCGGGGCGTTGGTGATGAAGCGCTTCTGCCCGTCCAGGACCCAGCCATTTCCATCGGAACGGGCACGGGTGCGTAGTCCGGCCGGGTTCGAGCCGGCCCCGGGTTCGGTGAGCGCGAAGGAGGCGACGACCTCCCCGGAGGGGATCCGCTCCAGCCACTGCTTCTTCTGCACGTCGGTGCCGAAGTTGACCAGCACCTGGCCGGCGATGCCGTTATTGGTGCCGAACATCGACCGCAGCGCGAGGGTTGTAAACTGCTCCAGTTGAAGCGTGTATTAGCGAGCGTACGTATGTTCTATTTAGTATGCTGGACGTGTGAATCTGACCGAGTGGGCGCATGCGCAGGGCGTCCATGTGCAGACCGGCTACCGCTGGTACCGGGAGGGAACGCTGCCGGTCCCGGCGCGGAAGGCCGGAGGCGCTGGCCGGTACGCGCGGGTGTCCTGGCCCGACCAGCGGTCCGGCCTGGACGGGCAGGTCGCACGGCTGTCGGTCTGGGCGGCGGACTCCGGGCTGCCGGCGGTGCGGGCGGAGGCCGGGTCCGGCTCCGGGGTGAACGGGTCCCGGGCGGAGGTGCGGCGGCTGCTGGCGGACCCGGCGGTGACCGTCGTGGCGGCCGGGCACCGGGACCGGCTCGGGCGGACGGGCACCGAACTGGCAGCGGCTGCCCTGTCCGCGCACAGCCGCCGCCTGGCGGTACCCGGCGACTCCGACGGCACCGGCGATCTGGCGGGTGACAGGGCGGAGGTGCTGACCTGGTTCTGCGCCAGGCTCTGCGGACGCCGGCCGGCGCGGAACCGGGCATTGACGGCTCTCGGCTGCGCCCAGCAGGACATCGGGCCCAGGGCCGTGACGCTCCAGAGCTCCGGCGGTGCCGGGTGAGCGCGCTGCGGGAGATCGCCGAACCGTTCGCGGTCGCGCCGCGGGCTGGCGCCCGGGTACGGACCCGGCTGCGGGTCTGCGGCGATGACGCTGCGGTGCTGCGCGAGGTGGGCGGGTACCTGGGTTCGCTGGCGTCGGCGGACCTGGCGGCCCGGTGTGCGGAAGGCAGCCTCGACGCGGAGCAGCGGGCGCGGTCGCGGCAGGTGCGTAAGCAGGAGCTGACCGCGAAGTCGTCGTCCCGCTGGGCCGGGGCGCTGACCCGCACGAGCGAGGATGCCTACCAGCTCGCCTGCCGCAACCTGCTGGCCGAACGCCGCTCCCTGCTGGCCCGCATCACCCGGATCCAGACCCGGCTGGCGGTGCCGGCGGGGGAGCGGGCCGGGCGGGTCCGCGGCTACCCTACTCCCGCTGAACGGCACGCCAAGACCCTCCGCGTCCAGGCACTTCGCACCAGGCTCGCCGACGTCCAGCAGCAGGTGGACACCGGGCGGGTGAGCGTGTGCCGGGGCGGCAAAGCCCTGGCGCGCAAGCGGAACAACCTCGCGGACGCTGGCCTGACCGAGGCGCAGTGGGAATCGGCCCGGCTGTTCCTGACCGCTGACGGGGAGAAGGACAAGACCTGGGGTAACGAGACGATCCGGTGGAACCCGGACCAGGGCTGGCTGGAGATCAGGCTGCCCGCCCCGCTGGCGCGGCTGGCGAACCGGCCGCACGGCCGGTACCGGCTGTCCTGCCCAGTCGGGTTCCCCTACCGGGGCGGCGATGTCGCCGCGCAGGCCGCGACCGGCGCGATCCGCTATGACATCTCCTACGACCCGGCCCGGGGCCGCTGGTACCTGGACGCCTCGTGGAAGACCCCGGCAGTCGAGCCGGTCACGCTGGCGCAGGCCCGGCAGGGCACCGTCGTCGCCGTGGACCTGAACGCCGGGCACCTCGCGGTGGCGGTCCTGACCCCTGACGGCAACCAGGCCGGTACCCGTACACCATCGGCCTGCCGCTAGCGGGCCTCCCGGCGGGGACCAGGGACGGGCGGCTGCGGGCCGCGATCACCCGTATCCTGGCCACCGCCCGCGAGCACCGGTGACTAGGAACGGTGGTGTACCCGAACTCCATCTGCGCCGCGGCAGCCCGGATGTCGTCGGGGCTGCGGTCCGCCGCCATCGCGCACCGACGCGTTTCAGCCGACCGCCGAGCAAATCCGATGGGCACGGGAAGTTATAGCTGCGGCCGCCGCATCGCCAGGAGTGTTCCGGTTTGCCGGACGGATGTGGACGCACCAGTGCTAGCCCAGGCCGCGGAGATCCTCCAGCAGACCGAGGTCCTGAACGCGAATTCGGACAAGTGACCTGTCGAGAAGATCGCCAAACATGCCGAGGGTTAGCGCAGACCTGCGGCACGAGCCCACAAGTGTTGCATCGCATGAGCGGAGAAATGAAGGTCAGCGATGCTCGCCAATCGAGAGGTCAGGGACCGCATGGCGTTTAAACCTTCCGCAGACTAGGCAGCGGGCGCTACTTCCTAGCCGCGGTCGTCCGGGTTCATAGCCAGCTACGGGCTGCGACACGCTCCAACGCGCTGACCGCGTCGCCGACCCCGTCGGGCTCCAAGGGCATCTCGAGAATCGCCTCGCGGAACCCCAGATGGGCGTAGCCCGCCAGGTGGTCCTTATCGATCGCGCCGGATCGTGGGTCAGGCCCTGGGCCGGGCTTCACGACGAGCTTCAGCTCACGAAAGTCCCGGTCGCCGTCGTCGCAAGCGCCCTTGAGACGGACGATATGCCCCTCCAGCGCCTCGAGGCTCTGCTTCGCGGGCACCCAGTCCGACAGGTGCTCCGCCAGGGTCATGACGCCTCCCCGATCACGCGCTGACGCCCCAGTTCCCCGAGCTCCGCGCCGGACAGACCCAGGATCTCCGACAGCACGTCCCCGGTGTGCTCCCCCAGGACGGGCGCGATCGGGCCCTGCTGTGCACTGCTACCGGCGAATTCCAGCGGTGAACCTGGGGCGAGAAAGCGGCCGATGCCGGGCTGGTCGACCTCCGCCATCATGGGATGGGCGGTGAGCTCTTCTCGCCCGTCGCCGACGAGGTCGGCGACGGTGCGATAACGCGAGAAGAGCACCGGCGTGCCGGTCAGCTGCCGCTCGATCTCGTCGGCGTCCCGGTTTTCGAACCAGGGCTGGAGCAGGCCGGCCACGACCTCCCGGTAGCGGAAGCGGTCGTCGTCGGTAGAGAAGTCGGCGCCGAGGATGCCGGCCAGCTGGTCGACGGTGCCGGCCAACCCGGTCACGGTCATCAGGGCGTTCCAGTGCCTGGCGGTCAGGGCGACCACCATGATCGTGTGCTGGTCCCGGGTCCGGAAGTCGCGGCCGAAACCCCCGTACAGGTAGTTGCCGATGCGCTCGCGCTGGACGTGGTTCACCTGAGCTTCGGCGAGCAGGCCCAGGTTGGCGACCATGGCCAGGGCCACGTCGTACAGGGCGATGTTCACCAGCCCCCCGGTCCCGTGGATCCGGCGCCGGCGCTCGGCCGCCAGGATGCCGATCGCCGCGTGCAGCCCGCACGCCATGTCCCAGGCGGGCAGCACGTGGTTGACCGGCGCCGCGAGTTCGGCCGGCCCGGTCAGCCACGGGAAGCCGAGCGCGGCGTTGACCGTGTAGTCCACGGCCGGCGAGCCGTCGCGGTGCCCGGAGACCACGACCTGGATCAGGTCGGGCCGTCGCCTGCGCAGGGTCTCGTGCTCGAGGAAGCGGCGGCCGATGGCGTTGGTGAGCAGGATCCCCCGGTCCGGGCCCGGGGCGGTGATCAGGCCGGCGATGAGCGCCTGGCCGCGCGGCGAGTGGAAGTCGATCGTGACCGAGCGCTTGCTCTTGTTCAGGCCCGCCCAGTACAGGCTGGCGCCATCGGCCGTCCGGGGCCACCGGGCCTGGTCGGCGGCGCCGCCGACCGGGTCGACGCGGATCACGTCGGCACCGAGCTGAGCCAGCGTCATCCCGCCCAGCGGCGCGGCGACGAAGCTGGAGACCTCGATGACCCGTAGCCCGGCCAGGACACCCACGTCGGTCACGGTGCTGGGGGAGGGGCCGGGACGAAGAGCACACCCTTGCTGATCGGGACCTCCACATAATTCGGCCAGCTGGAGCGCCGGTTCTCGATCTTAAGCATCTCTGTGACCAGGCTGGGTCAGCAGGGCGCCCGCGGAGTGCGCGGTGATAGAGGAGCCAGCTCGATCGTCTCCAGCGGAGGCGGCAGTAGGAGACTTGTTCCAGGTGGCGCCGCAGCTCACCTAGGAGATCACGAACCGCAAGGGCTAACGAACCCGAGCCGGAGGACCCGATGGCACGTCTCGCCCAAACTGCTGGCCTGTCCGAATTCCAGACCGAGATCCTGTCAGTCGTCCGGACTTTCGTGGACAAGGAGATCATCCCGAACGCCACGGCGCTCGAGCACGCCGACGAATTCCCCGCCGCGATCGTGGCGGGAATGAAGGACATGGGCCTGTTCGGCCTGACGATCTCCGAACAGTACGGCGGCCTGGGCGAATCGCTGCTGACCTACGCGCTGGTGGTCGAGCAGCTCGCCCGCGGCTGGATGTCCGTCTCCGGGATCATCAATACCCACTTCATCGTGGCGTACATAATTGCTCAGCACGGGACAGAAGAGCAGCAGCAGCGGCTGCTGCCGAAGATGGCCAGCGGCGAGATCCGCGGGGCGTTCTCGATGAGCGAGCCGGAATGCGGCTCGGACGTTGCGGCCATCAAGACCCGTGCTCGCGCTGCGGACGGCGAATTCGTCCTTGACGGCCAGAAAATGTGGCTGACGAACGGGGCCCGGGCCGGCGTGGTCGCGACGCTGGTGAAAGACGAACTCGACGGCGGCTCGGCCTACAAGAACATGACCACGTTCCTGATCGAGAAGCAGCCCGGGTTCGGCGAGACCCGGCCGGGCCTGACCATCCCCGGCCAGATCGACAAGATGGGCTGCAATTGCGTCGAGACCACCGAGATGGTGCTCGACGGCGTCCGGTTGCCGGCCGGCGCGATCCTCGGCGGCCCGGCCGGCCGCGGCCGGGGCTTCTATCAGATGATGGACGGAATCGAGGTCGGCCGCGTCAGCGTCGCGGCCCGCGCGTGCGGCATGTTCATCCGCGCCTTCGAGCTGGCCGTGGCCTATGCCCAGCAGCGCAGGACCTTCGGCAAGCCGATCGCCGGGCACCAGGCGATTGCCTTCAAGCTCGCGGAGATGGCCACCAAAGTGGAAGCCGCGCATCTGCTCATGGTCAACGCCGCGCGGCTGAAAGACTCAGGCGAGCGCAACGACGTCGAGGCGGGCATGGCCAAACTGCTGGCGTCGGAGTACTGCGCGGAAGTGACCCAGGAGTCATTCCGCATCCACGGCGGATACGGCTACTCCAAGGAGTACGAAATCGAGCGGCTGATGCGGGAGGCCCCGTTCCTGCTCATCGGCGAAGGCACCTCAGAGATCCAGAAGACCATCATCAGCCGCGGCCTACTGCGAGAGTACGGCGTTGCCCCGTGAGGTCTACCGTAGGCAGTTCACCATCTTGGGTCACAATGCCGGTTGTCACGTTGGCCTTCTCGTAATGGCCGCGGCTGTGAAGGGTGCCCCCCGGGAGAGAGGAGGATCTTGGTGAACACGGACGAGCGTGACAACAGCCGGGGTCTGTCCCGGCGCGTCGCACCAGGGCGGGAGCCCGGTGGCGCGGCGGCTGCCCTGCTCGCCGCCTGTGCCGGCAGCGGCGGTTCACCCGCTGGCCTGCCCGGGCCGGGGATGTGATCGTGGAACGCCCGTATGAGCTGGCCTGGACGCCTGACGGCATGGTGGCGCGGGTACGGCTGCGCGGTCGTTCGGTACTGGCCTCAGCCCTGCTCAACCGGGGTACCGCGTTCACGC
>Ga0302326_10017140_pt1 | contig 15125 bp, 12 predicted proteins | sample Palsa_T0_3_FD_202264 | JGI IMG/M metagenome (GOLD analysis project Ga0302326, IMG submission 202264) | Peat permafrost microbial communities from Stordalen Mire near Abisko, Sweden - Palsa_T0_3 | ecosystem: Environmental > Terrestrial > Soil > Palsa > Peat permafrost | place: Sweden: Abisko...
TGTCGCATGTGAAGCCGATTGATGCTGCCCGATTGCCCGCGGAGAGCAGGGAATTGGGCGTCGCGCTGGCCTTGGACTTGAAGCGCCGAAAAGCAATCATGGGCGTCTTCGACGAAGGCTGCATGGGCATGTACAACGCCATCATCGACGATGAGCTGCTGAACCCTGCCGGCATTTTCAAAGAGCGGTTGAGCCAGTCCGCGCTGGTTGCGAAGATGAGGACCGTGAGCGAGGCCGAAGCAAAGGCCGTCTATGACTGGCTTGTGGCCAAGGGGATGAAATTCGTCTTCGGCCAGGACTCCGCCAGCGAACTCACGCTGGATCAGGTGCTGGAGCAATGCAAGATGTACATCGCGGCCACGCGCATCGCCAGCGACTTTGGCTGCGACGCCATCGGCATTCAATATCAGCAGGGATTGAAGGACATGACCCCTGCGTCGGACCTGGCCGAGGGGCTGCTGAACAATGCTGACCGGCCTCCGGTGTTCGCGGAGGGTAGTGGTGAGGAGCTTTATCCCGGCGGTCCGCTGCCTCATTTCAACGAGGTGGACGAATGCGCCGGGGTGGACGAACTGATTACCAACCGCTGCTGGACTGCGCTGGGGCTTGACCCGTCGACGACGCTGCACGATGTGCGCTGGGGCGAGCATTACAAGGGCGAGGGCCTTGACGACTTTGTGTGGGTCTTGCAGATCTCCGGCGCGGCGCCCGCAAATCACTTCGTTGGTGGCTACGCCGGTGCGCGCAGTGAGCGCCAGCCGGCCATGTACTTCCCACTCGGCGGCGGATCGCTTAAAGGCATCGGTAAGCCGGGCGAAATTGTCTGGAGCCGCGTGTTTGTTGAAGGCGGCGCTCTGCATGTGGATATAGGACGCGGGACCGTCGTCTCGCTGCCGCAGGAGGAGACCGAGCGGCGCTGGCGCGAGACCACGCCGCCCTGGCCGATTGTGCATACGGTGCTGCATGGCGTAACGCAAAACCAGATGATGGCCCGCCATCGCGCCAACCACGTAAACATCGCTTACGCGCCGTCAGCGGAGGTTGCAGGCAAGGCTCTGGCGACCAAGGCTGCGATGTTTGCGGAACTGGGCGTGACGGTGCATCTGTGCGGCGATGCGTTGAACGGCTGACGGCCTTTCCATCGCTCTGATTGGCAACGAAGATTGCGCATCGGAAGAAGCCGACCGGAAATGCCACTGGCGTATAATCGCCGCACCACGAGAAAAGACCCGGCGCCGCCGGCCAATCTGGAGGAAGCAACCCGATGCGATTGACAGGTGTAAACCAATCTTTGAAGTGGATTTGGATTGCGGGCGTGGTGTTGTGGTTCGCGGCGTATTTGTTCCTATCATGGAGGCATGAGCACGCGGAGACGTTCGCGCAAGCGTCCTACTATAGTATGCGGTTAGTGTTTGTTGCGCTTTTTTTGACTTTGTGGGGGATTGCCCCAGCCTTATGGCAGGCGCGACAAAAGAAAATGGGGAAACGCGAAGGTTAGAAGATGCGATTCGGTTTGCCCTGCCTTGAGATTGCCGCGGTTCGGCTACGTATATTCTTCTCCTCGCGAGAGTTTTGCTGAGTTCGTGGGGCGGGACCATAGGGATTAAACGGCAACGCCCTTTCAAAGCGCTTATTGCCCAATCGGTTCCTCCGGCGGCAGGATGCCCATCTCGCGATAGATGGGCCGCAATTCGACGCGCAACGCCGGCAACTGCGTCCAGAACCACAGGGCGCCCAGGATCACCGCCACACCGTTCACGATGACCGTCCACGGCGCTCCGAGGATGTGCGCCAGCGAGCCGGCCAGGAGACTGCCGAAGGGCGCCATACCCACGAACGCCATGGTGTAGTAGCTCATCACGCGGCCGCGTTTGTCTTCCGGAACCAGCGTCTGGATGATGGTGTTGCTGGCAGCCGCGCACTGCATCATGCCCATTCCGGCGATGAGCACCATGATTGCCGTTAGCCAGAAGACCCGCGAGAGGCCCATGCCGATCAGGCCGAGTCCGAAGACAGCGGCGGCCAGGGGAATCATCCGCACCAGCCCGCGGACAGTCTTGCGCACAGCGAGCGAGAGAGCTGAGATGAGCGCGCCCAAGCCCATTGCGCCCATCAGGAATCCGAGCGTGTGCGGGCCGCCGTGCAAAACCTTTGCGGCGAAAATGGGCATCAGGACCACGAACGGCATGCCCATCAGGCTGACCACGGCAAACAACAGCAGGATGGTGCGGATGGGCAGGAAGCCGGAAACATACGTCCATCCTTCCTTCATATCGGTGAAGGTCGAATTCACTTTGCGGGCCACAACGGGGACCTGCAACTGCATCATGAGCAGCGATGCAATTACGGCGATGTAGCTGATGCCGTCGATGAGAAAGCACCAGCCTTCGCTGGAGACGGCGATCAACATGCCCGCAAGCGACGGGCCGACGAGGCGAGCCATGTTCACCATGGAAGAGTTGATGGCGATGGCGTTCTGCAGGTCGCGGCGGTCCTCGACCATCTGCATCATGAAGGATTGGCGGCCGGGCATATCGAATGCGTTGATGATGCCCTGCATAACGCTCAGAGCCAGCACCCAGGGGATGGTGATGAGGTGAAAGAGCGTGAGGGCGGCGAGCGCGAGCGACTGGATCATGGAGAGCGCCTGCGTCCAAACAAGCACCTGGCGGCGGTCGAGCCTGTCAACCCAGACGCCTGCAAAGGGAGCGAAAATGAATGTTGGAATCTGCCCCGCGAAGCTGACCGTGCCCAGCAGAAGCGCGGAGCCGGTGAGGCGGTAGACCAGCCAACTGGTGGCCACGCGCGTCATCCACGTGCCGATGAGCGAGATGCTCTGGCCGCCGAAAAAGAGGCGGAAGTTGCGATGACGAAGAGCGCGCCACGCATATGAGGAACCGCTGAAAATCTGCTGCCCCGGTGTTGCTGGAACTGAGGTCTTTCCCTCCGCAGTTATTTCTTCAGGTTCGCTCAGGACAATTCCTCAATATAACCTGAAGTTTATCTCGATCATGATGCGCTGGGCTACCGGCTGGCCATCGCGCATTGCAGGAGTGAAGCGATATTGCGAGAAACAATCCAGGGCCTTTTCATCGAGGCCATAGCCGAGAGATTTTTCAACGCGAAGATCGATGGGGTTGCCTTCTTCGTTCACGAGCGCTGAAACGAGGACAACACCCTCGATTTTCTTGCGCCGTGCTTCCTCTGAATACGCCGGGTTGGCGAAGGTGATTGGCCTTGGCGGCGAATCGCCGGGACGGGAGCGGAGCGGGTCGTTTAGCCGCGCCTGCTGCTGGCTGCCGAACTGCGCGCTGCGAATCATGATCCTGGGGATCGCCGCAGCGAGGTGGAAGAACGGAACCCGGACTTGAATGAGCACAGGCACCGGCTTGCCGTTCAGCATTCCAGGCTGAAACTGGGACTGCTTCACTGCATCAATGGCGAATTCGTCGAACCGACTGCCATTCGGATTGGCTACGTGAACGCTGCTTGCATTGCCGTCTACTCCGACGACCACGGAGAGGATGCAGACATGCGGTCGATCGGTCTCTGCTGCGTCTTGCGGGTAGTGCGCGGGCACGGCGTTGATCAAAACAGGCGCCGCGATTCCCGGACCGAGGCGATATACGCCGTCCGCGTCCGGCGTGGGTGGTTGCTGTGCAGACGAGTTAGAATTGTTGGCGGTCTGACCAGCGGGCAAGGGCTTGATTGTCAATGGGCCCTGGTCAGTCTGAGGCGCTAACTCCTGCTGTGCCCATGCCGAGCCGGCAGCAAGCATGAGCAGTGCCGGGAACAATGCCGTTATTCGCATATGTGCCTCCTGTATGCACCGTGGAATGCACCCACTCTAGCACAGGATGCCGAGTTCTCGCAGCAGGAATGCGTAGTCGAAGGCGATCTCTTTCAGGTAGTCGTAGCGGCCGCTTGCGCCGCCGTGGCCGGCTTGCATGTTGGTAACTAAAAGTAACGGGTTGTTATCGGTCTTGAGGGTGCGGAGTTTGGCTACATACTTGGCCGGTTCCCAATACATGACCTGGCTGTCGTGCAGGGAGGTCTTGACTAACATGGCCGGGTAACTCCCTGGTTTCAAGTTATCGTAAGGCGAGTAACTCAGCATGTAGTGAAAGTAATCAGAGTTATTGGGGTCGCCCCATTCCTCGTATTCGGGAACGGTGAGCGGGAGCGTGGCGTCGAGCATGGTGTTCATCACGTCGACGAAAGGAACATGAGATAAGACGGCGCGGAAGAGATCGGGACGGAGGTTGACGATTGCGCCCATGAGCAGGCCGCCTGCCGAGCCGCCTTCTACGGCCACACGCGCAGGGTCGCCGTAGCCGGTTGTGGTCAAATGCTCGACGGCGGCGATGAAGTCGGTGAAGGTGTTGCGCTTGACGAGCATCTTGCCGGCGTCGTGCCAAGGCTTGCCCAGATCGCCGCCGCCGCGAATGTGCGCATAGGCCATGACTACGCCGCGGTCAAGCAGGCTGAGGCGGTTGCTGCTGAAGCCCAGCGGAAGCGAATAGCCATAAGAGCCGTAGCCGTAGACGTAGAGGGGATTGCGGCCACCGTCGGGCTTGGCCTCGCGCTTGTCCTTTCGGTAGACCAGCGAGACGGGCACTTTGACGCCGTCGGGCGCTGTGGCTTGAATACGCTCGCCGGCGTAGAGCGTGCGGTCGAAGCCGCCGGGGATTTCAAGCTGCTTGAGCAGCGTGGATGTGCCTGTGGTCGTGTCGTACTCGTAGACCGAGGCGGGCGTGACAAGGGACTGGTAGGCGTAGCGAAACGTGGTGTTGTCAAAGATGCGGTTGACGTGCGGGTGGGCGCTGTAAGCGGGTTCGGGGAAGGCAATCTCCGCGGTGAGCGTGGCTTCGGGCGCGTCGCCATTGAAACGCCAGATGCGCAGGCGGGGCAGGCCGTCTTCGCGCTCGCAGGCTACGAAGAAGTTTGCGAACAGGTCTACATCTTCGAGCATGATGCTGTCGCGATGGGGAATGCGCTCGGTCCAATATTCGCGGCCTGGTGCGGCAACGGGTGCGGTGACCAGGCGGAAGTTTCTGCCAGCGTCATTGGTGCGGATGAACCACAGGCCGTTGCGGTGATCGACGGAGTATTCGTGCTCGTCCTGGCGAGGGCTGATTACAGTGAAGGCGCCGGCGGGATTGTCCGCCGCGAGAAACCAGGACTCGCTGGTGATGTGGCTGGCCGACTCCATGATCAGGTAACGGCCGTCGCGGGTGCGGCCTGCGCCCAGGTTGAAGCGCTCGTCATCGTCCTGAAAAACGAGCACATCGTCAGAATGTGGCGTGCCGCGCGTGTGCCGCCATAACTGGAACTGGCGTTTCTGCTCTTCGTCTTCGACGGTGTAGAAGAGAGTCTGATTGTCGGCGGCCCAGACGACGGAGCCGACGCGCTCGACTTCGCCGGGGTGGGTTTCGCCGGTGGCGAGGTCTTTGATGTGCAGGGTGTATTGGCGGAAACCGGTGGTGTCAGTGGTGTACGCCAGCCAGCGGCCGTCGTCGGTGATGTCGGTGCCGCCGATGGCGAAGAAGGCATGGCCGTGGGCGAGCTGGTTGCCGTCGAGGAGGACTTTCTCCGGCGTGTCTTCGGTTGCACTGGGAGAGCCATGCGTGCGGCAGTGGATGGAGTATTGGCTGCCCTCTTCGGTGCGGGTGTAGTACCACCAGTTGCCGTCGCGGAAGGGGACGGAGACGTCGGTCTGCTTAACGTGCGAAAGCATCTCCTGGTAAAGCTCTTCGCGGAGTGCGGCGAGGGGCGCCATGTATGCCTCGGCATGGGCGTTTTCCGCTTCGAGATAGGCAGTGACTTCGGGATTCTGCTTGTCGCGGAGCCAGGCATAGTCGTCGGTCAGGACTACGCCGTGGAGCTTGGTTTCCGTGTGGATCTGGCGGGCGATGGGTGGATCCGGAAGCTTCGTCATAACCTTTCCAGTTTAGTGCGCGGGGGTAAGGGCCGGGGCATCGCAGGACAATTGCATGAACATGGATAGAAGCTGTGATACGCGTTCGATCCGCGCCCTACGGGGCGGCATTCGAGTTGGTGGGCCGCTATCCCAGGGGTGCGTCCGGCGCGGCGGACTTCCCCATGGGCTATTTTCGCCCCCTCCCTCCGGGAGGAATTGCGGTGCGCGATCGTTGGGAGGTTGAAGAGAACCTGCCTCGACTGCAGGGAGCGTGGGTCTGAAGGTCCCGAGGTATCCCCGGCGAGGGGAACTTTTGGGTGGGTGGCCGCGTACAATTGAGAGCGATGAAAGGCTTTTGCCGCCGCACTTCGAACGTTTTCAGGCTCCTGTTGGCCGTCTCCGTGGTTTTTTCTGCTGCGATGCTGATGGCCCAGGCTGTCGACAAGCTGCCCAAACCCACTGATTATGTGAGCGATTTGGCTCACGTGCTTTCGCCGGATGCGATCGCCCGGATTGATCGCATTGCCGGCCAGCTCGACCATTCGCAGGCCAATGCGCAGATCGCCGTGGTGACGGTACAGACCCTTGACGGGGAGGACGCGGCAGACTACGCCAACCAGCTTGAAGACAAGTGGAAGATCGGCCGCAAGGGTTCGGATCGCGGCGTGCTGATTCTGCTGGCGGTGGGCGACCATAAGCGGCGCATTGAAGTTGGATACGGGCTGGAAGGGATTCTGCCCGACGCCAGGCTGGGCGACATTGGTCGGGAGATGGTTCCCCAGCTTCGTGCCAACGACTTTGACGGCGCTGTGACGCTGGCGGTGGACGAGATTGGGCAGACGATTGCCGCCGATGCCAAGGTGACGCTGGATGATGAGCCGGCGATGGCTGCTCGACCCATGCCGCAGCGGCACAGCGCCTCTGCTGGAAAAATCATTCTGATTCTCATCCTGCTGATGTTCTTTGGCGGATTCTCGCTGCTGAGACTGCTGGCAAGTTTTGGCCTGCTGTTTGGCGGCTGGGGCCGTGGGCCGGGGATTGGCGGAGGCGGCTGGGGCGGCGGTGGATTTGGCGGTGGGGGTTTTGGTGGCGGCGGCGGCGGTGGAGGGGGCTTCGGCGGATTTGGCGGAGGCAGCTTTGGCGGCGGCGGCGCAGGCGGAAGCTGGTAATCAGGCTTGTTGAAATGGGTTCGCCGCGGCGGACCGAAGGAAAAAAGGAGAGGTTATGGGCAAGGGATTGATAGCGTTTTTGGGATTCATGGGCCTGTTGGTTCTGGGCGTTCTCATGGCGGGTTGCAGCTACGTGGGCTCCAGGAACACGATGGTCCAGAAAGATCAAGCGGTGAAAAGCATGTGGTCGGAAGTCGATGTGCAGTTGGAGCGGCGCGCCGACCTGATTCCCAACCTGGTGGAAACGGTGAAGGGATTCACCAAGGAAGAGAGCACTGTGTTTGGCGACATTGCCAACGCACGTGCCGGCATGTTGAATGCACAGGGTCCGGCGGCCAAGATTGCGGCCAACGGGCAGCTAGACGGGGCAATCGGACGACTGCTGCTGCTGACGGAAAACTACCCGCAGTTGCGGTCGAGCGAGCAGTTCATGCGCCTGCAGGATGAGCTTTCGGGGACGGAAAACCGCATCGGCGTGGCGCGCAAGCGGTATAACGACGCGATTCAGGACTACAACACGTACATACTGCAATTTCCCAATAACATCTGGGCGGGTATGGCTGGTTTCAAGGAAAACGACGCGTATTTCAAGGCCAGCGAGAGCGCGCGGACGGTGCCGGCGGTCAAGTTCTAGAAGTTGATGTTCAGTGGCTTCCCATCCATTGTGCAAAGAGCGCACAATGGATGGGGCACGGGAGGGGGGCACGGCATCCAGCGTCGATGCAATAAAGGCCATCCACGTGGGCGGATGGCCTTTCAATTTGGGCTCGGCGGGGGGACGAACCGATGTTGCCTACTTGTAGGAGGCGATGGCGCTTGCCTCGTCGTCGTAGACGTCGAAAACGGTGTAGAGCTTGGTGAGCTGCAGCAGGTCGTGGACCTTTTTGGTGAGCTTCAGCAGCTTGAGAGAGGCACCCTGATTCTTGGATGTGGTGTAGGCGCTTACCAGTTCGCCTAACCCGGAGCTGTCAATATAGTTCACGTCGCCCAGATTCAGCAGGATGCTCTTCGAGCCTTTGCTGATCAGGTCGCGAATGGCATCGCGCAACTGGACGCTGCCTTCGCCCAGGGTGATCCGCCCGCTAAGGTCCAGAACTGTTACACCGTCCAATTCACGGGAATGGATAGTAAGTGCCACGTAAATTCCTCCTTCGTTTGGTAGTTAGGTTATAGCACCTTTGCCGGCAGGAATGGCAAGAAGCCTGGTCTGCCGATTCGTTGGATGGGAGGCCTTGTCACCGTTCCCAGCTCACGACCGCCGCGCAAGTACGTTCAGGTTTTTTCGCCATCCGGGGCCAAGTGCTTTATCAGCGTCAACTCGGTTCCGGGATTGAGATGTCGAAAGTGTACCTCATCCATGAAGGAGCGGATGAGGAAGATGCCGCGGCCGGTGCCGCGTAGAAGGTTTTCCGGAGCCAATGGGTCGGGAAGATGGTCCGGGTCAAGTCCCTTGCCCTGGTCGGAGATGGAAATTATCAGGTCGGAGCCGGTATTCTCCATGCTGACGGCGATATTCTTGGCCGGATCGTACTCGTTGCCGTGGAGCACGGCGTTCACCGTGGCTTCGCGGACGGCCATGCCAAACCGGAAGCGCTCATCCTCGTCCAGGCCTGCCTCTTCGGCCAGCTTGTCCGCCGCTGCCTCCACCTCGCCGACGCTTTCCATGGTGGAACTCAGCGAAAAACTCATTTTTCCTTCCCTGGGTGCACTCACCGGGTTCGTATCCGCCTCTTCCGGAACGGAGTGGGAAACTTCGCCCTTCCGCGCCTCAGCAACCTTGCTGGCAAGTTTCGTTGCTCAAGGCAATTGTGTCAAGTGGATGTCGGAGAGGCCGGGTTTCACCTCGCCCGCTCGGCGCCTGCATAAATCGACTTCATTTAAAGCCGCGGATTGAGATTGTTCCAGTCGATGCTCTCTGCACGCCGTTCCTTTACCAATAGGATGCGCAGCGGGCGCAAACTGGCGGCGAAGGAATAAACTCACCTCATGCAGCCTCGCACCACAGCCCGCGTGAGCCTGACCGCGCTGCTCGGCACTCCGGTGACCGATGCACAGGGGCATCTGCGCGGGCGGCTCAAGGACATTGCCGTGGCCACCGGGCCGGACGCGGGCAAAGTGGCCGGCCTGGTGCTCAAGACGCGAGCCGGACTGTGCATTGTGCCCTCGCAGGACGTGATGGAAACACCCGCCGGCACCCTCGAATTGCGTACGGCCGGGGCTATGGTTCCACTGAAGGACGACGGCAACTACCTCTATCTGCGGCAGGACCTGATGGACCGGCAGATCATCGATATTCACGGGCGCAAAGTGGTCCGCGTGAACGACGTGGACCTGGAGTGGATGGGGCGCGGGGCGGCGCACCTGTTGCGCGTGGCCGAGGTTGAAGTAGGGCTGCGCGGGGCTTTCCGAAGGATATTCAAAGGCGTTTTGCCTCGGGCCGCGCTGGAGACGCTGTCGCGCAAGTTCGGAGCCAGCGGGATTCCCTGGCAGTTTGTGGACGTGATCGAAGTGGACCCGGCGCGCCGCGTAAAGCTGCGCATCGAGTACGAGCGGCTGGCTGAGATGCACCCCTCCGACCTGGCGGAGATTCTTGAGGACCTGGCGCCCGCCGAGCGTGAGGCAGTGTTCACCTCGCTGGATGAGGAGGTGGCTGCCGAGACGCTGGAGGAGGTCGATCCGAAGCTGCAGAAGGCGCTGCTGGAAAGGCTGGATGAGGAACGGATCGCCGACATTGTTGAGGAGATGGACCCCGGCGCGGCTGCCGACCTGCTGGCCGAACTGCCCGAGGAGCAGTCGGACGCAATCCTAGAGGAAATGGAGCCGGAAGAGCGGCAGGAAGTGGAAGAACTGCTGGAGTTCGACGAGAACTCGGCTGCCGGCTGCATGACGACGGATTTCATCTCGTTGGGAATGCAGGCGACGGTAGCCCAGGCGGTGCAGGCCTTGCGCGGCTTTGACGGTGATCCGGAGAGTGTGACGGAGATCTATCTGCTTGACGAGAAGCGTATGCTCCGTGGGGCAATCCCGCTGGCGCGGCTGGTGATGGCGCAGCCGGAGACACGGTTGGCGGTGCTGACGGAATCGCGCGTGCTCTCAGCACCGGCGGATCTCAGGCAAAATGACCTGGCAGAGATGTTCGACAAGTACAACCTGCATGGGCTGCCGGTGATCGATACACTGGGGCGGATGGTGGGGGTGGTGCAGGCCGACCAGGTGATCAGCTTCCTGCGTGAGAAGCTGTAAGAGCCTGTCCGAAAACCGAGTTCAAGGGGGTTCGGTTGAGGTTCGTGGTCTCCCACCCATTCGCAAAAGAACGCGAATGGAAGGGGCACGGAGCGTTTGTGCCGGGTTAGAGGCGGGCAATTCCAAGTTTGTGGACAGGCTCTAAGGACCTTGGAACTGCACGGCAGAGACAGGTGTATATCGGCCCAGCGGACGTCTCAAGGCCAAACTGCGGCAAATAAACATCTCAACCTGCCGCTTCTGACCAAAAGAGTACATTTCCGTTTCATTCTTGCGAGTAATGTGCGAGAAAGTGGTTGGTTTTAACCGGACTTGTGAAAGAATCCAAAGATGATCCAGTTCCCCAAAATCATCCAAGGCGGCATGGGCGTGGGCGTTTCCAACTGGAGTCTTGCCCAGACGGTGTCCAAACTCGGCCAGCTCGGGGTGGTCTCCGGCACGGCCCTCGACCAGTTGTTTGTGCGCCGGCTTGCCGACGGAGACGAGGGCGGGTTCCTGAAGCGCGGGGTGGATGCGTTTCCGTTTCCGGAGATGGCAAAACGAATCTGGAATGAATACTTTGTCCCTGGCGGAAAGCCGGAGACAGCGCCTTACCCGAACGTTCCCATGCACCAGCGGAACAGCCCGCGGAAGCTGGTTGAGCTGTGCATGGTGAGCAACTTCGTCGAGGTGTTTCTGGCCAAATACGGCCACAATAATCCTGTCGGGATCAATTTTCTTGAAAAAGTGCAGATGCCACACCTGGCGTCGATCTACGGGGCGATGCTGGCCGGTGTGGGCTATGTGCTGATGGGGGCGGGCATTCCGCTGCACATTCCCGGTGTGCTTGACGCCTTTGCGGCGCACCACATGGCCGAATACAAACTGCAGGTGACGGGCGCGGCGGTGGGTCAGGATACCCAGATGCGCCTGGATGCGGCAGACTATATAGAGGGTCCTATTCCCGTGCTGCGGCGGCCGCGGTTCCTGGCCATCGTTTCCTCGAACACTCTGGCCACAACCATGTTGAGGCGCGCCAGCGGGCGCGTGGATGGTTTGGTTATCGAGACCCCGACGGCCGGCGGACACAATGCGCCGCCTCGCGGCAAGCTGCAGCTGAATGCGGCCGGAGAACCGGTGTACGGCGAGCGGGACCACGTAAACATAGCAGAGCTGCGCGCGCTGGGGGTTCCATTCTGGCTGGCCGGTGGCTATGGAAATGCGGAGAAGTTGCGAGAAGCCGTCGAGCAGGGCGCGGCGGGCATCCAGGTAGGGACGGCTTTTGCCTTTTCGCGCGAATCCGGCATGCGTGCCGACCTGAAAAAGGCGCTGATGGCCAAGGCCAAGGTGGGCGCGGGTGAAGTATTTACTGATCCGCTGGCCTCGCCGACGGGTTTCCCCTTTAAAGTTGCGCAGTTGGATGGTACAGCTTCGGCATTCCAGATTTACCAGGAGCGCAAGCGGGTGTGCGATTTGGGCTACTTGAGGGAGCCGTATGCCGTTTCCGAAGGAAGCATCGGCTACCGCTGCGCCGCCGAGCCGGTTGCCAACTACGTGGCCAAGGGCGGCAAGGTCGAGGATACGGTGGGGCGCAAATGTCTGTGCAACGCCCTGATGGCCAACATTGGCCACGGCCAGGTGCGCAAGGACGGAGTGGTTGAGCTGCCCCTGGTGACCACCGGCGATGACCTGAACACGATTGCGCAGTTCCTGGAGCCGGGACAGGATTCCTATGGCGCTGCGGATGTGGTTCGGTCGCTGCTGAGCGGGTTGCCGGCGGAGTCAAGGGTCGAGGCCGAGAACGGACTTCTGGTGTCCGCCTAGCATTGCGGTCTAATTTCGTCCAAATCATTGAAATCCGAGGCGGGCCCGGGCCTGAAGGCCTATTCTTGGTTGCGCTCGTTTCAGGGGGTTGAAAACCCCCTGCTCCCTCCGACGAAATGTAGTTGCAGCTCTGGTATTAGCTGGCGGGAACTGGCTGGGCTCCCGGTCCGCCGACACGAAAGATCCTTGGAACTCGATCGGCCGGTGGCGGCAGAGCGGGAAACGGGGCGTGCGGTTCGGTCTGGTACCAGTAGGCGGTCGAGTAGTAGTTATCCGACCGGTGGTTGGCGTGGCCGTGCTCGATGGTCACCCGGATCGACTTTTCAAAGGTGATGGGGCTTTCGGTGTGCCAGCGGTAGAGGCAATAGCGGCCGCCGATCCGCTCACTGGGATCCGATAGGAGCGGGGCTCCGTTGTGATCGTAGGAAAATGACCGGCCGCCAAAATCCCAGGCGCCGTTGTAGTAGTCCTCGGTTCCGGTGCCGTTGATGGTGGGCAGGGTGTCGCCGTCGATGAAGATCATGTCGTCGCCCTCGCCGAACCAGCCGTCCTGATTTTGCTCGACAGATTGTGTCACCCCCACGAAATGCCCCCGGCCGGTGGCTTCGAGGAAGACGTAATTGCCTGCGCCGTCGAGGTTCTTTTTGTCGCCCACAGGGTCATCCCAGTTATTCTTCCAGTCGTCTGACCATCCCTTGCAGGGAGCAGCCTGGCGATACTGCGCGTGGAAGCGGGCTACGTCGCCGGGGAGTGCAGGGACGGTCACATAATCGACGGCGAAGTACAGATTGTCGGTGCGCACCTTGCCTTCGTTGGTCAGAGTGAGGCGGGCCGCGGTCGCAAACGGCATCTGGAAGTAGGCATTCAGCGCTTTGATGGGCGCAACGGCCAGCAACGCTGACTGATAAGTGAAATACTCGCCGAGGCCGAGGCCGTAGAAGTCGCCGATCGGGACTTCGACCGATGGCGAGGATTCACCATCCCACCATGCGCGCAGGACGAGATTCTTGAGGTGGTGCTGATCCTGGGAGTTGATGGTGAACCAGATGTGCGTTACGACGCCGGCGCCGGTGATGTCGAGCAGCGTGGCGGCGCTACCCGGTTCCACGTGGACTGAGTCGGCATTGCCGCCGGTGCGGTCCCAGCTTGAGGAGCGGCGAGTTTTGTAGTTGCGCAGGCGGGCCTGGGCAATGAGTTCCTCGGGAAACGACGGCGGCTCGGGCGTGCCTGGCGCCGAAGAATTGCTGGCTGCGGAGCTTGCGGCATTCAGTCCCAGCAAGGCGGCAGCTGAGACCATGCCTCCCAGCAGTTTGCGCCGCGCCGGCGAGCTTTCATTGTTGTTTGGAGAATTCATACGAGACGGGCTCCTGGCAATGGATGGATGAAAGCTTGTTGTAGTCTCGTAAGCCGGGGAGCGTCAAGCCGGCGCCTGCACGTGCGGGTCAAGGTGTGGGGTCGATCTTGTGTCCGGCAAGATATTCGTCGATCGCCTTCTGCCATTCGATGCCTGCCGTTTTGTCGCCTTCGCTCATGACGGAAACGTGTTCGTTGCCTTCCGATGAGAGCGCGGTGCGCGTGTAGACGACGTTGACGCTGGTTGATTTCGCATTCACTGGTTTGAAGCGTACATCGATGACCGTGACCATCAGGTCAGGCAGGAAATAGACGTATTGAAAATGGCGCGCTTCTTGATCGAAGAGCGTGTTGACCCAGACCGCTTTGTACGGCCCATGTTGAATCGTGAATACGGCGCCTTCGATGTCGGCCGCGGGTTGGGGATGGATGAATGCCGGGTTCCAGTGCTTGCCTGCCCAGGCTCGTTCTCCTTCCGGACCGAACAGAGGAGCGGTCTTCTCATAAGGCGCGTGTACCACGAGGTCGAAGCTTGTGCTGACGTGCAACAGGCCTTCCGATGGCGCGGGGGGAGTCTGGGCGAGCGCTGGAATTGCGCTCGCCGCAATGCTGAAAAGTACAAACATGATCTTCATTTTTTGCGCTCCTTCAGGTTGTGGCTGTCACTGGCCTTCAGCGTCATGCCGTAGAGAGACTTGAACTGCTCGATTTCCTTGAGGGTCTGCGGAGCGAAAGGCGCCTTGCCTTCAAACGCATGAAGGACAATGCCCTCCAGCAGGTCGCCCAGGGTCATATCCTTCTGCTCGGCGATGGCTTTCAAGACTTTCAACATGCGTTTTTCCAGCCGTACGCCGGTCTGCACGCGCTCGATTTCGAGAGGTTCGCGATCGTGCTTTTCATGTGACATGAGTACCAATGTACCAAGATAATCAGGCGCTTGCAAGCCTGGTCTGAAGAGCGCCATCCTGGCCCGCGCTGCGGAGTTCGCCTCCGCTCGCCCTCGCCTGATATGGTCATTGAGGAAATTCAAGATGAATCCTCCTTAGGAAGCGTCGGGTATGGGCAAGCGTTGGCGAATCCGGATACTCCTGTTTCTGGCCGTGCTCGGCCCTGGATTTATTACCGCCAACGTCGACAACGATTCCGGCGGCATCCTCACCTATTCGCAGGCGGGCGCGCAGTACGGCTATTCGCTGCTGTGGACCATGATTCCCATCACCATCTCCCTGATCGTGGTGCAGGAGATGTGCGCCCGCATGGGCGTGGTCACGGGCAAAGGCTTGAGCGACCTGATTCGCGAAGAGTTTGGGCTGCGCCTGACGTTTGTGCTGATGGTGCTGCTGGTGATCGTCAACTACACCAACGTGGTGACGGAGTTCATCGGCATTGCAGGGTCGATGCAACTGTTTCATGTGTCGAAGTTCATCTCCGTTCCTCTTTGCGCGGCTTTGGTCTGGTACATGGTGGTGCGCGGCAGTTACAAGAGCACGGAGAAGATATTTCTGGTTGCGTCGGTTGTCTATATTGCGTACATCTTTGCCGGCGTGCTTTCGCAGCCCAGTTGGCACGACGCGTTGCTGGCGACGATACAACTGCCGCAAAGATCGGTGTGGAGCGACAAGGCTTACATGTATATG
>Ga0302326_10017141_pt1 | contig 15125 bp, 16 predicted proteins | sample Palsa_T0_3_FD_202264 | JGI IMG/M metagenome (GOLD analysis project Ga0302326, IMG submission 202264) | Peat permafrost microbial communities from Stordalen Mire near Abisko, Sweden - Palsa_T0_3 | ecosystem: Environmental > Terrestrial > Soil > Palsa > Peat permafrost | place: Sweden: Abisko...
GCCCGCTTGTCTGAACGCGTGGAGGATTTGGAAGACGGAAGAGAGCTTGACGCCGCCATCCGCCGCAATGGCGATAGACCTCTTATCCCATGGGACCAGGCCAAGAACGAACTCGGCTTGACCTAAGGTCTACCCCGCCCCCTCCACCACATCCCGATAACATTTCTCATACTGCGGAATAATCTTATCCGTACAGAACCTCTCCGACGCGTTCCATCGCCCCGCCTTGCTCATCCGGAGATACAAGCCCTCATCCGTCAGCAACGCCACCACGCGTGCGGCCTGCGCTTCCACATCGCCCACCGCTTCCAGAAAGCCATCTTCGCCGTCCGTGATCAGTTCCGCCACGCCGCCCACCCGCGTCGCCACCGGTACCACCCCGCACGCCATCGCCTCCAGCGCCGCCAGCCCGAACGCTTCCATCTCGCTCGGCATCAGCAGCACGTGCGCCAGTGGAATCAAACGCTCCACATGGTCCTGCTTGCCCAGGAAGGAAATGTGGCGCTGCACCTTCAACTCTCGCGCCAGTTGTTCGGCTGGGCTCCGGTCGGGTCCATCGCCCGCCATCAGCAGGTGCGCGGGCGCGTGCTTGCGCACTTCCGCCAGAATCCGCACGCAATCGAGCACGCGCTTTACCGGGCGGAAATTCGAAAGATGGATCAGCAGCTTCTCGCCCGCCGGAGCAAAACGCCTGGCGCCTTTCTTCTCCTCATCCGGTTGATAAAGGTCGCAGTTCACGAAGTTCTTGATGACGCGGATCTCGTTGCTCACTCCGAATACCTCCACCGTGCGTTCCCGCAAATAATCGCTGACCGAGGTCACGCCGTTCGATTGCTCGATGGAAAAGCGCGTGATGGGAAAGTACGAGCGGTCGGTTCCCACCAAAGTAATATCCGTTCCGTGCAGCGTTGTAATGAACGGCAGCCGGCGTTTCGGCGCCAGCATCTGCTGCGCCAACAGCGCCGAAATGGAATGCGGAATCGCGTAGTGAACGTGCAACACATCCAGGCTGTAAGTCTCCGCCACTTCCGCCATTCGCGAGGCCAGCGCCAGGCAGTACGGCGGAAATTGGAACAGAGGATAATTCGAAACTTCCACTTCGTGATAGTGGATATGCCGCGTATCCGTATCCAGGCGGATCGGACTCGCGTAACTGATGAAATGCACCTCGTGACCGCGCGCCGCCAGCTCCAAGCCGAGTTCCGTCGCGACGATTCCACTGCCGCCGTATGTGGGATAACACGTGATGCCGACGTTCACTTCGCCAGCGTAGCACTAACCGGACGCAGCACCGCGTATCCGATCTCACCGTGCAGATTCTCGTCCGGCGAGGCAACATCGCCGCCGCCGAACCACACGCGGATCTCGCCTCCTTGCATCACAACCGTTGGGTCGCAAATCACTTTTGCATCCCAAGCCTGCGCGCCGCTGAACACCGCCGGCATCTTAGTCCAGTGCACGCCATCGATGGAGCGCGCCAGGCCCAGGCGGCGGACCTCCGAAAAATCGCGCCCCGTGAAAAGCATCCAATAATATCCCTGCGATTGCCAGACAGCCGGTTCGCCGTCGCCCGCCTCATCGAACGAACCCGGCGGCCCCGGTTCCAGAATCGGATTGGCGCGCAGCTTTTCAAAGTGGATGCCGTCCACCGAACGCGCAACCCCGATGCGCTGCCGCGGCGGATCCGCACGATCCTGACCCAGATAGTAGAGATAAAAATACGCCCCCATGCGGATCACGTAAGGGTCGGCCACGGCGCGTTCATCCCAGCTCTCGAAAGGACCGGCCTGCAGCACCGGCGCCGGCTCTCTGCGCCAGGCCCGCCCGTCGCGCGTCCGCGCCAGCCCGATGCGTCCCGCGTTCCTCGCGCCGGCCACGTACCAATACCAAAACTCGTCTCCCTCCGCCACCGCCGAGCCATTGCCGGCAATGTAGCCGCCCCCCCAGCTTTGCGGATCAGGCGCCAACACCGCGCCTTGCCGTTCCCACCGCAGCCCATCCTCCGAATCGGCCAGGCCGGTTCGCCAGGTTGCGCCATCATACCCGGAATAGAAGTTGAACAACCGGCCGGAACGGACGGCCACGCTGGGCGCGAGTGCATCCCGCGAATCCCAGGCCCCCGTAGCGCCGCTTCGGCCGAGTACCGGCTCCGCGCGCGCGTCGAAAGCGAAGGTGAGATTGGGGTCGCCGCCCGCCATGGGGGGAAGAGTGAACGCGGCGTAGCGTCCGCAGCCCGCCATCAGCAGAACGGCGGCAAGCGGCGCCGCTGGTTTCATTGCGGCGGAATCCGGACCTTCAGGCTCGTGCCGCGCCCTGGCCGCGATTCCAGCGCCAGATCGGCATTGAGCGACCGCGCGCGCCGCTTGAGGCTCTCCGGTCCCAGGTGCAGCAACTCCAAATCCTCCAGCGAGTAAGAGCCGGCGAAATTGAAGCCCTTGCCATTGTCATCGATCGAGATTTCGAGTCCCTGGTGGGTCTTCTCCATCGCCACCGCCACCCGCGTCGCGCCGGCATGCTTATGCACGTTATGCAAAGCTTCGCGGATCAGTTGCAGCACTTCGAGAGTCGCCTCCTGCGGCAGTCCCACCGGCGCGTTGGTCGCGATGAAAGTCACATCGATGCCGGTCTCCTTCTGGAACGATTCCGTGGTCCGGCGCACCGTCTCCACCATCCCCGCGCCATCCACGCCCACCGGGCGCATGCTGTGGAGAAAGGCCCGCAGATCGCCGATCTGTCCCTGTGCCAGCGTCTGCAATTGCCGCAGGTCGTCCATGCCGGCGGCGCTGTCGCGCGTGAGCAGCTTGCGCAAGATCTCGAGGCGCATTTGCAAACTGATAAAGCTCTGTAGCGGGCCATCATGAAAATCCGAGGCGATGCGCTGCCGCTCGCTGTCGGCCGCCTTATCCGCCGCGCGCTTGGTTTCCACCAGCGCCTCCTTCAGGCGCTCGATCTCGTCGGCTTGCTTCCGCTTATTCAGGGCGCAGCCGCATGCCAGCGCGCCGGAGACCAGCACCGTACTCTCGAGAGCGCTCACGTCGCTGAACTGCAGCGCCGCGCAGAAAATAGCCGCCACTACAGTGATCAACGCGACCTCGATAGCGCTATAGAAAGCTACCGCCTCCGTAAGCGCGTAGAGGAAGAACGCCGAGGCTATCCACGCCACATCGGGGCCGCGGCTCGCCAGGATCAGGAAATAGACGGCGTCTCCGAACAGCGCCAGCATACCCAGCATGCCCAGGTGAGGCCTGCCGATCAAGGCGGCGAAAATGCTATATACCAGATAGAGGCCGAGCACCAGCTGGTAGAGGAGCGGCTGGCGAGGGAGAACGAGGTAGCCTAAGGCTATCGCCGCCACTGCCAGCGCGACCCGCATCCACGCGAAGATTTTCGGCCACATGGCCTCCGCCAGAAATGTCACGCGTCTATTTCCTATAGAGATAAATCGTATGGCTGCGGCCTTCGCCATCGTCGGCGATCGATTCCACCTTCTCCGCAGTCCAATTACGGAACTCGAAATCGTGCGACACCACCCTCGCGCCCTTCTTCAATTGGCGGTCGAGCAGCGGTTGCACCTTGGCATCCATGGATTCCGGCATCAGATACACCGTAATCAAATCGGCCGAACTGTAATTCTGCTGCAGCAGATCGCCATTCACAATGTGGGCGGTTTTCTCCAGCCCCAGCTTGCGGATGCGGTCCATGCTCTGCTTGCAAAGATCGCGTTCGATCTCAATGCCAACCGCCTCCGCGTGGAATTTTTGCGCAGCCATGATGACGATGCGCCCGTCCCCCGATCCCAGGTCGAACATCTTTTCGCCGGCCTTCAGCCCGCCCAGTTCCAGCATCTTCTCGACGATCGTCTGCGGCGTAGGGTAGTAGGGCGCCAGTTTCTCCCCCGCTCCGTTTTGCGCCGGCAGCGAGGCGCAAAAAAGCGCCGCTAAAAGGCAGAGTTTCTCCATTACGTCATGTCTAATTTAGCACCTTCCGAAGGAGTAGGTTCAACGCGGAGGCGCGGAGAACACGGACGCCACGCAGAGTTGAGAAATATATATGCGTTCTCCGGTCCCCGATTACTCAAGGACCTCCGCGTTGCCTCCGCCCCTCCGCGTTGCCTCCGCCCCTCCGCGTTGAACCTACCCCTCCGCGCCGAAAACTTCGCGCTATGATGGAGTACAGCCCCGCATGGCAGTCTCCAGTCAAGCCACCACCGACGAATCCACTCTGGTCGCGCAAGCCCGTGAGGGCGATGCCGTCGCATTCGGAGAACTGGTTCACCGTTACGAAGGCCGAATCTTTCGCCTCGCCCAGCACATCACACAGAACAGAGAGGACGCGGAAGACGTCTTGCAGGAAACGTTTCTCAAAGCTTACGAACATCTCGATCAATTCCAGGGGAATTCGAAGTTTTATACCTGGATCGTCCGCATTGCGGTCAACCAGTCGCTCATGAAACTGCGCCGGCGCAAGGCCGATAAGTCCGTCTCGCTCGACGAAACCATCGACACCGGCGAGGACACCATCGTGCGTGAAATCGCCGCCTGGGGCGAAGACCCCGAGCAGCGATACTCGCGCGAGGAATTGGGCGGGCTCCTCGATACCGCCATTCAGGGCCTCGAACCGCCGTACCGCTCGGTGTTCGTCCTGCGCGATATAGAGGATCTTTCCACCGAGGATACCGCCGATGCCTTGGGCCTTTCCATACCCGCGGTAAAGAGCAGGCTTTTGCGGGCGCGCCTGCAATTGCGGGAGAAGCTTACCCGCCAATTTAAGCGCAAAGGAGACGACGCCTTTGCTTACATGTAAGGACTTTTTGCGCGACCTCAGCGACTACCTCGACGAATCCCTCGACACCCAAATCCGGACCCGCCTGGAGGAACACATTTCCGCCTGTCCGAACTGCTGGGTGATCGCCGATACCACCCGCAGGACCATCCAAATCTATAAAGGTATGGATCCCTATCCGGTGCCCCCCGACATACAGGAGCGCCTGATGGCCGCCCTGGAACGCAAAATCGCCGCCAAACGCACCTTGTAATTCCCCTGCCTTTTGGCCCTTGCTTGTGGCGCACGCACTCCTGCGTGCAGCGTTCACACTCGTGTGAACGCGAAATATTTCCGCGGCGCGTGGTCGCCAACCTGCGCCGGATTGTCAATCAACCTAATCCGTTCCCCGCACTTCCAACCCATACTCCCGTAGCATCTCTCCCGAGGGCAGCGCAATCCGCACAAAATAAGTCCCGCGTTCCTGCGCCGGAACCGCCACCGAACCTGTTGCGCCGTGGCTCCCGAATGCGCCCTGCCATACCCGGTTGCCCGACTGATCCACCATTTCAATGCGGTACGCAGGCGACGCCGCCAGTCCCGTAAGATCGAGTTCGAGAAGCAAGCGCCGCCGGGAGGGCGCCGTCGCCTGACTTGCAGGCCCGCGCATGGCCCGCAGGCTGACCGCAAAGGGCGCCGGCGTGCCCCGTCGGACTACCGGCCACGTGGCCGCCGCGGCCCCAATCAAGACCAGCACCGCCGATGCGGGAATGAGCCCCTTGAGAAACCAGCGCCGCGATTTGCCGGCTCGGTCCGGCGTTCGAAGGCCGCTCGCCGCGTACTTCATCGCGGCCGAATATTCCTCCGCTCCCACCAATCGCTCCCGGCAACCCTCGCAAATCAGAAGATGCCGCTCGACGCGCGCCGCCGATTCCTCGGACATACGCCGCCTCGAGTAGCGTTCCAGGTCCTCCTCTTCGATGTGTCCTGTGCTCGGATGCATTCCCGTCGTAGTGCTAGTGGCCGTGAGCGCGGAAATTCTCAAGATTATTGTATCTACGCGCTTAACCCCGGGCGGTTCGTCAGCCTCCGTTTGCCCAATACGCCGAAACGCGCCTTGGCCCGCGATTTGATTAAGCGGAACTGGGTCTCGCTCAGATTCATGTTCTCGCAGATCTCTTCCGCCGTTTCCTCGTCCAGGTAGAACCGCGTCAGCACTTCCCGGTCGCGTTTCGGGATGCTTTGCAGTACACGCATCGCCAGTCCCAGGCTCTCCCGCGCGATCGCTTCCCGCTCCGGATCGGGCCGCTTGTCGGAAAGAGACTCCTGAAAGTCCATATCCACGCGGTTGCGGCGCATATTGATGGCGCGATCGATGTGCGATGCTACCTGGCGCCGCACCACCGTATGCACATACCCCATCAGCCGTTCCGGTTCGCGTAGCTCCCCATTGCGGATGGCCTCCGTGATAATCACAAACACGTCGTGGACCTTGTCGTCGAGGTCGTTGGGACCAAGTTGACGGTACAACAGGAACCGGATGCCCGTGGAAAATAACTGGTACATCTCTTCCATCGCGGCCGGGTCTCCACCGTGGATGCGTCCCACCAGCTGGGGCCAATTGGAAGGGATCGGAACGCCGTCTTCCTCGGGTAATCTCGAGCCGGTAGAGGCTGCCACTTTATTCCTTTCCCATTGCGAAATATGCGCCCCAATATTGAGGATGGGAGCGCCAGTCGCCCGTGCGCAGCATTTCGAGTTGTGCGGTGCGTAACGCCTGGGCGGCGGACAGCCCGTGCGCGCTCAGATTGCGGTAGAGCACGGCAAAGAGCGATCCGCTTTCGTCGGGGACAGCCCAATGGCTGCTAATTACGCTTTGCGCGCCGGCCGCCAGCCATGCGCGATTGAGTCCCAGCAGGCCGGTTCCCGGCAATACCGCGCCGGCGGCCGAATGGCAGCCGCTGAGTACCACCAGATGGATGCCGATATGCCAGCCGGCGATCTCGCCCGGCTGCAGGACATCCGCCACGCCGCCATCGGCGAGACTCAAGGCAATGGTCGCTTGTGGCTCCTCATCGCCGGACGGAACAAAATGAGTAGCGAAATGCAGAACATCCGGATGGCGCTTCAGTTGTTCCTCAATCGCGCTACGCGAAGCCCCGGCGCCTTCCAGCAGAACCGGCGTTCCGTTCCATGCGCGCGCGCAGGCGGCAAGCTCGGCCGCGCTTGCCACCAATCGCGGCAGGGACGATCGCCCAGCCGCGAACAATTCGAGGGGTGAGGCCTGCCGCGCGGCGCCCCGCGCGGGCTTCGAAAAGCGCGGATCCGCCGAGTTGTAGATCGGGTCGCCCACTCCCAGAAATAGCGGGGCCTCCGCGCGCGCGGCCAGCCGGCTGCTCCGCATCAGCCAATAGGCCACGCTGGGAATAATCTCCATCGCGTGGCGTTCCACCAGGAACTGAGCCTTAAGCGATCCGTCCCCTGGCGGCGCCGGCAGCGCCGCGAAGGGAACCTCGAACAGCGCGTCGTCGAGCGCCAGCAGCCAGCGCGCCTTTCGTTGGAACCTCGGCGCCAGCGAGCCAAACAACGCGTCATAGAGAGCCGCGCCCGCTGTCGTACCGGCTGCGGCCGCCGCGCCGTCGCCATCCCGGATCGCTTCCGACGCAGCTTTGATCAAGGTCTGGAGAACGCCCCGCGGCGGCAGCGGATAGACCGCCATGCCGTCACCGTCTACCGCCCACATCCAGGAGATCCTGTCTCCCATCTGGAAGCTGATTACGGCGCTATCCCGGCCCGCTTCGGCGCGTGCCCGGCGCAATAGATCGCCCGAGTCCGGCGGCGGCTCCCTAGCCGCCGATGCCTCCATCCGCCCGATCTGGGCGCGCGCATTCCGCACCGCCTCCCTCGCCGCCGGCGTGGAACTGCGCAGCGCCGTCACTTCCGCGCGCTGCAATTTCAGCAACGCGTCCCAGTACGTGGGCGGCAGCGATGCCTCGTCTTCCCGTCGTTTCTCCACCAGCGCCCGCGGGCTCCCCGCGCGATCCTCGTCGGCCGCTTCCAACGTTTCGCGAATCAGCGCCGGGTCGCCCGTCTCCAGGTAGAGCCGGTTCCCAGCCTCCACCAGCCCCGAGTAAACCAGGGCGAGCCAGCCTTCCGCCCCGCGTCGCATCGCGTCGTCGTCCGGCGGCGCCGACCAGCGCCACGCGCGCGCCAGCCGAACAGCCACGCGGAAATCGCCCAGCGCTTCCCGGATTCGCCCCTGCGCCAGACGCAGCCGGCCCCGGTAGTGGTATGCATACCAGGCGGGAATCGGACCGTTCGGCCGGCCGGCCAGCGCGATGGCGCGGTCCAGCAGCACCGATGCGCCTTTCAGGTCTCCCTGTTCCAGGCGCAGGTGGCCCAGATTGCGGTAGGAAGTATCGAGCGGCAGATCGCGCAGCTTGCGCACGCGATACGCTTCCAGCAGCGGCCCTTCCGCCGCCTTGAGGGCGCCCAGCTTCAGATACTCTTCTCCAATGCGGTTCCAACCGATCGCATAGAGGTTCCAATCGCCCGCGCTGGCAGCCGCGTCAATCCCCTCGCGGAATAGTTCCAGCGCTTCCGCCATCCGTTTCTGCCGCGCACGAATGGTGGCGTATTCGATCTTGATTTGCGCCAGATGCTTCTCGCGGTCGTCGCCCGTCACCTGGGTCAGCGTCCCTTGGATCCAGCGCGCAGCATTCTCCAAATCGCCCATCTCGGTACAGAGAGACGCCAGATTGGCGTCCACCATGCCGATCTCACTCGTGTCTCCGATGGATTCCGCCACCCCGCGCGCGCTCAGAAACGATTGCAGCGCTGCCCCATATTGGTGCATGGCGAACTGCATCGCTCCTTCCGCGCTGCGCGCCCGCGCGGATATCTTCGGGCTGCGCTCGCGCGCTGCGGCGGCGAGACCGTCAAACACGCTGGCTGCCTCGGCGTATTGCCCCGATTGGTAAAGAGTAAGTCCTCGGGCGCGCTGAGCCTGCCATATGCCGTCGGATTCCTCTGGCAACCGGCTCAGGGACTTCCCCCCGAGTTTCGAAACGGACCGTGAGCCCGGACCGGCGAGCGGCATTGCGAGTAAACAAAAAGCCACAAATTCGGCGGCTCTCAAGTATCCACTCCGCTCTATCTCACAATTAGAAAGACTAATATTGGTCTTTCTTTGAGGGTATCTCCCTTAAGAAATACCCCCAAAGAATAGTACCAGCTTTTTATCTTAGATTGTCAACCCTCTCTGGAGGGTTACTGGAAAGTACGCGCCGTGCTAAGCGCGATCTAGAAGCTAAACCCGAGCAGCAAGCAGGTCACAATAATAATCGGATCTGTCATCTTTGCTTTCGTTCGAGGGACCGGCAAAAAAGTCGTACAACCGGCCGTCTCAACTCCAAACTAACTCACTTAAAATATGATTAGTTAGAATGCAGATTTCTAAATTACTGATAACAAGAGAAAGTAATTTTCGCATCGAGTGTGATCGGCAATACACCGGTAGGGAAAGCTCGCTCCGCTGCCAGTCGAGTGCCTTGGGTCCTACAGTGGGGAAATGCCTACTATGAGGTTATGCCGGCCGGACGAAATTCTCTTCGCGGCCCCTCTTCCCGCCCGCCCCGCGGATGCCGAAAAATATATTTTTCACGCGGCGCCGTCCAAAACATCTTGACCCCGCCACGTTTCAGAAAGCCCATGGTGGGGCACGCTTTAGCCTGCCCTCCGTACCGCGAAGCGGCGTCAGCCGCCGAGCGGCCCTACCCCCGCTCCCCCTCCGGCTTCTGCGGGTTCCGCGATTGCGCAATCGCCGGCACTTCCGGCGTGTCCACCTGCATCGCATACCTACTAAGCTCCTTCTTCAGCAGCTCGAACGCCGCCGCCGGATCGTCAACATATTGGAATAACTCCAAATCGCCGGCCGATATCGTTCCATACTTCACCAGCGCCTCGAAGTTGATCACTTCCTTCCAATACTGCGATCCATAAAGGATAATCGTCATCTTCTTCCGCAGCTTCTGCGTCTGCGTCAACGTGAGGATCTCGAACATTTCGTCCATCGTGCCGAAGCCGCCCGGAAACACCACCAGCGCCTTCGCCAGATACGCGAACCAGAACTTGCGCATAAAGAAGTAATGGAATTCAAAGCTCAGCTCGGGCGTAATATACGGGTTGGGAAACTGCTCAAACGGCAGCCCGATGTTCAACCCCACCGTCTTGCCGCCCGCTTCCGATGCGCCGCGGTTGGCCGCTTCCATAATCCCCGGACCGCCGCCCGAGCAGATCACAAAACGGTAGTTGGCGTTGTCGAATTGCGCCGACCATTGCGTGAGCAGCTTCGCCAACTCTCGCGCATCCTGATAATACCGGCTCAGAGGGCCGCTCTCCCGGATGCGCGCCGATCCGAAGAACACCACCGTATCGCGAACCTTCTGCCGGCGGAAGTGCGCCAGCGGCTCCAGGTATTCGGCGAGGATCCGCAGCGCGCGCGCATCCGGACTGTTCAGGAACTCTTCATTCAGGTAGGGAACTTGCCGGCTGCGGTCAGCCGGGTTTTGATGTTTGGGCATGTTTTTCGAGTTGTTCTACTTTCTTTTCGAGCGCGCGAATCGTCTTCAACAATTCCGGCAACTTGGGAAATGCGGTAATCGCGCGCAGCCACTCGCCGGCGGCGAATGCGGGCGATCCCGAAATTCGCGCGCCCGCGGCCACGTCGCCGCCGATGCCGCTCTGCGCATAAACAATCGCGTCTTCGTGTACCGTCAGGTGTCCGGACGACCCAACTTGCCCCGCCAGCAGCACGTTGCGCTCGAGCGTCGTGCTGCCCGCCAAGCCGGTCTGCGCGCAGATGATGTTGTCTTCGCCCACCACGCAGGCATGGCCAATCTGCACCAGGCTATCGATCTTGGCCCCGCGCTTCACGCGCGTCTCGCCCACCGTGGCGCGATCCACCGACGTCAGGCTCTGGATCTCCACATCGTCTTCGACCACGGTCACGCCGGATTGCACAATCTTGGCATGCGACCCATCCGCGCGCTTGGCGAAGCCGAAGCCGTCGCCGCCCACCACCACCCCGTTTTGCAGCGTCACGCGGTCGCCGATGCGGCAAAATTCGCGCACCGTCGAGTGCGCGTGCGCCAGAAAATCGTCGCCGATTTGCGCGCCTTCATAAACCACCGCATGCGCGTGAATCACCGCGTTGCGTCCGATGCGCACCCGTTCCCCGATCGCCGCGAACGGCCCGATCGAACAGCCTTCGCCAATTGTCGCCGTGGCCGCGATCGATGCCAGCGGATGCACCCCCGGCGCCGGTCGCGGCGGCTGATAGAACAGCGCCAGCGCGCGCGCGAAATCCAAGTAGGGATTTTCCGAAACCAGGCACGCAATGCCCGGAATCGCCTGCGAAACCAGAATCGCGCCGGCCCGCGTATTCTTCACCTTCGGCGCATACTTCGGATTCGCCAGAAACGTAAGATCGCCCGGTCCCGCGCGCTCCATGGCGGCGACGCCTGAGATATCGAAGTCGGGGTCGCCCCCTTCGATGCGGCAACCGAGCGCAGCGGCGATATCGCGAAGATTCATGGGTCGAGTAACGAACAATAACAGGGTACCAGTGCGGCCCCGTTGCGGGGCAGGCAATCCCGCCTTGCAGCCATACTTTGATCCGGAACGAAGTGTTCGCGCCCGTCAACTGGCACAATGTGGATGCTGGCAGCAGCTGTGGCGCGCGCACTCATGCGTGCAGCGTTCACACTCGTGTGAACGCGCTTCGAATCGCATCGTGCCTGGCCGGCGGCCCTGGGAAGCGGCCCGCAAGTCGAAGGTCCTATCGAGCGCCAGAGGGAGGTCCAATCTGCCAACAATCCGCACCGCATTTCACTGGCTGGTAATCGCCGTAGCCATGCTTCCCGCAACTGCCCATGCGCAGTGGAAGACGCCCTGGAGCTACGAAGGCGCCAGAGGCCCCGAGCACTGGGGCAGCCTCGATCCCGACTATGCCGCCTGCAACGCCGGTAAGGAACAATCGCCGGTCGACATTCGCACTGCCCGCAAGGCCGACCTTCCGCCCCTACGATTCGAATACCAAAGCGCCCCGCTCAAATATTTAATCGACAACGGCGCCACCATTCGAGTGAATTACCATGCCCCCGTAAGCGGTGGTTTTCTGATTGTCGGCGAAGAGCGCTACCAACTGACGCAATTCCACTTTCACCGTCCCAGCGAAGAATACATTCACGGCAAGCAATCCGCGATGGTGGTGCACCTGATGCACCAGTCTGCCGGCGGCAAGGTAGCCGGCGTCGCGGTTCTTCTGCGTGCGGGCAGACCGAACGCCGCCATCGCCGCCATCTGGGAACATTTTCCAAAGACTCAGGGCGCCGAGGTGGACGTGCCCGGAGTCGAAGTGAATCCCGCCGGCCTGCTGCCCCGCGACACGGCATATTACACCTACATGGGCTCTCTGACCGCTCCGCCGTGCGATGAGGGCGTCACCTGGTTTGTGCTGAAGACCCCGGTGGACATCTCCCAACTGCAGATCGATGCATTCGCCAAACTCTATCCGCACGATGTCCGCCCCCCTCAGCCGCTCAACGGCCGCGTAGTGAAGCAGAGCCGCTAACCAGCGGATTGCAGCTTGCCGCTATGTACTACTATCCATTCCTTTCATCGCGCGCTGCGACGATTCTGTGCAGCCGCCGGATGGATGCCGAAGCTATGTGGGGCAGGTTGGCAACCTGCGGCCGATTGGCAATCGGCCTGCCGCTGTCGCCCGAAAACCTCTTCGCAACAACGGTAGTTCGTTTGCGGTTTGCCGCCCTGCGGGGCAGGATGGCATCCTGCGCGGCGGTTGGCAACCGCCGCTCTTCGAGTGCAGGCGCCGCAGGTCCGGCAGGCCGAGCACCCCTCCTACTCGCCCTTAAGAGAAGCCATATCAATCGAGAAGCGGTACTTCACATCCGACCGCAGCAGCCTCTCGTAAGCTTCGTTGACCTTCTGGATCGGGATCACTTCAACATCCGCGGTAATCCGATGCGCCCCGCAAAAATCGAGCATCTCCTGAGTCTCGGGGATGCCGCCGATCGGCGACCCGGAAAGGCTGCGCCGTCCCATAATGAGCCCGAATGCCGAAACACTCAGCGGCTTCTCCGGCGCGCCAACCATGGTGATGTTGCCGTCGCGCGGCAGCAATTGAATATAAGCGTTGATATCGTGATCGCGGCGATCGTGTCCAGGATGAAGTCGAAGCTGCCCGCGTGCTGATTCATCTCGTCGGCATTGCGCGATACCACAACCTCATCGGCCCCCAGCGCCAGCGCGTCCGCCTTCTTATTGGATGAAGTCGTGAAGGCGACGACGTGAGCTCCCAATGCATGTGCGAACTTCAAGCCCATGTGTCCCAGTCCGCCGATGCCCGCCACGCCAACTTTCTTGCCTTTTGTGACTCCCCAGTGCCGCATGGGTGAGTAGGTTGTGATGCCCGCGCAGAGCAGGGGCGCGGTTCCGGCAAGGTCGAGGCTCGAAGGAACATGCAGGACAAAGCGTTCATCCACCACCACGCTCTCCGAGTAACCGCCATAAGGACGCCGCAGCCGACCGCGGCGAGGTCCCCGGCCTTGAACCCGGTGACCGCAGCACCAACCCGGGTTACCCGTCCGGCGATCTCATGGCCGGGCACGCAGGGGTACACAGTCGGCATCACGCCGCTCCACTCATTACGGACCTGGTGCAAATCGGAGTGGCAGATCCCGCAGAATAGAATCTCGATCTCGATGTCATGTTCGTTTGGATCTCGGCGCGCCACCGTCGTGGAAGCAAGCGGCGAGGTCGCGCTGCTTGCGGAGTAAGCTTTCGCCTGATACATAGATATAGCTCCTGTTTGGTTGTCTTTCGGCCCTGGATCAGGCCTGGTATTGTTCGTCGCTCACCTGTTCCATCCAGTCGACCACTTTACCGTCGAGCTTTTCCTGAATGGCGATGTGCGTCATGGCAGTAGTGGGCGTCGCTCCGTGCCAATGCTTCTCATTGGGCGGGAACCAGACCACGTCGCCCGGCCGGATCTCCTCGATCGCCCCGCCCCAACGCTGCGCCCGCCCACAGCCTGCCGTAACGATCAGCGTCTGGCCGAGCGGATGCGTATGCCACGCAGTCCGCGCACCCGGCTCGAAAGTAACGCTGGCGCCTTGAACCAGCGCCGGATCGGGCGCCTGAAAGAGCGGATCGATTCGTACCGTGCCCGTGAACCAATCCGATGGTCCCTTGACCGAAGGTTGCGAGCCAATTCTCTTGATGTCCATTTTTTTTGGAATTCCTTCGCGCGCTCGCTCAGCGCCCGGTCATCTGCTCCAGCTTTTCGGGGTACCGTGCGCCTTGTACGGTGATCGCCGAAGCGGCATTCTCAATGTCGCGCAGATCGCCGGGCGTGAGTTCGATTGAGACTGCCCCGTTGTTTTCGTCCAGGCGATGCAGCTTGGTCGTCCCCGGGATCGGCACAATCCACGGCTTCTGAGCCAGCAGCCACGCGAGTGCGATCTGAGCTGCCGTCGCCTTCTTCCGCTCCGCGATGCCGGCCAGCAGATCGATCAGGGCCTGATTCGCCTTGAGCGCCTCCGGCGTGAAGCGTGGCAGGGTGCTGCGAAAATCGGAACTGTCGAACCTCGCGCTTTCATCGATCTTGCCCGTGAGGTAGCCCTTGCCCAGCGGGCTATACGGGACCAGGCCGATTCCCAGTTCCTCCAAGGCCGGTATCACTTCCGCTTCAGGGCGCCGCCACCACAGCGAGTATTCGCTCTGCAGAGCCGTGACCGGCTGCACTGCATGCGCGCGGCGGATGGTTTGCACTCCGGCTTCGGAAAGACCGAAATGCTTCACCTTGCCTTCCTGAATCAGGTCCTTCACCGCCCCGGCCACGTCTTCAATCGGCACGCTCGGGTCGACCCGATGCTGATAGAACAAGTCGATCACATCCACCTTGAGCCGCTTAAGCGAGCCATCGGCCGCTTGCTTGATGTGCTCCGGCCGGCTGTTCAAGCCCGGCAAGCCCTTCATCCCGCGGGGATCGAAATCAGGGCTCAGGTCGAACCCGAATTTGGTGGCGATCACCACCTGGTCACGGACGGGAGCCAGCGCTTCGCCCACCAGCTCTTCGTTCAAAAACGGGCCATAAACCTCGGCCGTGTCGAAGAAGGTGATGCCGCGTTCCACGGCCGTCCGCAGAAGAGAGGTCATCTCCTGCTTGTCTTTGGGCGGCCCATAGGAAAAGCTCATTCCCATGCAGCCAAGCCCGAGAGCCGATACTTCCAGTCCGCTATTTCCAAGTTTGCGCTTCTGCATTATTTCTCCTCTATTACCAT
>Ga0302326_10017144_pt1 | contig 15124 bp, 11 predicted proteins | sample Palsa_T0_3_FD_202264 | JGI IMG/M metagenome (GOLD analysis project Ga0302326, IMG submission 202264) | Peat permafrost microbial communities from Stordalen Mire near Abisko, Sweden - Palsa_T0_3 | ecosystem: Environmental > Terrestrial > Soil > Palsa > Peat permafrost | place: Sweden: Abisko...
CGGCTTGCCACATGACCGACGCGATCTGGACCGACGACGTGGAAGCCGTTCGCGCCTTGATCCTAAAGGACCCTAAGCTTCTGGTCGAGGATGCGCGAGGGGTCAAGGGCAACTGGGGGCCTCCCATGTCCTACGCGGCCACCGCAGGACGGCCCAGAATTGTCGCGATGCTCCGCGAGCTCGGCGCCCAAGATGTTCAGTACGCCTTCGAGCGGGCCTGTCTCAAGGGTTGGCTCGATACGGCACGTCAACTTTACGACATGGGCGGTCGTCCAGAACTGGGGTCGGTGATGGGGCCGTGCGAGACGGTCAACGGGGACGGATTGGAGTTCTTGCTATCGCTCGGCGCGGAGCTTGCGGACAGCGACGGAGATCGGCTCAAGGCGGTGGGTCTCATTATGGAGACCTATTCACGCGACGCCAAGGGGAAGCACAAGTGCCTGGAGCTTGTTGCCAAAGCCGGGATCTGGCTCCCCGATACCCCGCCCATGGCAGTGCATCGGGGCCGGCGCGACTTGCTGGAAGCTCACCTCGCCAAGGATCCGTTGCTCTTAAGTCGGACCTTTACTCACCGCGACATCTTCCCTCCAGAGATCGGGTGCTCCGAGGAACCCGGGTGGGCCTTGCATGGTACGCCGCTGGACGGAACGACGCTTCTCCACCTCTGCGTCGACTATGACGAGTTCGAGCTTGCCGAATGGATGCTGGCAAACGGGGCCGATGCCAACGCTTTGGCTGCGGTGGACAAGGACGAGTTTGGTGGACACACGCCCATCTACGGAACGATCGTCTCACAGCCCTACCGGACGGGAGTTCGCGCACACGAACGGTTCACGCGTCTGCTCTTGGATCACGGCGCCCGCACCAACGTGCGCGCGTCGCTTCGGAAGGCGCTGAAGTTCGCACAAGACGAGACCCTCCACGAATTCCGCGACGTCACCCCCAAGGAGTGGGGGCAACGCTTCCAAGTCCAAGCTTGGGTGAATCCTGAAGCGCTGAAGCTCGTGTAAAGTCGCCGTCCCGGACATCGTCGAAGCAGTTGCGTGTGCGTGGGCCCCAAACGTGCCGTTCCGTCTGGGAAGCTCGACAATGTACGACTTAGATCGCCGGGACGGAGATTTTACTTTAGGATAGACTGAACGGTCAGACAATGAATCAATCGGTCAAGAAGAAGCTCGATCCAGTCGCGACTCGCACCTCGATTCTTGAAGCGGCGTTTGCCTGCTTCTCGGCGAGGGGGTTCAGCGGGACTTCCATAGGGGAAATCGCAGAGGCTTGCCAGGTTCCCAAGAGCCTGGTGCTTTACCACTATGGGAACAAGGAGCAGTTGTGGCAGGCGTGCGTTCAGCAGCGCGCGGCCCCGATGATCTGGTTGATCGATCGATTTCTCAACGAGGGGGGCTCGGTCGCCGAACTGCTTGAGGCGCGGGTGCGGCTGCACGAAACCAACCCGGCGCTTGCCCGAATGCTTGCGTGGGCCAGCCTCGATCCGGTCCCCGTTCCAACCTTTATCGAGGAGAGGCGCGAGCGTCTGCTGGAGCGGTTCTCGGCGCAAGGGTCGGTCGAGCAGATACTCCTGGCGTTGGCAACCATCGATGGCTGGTACCTGTACCGAAACCTTTATCAGAAGTTCGCCGGAGAGACCGTCGTCAATTCTGTCTCGGAGGACACGGTGCTGAAGAAGGCGCTCGCGTTGGTGACCAGGACATGAAACCCCGCGCAATCATCGCCCCAATCCTGCTCCTGACCGCCGTCTGCGTCGGCTTCTACATCGACCGAACACGTGCCGCGTCGGAGAACCTCATCACCGGTAGCTTCGAGAATCAGCCGACCCTTGCGGCGTCTCGAATCGGCGGCCGGGTTAGTCACATTCTGGTGAAAGAGGGAGACGAGGTAAGGGCGGGCGAGCCGATTGTCGAGCTGGAAAACGCGGCGTACGCAAGCACCGTACGTGGTCAGCATGCAGCGGCAATTCAGGCCCAGGAACAATCCAAGGAGACGATCAAGGGGCCCCGGCCGGAGGATATCGCGAAACAGCAGGCGGCGGCGGACGAAGCGAAAGCAAATTACCAGAAGCTCGTCAATGGACCGCTGCCGGAGGACATCCGCTCGGCCCGCGACAAGCTGGCCCAAGCGAGGGCGGCGTACGGGAAGGCCCTCGCCGGCCCGCGGAAGCAGGAGATCGATGCGGCCCGAGCAGCCGACCATGCGGCAGAGGCGAAGCTGCGAGAGGCGCAGAACGGCTTGAGACAAGAGGAGCGAAACGAGCTTGCGGCCCGGCTCTCCGAAGCTCAGGCGGACGAGTTGCTCTGCAAGAAAAAGCTGGATCGAGATCAATACCTGTACAACGAGGATGCAATCTCGGCGCAGGACCTGGACATTGCCCGGTCGGACTACGATCAAGCAGTCGGGCGCCGAAAGGATGCCGAGAACGCGGTAATCGAAGCTGCGAAAGGGACCCGACCGGAGGAGATCGCGCAAGACCGAGAACTGTACCGGCAGGCTCACGCCAACCTGGAGCTCGAGCTTGCCGGCAGCAGGCCCGAGGATATCGAATCGACTCGGCAAGATGTGAAAGTGGCCCAGGAGAGCCTCAACCTGCTCCTCCGAGGCTCCCGTCAGGAAGACATCGATGCCGCAAAGGCTCACTGGCAGGGGGAGCTGGAGTCCCTCGAGGAACTCCAAAGGGGTAACCGGATTGAGGACATCGCCAAGCAGAAGGCGGCCCACCGCGAGGCGATTTTGGCCGCTCGCAGCGCGGCCGAGAACCTGAAAGAAACCGTTATCTACAGCCCGTTCAACGGACGGGTCGATCGGGTCCTGGTCGCGGACGGCGATTTGATGCAGCCGAGCGCGCCGGTCGTGCAGCTCAGCCAGCCGGACGACATCTGGATTCGGGTCTACATCGCTGAACGGCAACTCCGGAATGTGAAGGTCAGCGACCGGGCGGAGTTGCAGGTCGACGGCATTCCTGGGACGGTCGCGGCCTACGTCGAAAGCATCGACACCGAAGGCCAGTTCACTCCGGCAAACCTCCAGGCGCCGGAAGAGCGTGGAAACCAGGTGTTCGGCGTGAAGCTTCGGCTCGTGTCCCCGGACCCTCGGGTCAAGCCGGGAATGTATGCGACCGTCAAACAGGACGGCCCGTGGAAGTAGAGCTCTCGATCGACGCCAAGAAGCTCACCCGCAAGTTCGGCGACTTTACGGCAGTCGACGCGGTCGATCTCGAGGTTAAGAGGGGCACCATCTTTGGGTTCCTGGGGCCGAACGGAAGCGGTAAGAGCACGTGCATCCGGATGCTCTGTGGCGTCTTGGAGCCAACCAGCGGCTCCGCGATCGTCAACGGCTTCGACGTGGCAAAGGAGCCGGAGAAGGTGAAGCGTTCAATCGGCTACATGAGCCAGTCGTTTAGCCTGTATCGAGATTTGTCACCCGCCGAGAACCTTCGTTTTTTTGGCGGGATATATGGCCTTAAGGGGGCGGACCTCAAGCGGGGGATCGACCGTGTGTCAGAACTCGTGGGCCTCGGCCCCTATATGGATCGCCAAAGTGGGCAGCTTTCCGGCGGGTGGAAGCAGAGGCTTGCGCTGGCCGCCGCGATGATCCACGAGCCGCCCCTCATCTTTCTGGACGAGCCAACCGCCGGCATCGACCCGGTAGCAAGAAGATCTCTTTGGGACCTTCTCTTCGAGTTGGCCGGACAAGGCAAAACCCTCTTCGTCACCACCCACTACATGGACGAGGCGGAACGCTGCAGTCAGATTGCCTACATCTACCTTTCCAAGCTGATGATCCACGGCACCCCAGCTGAGCTTAAGCGCTTACCCGAAGTAACCCCCGCAGGCACCAAGAGGCTGTCGGTGGCCACTGACGACCCGCCTCGGGCGCTGGTTGCACTTAAGCGCCTCGACTTTGTCCAGGACGCAACAATGGTCGAGTCCGAGGTGCATCTGATGGTCAAGGACTCGGTGTCGGCAGAGCAAGTACACCAGGCTCTGATGTCGGCCGCCTCGATCGACGCGCGCGAGATCCGCCCCATCGAGCCGTCGCTCGAAGACGTGTTCGTGACGGTGACCCGCAACCTGGCAAATATATGAACGGCTTCTGGTCCATCGTCTTAAAAGAGTTCATGCACCTGCGGCGGGACCGGACAAGCCTTGTCATTGTGTTGGTACTGCCGCTCATCCAAATGATCCTGTTCGGCTATGCGATCAACTTTGACGTGCGGCATATCCAGGCGGTCGTAGTGGATCAGGACCACTCTCGGGAAAGCAGGGATTACCTGCAGCGCCTCCACGCGACCCAATACCTGGACTTCGTCGCCAATGTTCAGTCCTCGGATCAGGCGGCAGACATGCTTCGAAGGGGTCAGGCCCGCGTCTGCATTACGATTCCGGACGGTTTTGCCCGAACCGAACTCCAGGGTGGCAACCCCCAGGTCGGAGTACAAATAGACGGGTCCGACTCCCAGGTTTCGGTTCGGGCAACCTCTGCATTCCAAGCCCCGCCCGCCCAGCTTCCTGCCGGGACGCCGCAGGCGCGGATGACCGTGCTCTACAACCCGACCGCACGAACCGCCACGTTCATGATTCCCGGGCTCATCGCGGTGATCCTCCAGATCGTGACGGTTGCGCTTACCGCGTTCAGTGTGGTTCGGGAAAAGGAGATGGGGACTCTGGAGCAGCTCATGGTGACTCCCGTTGGCCGGCTTGCTCTGATGGTCGGCAAGCTGGTGCCTTATGCGGTGTTGGCAATTTGTGAGCTCGGGGTGATCTTGATTGCGAGCGACGTGGTGTTCGACGTGCGGTGCCACGGCAGCGTCCTTGCGCTGTTTATCCTCAGCATTCCCTTCATTGTCGCTTCGCTCGCGCTTGGGCTTCTTATCAGCACGATCGCCCAGACCCAGGGGCAGGCGTTACAGTTCACTCAACTTACACTGCTGCCTTCTATCCTACTCTCGGGATATATTTCGCCCCGGGAGACGATGCCGGGGTGGCTCTATACGATCTCGTCCATCCTACCGGCCACCCACTTCATTCAAGCGACGCGCGGCATCATCGTTCGAGGCGCCGGTTTCTCCGACCTGATTCCGCAGCTTCTCGCCCTGACTGTGATCTCCTGTGTCTTGCTCACCGCCAGCACACTGCGTTTCAGAAAGACCATTGCCTAACCTGCTGCGGGGCGATAGCTAGCTTGGCTATCTCTCAGGATCCGCGTAGAACACCCCGCGCCCGTTTGTACCCATGTACACGCGGCCGTAGATCCGAGGGTCGCCGATCACGACTCCCCTGGTTCCGTACTCATGTTCCGCGTCTGTGATTCGCACCCAGGACACGCCCTCGTTATCGGAGCGGAACACCCCCGTTACTCCCGCGATCTTCCCATTGACGAAGATCGCCGGATAGCTTTGGCCAGGCGCTGCCTTGCCGAATCCCACGCTGTCGGCGGAATCGACGCCGGGCAACTTCTGAAAGGACTTACCGGCATCCGTGGTGCGAAACAGACCCGAATCGCTCGGGACCCAAAGGTCTCCAACTCGATCCACAACCGCCCGTAACTCGCCATGCTGGGCGGGAAAACCGGCCGCCTCAACCGGCAAGAACTGACCACCGGTATCGTCGCTCATGAAGAACTTGCCTCCCGAAACCGCGTAAAGTCTGGTTGGCGCAACGCGATCCGCGATGAGTTGCACGTTGCCCTCCAACCCCGCGCAGTTGTGCCAGCTCTTGCCGAAGTCGAATGAGAGCGAAGTGTGCCCGCCGGTCGACCACAAGATGACTTGAGCGGTGGAGTTAAGAACGATCGAGCCTCCGCTCGCTCTCGCCGGCTCATCTGGGAACTCCATCCAAGTTGCGCCGCCATCAAACGAGTAGCTGCCCTTCTTGCCGCGTCCTCGGCCAGCCCGGACGACGATGAGCGGGGCGTGCTCGGCAAAGTCAACGCTGTCCGTAGTGTCGAAGTGCGGGTTCATGGTCATTCCCGCCGGCGTTTTGTCGAGATCGAGGTGGGTGAACCCTCCGATATCACCGACCGCCGTGATCAGGTGAGGGCCTTCCAGCGCACTGAGCAGGTCGATGTCGGCGGTCTCCTCAATCCCTGTTCCCTGGACGGTCCACCGCGTATCGGGAGCCGACGTGTCATCGCATCCCCAGATATTGGCCCCGGTTCCGTACAGCACCCGATTCGGCTGAAAAGGATCGAGCGCGACCGCCCCGATCCACCAGCCGAACGAGGCCTCCTTCTGACCCCAGGTCATGTAAGGAGCGGCCGATGAGTCCCGGCTGCTGTGAGCGCGCAATCCGATCCAACTCTTCCCCCCGTCCGTACTCCGGAAGACGTCGTCTCCCGGATTCCATCGATCCAACGTTGAAACAACCAGGGTGTCGGGATGGCTGGGATCCACCGAAAGGCCCGCGTATCCGAAGCCGTTCTCACCTGCGGAGTGGGGTTTGACCGGTGTGATATCGGCCCACTTACCCGTGTTTGTGTCCAGCTTCCAGACCGCGCCGTTACTCACGCCATTCGGTCCGGAAGTGTTGGTGTATGTCACGTACAGGGCGCCGGTCAAGGTCAGGAACATGTGATGAGGGAACAACCCGACCGGCTGATCCGGGACCGGGGCCCAAGTGTTCCCACCGTCCATCGTGCGGTAGATAGCGGTCTCGTGGGACGCCTCTCCCACGTACTCTGTTAGGCTTGGCTTGCCCACTGAACCCGAACGCGGATCGAATACCACCTCGACCGTCCCGAATCCGTTGGTTCGCTCTTTGATTGGAAACGTCTCTGACTGCTTCCAAGTCGCACCGGCGTCGCTACTCTCCCACAAACCGTTGTTTCGAGTGCCGAACCAGACGACCCTACCATCGTTGGGATCGACTGCCAGCCGCTCTCCCATCGACCGTCCATCCTCGTTACCACCGAGCTTGAATGGCAGATCCGAGCGCTGGAATGTTCGGCCCTGATCGTTCGAGCGCAGGATCGCGCCGTTCCCTCCCCACTGGTTCGTGTAGGTACCACAGGCGAGGTACAGCTTGTTGGCATCGTTCGGGTCTAGGCCGATGCTTTCGATGCCGTAGAGGTTCCAGTCTTCCTTCTTGAGCCAATCCAGGAGTGGCACCCAACGGTTCGCTGAAGCGTCCCACCGATAAGGTCCTCCGATGTCTGTCCGAGCGTAGGCCAAGCCCTTCTCCTTGGGATGGAAGACGATTCCGGAGACGAATCCGCCGGCGACGATAGTCACGCTCTTCCACCGGTATTTCTCCGAGGGTGGCGGCGTGTTGCCCAAGGCGGAAAGGCCGAGCGTGATGGCGGCGACGGTGGATGCCAACGCATTCATGCATCCATTTTGCTCCGAGTTGCTAACTCTGTGTCAGGGTTCGTCGGTCCAAGACGCCTGCGCCACTGTCAAGCGGCCCGCGCGGCCTGGTGTGGACCGACTTTCATTGAGACCCTCACCTCAAACGGGGCTGGGTAGGTGCACAATGCAAATATGCTGCTCCGCGTCGCCGCGGTCGGCGGCACATCAATCTAAATTATCGACCGAAACGCGGAACTCGGGTTGGCATGAAAAAACCAGCGAATAGCAAGCCGGAGCTGATCAGAATATGCGGCGAGAGCAAGAGCGCCGAAGCATGGGCGCGAGACCCTCGATGCGAGGTCTCGGCTAGCCGCGCGCGCGCCCGGCTTCAAACGGGCATGGCGCCGGAAGAAGCGCTGCAAAACTCGAAAGCACATATCACCGTGGTTGCTGCCAATGGTGAAGCCAAAACGGCTTGGGACTGGGCCAGAGACCCGCGTTGTGAAGTGCCGGAGACGACGTTGCGCAATCGAATCAAGCGAGGTATCGATCCCCTTGTAGCCCTCCGTAGAGAATGCCCGGATGAAATGGATCACAGACTCCTCGCCTTCGGCGAGCGGAAATCCTTGAAGGGCTGGTCGGAGGACGCCAGGTGCGTGGTCGCATACTGGGCGTTGCAGGACCGCCTCAAGAGTGGCGTTTCGCTCGAGGAAGCGATGGTGACGCCGTCCAATCTCCGCAAGTATGCCGCGTTTGGCGAGCTCAAGCCCCTGGGAGATTGGGCGTCCGATACCCGTTGCTGCGTCAGTCGGAAAACGCTTTACTCTCGCATCAGCAGGGGGGTGCCCTTGGAGCAGGCGTTGCTGGGAGAGAATGATTCCACCCTAGCCGCCAAACTGAGGGTGCCGCGATACACCGCATTTGGCGAAACAAAAACCCTCAGCGAGTGGGCCGACGACGATCGGTGCAGGATCGGTCGAGCAGGGCTAAGAGGTCGGCTTGCGAGGGGCATGTCGGTAGAAGAAGCAATCGTTACCCCTGCTCTGGTACCTAAGCCCCCCCATCGAGACGCCGTTTATTGCGAGGTGTTCGGTGAGCGCAAGAGGATAAGCGAATGGGGCCGGGACCCACGTTGCGTAGTTGAAACGGACTGCTTTCGCGAACGAGTCCGGCGCGGAATGCAACCGGAAAAGGCGCTGACGGAGCCGAACATCGTCACGCCCGAGCGTACTCGGGCTCCTAACGAACTCGTTGAAGCATTCGGCGAGTTCAAGACCTTGAAAGCATGGTCCGAGGACCCACGCTGCAAAGCGAACTACGAAGTCCTCGTTAGCCGGACTCATAGGGGGATGGCAATCGAAGCGGCGCTCACCGTAGGCCTCGGCGAGCCCCGGTTAGTCCGGATGTCGGCATTTGGCGAGACCAAGACGTTCAAGGAATGGAGCCGGGATCCGAGGTGCGAGGTTGGGTTGGCCGGACTTCGAAAGCGGGTCCAGCGTGGCCTACCGATGGAAATCGCGTTATCCAAACCGAAAACAGGCGAACGCTTCTTGTCAATTCAGGCATTCGGAGAGACGAAGAGTCTCCGTGAGTGGTACACCGATGAAAGATGCCAAGTTTGCTTGTCAACACTGCGGTTCCGGTTGGATCGTGGGGAGTCGCTGGAGGACGCATTCCGACCTCCGGATAACCTTCGGTTCAAGCGATTCTGGGACCTCGAGCAGCGGGGCTTCGCGGCTTCACCTCCCGTTGCGCGAAAGGCGAGCAGATCACTCAGGGATACTCAACGCGTTGAAATAGCGGCAGCGGTTCCTCTGGCCGGTCCGCGTAAAGTAAAAAAGCGCCGCGCAAAGAAGCGGACTCGCCAATCAATCCCAGCTCCGGAGCCGCCAGTCGTTCGCTCGCAGACACCAGCCATTGATCGTACCGAGGTGCTCTTCAGCCATCAAGACGAATGCAAATCGATTCTGGAATGGGCGGGAGACCCACGTTGCGTACTGTCTGCGGACGAGCTGGAGATTTGCCTGATAAGCGGTAGGACGATTTCCGAAGTGATCGTTTATGGCCGGCTCGCGCTCAAGCCCTGGGTCGGCCGACTGAGGTGAGGTCCCCAAACTTGCAAAACAAAACTTACAAAACGAGTCTCTTCGACTGGTCTCAGGGCCAGCCAGAGGCCATTGTCGCGCTACAAGTGGGGTCACTTTCAGAGCCTTGATTTCGTCTCCGCTTGACCCAGGGCCGGTCGGAGCTGACCCTGGGCTCTGCTGCGTGGTCCGCTTTGGGGCCGACCGGATGACGTTCCTCGTAATTCAGTACCGCCGGGTCGGGGGCGCCCATCCTCGCCGTTCCCATGAAGCCATCGTCATGCTTCAAGCGTGGCCACTTTCAGGGCGCTGGGCAGATCGTAGTCAAGGGTTGCGCCAATTCTCCAGGTGGAAACTGTAACCCGCGTCCCTGATGTAATCGAAGTGTTTGGTGTTTCCGCTGGCGACCCCATAGCCGCGGCGAATTGCGCAAGCTGCGATCACCGGATCGACAAGCCCAATGCTCTTGCCGTGTCTCGAAAGGCTGGAAGCGATCGCCGCCAGGCGATAGTCTTCGGGCGCCGGCACAATTTCTTCGTTGCTGGCAAAGAGTGCCTCAGTCCGCTCGATCTTCGCGGTGGCGCTTTTGTGGCCATAGCCGAAAAGGATTTCAAATGCGGATACGGAAGCGAAGGTAAGGACCCGGTGGGTTCGGGTGTACGCCTCGTGCGCACTCACCACAACGGGATTGACGCCCTTCACGATCTCCGAGAGCAAATCTGTATCGATAACAACCTGTGGCACGGCTAGAGTCCGAAATCTCGGGGGCCATCGGCCAGCCGTCGGGCGTGCACGATCTCCATCACTTCGTCCATCAAGGCCACGTCTTCCGGGCTCGAGAACGCCCCTAGCATCTCCTCCGCGGGAGTCTTCTTCCCGTCGTGTAGCTTGGCGCCCTCGGTCATGAGTCGCGTGGCTGCCTCTTCTGGTGTGATCTGCTCGGTAGCGACAATCTGTCGCAGCACGTGGTCGAGGCGGCTCTGCTCGGGAATGGAGAGTTGAAGGTCGAAGGCCATTAGCTCCTGCCTAGTCTTGTCGGGCGTCTGGCAGTAATTGTAGCGGCTATCTCACTGCTGCCGGACAAAAAGGGCCCGTTTGTGAAGCGAACATGACCCGTGATGGTGTTCGGGAACGTAAACTGTTTCCTACTCCGCAACGGCGCAGCTTAAGCTGAGATTTGGCTGAGTGGACTACGACAAGATCGGTAACGGACCGGCGGCGCAGTAGTCGGGGTTTCCGAATCTCTGGATCCGATGCCCAAAGCCGTGCGCTATCGTGAGCAACAGGCGATTGTGCGGCACGTGCTTGAAGTCGAGCGCTTGGCCCATCTGGAAGCCGAGGCCGTTCCCTACCATCACGAACGGTATGTCTTCTAACGTATGAGTGTTGCCTTGGCCCAGTTCGTTCGTCCAGAGGATCAGCGTGTTGTCCAGCAGGCTTCCCTGACCGTCCGGCTCCGGGGTTTCGGCCAGCCGCTTGGCCAGGTAGGCGAGCTGCGTGCAGTACCACTGGTTGATCTTCGTGAGCTTATCTTGGGCCGCCTTGTTGCCGTCCGGCTCGTGAGACAGGTCGTGCTGGCCCTCGCTGATTCCCAACCACGTCATCCGAGCTTGGCCAACCGAATTCGTAAACTGAAACGTGGCTACTCTCGCGGCGTCCCCAATGAAGCTGCTGATCATGAGGTCCATCTGGAGCTTGGTGATCTTGGGGATATTGTCGTTTTCCCTACGAACGCCCGGCTCTACGACAGGGACCGCGTGACCAACATCGCTCGTCCTAGCCGTGCGGATGTCCTGCTCCATGTCCCTCACGAGCGCGGTGTGCTCGTCGAGGATCTTCCGATCTGACACGCTCACCTGGGAACGAACCTTGGCCAGGTCGCCCTTCAGATCGTCCAACACACTCTTCATCATCTCCTGGTCCTGGACCTGGCCGTAGAGCTTGCTGAACATTTGGTAGGGATCGTCGATCGGGGCCACCGGATGGTTTGGTCCGGAATAGCTCATCCGCGTCCATGTATCGGCGTGATCCGGCACCATCACCCCGAACTCCAGGGAGCCGAAGCGGGTCCGGGTCGACGGGTCACTTTGGAGGAAAGTTTTGATCTCCTGATCGATGGAATTTCCGCTGGACCAGCCGGCAGGCGTGTCCCCCCCACCTTGGACGTTCCCGGGGAATAGCTCGATGCCGGTAAGCAGGCAGCCGATTCCGCGCATGTGGTTGTCGCCGTCTCCCCGGACCTTGTCCGAAACGCCCTTGAGAACCAGGGTTCGATTCTTAAACGGCTCAAGCGGGCTGAGGCTTTCCTTGAACGCAAAGTTTGCCCCTGTGGCATCCGGCCAGAAATTCCATGGCACAACCCCATCCGGACTAAAAAGAATCACCAACCGCTGCTTCTTCTTGGGTTTTCCCGGCAACGCCAGGCTGTTTAGGTTGCCGAGGAACGGGAGGACGGACGCGGCAAGTCCCATCTCTTTGAGGAACTCACGCCTGGTTCGATGATGTTTCATTCTTGAATCTCCCGCTGCTAACCGCCCTTTCCCGTCGCCAAGGGCAGCATTGCGGTTGTGGTTACCATGTTTACTAAGAGGCTACGAATACTATATCGGTTCGCGGAGAACGACCGTTCCAAATTCGGCAAAGTTTGAGGGCCGTAAGCGAGTGGCGGCTGTTTTGCGACATTGAGGAACAGCTTCGTCACGAAAGCATCGTGCGCATCGTCGCTATCGGCCAGATAATTGGCAAGGTCCTTTGCGCCAGTGAACTTGACGAGCGTGCCACTCTTGTCCCGATAGGTCCCGGAGCAATCAACCAGCTTACCGTTTTCGCTGGTCCGCACCTTCCCGATCGCGTCGAACTCCTCCAGCGTAAATCCCAATGGATTAATGATCCCGTGGCAGTTGGTGCAGAACTGAGGCTTAGTCTGAAGAGAGACCCGCTCGCGAGTTGTCAGGTTGGGGTGGGCGGCTGCCGCCAGCGGAATGAAATTCTGCGGCGGCGGATTGAGGATTCTGCCGAGCAGGTTGCGCACGATTAGTACCCCGCGGTGGATCGGTGAGCTGGTGTCGAGATAGGCAAACCTTGACAGCAGATACGGGTTCGTAAGAACCCCGGCCCGTTTATCCGGATCTAATTGGATCGACTGAAAGGGAGCGTTGGCGGGCAAGGCTACCCCATAAAGCTGGGCAAGGCGTCCGTTCAGGAACTCGTCAGGGCTTAGCATCAAGTCCCGGTAGTTTGCGTCCTGGTCCCACGCCGTGTTCTGCAGGTAGAGCTCCAGCGACGTCCGAAGATCCGAGGCAACGGTCGCGTCGAAGCTTGGATACACCTTGGGGTTCTTGAGGATGTCGGGAACCTCGTCGACCTTGAGCCAGAAGAGCAGAAACTGTCGCAGTTTGCTCCATGCGCGATTATCGTGGGTCATCCGGTCCGCCTGCGCCTCAACCTGGTCGGTCGTTGCGAGGTTTCCTTTGGCCGCCGCCTGTTCTAGCTCGGGGTCGGGAATCGTGTCCCATAAGCCGAACGAAAGCTGGGAGGCAACAAAGTAGGGGTCGTGCGGCTTCGCGCTGATCTCACGATACAGGAACCTTGGAGACTTGAGACCCAGGAAGACGACCCGCTTAACCGCCTCGTTTAAATTCGAAACACTCTGGAACTGCTTGTCGATGTACACCGACCGAATATCCGGGGTTAACGGCCGGCGGAAGGCCCGGGTGAGAAAGTCGGAGCAGAATACTTTCAGGTCGTCCGTGCGGTTTTTGTCGTTGTCCGCCACATGGGTCACCTCCTCGAGGTTCTTTGCGGTGTAGGTCGCCGCACTTATCGCAGCCGACGTTACTGCGTCATCCCATTCCCGCGAGACGGAATCGCCCCGGTCATACCCGGTGCTGCGATCATCCGGCGGGAATGGCGTCGTATCGACGTAGCTCTTCGAAGCAGGGTCCGGAAAGAGGAACTGGGTCGGGATAGCCTCTTCCACATGGTTGGGCCGCCGCCACCGGAGGCTGACATAGGACGGTCCGGAGGGTTTCTTGTTCTTCTTGTCCGCATCGTCGACCCCTTGGGTTGCTTTGGTGAACACCATTCGAATCGTGTAAGCCCTGCCCCCGAGGAGGGTGACGGCGCCCGATGGGTCGGGATCCCCGGCGGACCGGACTTCCCCGTCCACGGTCGGGTACTGGGTGTCGTTGACCCACAGTTGGCACGAGTGCCGCGAGTGGATGCTGAACTCATATTCACCGGTGTCCGGCGCAAGCACGCTGCCCTGCCAGGAAATGGAGAAGTTCCGGGGGTCAAAGTCCTTATCGTTTGGCGCCCCGGTTCCGAAGTCAAAATCGATATTGGGATCGGTTCGCTGGAAGGCCTCGTTTTTCGAGTCGCGCGATCGGCCCTTGAAGTATTCGCCATGGATCCCATGGGTCCCGTTGCCCGGGATCGCCGAGTGAAACCCGCTGATCAGGTCGGTCACCGCGTTCTTGAACTGAGTGACGGTGAGTCGAGCCAACTCGACTCTGGGCGGAGCAATACGTGCCTGGGCAATTGGCGAGTAAAAGCTGTCGTACGCAAACGACGCGATCTTGGCTGCCTGAGTGGGCGTCGTGACGGGCCCGCCAGGAGGCATCGATTTGTGAATAAAGGCAGCCATCGCGACCTTGGTCAGCTTGCCGGCAAGCGGCTTCGAATACCCCGCCCCGCCTTGTCCGTTCGGCCCATGACACGGGGCGCACTTTTGTTGGAACAGCGCTGGCCCTTCGTTTGGCTTCGCGCCCTGGGCGGCAGGCATCGTGACCGCAACCGCGAGCGGAAGCACGGACACCGATACCCAAGCGATGGCGCGAAGGAGACCCATCTCAACCTAAATTCTAGCGCCGAACCGCTTCGGCAATCGTTGGAAGACAGATTAAAGGAGCTTAACTCCGTATCAGGTGGAAAATTACCGGTCGGTTGATAGAAGGGCCATCACCACCGAGTCATCCCACTCCTTTCCTCGAAGCGTGCTCCGCCTCAGGACTCCTTCCTCACGAAATCCGACCTTCTGAAGCATCTTGATAGAAGCCGCGTTGCGGGGCGACGTCTGAGCAAAGAGACGGCCCATTTCCATGTTCCCAAACGCGTGATGGACAACCGCTCCCAAAGCTTCCACCATGTAGCCCTTGCGCTGGTAGTCTGCCCCGAGCCAATAGCCGACCTCTGCTTTGTACTGGTTCTGGATTCCAAACAGCTCGCAGCAGCCGATCAGCTGGGGAGTCCCGCTCGCCGATTTCAAGCGGACTCCGAAGCGGAGCCTCGACTTCTTCTCCCAAGCCTTTCGACTGAACCCAAGGGATGCCCGGGCAGTTTCTAGGGACTGAGTTTCCAAGCCGTACTCCCACGGCGCTCGATCGGTAAGGTCGAGAGCTGAACGCTGAAGACGGTGAAACTCTTCTGCCTCCGAGAGTTCGATTTCACTCAGGATGAGCCGGTCGGTTTCGAGCACCGGAAATACTTTGAAGCTGCTTGCGAACGCCATTCGTTTCCGGAACCTTAGCCGCTTTGAGCAGGCTACCGTCAGGCTCAGGGCAAACGCGGGAGAAAACTAGCGAGTCTTGAGCCCCGCAAGGATCTGCCTCGCGAGTCGAGGCTTGCCCGCTAGCAGTGCTTTGTCGCACCCATCCAGCTTGGTACCAGAGGCTCCCTGTTTTCGAAGCGCATAAATCTGCGCGGGCATCCTCAAGTCGGCGGCGTCGAACGGAAACGCGGGATC
>Ga0302326_10017147_pt1 | contig 15123 bp, 11 predicted proteins | sample Palsa_T0_3_FD_202264 | JGI IMG/M metagenome (GOLD analysis project Ga0302326, IMG submission 202264) | Peat permafrost microbial communities from Stordalen Mire near Abisko, Sweden - Palsa_T0_3 | ecosystem: Environmental > Terrestrial > Soil > Palsa > Peat permafrost | place: Sweden: Abisko...
GGGGACGGCTCCGTGGTCGGCGGGACCGGCAGCATGTTTGGCGGCGGCGTGGAAAGCGCGGAACTCCGTCCCGGCGATATGGTGGTTGTACCCGAACAGATTTACGCATTCAGCGACAGGTTCAAAACCACTCTATCGATCGCTCAAGTCGCAGCCTCCGTAGGTTCGGCGATCGCGATTGCGGCCTACTACGGGACGCACTAATGGCCATTGGGATCACGAGCGATGAGGTTGTCAGCTGTGACGTGGTCGAATCCTGATGGCAGATGTCGGGAAATGGTGCTTATTGGTGACTTTAGTGTTGAGTGCCCAGTCAACAATCAGCCAGACAAGTGGTAGCGCGTCGCCGCAGGAATCGGTTGCTGGACAGCAACCACCAGCATCAGGCCAGATTCCTGATCAGGGCACGTCTCCGAAAAACGAGTTCCGTGATCGGCTGGAGCCGGGCACTGATCCTGAGAACCGATTGGTCTCGCCCTTTCTGAAGCACCTCGTGTCCGATCAAAAGCAGTTCTGGACTAGCCCCGCGCACCTAGAAACCAAAGACCTCAAGTGGATCCTGCCGGGCGCCGGCATTACGGCTGCTTTCATTGCAAGCGATAGCTGGTGGTCGAAGCAGGTTCCGCTCAGTCACGTGGCAACGAGCAAGAAAGTTTCCGATTACGGCACGTATTCGCTCATGGGGCTCAGCGGCGCCTCGTTTCTCCTGGGCCACGTGATGCATGATGACCAACTGTCGGAAGCGGGGCTTCTCTCTGGGGAAGCCGCCATCAACGCCGCGGCCATTGCGTACGCATTCAAAGAAATCACCCAGAGACAACGGCCCTACCAGGGAAATGGACACGGCAACTTCTTCGCGGGCGGAAGTTCCTTCCCTTCCGAGCACTCCGCCATTGCTTGGTCCATCGCCAGTGTGTGGGCGCACGAGTATCCAGGCTGGTTCAGTCAAATAGCGGCTTACGGATTGGCTTCCACCGTAAGCATAACTCGAGTTACCGCAAAACAACATTTCGCCTCCGATGCCATCATCGGCAGCGCCCTGGGCTGGTACCTTGCCCGCCAGGTGTATCGAGCTCACCACGATCCCGAGCTCGGCGGCTCTGGGTGGGGGAATGTCTTTGAAGAAAGAACTGGGGAGGGGGGGCACAACCCAAACTACATGGCTTCCCCCTATGTTGAGCTGGACAGCTGGATTTATCCCGCGTTGGAACGTCTGATTGCTCTGGGCTACATCCAATCCGACGTTTTGGGAATGCGTCCTTGGACTCGCATGGCATGCGCTCGTCTGCTCGACGACGCCGAAGACAGGTTTCCAAATAATGGGCTCGAGGAACGTGACGCGGGGCGGATTTACGCAGCCTTGACCAGCGAATTCAAGGGCGAAATCGCGAAGTTGGACGGAGCGGCTAATGTCGACGCACGCTTGGAGTCCGTTTATACCAGGATGATGGGGATCTCCGGAACACCGCTTCGAGACGGTTATCATTTCGGGCAGACCATCACGAATGATTACGGACGCCCCTACTGGACAGGCGCCAATAACATTACGGGAGTGACGGCGGACGGAGAGGCCGGACCGGTTGCGGTTTATTTTCGCGGAGAATATCAACACGCGCCCGCCATGCCATCGGAGTCTGCGCAAACCCTGGCGGCAACTGCGGCGGCTGATGAAACTCCGCCTCTTGCCAACGGGACCGCCGAGGTGAATCAGTTCGCGCTGCTGGATAGCATGGCAGCGGTCAACATAAATAACGTCCAAATTTCCTTTGGAAAGCAAAGCGCTTGGCTTGGCCCCGGCGAATCAGGTTCGTTGCTGATGAGCGACAATGCCGCGCCGTTCCCAATGGTGAAAATTGACGATGTTATCCCCCACAAAATTCCCGGGCTCTCGCGCATCCTGGGGCCTTTTCGAACCGAGTTTTTCGTGGGGCAGCTTTCTGGGCAACATTGGGAAGAGTGTACCGCATCTACTTGCCAGTCGTATCCCGGATACCCTAACGTGGTTGGCCCTAACATTTCCCCGCAGCCATTTATTCACGGGGACAAGATCAGCTTTCAACCCACTCCCAATTTTGAATTCGGCATGGGGGTCACGGCCATGTTCGGTGGACCGGGTCTACCGGTCACGTTTGGCAATTTTTTTCGGACATATTATGTTCACACCCAGACTCTGGTCAACAATCCCGGTAAGCGGGTTTCTGCGGCCGATTTTTCCTATCGGATACCAGGTCTGAGGAACTGGTTGACCCTTTACCTGGACTCCATGGTGTGGGATGAAATTTCCCCGATCGGATCCACCCGCGCGGCGGTGAACCCAGGAATCTACTTGCCTCAGCTGCCTAAAATCCAGAAGCTAGAGTTGCGTGCGGAAGGATTCAACATATCTCGGGCAGATCAGTTTCCTCCTGGATTCGTCTACTATAACGCCGATCGTTATCGATCTGGCTACACGAATAACGGCAACCTGTTGGCGAGTTGGATTGGACGGGCTGGCCGCGGTGGACAGGGATGGCTCACCTATTGGTTGTCTCCTCGCAATAAGCTCCAGGTGGGCTATCGCTTGCAAACCGTGGCCCCAGATTTCATTGGAGGCGGCAGACTGGCTGACTATTCGGCCCGTGGCGAATTCATGGTGGGGCGGAATGTCTCTGTTTCCGGGTTCGTGCAGTACGAGCAGTGGAGGTTCCCGGTGCTGGCGGTAACGTCTCAATCTGACGTAACTGCATCGATTCAGGTGACGTTTTATCCCAATCTGCGCTTCAAGAGGTGAACCCGGGTGGAATCATTTGGCGGTTAATGTGATTTAGCGACTTGGTCGTTTGCTTTGCGGTATGATTTTGAGGTCATCACAAATGTCTTCTTCCGTCGGTATCAGTAAGTCGCGTGAAAGAAATTCGCCCGACGTGCTCGCTGTCGATGTGCGGTTCACGGAAGCCTCGAAGCGCCAACGTGCTTCCGGCGCCTTCGGTCGAGCCGTCACGGCATGCGAAGTCGTGGCAGATTTCCTGACCATCATATTGTCCATCGGTCTGGCAAACAGCGCGTATTACCGGCTCGCTCTTGGCAAGCATATTTATTACGGAAGGTATGCCTTTCTGGGAGCGGCGTCTGGTTTCGCCATTATCATGGTTCTCATGCTGGACCGAACCGGCGCTTACTCCCGCGGGAACAGCCTGTTGCGGGTCCGGGAAACCGAACAGGTGCTGCTGGTTTCAGCGCAGGCATTTGTGGTCGCTCTCGCCATCAGTTTTTCCGGCGGGTTCTTGTTTTCACGCTGGCTGCTGGTGTTGTGTTTTGCTCTTGTTCCCCTTGCGCTTTTCGTGCAGAAGACGTGCATGTACTTTCTGGTGAGTGCGTTGCATGCGAAGGGCCTCGGAAACGAAAAAGTACTGATCTATGGCGCGGGGCATACGGGAAGGCGCGTTTTTTCGGCCTTGAAACGATCCCCCCGACTCGGTTTGGATCCGGTAGCGTTCCTCGACGGTAATCCGACCAAGGCGGGCTCCACGGTTTTTGAAATGGGATACGAGCGCCGCCGTTGTGCGCCAGTCGAAAGCGGTCCCCTCTGTAAGGAACTGCTGAGCAAGTACGAGGTTGACTCGATCATCGTGGCCATCCCATCGATCGGCCGCGAGCAGTTTCTGCGCGTGATGGACGAGGCTTTTAACGCAAATGTAAGGGTATCGTTTGTGCCTAGTCACTTTCTGTCGTCGGATTCGCTCGTCAATTATCAGGACATTGATGGTGTACTCCTAGCCTCGCTCGGACAGCCGACCAACAGGACCGGGTACGAACTGGTCAAACGCACTGTGGATTTGCTCTTCGCTATCCTGTGTCTGACTCTCGGCTCCCCGCTTTTTCTGTTACTGGCAGTGCTGATCAGACTCGACTCGCCGGGGCCGGCTCTGTTTAAACAAGTCCGGGTGGGCCACAACGGAAAGCTGTTCGAGATGTACAAGTTCCGCAGCATGTATGTCCATGTCTCGGGATCGGACTATTCTCCCAAGACACCCGATGATCCCCGAATCACGAGGCTGGGTAAGTTTCTGCGCCAAAGCAGTCTGGACGAACTTCCGCAAGTGCTGAACGTTTTGGAGGGAAGCATGTCGTTTGTGGGGCCGCGTCCGGAAATGGCTTTCATCGTAGAGCAATACGGCGAAAAGCAGCGGCAGCGACTTCGGGTTAAACCAGGATTGACCGGCCTGTGGCAGTTGAGTGGCGATCGCGCTTTTCTGATACACGAGAATATTGAATATGACCTGTACTACATCCAGCACCGGAACCTGTTCATGGATCTCGCGATTTTGCTGCACACCTCAATCTTCGCGATGCGCGGAGTTTGAGAAATCCTGAGCCTCCGGTGGTGCTTGCGGTTTGAACTTAGTTTATGATTTTGTGAGAGCTCGACAACCGCTAGGCCGTCGGGTTCCGCTCCGCTTCGAAATAAGGCGCTGAATGCAGAGAATGTCCACTGAAACGATCGTAAGCAGTCTAGAGGTATTGGATCCTCTCGCGAACGGTGTTGCCGATCGTGCGGGCACTCCTTCTCAGAACGGGGTTGTCGGCAGTTTATGGAAGATTTGGCAAAAGCGGCATTGGCTCGCCAAGATCGGAGCGCGCGCGCTCATTGTGAGCACTTTAGTGGCGTTTCTGATTCCAGTTAAGTTCGAATCGGTTACTCGTGTTTTGCCCTCTGACGCGATTCCGCACACCGGTGGCATGCTTTCGGCGCTAGCCGGTCTGAGCGGCTCTTCCTCTTCTTCCTCTTCGAGCCTGCTCGATGTGGCCGGCGAGGCACTGGGCACGAAGAACAATGGTGCGATGTACGTGGCCCTTCTCCACAGCCGCACCGTGCAGGAAAACTTGGTACGACGTTTTGGGCTGATGAAGGTTTACGGTGCCCGTTACGTAGAAGGTGCTCGAAAGACCCTCAACAAGCGCACAGAAATCGAGGAAGACCGTAAGAGCTTTGTGATCACAATCACAGTAACGGATCATGATCGAAATCGCGCCCGCGACCTTGCCAACGGTTACATCGAAGAGTTAAACAGCTTGTTGTCTCACGTCACCACCTCTTCAGCCGGGCAGCAGCGCCAGTTTCTTGAGCGGAGATTGATACAGGTTAAGAAGGATCTGGAGACGGCGGAAGCGAACTTTAGTCAGTATGCCAGCAAGAACACGACGCTGGACATTCCTGAGCAAACCAAAGCCATGGTAGAGTCTGGTGCGATTCTCCAGGCACAGATCATTGCCGCGCAGTCGGAGGCCGAGGGCCTGCAGCAGATTTATACCCCGAATAATGTTCGAGTCCGTACAGTTCAAGCTCGCATCGACGAATTGCAGAAGAAATTGGCGCAAATGGGAGGGCAGGCATACGGTACCGCCCCTCACCCTTCTGAAGGGGCGGACCAGCTTTACCCCGCCATCCGACAACTACCGCTGCTGGGTGTGGAATGGGCCGATCTCTACCGCGAAGTCAAAGTGGAGGAGACCGTGTTTGAGTTGTTGACCACTCAATATGAGCTATCCCGCATGGAGGAGGCTCGTGAAACTCCCGTACTCAACATCGTTGATCCCGCAAATTTGCCCGAAAGAAAATCGTTTCCTCCCAGACTCGTGCTGATGATTGGCTTCACGTTCTTCTGCGTCGCACTGGGGGTTTCCTGGATCTTAGCTGCAGAACATTGGCAGCGGATCAGCTATGACGATCCCACCAAGTTGCTCGTCCAAGATGTTCATCGGTCGGTCGTTGATTGCAGCAGCACCGTCCTGCGACGCTTGCCCTGGGACAGGCTGAAAGCCGTAGGATGGAAACGTTTCCGAAACGAATCGTAGTGGTTTAAATTCCAAGGCTTGTTGAGTGGACCGCGCGGCTTGCAAATTTCCCTCTCCATACAACAACGCTACTTAAATTCACATATGAATCGCGCTGAAAGACAGTCAAAACTCGAGTGTAGTGAGACAGCTCTGGTTCCAAGGTCGTTGCGAAGATTGCTCTAATGACGTATAAACAGACGCTCGCGCTAGACATTTATCCCAATTTCCAGCAACGGCTGGCCAACAAACGCGGCCTTGCTCGGTTGGCAATGACAGCGCTCCCATTCATTCCTCGGCACGTCTATCACCCTTTCCTATCTGAGCTGAATCTTGCGGTACGAAGAATAGCGAATAGACCAAGACGCGTTCGCGAGTCCTACAAAGACCGCCGAGACCTGATGGTTAACATTGGTTGTGGAGAGCGCGGAAAGCCCGGGTGGGTAAACGTAGATCTCTTTAATTCTCCAAGCGTGAACTGCGTTTATGACTGCAGAAGGGGTCTTCCGTTTGCTAACAATGCGGTCAAGGGAATCTTTACTGAGCACTTTTTTGAGCACATTGACTACACGGAAGAGGTGCCTTTCTTTCTTTCGGAATGCAACCGCGTCCTGCGACAAGGCGGAGTGATTCGTATTATCGTGCCTGACGCGGAAAAATATGTGCGTGCTTACTGCGCCGAAGGTTGGGAAGATCTTACACTCGTTCGCCCGCTCAATCCGGATCACTCTGATGTCCACTTCGGTTCAAGATTCAACACGAAGATGGAAGTGCTGAATGCTATGTTTCGGCAGTATTTTGAGCACAAGTTCGCGTATGACTTTCCGACCCTGGAGTTTCTGCTTTTCCGGTATGGCTTTTCTGAGGTCCAGAACCAGTCCTTCGGTAGATCAACATTGCCGGAGCTTGCTATCGACAGTCCGGACCGCGCGTCCGAAAGCCTATACGTTGAGGCTGTCAAGTCAGCCTTCCGTGACTAGAACGCTCTCTCTTTTGACTTGCTTTATTTAGTAATCTGCAGGCTTGTTCATGTGAATGTGCAGGAAGGGGTGCGATGTATTGTTTAAAATGGGTTTGAACTATATGGGCCAAACGAAAGTGCTGTACATCGCCGGTTCCAATCGCTGCGGTAGTACACTGCTAGCTCGACTCCTCGGAGACCTGCCGAGTTTTTTTGCCATCGGTGAGGGTCTCGTTCATTTCTCCTGCGGAACTTTGGAAGGGCATGTCCCCTGTGGCTGCGGACTACCTGTGCCAGATTGCTCCTTCTGGAAGGGGATATCTATTCCATCTGAGAAGAACCAATTTAGCGCACGTTGGCTGAGATTACGTCGAGCTCCTTTGCTGTTGTCCTACTGTCGGCGACATCCCAGGCAAACCAGCGAATTGATGAACTCGGTGGGCAATTTCTACGCTGCGATCGCCCAACGCGCCGGAGCCGACGTGATCGTGGATTCTTCCAAAAATCCGCTTCACGCAAGATTTTTATCGTTGGTTCCGAACATTGATTTGTATGTTGTCTATCTCGTGCGCGATCCTCGAAGCGTCGTAGCCAGCAGTTGTCAACCTAAAGAATGGCTGCCGGGGACATCTGCGCTCCACGCAACGGCTCGTTGGATATCTCTGACTCTCGGGTGCGAATACGTGCGAACCTGGGTGCCCAGGTGGCGCCTATTGCGCTATGAGGATTTTGTGAAGGCGCCTGGACGTACAACTCTCGAAATTGCCGCAGATGTCGGCTACACGCTTGCGGAATCCCCGTTTATCAACGAATCGGTGGCGAAGCTTGGGCCTCAACACATGCTGGGAAGTAATCCGGACAAGCTTAAGCGTGGACCGACTCGGATCGCTAAAAAATCGACACACCTATCTTGGCTCAATCGGGCTTCTGTTTCTATGCTGACGGCCCCCCTGCTTTGGAAGTACGGTTACTGGAGCGGCGGGCGGCGAGGCCGGTCCCAGGCTGTGGCGCCCCGAGAGATCGCTGTCTTGCCGGAAATCATAGAGCAAGGCACAAAACTAGATTTGCAAAATTGAGTCCTGAAATTGTTTTGAGTAAGGTACTTGTGTAATGGCAGCCACACTGCACTCGACTTACAGAATCGGACGAAGGCCAACTTCGGTGAGGTCGGTGGCGAGACATTCTCTGTGGCTGTTGTGGACGGTTCTACGGCGAACCGGCTACTTTTTCCGGACGGGTTATGTGCAAACAGGAGAGAGAGTAAACCCCGATTTTCCAGACGCGAACTTTCAAAACCACTTTAAGGTCTACAAATTCCTTCAGCAATTTGCGCAAGGTAAGGATGTGCTCGACATTGGCTGCGGCACGGGCTACGGCACAGCGTATCTCCAAGCGGTGGCCAAATCCTGTATTGGGATTGATCTGTAGAAGAGCGCAATCCGTTTTGCCCGCAAGCGTTACCCGAAAACGCAACTCTCGCTATGGATGCGCATTCCTTACAACTGCCGTCACAGTCAGTAGACCAGTAGACCAGGTGGTCAGCACGGAGAATTTTGAGCATCTTAGGGATCAGGAAAAGAGTCTCCAGGAAGCAGTCCGGGCCTTGCGTCCCGAAGGTGTATGTTTCATCGCTACGCCGAATCGTGATGTCTCCAATGGAAAAAAAACCCGTATCATGTGATGAGTTCACAGCTTCGGAGCTGAAGGCTCTCCTGTCTCGCTATTTCAACGAAGTGGGGGTTTGGCCCAGCATGCTACGAACTCCTGATCCGGCTAGCCTGGTCGTGCCCAACCCCAAAGAGTTGACGGTTTTTGGGCTTCCGGTGGATACGACCTACGTTTCCAATACCCACAGCCTGTTCTCCTTTTCCCGTTCTCCGAAGTGACTCCTGCGAAAGGTGAAATTCGGCTTGGAGCGGAAGCGCGTTCCCTACAAGAATGTTTGCTCCAGCGCGCACGGATTTCGCGAAAGCGAGAGACGGATGAATGCCCCGAACTTCTTCTGCCTGCGGGAAGCAAACTGCGCCATCACGCGCGGCCAGTCTTAGTTAGGCTGTGGCGCAGTAAGAAGTGGCACCTGCCAGAACTGGGTGGACAGGGCACAAACCTAGATTGCGAGACGGAAACGCGAGTTTGATTTTGAGCCGGCCCAATGTTCCGGTACGGTGATCTTGCATAGGAGCGAGACTGGCTTAGTCCCCTGTAAGTCTAGAATCTCTTTTACTCGATGACGCTAGCATTTGCTTATCGCGCGGCTCGGACAGCGCTTCTGGCCGGCGAGATCTTAGTGTTAGGTTGGTTGTTTGCCACGGAGAGCCTCACTGAGCTCGGTTGGTTAACCCTCATCATAGGGGTAATTCTCGGCACTGTGCTGCTCGTTTTCACGGATTGGCCAATTGGTTGTGTTGTCATGCTGGCCATCGCAGCCACCATGCCACAATTCAAGGTTACCGTGTTTGACCTCCACCTGCGCCCTGAACATGTGGCGACTGCGGTCGCTATTCTAGCTATTCTAGTGCAGGTGCTGGGAGGGCACATGGCGCTGAAACCGCAACTGCGGAGTTTTGACTACTGGGTTGCAGCGTATGTTGCGGCGAATTTTTTTTCATCTGCAATGACTTCTCCTCGGCCAGCCATGACGCTGCGCTGGGCTACGCTGAATGCGCTCGTAGTAACTCCCTATTTCTTGGCTCGGGTGCTAGTCAAGAATGATCGGCATGTTTGGCTGGCGCTTCGGGCGTTGCTTTGCGTAGGAGCGGGTGAAGCCGTCTATGGCACCCTCGCTTCCGTTTCCAACCATATTTTGGGCACAACCTGGGGTGTTGAATTGGGACAATATGGTGCGATTCCAGGAACCTATGGGACGCAGTTTGAAGCGAATCTCTTCGGGAGTTACACCGGCTGTGCCGCTGTTATGTTCTTGGCGTTTTTCTTGCTAAGCAAGGAACCCAGACGGTTTTGGTATGGATTAGGATTGACGGTCTGTTTGGTCGCAGTGTTTTTTAGCTTGGCCCGGGCAGCGTTGTTAGGTTTGCCGATTCCTGTTCTTGCTTTGCTTTGGATTTCCGTCAAGAAAGGGCAATTTCAATTGCGACGGTTGTTGCCGGTAGCAATTGGGATCGGTCTTGTACTGCTGCTGCTCAGTCCTCTCTTGATTGAATATGTGACTGCGCGATTCAGCACAGTGGACATTTCCTCCGCGTCTACTGACGTCACCGTCGCCGGTCGGATGATTCAAATGGCTGCCGCTGTCGACGATGTCAAAGCCCATCCCATGTTTGGAACGGGCACGTCTAGCTTTCAGCTGCTTTTCAAGTTGGCCGACCTTGGAATTTACGTAAATTACGAGGACAACGACATCGGTTGGATCAGCAACTCGCCCTTGCGCATTTTACACGATACTGGAATAGTCGGACTTGCCTTCTTTCTGGCTTTTCTCGGCACTCTTGCGAGGACCACACACCGGGCTCTCCGAACTGCTACTCCTTCGACCAAATTGTCAATCATGGCGCTCTTGGCGGGGCTATTACTTTATGCAATCACATTTCAGGTCACTGAGGCGACCCTCCTGTCATTCACATGGCTGCACCTTGGTCTTTTAGCGGCTGCGGCAACAGTAGCAACAGATCGCGGTAGACTGACAGAGAGCGCTCCAGAATGACTGGCACGGAAAGGTATGATCTGGCCGTCGCTTACCGTATATACCCAAGAGTCTCTGGACCGGCTCTACATCTGGCGTTCGGAGATGACAAGTACTCTCTTTCTGAAGCGTGTCTAAGGTCCTTTAAGGATTCACTTGGGAGCTTACACGTTAAGCTGTGGGCGATACTGGACGGTTGTCCTCCCGAATACGAAGCGTTGTTCCGCAAGTATTTTGATGATTCACAATTGGTGGTTCTTAAGTTAGAGAGCGTGGGAAATCAGCGGACCTTCGCCACGCAGATTGAGTTGCTCCTCGACCAGTCTGATGCTGAGCTGGTCTATTTCGCGGAGGACGACTACTTTTATCTTGCTGATCAGTTTTCCAGCATTATCGAGTTCCTACGGGCGGACCGTGAGGTCCACTTTCTGTCCCCCTTCGACCATCCGGATTGCTATCAACTCGCATTGCATCGAACCCCAAAGTGGGTCAAGGCGTGTGCTGGCCGTCACTGGAGGACGGCCTCGTCGACCTGTCTAACGTTCCTTACCCGCAAAGAGACGCTCGCCAAGTACAGTACCGTCTTTCAGAGCTACGTCCATGGTAACTTTGACAGCTCTCTGTGGCTCAGTCTCACCAAACAGCGAGTTTACAATCCGATGTTTCTGATTCGCAGTTTCATCGGCGGGCAGTTCGAATGGAAGATTGTCGTCAAGGCTTGGCTGCACTGTTGGCGGCAGATTTTATTCGGCAAGAGGATAAGACTGTGGGTGCCAGTCCCCGGAATCGCCACGCATCTTGATGCACATTCGCTTTCGCCAGGAGTCGATTGGCAGCATTTGATGTTGCAGAGCCTTGAGGAAAACTCTGGATCGCGGCACTTGTGCAGTTCCGAAAGCCCTCGTGAGTGACCAGCCTACTTCAGCTCGATCGAACCCGCGCGTGTGTATTGTCGTGCTTAACTGGAATGGGCGAGACATGACCGTGGACTGCCTCCACAGTTTGCTAGCTATGTCCGATGTGAAGTACAGCATTACGGTGGTCGATAACGGCTCCAGCGACAACTCGGCGGAGCTCATTCGGCAGCGGTTCCCTGACGTGCAAATTATAGCCAACAAACGAAACCTTGGTTTTGCGGCAGGCTGCAACGTCGGCATAGAGCGAGCTCTGAAAGACCAAGGGCACGATTACATTCTGTTGGTCAACAACGACACGATTGCGGACACTGACTTGCTCCTCGAACTCGTGGAGGAAGCTGAGCGCAGCCCGAAGGTTGCTATTTGTTCGCCAAAGATCTATTACTCCGAGCCGTCAGCCCTCCTATGGTGGGCAGGAGGTACCTACAGCCTGTGGACGGGAATGGCGTTGCACACCGGTCGTGGAGAAGAGGACAAAGGCCAATATGGTGGTGTTCGCGACCTTGATTGGGCAACCGGTTGCGTAATGCTATTGCGCGTCAAGGCCCTGCGTGAAGTAGGCCTGTTTGATGCCAAGATCTTTGCAAACTCTGAAGATGTCGACCTTTCGTTACGGGTCCGAAAAGCGGGATATGTAATCCGCTACGTGCCAACGGCGCGAGTGTGGCATCGGGAGGGCGTTTCTTTCCGAGAGAATGTTGGGGAATCGCTTCGTTGTTTTATGTTCGTGCGCAATACGTTGTGGGTCTTGCATAAGCACGCCCGCTTTTACCACTGGTTCACATGTTGGCCCGCTCTCTTGGGTTATTACATCCCCCGTGTGATGATCGGCAGAATTATTCGTCAAGACTTTCGTTCCTGCTGGGGTTTGGTATGCGGATTGTTCGCGTTTTGGAGAATGCTTCTGCGCCCAGATGTTTCCACGTTGCCCGACGCCTTCGGGACTTCCAAGAAGTTCACGGACGAGGTGACGTCTTAGAGACGAACCGGAGCAACGGCACGAACACCGAAGTAAAGTAAACATGCCGCAGCTCATTCCGATGTAGCGGCCTCGGAATGACAGCCATTAGTTCAGGAGAGCTTGGGGAGTATCGAGTTGTGCATTTCTTTGTTTGGCGCTCGCGGAATACCGCACACCGATACTGGCGCCGAGACATTCTTCGGAGAATGCAAGAGGTTCGAGCGGAACCAGAGTGAAGGAGTTCTCGTAATCGCTGGCGATGCCAACTACCGGAGTGAATTTGTGGATTGCTTGGAAGCGCACGAAGGATTCCACACAGCTAGGGTTGCAAATCATCGAAGTCACTGACGCGGCAGCAGCGAGTAAATCAAGGAACCCCACCTTTCGGACGGCGAGTTCCTGGAGAGAGTTGCCAGGTACCGGGCAAAAACATCAACATACCGCATCATGAAAATCGGTATCGACGCGCACGCATTGGGCAGTAAATCCGGGGGGAACGAAAGCTATTATGTAACACTGCTCCGGGCGCTGGCTTGCCACGGGTCAAACGGCAATCGATATATCGTTTACTTTACGCATCCCGATGGCGAGAGACAGATCCCGTCGTGTGAACAGTTCCGCGTAAAGCGGATATGGCCCACCAACCCCTACATTCGCATCCCGCTTGCCTTCCCGATCGAGTGTCGCAGGGAACATCTAGACGTATTCCACGCTCAGTACATTCTGCCCCCGTTTTGCAGATCTCGCTCCGTAACCACGATCGCGGACATTCTATTTGAAGGTTATCCAGAACTCTTCAGTCGAGCGGAGAGACTGAAATTTGGCGTCCTGTTCCCCTGGTCTGCACGTCGCTCTGATCACATCATTACTGTGTCGCAGTTCTCCAAGGGTGATATTGTCGACCGTTACCATGTTGATCCCGAGCGCGTGAGCGTAGTTTACGAAGCGCCACGCCAGGAATTTCGGCGGATGGACTTTGATCGCTGCCGTGAGAAGCTTGCCAGAACGTACGATATCCGCGTCCCGTTTATCCTGTACGTAGGCCGAATAAACGCCCGCAAGAACCTAGAGAGATTGGTCGAGGCCCTATCCATGTTATCCGGAAAGGGTTTTCCTCACGAGTTGGTGATTGTTGGGAAGCAAGACTGGATGGCTGGCAGGGTACTGCAGAAAGTTCGTGACTTGTCGCTGCAATCAAAGGTGCGGTTCGTCGGGTACGTTCCGGCTGACGATCTGCCTATCTTCTATAATGGCGCCGATCTTTTTGTGTATCCATCAATCTGCGAGGGCTTCGGATTACCACTCGTCGAGGCTATGGCGTGTGGAGTTCCCGTTGTCACCTCCTTCGGTTCTTCCCTGGAAGAAGTTGCTTCCGGCGCAGCGATGCTTGCCGATCCTTATTCGACAGCGTCGATCGCGGGCGCCATGGAGAGAGTACTTTCTGATGAAGTGTTTGCCAGTGAGCTAAGAGAAAGAGGACTTCGTCGGGCATGCGATTTCAGCGAAGAACGTGAAGCTTACGAGACTATCGACGTTTATGATCGGGTCTGTGCCTGAGGTTCTGACTCCCAAGACCTGATTTCGTCGAGCCAGAGGAGTGGAATTTTCATAACTGAGGTTCGCACGAACACGGGATTTTCTGTTGAGTCTAGTATCTGTTTCAATTAAACATATACACATAGAAATGTTTAAGGCTGCAAGATGCGAAAAAGATGAGACTTCCGATCAGAGCTATTTTCGCCGTGCTAGTTCTATCCGCGAGCGTAGTCGCCCAGACTCCATGCGCCGACGGTAACGCTGGCTGCTCATCCGTACCAAGGCTCATACGTTTTACGGGTGTGCTGACAGACACTGCCGGGCGCCCGCGTAGCGGTGTAGTAGGCGTGACTTTCTCGGTTTACGGTCAGGCCGCCGGCGGTACCCCACTCTGGCAAGAGACTCAAAACGTTCAACTTGACCGTCAGGGACGTTATGCGGTCTTGCTCGGTATGACTAAGACCGAAGGTCTGCCAGTGGAAGTGTTCAGCTCGCCCGAGTCCAGGTGGCTGGGTGTTTGGCCACAGTGGGAAGGGGAGCAGGAGCACGCTCGGGTCGTCCTGGTTAGCGTCCCCTATGCTCTCAAGGCCGCGGACGCGGAAACGCTTCAGGGCGTTCCGGCTTCGGCTTTTCTAAGAGCGCCGATATCAACTTCCGGCCAAGCCACCACCCCTGTCGTCTCTGGGACGAGTTCTTCTCCGAGTGTCACGATTGCGTCGGTCCCCACTCCGACGCCAAACTCTTCTGGGGCACGTGACTCTGGCGTGACGACACCCGGCGGTGTCGTTAACGCTGTTCCAAAATTCGGTTCAGCCACGTCCATCGTCAATTCCCAGATTTCGGACTCCAACGGGATGGTGGGAATGCAGAACTTGGCCAATATTCTATTTGCGGATCAGTTCCCAGGCGGGGTTCCGGATGCGATAAAAGCGTGTCCCGCTGCCGGTTGTGTCATATATGCGTACTCTCCCAATACTAATCTCAATTTGGGCAGTCTGGATCCCGGGAACAAAGCGGTCACTCTGTATCTGGGGCCCTACCAATACAGCGTAACGCAGATCACGTTGGAGGACGACTTTAAGATAATCGGCATGGGTGCCGGAGTCACGAGTCTGCAGTCAACGAATGGCAGTGTGCCGGTCGTCGTAATTCCGCAAGTTGTCGATGGAGCCGCACAACACGTGCTGCTTTCTGGCTTCCATATTTACGGTGCACCGGGTAACACATCGCAAGACGCCATGTTTCTTGACGGCAGCGGCTACTTCAATTCCGGGCTGTGGTATTCAGAGCTACA
>Ga0302326_10017148_pt1 | contig 15123 bp, 36 predicted proteins | sample Palsa_T0_3_FD_202264 | JGI IMG/M metagenome (GOLD analysis project Ga0302326, IMG submission 202264) | Peat permafrost microbial communities from Stordalen Mire near Abisko, Sweden - Palsa_T0_3 | ecosystem: Environmental > Terrestrial > Soil > Palsa > Peat permafrost | place: Sweden: Abisko...
AGAAGAGTGGATTCCTGGAATTCCAATGGTTAGGAATCATGCAGACCATGGTATTTACTCTTGGAAAAAAATGTATGATACAATAAATTACGTTTCCATAGAATTATGTTCTGATGTTTTTTGTACTTGTATCGGAGAAATTCACAGTTGGGGACAAATTCAAGAATTCTCTAAGGGTTATCAAAGTGAATTTGCTTACCCTAAAAAATTATATATTATTAATAATCCAGAATTAGCGCAAAATCTTCAAAGAAGATATGGCTGTGAAGTTAAGAATATTAAAATTAATAGAAAATTATTTACTTGGCCCATGAATGCATTTAATGCCTTAGATGATTTTGTTATTTCGGAAGCAAATACGATATTGTTTTCTTTAAAATGTATATTTTTGAGCCCGCTTGTATTATTTCTTATACTTCCTAAAATTTTGTTTGAGCATATCATTAAATATCAAATTTTAATGAAAACAAAATGAATATAGTTGATTTTTTCTGTCATAGGACCGGATATTTTCCCGAGGATATTTTGAGCATTCAAATGAATTGCAATCAGGTGGCTCCAGATAAAGAAGGAATTCATGGACCAGTGGAGTATATAATTACTGTGAAAAATGGTGCAACTATATTTTTAAGAATGAATAGTAATGAATGATGATTAAAAAAATATTAACCGTGTATCTCGCTGGGCGAATTGATGGACTTTCAAAAGAAGAAGCGTCAGATTGGCGAGAAGAAGCAATAAAAAAACTTCAAGCTAAGGGATTTGTTGGAGTTTCACCAATTTCGCATGGTTTAGATTTGAAAGTTAAAAGTCCCTTAAAACGAGACCAAGATAGATGTAGTGAAATTTTTCAAACGGATTGTGATTTAGTCTACCGTTGCGACGCTGTATTAGCTAACCTTTCAGTAGATTCAATAGGCACGGCACAAGAAATATTTTATGCAAATCAAATTTTAAATGAACCAGTATTTGGCTATAATTACAAAAATGATTCAGCTTTTATGTTTGTAACCGTAGATGAACTTTATAATGATATTGACGAAGCCATAGAAGGCATGATAAAATATAATCAATCACTCTCTGCGTGGCCACAAAAATACAAACTTCCTCCTGAAAGATTGAAACCAAGAAATGCTTGAACTTCAAAAAGATTTGACAATTCTTTTACAAGAAGACCCGGAAGCTTTATTTTGTGTAACCACGAATACATTCTTCGATGTATCAAGTGGCTTGGCGCATATGGGAGGTGGAACCGCTGGGTTATTTCGCCGCCTTTTTAATGGTATTGATTTTAATCTTGGAATGTTTTTGGCTAAAGGCAATAAAGGTGTTTGTAAAATTTGGGACAATCCTACGGTAGTGGCATTTCCTACAATTGACGATATTACATGGCTTTCAACTCTCGAATTAGTTATTCAATCTACTAAACAATTAATTCAATTTGTAAAAGAAAATCCATTTGAAAGAATTTATTTGCCTCGGCCGGGAGGCGCAATCGGAATGCTCCCATATGAGACAACAAGGCCGGTCCTTCAAGAATTACTTGATGATAGATTCATTATTGTTTCATTGTGATAGAAGTTAAAATTGATATACAAACTTTATTGAAAGAAGATTCATCTTCTTTATTTTGTTGTACCACTAATTGCATTGTTACTAAGGCCGGAAAAGCTGTAATGGGCGCAGGAATCGCGCTCCTTTTCAAAATCTATTTCCCAGGCATTGATGAAAATCTAGGCAAGAAATTAAAATCTGATGGAGCAGGCGTTTATTTAATTTGGGAAGAGCCTGCAATAGTTGCCTTTCCAACGAAATACCATTTCAAAGACAATTCTGCAATTGATTTAATTATTAAATCATGTCATGAATTAGTTAACTTGACAAAAGACTTAAAATTTGATAGAATCTATTTGAGTAGACCCGGCTGTGGTTTAGGTGGTTTAAAATGGGAGGAAGTTGGTCCCATTATTTCTGAAATTTTGCTAGATGATAAGTTTGTGATTGTGAATAAATGACTAATATAGAACTTGAAAATATTCAACCTGGAGATTATTTAGAAACTCATTTTGGCGATATTCTTACGGTAAGTAAAGTATATATCAAAAACAATGTTTTTTTAATTCTGTAAAATCTCATATAGATACTCTTTTTCCTGGGGCTTGCCCTTCTGGAAGTTCAGTAGTAAGTTGTGGTGGTCCTTTTGCTTTTAATGCTTGTCTCTTTAAAAGAAAATCAACAAAACAAGAATATGAGGAATATTTAAATGAAAACTACAAATCCAATTAATAAAAATAGAGAAGTTTGCAATTTACTAGATGATGCGGCACATCATCTTAAAAAAGCAAATACAAACACTTATCCACCAATTGTGAGCCACCAAAGAGACATAGTTGAAAATATTCAATATGCCATCGCATATCTTGAGGCTGCACTAGAATCAGATGATTTAGATTATTATGTTAGACAATTGAAAGAAGAGCGCGGGCAATGAGACCGTGTTCATATCCAAATTGCAATTGTTGTTTAGAAAATTGCAATCCAGGAGTTGGCTACTGTTGTTATGATTGCCGAGAGAAGCCTTCGAATTGGGAATCAAAATTAGAAGAAGATAGAGCTAAAATAGAATTTCAAAATTGGTTATCTAGGATTTTGTGATATAATAAATTTATGGCGACTTACGTTTTGGGCGATTTGCATTCTTGCTATAAAGAGTTTCTTGATTTTCTTGAATTAGTTAATTTTGATTTTAATATCGACAAGCTCATCGCAACCGGAGATTTGATAGACCGTTCGGATGGTGCCAAAGAAGTACTAGATTTCTTTATTCAACATGATAATTTTAAATCAGTACTCGGAAATCACGATGAAAAGATACGGCGTGGTTGCCAAGGCAATAAAATAAATCTCAATCCAGAAATTCTTGATACCATTAGACAATTAGGCCCTAATTGGATAGAATATGGTAAATTTCTAAGTACACTGCCATTGTATATTCCTTTTGATGTTAATGAGTTTAGTGGACATATAATCCATGCGGGAGTGGACCCCATTCATTCAATTGAAAAACAATTTTCTAACACATTATTAAGGATGCGAACCTTTCCCTTTGAAACATATCAAAAGGGGAAAGAAGCAACTGCTCCCATCTGGCAATCCTCATATAAAAATCCTCATTTAGGGTATATTTTACACGGGCATATCCAGGCCGAATCTGCACAATTTCACAATAATCCATTTGTGTATTCGTTAGATGGCGGGTGTGTTTTTGGTGGCGTTTTAAGAGGAATGCGCTTAGAGGACCGTAAAATTTTTGAAGTTCCCGGAAGAAAGTCTTCAAGAAAACATTATGAATCTCTTGATAAAAATAAGAAACTAGTTAAATTTTGCGAAGAAAATCCTAAACTAAATATTGAAAAAGTCAATAAATTTTTAGGATTCAATTAGATGTCAATTTCAACATTTAGCGAAATTGGTGGAATTTTCGCTTTATTGGCATTTGTCCATTTTTTCGTTGATTGGATATTTCAGTCTCATGAAACCGCAATGGCAAAAAGTCATAACAAATTAAAATTAATGACACATTGTTTCGTATATACACTTGGATTTATTCCTGTGTTTTTGATTTTAAAGTTACCCTTACTTGAAATTTTATGGTTATCGGTATTTTTGTTTTTAACACATTATATAGAAGATACATATATTCCTATAATGTTATGGGCCAAATATATTCGCAAACCCCCAGAATTTACGAATACAAATCTAACAAATGATAAAGATAAATTTATTGCATGGGTCACAAATCCAACAAATTCATTAGGAAAAATTTTAATGATTGCAATAGACCAAATCATTCACTTAGGATGTCTCGTTGTTGCTTCTGTAGTATTAGTGCTAAAATGAAACAATTTGAACAAGAAAGATTGATGCAATATTTGGTTCTTATTACAAATGCGCTTGATATTTTAAAGCCACATAACAAACTAAAATCATATACCAAATTTGATATTCAAATTACAGCGATTCAATCCATCATAAATAAGATTTTTGAAAATAAATTTGAATTAAAAGATTTAGAGGAATGCACAAAAAGGATGTTAAATCTTGGTTTATTCAAATATCCAGAATTGACTGATGAACAGGCACAATTCTTTCAAGAATTATTAACAACAGAATATGATGAAGATTATGATGACACAAATGAATTTGACGAAAGCGAACAATGGTCATGAATAACTTTCTCTACATACATAATTTGTTTTTAATTATTGGAATAACTTTAATGCTATCCGGACTTGGCCGAGAAAGACATCCGGGAAGGCTATTATTGGCAATATTTTGTATATTCCTTGCTGTGATTGCTGCATTTAATGGATTATGAAAGTAGTTCATTGCAAATTAGACCCATTTGATATTTATGTAGGTCGCCCCTCAAAATGGGGCAATCCATTTAATCTCAAAGATAAAATTCTTGGATGCTGGTGTGCTCCAAAAGATGGTATTAATATGGATGATGAATTAATTTGTCATGCACAAATTCTTGCAAGAATTGCCAATCAATAATTTACTTCCAAAAATGTAAAAGAACTACGACAATAAGATTTATAGTTATAATGCCTGCCCCAAAGGTCCACTGTGAAGTTTGTTTATTTTCAGTTTTTTCAGCATTCCGGCCGCCAGTTTGATATTGATTTTGCTCAAGACTTGTAATTCTTTTATCTAAGGTGTCTCTTAGTGTTGCCGTTGCCGTTGTTTCTGCAGCCGCAGCTACTTGTGTTCTTAACGCTTCAGCGGAATTTGCTACAGTACTTGCTAGTGTTTGAGCTTGGGCATCCGCCTTTAATGCTGCTAAATTTACGGCATTTTGTGCAGTTGTAAGTAGTGCATCAATTCGTCTAGATTCGGCTAATGCTAAGGCATCAACACGCTTAGATTCGGCTAGAGCTAATTCTTGTTGAAATTTTATTTGAAGTCCCGTAATTTCTTCATTTTTCTCTAAAAGTTCTGAAATTCGTAAAGCTTCGGCGCTCCTTAAGTCATCTTGTCTTTTTATCGCAGCTTCTACCAATGCCAGGGTATTAGCAGTGGGGTCATATATAGTTTGCGAATATTGTTCGGTAGCCATTTCATTTTCTTTCGTATTAAGTAATTAGTACTACGGGAATTATAGTTGATTACGAAAGCTTTCTCACCGTGAAAGTGAATAATCCTTGATTACAATTTTGCATAGTGGTATAGTCATGTATCTTGCCTCGGAGGCTATAATCATAATATAATTTATACTGCGTGCAATCTAATGCTTCGCAACTTTTGTGGTAAGGCAACGAGCCGATGATTGGTTTGTTTTTAAGTTCTTCTATTGTAATTAATTTTTTTCTGTTTATTGCTTCCATATGTTGTTTACCGCCGCGTGGTATGATATTTTCGCGTATAATGTGCTGGACGAATGTTCCGCTGTTTGAAATAAGAATTGCTTCAGAGAAATCTGTACGAACCGGAATTTCTCGAACTTCATAAGTGACTAAAGGTTCAGAATAAATTTCCAATTCTTCAATAGTAAGTTCTCTATTTTTAATTTCTTTTGGAATATTTTATGGTACCTCTGTCACCGTCCTACAAAATACTGCGATTTTGCTAGCTAAAACCCCGATTGCATTAAGTCCGCGAATATCCTCTATATTATCAACGTGCTCTATGCTTCTAATATCATGTGGTATAATATTTTTCTTAATAAGAAAATTCTTTAAATCTAAGTGCCTTGAAACGAAAATATCATATTGCATATATTTATTATAGCATAACAAAACAAAAAAGGCAACCGAAGTTGCCCAAATTGATTCCTAAATTCCGGAGAAGTTTAGAATACGCGAGTATGAAGTGTCAAAGATGCTTGATTTACCGTTGTTGAACCACCTGGAACTAATGTATCTTCCAATACTGTGCCATATGTTACCGTTGCAGAAGTCCCACGCGAGAAGCGAAACGTAAGTCCACCATCGACTAGAAATGCAGAGTAATTAGTTCCGCTAAGAAACTGATTTGGGCTGCGTTCTAGGGCTGCAAATGAACCATCAGCAAATACAGTTAGCTTTGATGTAACCTTCCATGATGGAGTTGCTGTGACGAATTCAACGTCTTGATTTGACTTAATCGTTGAATTTTGATTTGTTAGTCCTGCCGAAAGGTCGAGGTGGACCGGAAGCAAGTCATTTGCAAATGCAGGCGTTGAAATTGCGCCTACGAGAGCAATAGTAGCGATAATATTTTTTAACATTATTTCTCCTTTAAAATGTTGACCAAATTCTTTAATTTCTAGTCAATCTGTATCATTATAGCACATTGAGAGGCGGAATGTCAAGACCTACGAGATATTATTTTTCCCCATCCATTGACTTGAATGAAGGCAGTCAATACACGTTGCTACGCCACCGCAACTTTTATACCCAGATTCATCTCCATCTTTATAGTCGCCATATTCTGGGTTTTTTAGAATATTATTAGCTAACTTAACGATAGCTTCATCAAAAGTTGCTGCGCCATCGTCCAATTTCCAATCATGAATATGCGAAAATGTTACATAATCATCGGAATAAATTTCTTCTATAAATGGCTCCCATCTATTTTCTTCTGCTTCTTTTTTGCGAAATTCATTATCTCGTTTTTTCTGCACAGAAGTATATTCACAAAGAATCCCTTCAAGCCAACATTCTACGAATTTATTTTTAGTTGAATTTGAATTTACGGTTCCTGTGTTATCAACATGTGTGTACCACATAGATGAAAGAATTTCATCAAGCGCATGTTTAAATACATGTTTATGTTCAATATATTTAACACCATCTTCTTCAATAATTCGTGGGTCATTTTTATTATGATTTTTGGTAATTAAAGTTCTTTCGTTCTTTTTGAACGCCGGATGATTTCGGATAAAATGAAAAGCCTCATATGCAAATAATATTTTACGTTTTTTCTTCATTTATGCCCTATTCAATGGCATTCCATTTGATTCCTTGTGATAGCCGATGGAATCAATATATTCATAAAATTTGGCCAGTTTACTCAGAGTGGAATTTTCTATATATATTTCTTTTTGAAATATAGTCATACCTTCATAAAATCCATCAATTTCATCAGTTAATGCATTTATTGCATTAAGTGCTAAATCAATAATTTTCTCTTCTTTAAAAGTTGGTTTTGGTGCAGGAATTTTATGAACAATGTTTTGTCCACAATAAGTGGTTTTAATATAAAAGCCTGCCTGCTCGATTTCTTTTTGCAATTTATCAAATTTTTGATAATACTTGTGCAGTGCTCCACTTTCTGGAATATCTTTATGCCACTCATCTACGGCATCTTGAAAAATTTGACACTGTTGTTCATCTGTCATTTTATTTTTACAATCTCCCCATTTTCATCAACCTTGTATCCCGCATCCTCCAAATAAACATAAAAATTATTCAATGCACGAAATTTATCATAATCAACCCGATGTCCCATTGGTACTATTTCATCTAGTAATTCTTCAATAGCATCTTCGGCAGCTTGTAATACGGTTTGAATTTTATCTTCCATTACTATTGTTTCTGCAAGGGCATTGAAATTAATAGTAGATGGTTTACCAAAAACTTTTGACATTTCTTCTTTTAGTTCTTTATAGGCTCGTGTGCGTCCAAGCCGCCCAAAAGTTAAAAATGATAGTAATTTTTCATACCATCTAAATTTAAGTTTAAAAATTATTGGAGGATTCATGGGTCCATAATTAGCGGTTCCAATAATTGTTATTATTTTTTCATCCATATTTGTATTATAGTCGCTTTACTAGGTTCTGGCGTATGCGGTCCTGGATTAGGATTCTTCGGTGGAACTATCGGAGGTCCTGCTGGTGTTGGGGTTGGATTATAGGGCTTAGGGTCTTGATGGGTGGGCAGTAATGGATGAATTGGAGGGAATGGTACGGGTGTGATTGGTTGTGGCATTGTAGCTCCTTTAAAGTATTAATAAACAGGGTCCCAGAAAATATCTAGAACCCTGCTTTGGTAGGATGAGATTTTTAGAATTATAGTCCGCGTGCTCTTTTGGCTGCTTCTTCTTTTTCTTTTTGAACCCTTGCATCGCATTGTTCTTGGGTTTCGCCGGGTCTTGGAGTATTACGAGGTGGATTAGTTGGGTTATTTAGATTTTCCATGATTTTTCCTTTACAATAAATAGATTTGAGTGACTATTATAGATAATACTCAAGTTAACTTTTTATTAAACTTTTCTTAAAAATTTATTAATAAATATAAAATAAAAAAGCCATCATTACAATGGCTTTAATATTAGATTACTGGATTACCAGTATCTAGGTCCACCGCCGCCGTAGCCGCCGAAGAGAAGATTTAAGACCACCATGATTACTGCAATAACGATTAGTAAATGAATTAATCCACCACCAATGCCAAAACCTAATCCAAGTATCCACGAAATTACGAGAACAACGATTATTAACCAAATTAAATTTGCCATTTTTATTCCTTTCATCGAAAATGTGCTTCATAATACAGTATTCGATTATAGGAAAATTAAATCATTATTAAGTATTTATTAATAAAATTGGCAGGCCCTCTCCGTACCGCCCGGAGGCCAAGAATTTTGGAGATTCTTATGCTACTATTACACCAAGGACCTATAATATAATAGCTTAAATTATGTAAATTGTCAATAGCAAAAATCCCCAGACATTAATCCAGGGATTTTGGTAGGCAGGAAATATCTTAAATTATGGCTTTGGATATTTTTCGTTGGGATATGGATATGGGCCATCATTATGGTTAATTCCATCATTATGGTTAATTCCATCGTTACGATTAACGCCATCATTATGATTATGATTGGTCCCATCGTTATATTCTTTTACGATTTCATTTTGCCTATTAGCTTCATTTTGTGATTCTATTTCATTACGTCTAGCATTTTCATTAATTATTAATGTATCTCTTTCATTATTTAATGATTGTTGCTTTCTTGCTTCCTCTATTTGGTCAAGCCCGGCTTGTTTATTTTTTTCAATTGTTTCAGTAGGGGCCTCATTTGGAACCGCATTTGGAATTCTGTTTGCAACTTCGCCAGGAAAATAAGTTGGATGCGGGCCTTCGGCAGGAAATTGAACCGGATTTGGTCCTTCCCCAGGATAACGTACCGGATTCACTACGGGAAATTGAGGTGGATTTAAATTTGGATTTTCCGCAGGAACACGTTCCGGATTTACTACAGGAATATTTGTGGGATTTGGATTCAAATTCGGATTCCCTGGAACATTTGTAGGATTCAGATTCCCTGGGACTGGAGTTAACGGGTCCATGGGATTATCATTTTTGTCAAGCATTTTGGGCTCCTTATATAAGATGTGCTAATATTGGCATTTAATATAAAGTAGTCAATTACGCTTGATTATTAACAAATTATTAATAATTTAATGTTAAGTTAAAAATTGTTTAAAATGATGATTTTTTGAATTTTATCCCGCAAATAATTTATGTATTCAGGATTGAATTTGAAATATAAACCCTCAATTAAAGGATATATTTCCGCATCTAATGGATAAATTTGGAGAGCAACATTTGCCAAGAGTGTATTAAACCTATAAGAAAGTCTATATAACTCCCACGCTAATCTATAATATTTATTACCATTGGCATTGCAAGTTATTTTATTTTCTTTTACAATTGGAGAGAACCCGCGAAAAATATTCTTTTCGCACATTAATAAATATAACAAATGAAAATGACCATTACCTTTTGTTTTTGCTGCTAAATATTTTTTCCAAGTTTGTTTATTGTGAAGATAATCTTCCTTGCTAAGAAGAAATTTTCCAGAATTTACGCTATCTAACTGCATGATACTCCATAATATAAAGAATTACTTGAGTGACAAAAGCGGCAACAAAAGAAACCATAAAACTAAAGTTTAATAAAACAGAAAGTATTGCAAGTATAATACTAACGGAACCTAATTGCAATACAAATCTAAGAAATAATTTCATAATATCTCTCCAGTGCAAGTTTAATATAAGCGCGACCAACTGAATTACTGGAAATAATTTTAATTTTTGTTCCTTCAAATTGTTCATGATATTCTTCTAAGAAGCAAATAATTCCACGGATGTTATCATAAGTTCCATCTTGGAGAGTCCCCATATCATGGTCCGTCCAAATTTCATCCCAATGGTAATCAGAATTTAAGTATTTAAACCCGTCTTCGCTAGTTCGGGCATAAGTAAATACTGTATTAGCTGTATCAATAAAAGTTCTGATATCGTCAATCACAAGGATATTTTGTTTTTGCATATAAAGTCTCCTATTTTTAATCAATTATAGCATCACATTATTAAATTTTGACTATAATAAAATTATAAGGAGATTTTCCATGCAAGCTAAATCAAAAGAAGTTCCAGAATTAAATAAAGATTGGTTATATCAAAAATATATTGTTGAAAAAATTGACAGAAAAGAAATATCAAGAATTTTATCTGTTAAAATGTGTACGTTGGAAAAATATTTATATAAATTTAAACTTTTCAAAATTGATAGATTTCCTAAAATATTGCTTGAACAACAGAAATCTTTTTTATATGGTTGTTTACTTGGAGATGGCCTCATGAGACAATGGAAGTATAAAAATAATGCATATTTTAGTGTAACTCATGGTATAAAACAAAAAGATTATTTATATTATAAATATGAATTAATGAAAAATCTTTGTGGAATGTCTCCAAAGAAAAGAAAACATTGGGATAAAAGGTTCAAAAAATATTACGAAGATTATCATTTTTATACAACTACAAATCCCTTATTTACAGAAATTTGGAAAAAATTCTATGTAGATAATGTAAAAGTTGTTACCGAAGAAATTCTTTCAAATATTGATGAATTTGCTTTAGCTATTTGGTATATGGACGATGGAAGCATTAGTTATCGTAAACATATTTTAAAAAATGGTACTCAAACAAAATATTTTAATAGTATAACGTTGGCTACTTGTGGATTTACTTATGATGAGCACCTTTTAATGCAAATGTGGTTTAAAGAAAGATGGAATATAGAAATCAAAATTCGTCCGCATTGTGGAAAATTTATTCTCGTTATTACTAATAAAGAAAATATGGAAAAATTTATTAATATTGTTCAATCTTATATAATTCCTTTAATGCAATATAAAATAGGAGCATAAATTATTCCACCCACGGATGAAGAATTCGATAGTATTTTAAATAATTATCTCTAATGTTGCAGAATTCAGAACCAATAACGTTTTCTGGCAATTCAATATCTTGTCCACAATAAATCAGATAAAGCCCAGAAATAGTATCAACTAATAGTTTATCAATTCTTGCAGATTCTCTTGAACCATAATTATTTTTATAAAAAGCAATAATCGTATTCCAAATTGGAAATTTTTCAATAATAGCACCATCAAGCGGATATGCATGTTTCCAATTTTTAATAATACCATCAATTTCATTAATATATGAAATCAACATATTTCTGTAATTAGAAATCGCTTGTTCAGCACCAATTTGATAAATTGCAAATTCAATTGAATCCATTTAAGACATTATAGATTAAAACTCATAAATTGTCAAGCTTGACAAAATATTAATTAGATGCTAGTATTTTTATATGACCCCTGAAGAAGAAAAAATAATCAGCCTAGGGCATGACGCCCTTATAGAATTACTTGCCCATGCAGGTTCCATGCCAAAAGAATGTCCATGTTTGAATGCATATATGCAATATACTGATTCTATTGGCTATACTGACCTTTTAATAGAACGAATTACTAAAAAAGGTTTAGTATGAACAAAGAAGACCGACAAAAACTTGCTAATAGATTTTCAGAAGAATGCTGGCAAATTACTGACGAAGATGTTTTTGAATTTTATATGAAGGTAATTGAGCGAGATACTCTCTTTTCCTCTAATCCAAATGAAGCAGCATATCATCCATTGGCAAATCTTATAATTCGTGGACAAGTTAATTTACATCGCGCGCTTTCTCAAAAAGAAGTAATAAAAATGCTTTTTAATGGCATTTATATTATGCCCATTGCAGTAATTACATTAATCGGTTGTACATTAAAATTTAATCTTGACGATAATCATCCATTTATTCCGGAAGAACACAAAGGAAGAGTTGGTTTATTAATCGAAGATTACATTACTTGGGGCAAAGAAAATGGTTACATCTAATGGAGCATAATTCTTTTCAAAAGTTATATAACATGGTAGGATACGGGGTTGCATGGCAGAATGCTAATACAGAAACAATGCCGCAAATTGATGTTGCAGATATTGCGAAATCACTAGAAACCATTCATATCAAATTTTTCGGAATGTCTTATTCTAAATGTACATTTTGTCAAATTGAAAAAATCATTATTGCAAAGAGATTTAATCACGATGAGTGAGCCACTAGTTTCATGGAGAGCATGGTTAATTGAGGATTTTATATTGAAGGCCCTTGTTGTGAAAGCCGTCTGGAATCCTGGTGTAGTTATGGAAAAATCTCATAGAGATTATGGGATTTACTCGTGGAAAAATGCGGAAGATGCAATTGATTATATGCGCCAATGGTCTGCCTTAACGGAAGTTTTTTGTTTTGGTGAAGTTTATAATTGGGGTAAAATTCAAGAATGCCGTAAGGGGTATCAATCTGAATACGCTTATCCAAAGAAGTTATATATTTTTAACAATCAAGAATTGAGCCAAGTTCTTCAAAGACTTTATGGGTGTGAAGTTATAAATTTGGAACTAAAATTTGAAGACTTCTTTGAAGATATGAGATTAGTTAATGAATTTGGATTCTCAATAGAAAATAAATTACCAAAATATGAAGACGCTTTACAACGTTATGTAGTGACGCCAACTACTTATACTTCCACCACTAATGCTTTTGGCTCCAATATGATTACACTTATTCAATATGAATAGGAGAAATAATGCCTTACATAAAACGAGAAGATAGATTAAAATTTGAAAAATCTTTAGAGGCGCTACCACTTATTAAGAATGAAGGAGAATTGAATTATTTATTCACTAAAATTTGTATTGCATATATCAATCAACATGGACTGAGTTATGCAAATATTAATGATGTTATGGGCGCACTAAGTGGGTGTGATAAAGAATTTTATAGGCGTGTGGCTGTTAACTATGAAAATTCCAAAATTGCCGAAAATGGCGATGTATATTAAAATGTATTGTCAAGATTGTGGTCGCGAAGCAGAAATTACAACTCATATAGAAGTTGCATTACCAAATGGAAAATGGAAATCATTTCATGTATTGAATATTCCTCGCGCAGGAGAAAGAATTCAATATTATGATGGAGAAATTGTAGAGTATTTAATAACTAAAGTTATTCATAATTTTCTTGGTAGCAATAATAATGGTCCCGCACACATTATTCTTGCGGCTGAAACATTAGAAGGAACACAAAAATGAATTTTAATGTGCAATTAAATTATCCAGACGGAAGTTTAACGAATTTTTCTTATTTCCAAATGCCAATTCCGGGATTAGGGCAAATGGTTAAAATTAAAAACGCAAAATATATTGTTGCTCAAATAATTAATGACTGGGAAAAGGGTTGTATCGAAATTATTTTAACTGATTTATGATTTCCTGATATTTTTCAAGTGATTGTAAGCCAACAAGTCTGCCGACTTCATTATCATTTTTAAGAAGTAAAACAGTTGGCAGACTCTTTAAACTATATTTTGGAATCCAATTAGGCTGTTCATCAACATTTATATCTTGAAAAACAACATCTGAATTTTCTTCGATAAGCTTAGGATAAATTTCTTTACCGAGAGTTACACAAGACGGACACCATGGTGCGGACAACTTAACGAAATTTAACGACATTACTTCTCCAACTCTTGACAAACGTGCTATAATCTATTATATGGCATTTCGCTAAAAAAGGAATAAATATGGACATCCAGATTACAGATTCAATGCTTAAGAAATTTGATACGATTTTTACCTTGATTCTTGAAATTGATGCAGATTTTGCAAAAATTGCACCAGATAATAATTCATTGGGTCTGGCAAAGTCCAATGTTATTCAAATAATCACCAGACTTAATACTATGCGCGAAGATATTAAAATGTTTGGTAGAGGCGAAGCATTGCCAGATGGCCAGAAGGCTGCCATGGAAATGTACAAGAGATTGGAAAAGAAAGCCAAAGATGCTGGACTTGGTGGTCCTCCAGATTTTGGTGGATTAGGTGGTGGTTCGAATCCATTTGGAAATTTAGGATTTTAGTTTCTAATGGCTGAGTGGCGCGTAGTTGCTGATAAGATTAAAATCTTTCCACACCCAAATGCTGATAGAATGTTATTGGCCGACGTGGGCGGATTTCAGATTGTAATTGGGAATGACAATGGATACGAAAATGGGGACATTGTAATCCTTGCGCCAAAACATTCGCAACTTCCGGATTCCATAAAAGGAAATTACTGCAACGTAGATACTGGAATTTCGTATCTAACTGGACCAGAGCAAAATAGAGTAAAGGAAGTACGTTTGCGCGGCGAACTTTCTACTGCTGTGACATTGGATAAAAATTGGGTACTTCAAAAAGGTGGGTGGAATTCGGTTGAAGATATTCCATTGGATACAGATTTATCTGAAATTTTAGGAATTACCAAATATGAGCCTCCGATTCCTGTACATTTAGCGGGAACTGTCAGAAATTTTCATATTACGAATTCATGGTCTCGTCACGACGTAGAAAGCTTCCACATCAATAAGAATCTATTCTCTCTGGATGAATATGTGTTTTGTTGTGAAAAAATTCATGGCAGTATGCTTAAGGCAGGCCTTGTTAATAATGAAAGATTTGTAACCTCTAAGGGCTTTAATTCCAAACAACAAGTCATTGAAGAGAGTGAAACTAATTCCTATTGGCAGGCTGCAAAAAATACAAATCTATTTGAAATTCTTCAGTCTTATAAAGATAACGGAGTTGGGCCACAGGAATCTTCAGTTAATGATATTGAAGTCTTCGGAGAAATTTTTCCGTGTCAAGGCATAAATTTTTCTTATGGACAAACTAAGCCCACTTTAAGGATTTATAGAGTA
>Ga0302326_10017149_pt1 | contig 15122 bp, 16 predicted proteins | sample Palsa_T0_3_FD_202264 | JGI IMG/M metagenome (GOLD analysis project Ga0302326, IMG submission 202264) | Peat permafrost microbial communities from Stordalen Mire near Abisko, Sweden - Palsa_T0_3 | ecosystem: Environmental > Terrestrial > Soil > Palsa > Peat permafrost | place: Sweden: Abisko...
ACAACATGGGCGTCGACGGATTCGGCATGGGCCTCATGCTTGAAGCCGGCATGATCGCCTCCCACACCGGCAGCTACGTAGGCGAAAACAAGCTCCTCGAAGACAAAGTCATCAAGGGCGAACTCGACCTCCGCCTCATCCCCCAGGGCACTCTGGCCGAACGCATCCGCGCAGGCGGCGCAGGCATTCCCGCCTTCTTCACCCCCGCTGGAGCCGGCACCCTCGTCGCCGAAGGCAAGGAGTCCCGCGACTTCGAAGGCCGCACTTACCTCCTCGAATCCTGGCTCCGCGCCGACTTCGCCCTCGTCAAAGCCTGGAAAGGCGACCGCACCGGCAACCTTATCTATAGAAAGACCGCCCGCAATTTCAATCCGATGATGGCCGCCGCCGCCCGCATCACCATCGCCGAAGTCGAAGAGCTCGTCGAGCCCGGAGCCCTCGACCCCGAATCCATCGTCACCCCAGGCGTCTACGTCCAGCGCATCCTCCAGGGTCCCCGTTACGAAAAACGCATCGAACGCCGTACGGTCCGCGAAGCGTAGAGGCGGCTTCGGCTCTTAACGGCTGGTCAGGACCTGCAACCTGTAACCTGTACCCTGTAACCTGCGCCCTGTAACCTGACCACTGCATGTCAGAAAAAATCCTCGCCGACATCGCCGCCTTCATCATCGCCGTCATCTCCGCCTCTGGCTACGCGGGCGTCGCCCTCCTCATGGCCATCGAGTCCGCCTGCATCCCCCTCCCCAGCGAAATCATCATGCCCTTCGCCGGATACCTCGTCCACACCGGCCGCCTCAACCTCTTCTGGATCGCCACCGCCGGCGCCATCGGCTGCAACATCGGCTCCGCCGTCGCCTACTGGATCGGCTCCGTGGGAGGCCGCCCCTTCATCGCCCGCTACGGCCGCTTCGTCCTCCTCGACCACCACGACCTCGACCGCGCCGAGCACTTCTTCCAGCGCTACGGCGGCATCACCGTCTTCCTCGCCCGCCTCCTTCCCGTCATCCGGACCTTCATCGCCCTCCCCGCCGGCATCGCCAAAATGCCCCAGCTCCGCTTCCATCTCTACACCTTCCTGGGATCATGGCCCTGGTGCTTCGTCCTCGGCTACGCGGGCATGAAGCTCGGCCAGGCCTGGGACTCCGACCCCCGCTTCAAGGAATGGTTCCACCGCTTCCACCTCGGCGTCGAAATCCTCCTCCTCCTCGCCATCGTCTGGTTCCTCTGGACCCACTGGCGCAACCGAGTCCGCCCCACCGAAGATCTGTCATCCTGAGCGAAGCGAAGGACCTCGCGTTTGTTTTTCGCTCCTGCCAAACCCCATTCACCGCCCCCAAACCCCCGTTCAACCTTCGGTAATTTGCCTTTTCCCCACGCTGGCGAGAAACTACCTGTTTGGACTCACACTTTTCGCTCCCCCTGAAAGGCAGTACTTAAAAAATGGCATCTGAAAACAAACCGGCGATCCAGCCGGCCAAGGGCAAGCTCGGAGTCATGACCGTCGGCATGGGCGCCGTCGCCACCACCCTCATCGCTGGCGTCGAAGCCGTCCGCAAAGGACTCGCCAAGCCCATCGGCTCCGTCACCCAGATGGGCACCATCCGCTTAGGCAAGCGCACCGACAACCGCACCCCGCTCCTCAAAGACTTCCTCCCCCTCGCCGACATCAACGACATCGTCTTCACCGGCTGGGACATTTTCCCGGAAAACATGTACGAGGCCGCCAGCCACGCCGCCGTCCTCGACAAAGACCATCTGCAGTCGATCAAGCCCTTCCTCGAAGCCATCAAGCCCATGCCCGCCGTCTTCGACCAGTACTACGTCAAGCGCCTCAACGGCACCAATGTCAAGACCGGCAAAAGCAAGTGTGACCTCGCCCAGCAGCTCCGCTCCGACATTCAGAAATTCAAATCCCAGGTCGATCGCGTCGTCGTCATCTGGTGCGGTTCAACCGAAATCTTCCTCGAGCCCGCCCCCTGCCACGCCACCGTCGAGTCCTTCGAGAAAGCCCTCGTCGACAACGATCCCGCCATCGCCCCCTCGCAGATCTACGCCTACGCAGCCCTCAAAGAAGGCGTCCCCTTCGCCAACGGCGCGCCCAATCTCACCGTCGACCTGCCCTGCATGATCGAGCTCTCCCGCCAGACCGGCGCGCCCATCTGCGGTAAGGACTTCAAGACCGGCCAGACCCTCATCAAGACCGTCCTCGCCCCCGCCTTCAAAGCCCGCATGTTAGGAGTCAGCGGCTGGTACTCCACCAACATTCTCGGCAACCGCGACGGCGAAGTCCTCGACGACCCCGAGTCCTTCAAGACCAAGGAAGAATCGAAGCTCGGCGTGCTGGACTACATCCTGCAGCCGGAAAAGTACCCCGACTTATACGGCAACATCTACCACAAGGTCCGGATCAACTACTATCCGCCCCGCGGCGACAACAAAGAAGGCTGGGATAACATCGACATCTTCGGCTGGCTCGGCTACCCGATGCAGATCAAAGTCGACTTCCTCTGCCGCGACTCGATCCTCGCCGCCCCCTTAGCCCTCGACCTGGTCCTGTTCTTAGACTTAGCCAAACGCACGCCGGAACTCAGCCACCTCGGCATCCAGGAGTGGCTCAGCTTCTTCTTCAAGAGCCCGCAATCGGCGCCCGGTCTTTATCCCGAACACGACCTCTTCATCCAGTCGATGAAGCTGAAGAACACGTTGCGCCACATCATGGGCGAAGACCTGATCACCCACTTAGGCCTCGAATACTACGACTGAACCGGCCGCTCAGGCGGAAGCGTCTTGGCCCAAGGCCAAACTCACTTGGTTGACTTCGCCTTTTATTCGCCTTATCATAGTTGATTCAGCTAATGCGACTCCTGTGGAAAAGCCGCAGTACGATGTAACGGACTGGAGACCTCAGGCAAATGCTCACGAACGATCAGTTGGCCACGATGGTCCTGCGTCACGCAATCTTCCACGATGTCCCTAACCAGCGCGGGCAGGGAGGGCAACAGGTAATCCTCTCTACCGACCTAACTCCGATTGATGCCGAGCGGCGGAGGCTCCTGAAGACAAAGCTCGTCAAGAGCCTGGATTCCATTCATGCCTACGGGATGGTCTTTCAGGACCAACCAGCGTCAACTGTGCCCGGTTTTGTACGGGACGTCACCGCAACTGGGTATACGGAAGCGAAGTTTGTCACAGCTTCGCAGGGCATGGCGCAGCACCTCTACCAGGTACAATCCGGAGCGGTATCGCCCGGCCTTCTTTGCGTGATCGACATTGTCATAGGAAATCGGCACGGCCTGATCTTAATGAAGCTTGAGCGTGACGAGGGTGCCGAACTGAAGATGAAGGCTGAGCGCGGGAGAACGCACTTCGAGATGTCCGTTCTTGACAGCTTAGTGCTAACTGGCAATACGCGTCTTTTCAAAGCAGTAGCTTTTCTCAGGCTCGGCGCGGGAGACGACGATTTCGAAATGTCGGCGTGCGACAACCAGCATAATCCGACCGATACGAATGAAATGGCCAGGTTTTGGCAGAAATACCTCGGCTGCGAACTCGAAGAGGCCGCCAGGGTTAGCACCTCAAAATTCTTCAACGCGACGATGGAATTCGTGAACCAGCACGTCGACGATCCGGAACTGCAGACGGTTATCTACGAAAGCTTGCACAGTGAACTCAGGTCCGCAAGAGCAGCGTTCTCGCCGCGAGCATTTTTGACAAACCATGTTCCCGAACCAGTGAGGCACGAGCTCAACTTGTTCCTGGGGGAGAAGCATGTCAGTTTGGCAAGTTTTCCAAAAGGTACCCAGGACATACGAGGCTCTCTAAGACGCCTTACCTACATCAGCGAAGCAGGAGTCCGCGTTGTTGCTCCGGAGGATCGAGGAGAACTGGTGACAGTCGGCGAAGCCCAGATCGTCGTAAACGACCGGCTGAGCCGGCTCGGACGGTCCTAGTGACCATCGAAGAGGCGCGGGCCGACTGGATCCGAGTTCGCGGGCACCATCGCGATTTCGCTGAACTGCTCAAGAGCCGCCTAAGTGCGGTAACGAAGAGCTTGGGAATTTATGCAGAGATTTCAGCACGTGAGAAGGAAACCCACAGCCTGGTGAAAAAGCTGATTAAGAAGCCGCATCTCTCATATGAAACTCTCCCTGACAAGGTCGGGGCGCGGGTTGTCGTCCGCCTCCGATCCGAATTGGCGCCGATCGAAAATCGCGTCAAGGAAGTGTTCAAGTTCAGTGCCGTAGAGGACAAGGCGGCGAAGCTCGGCTTTGATAAGGTCGGCTATCTCAGCATTCATGTCGATGGCATAGCGCTAAGGGAAGACGACCCGGAGATCAACCGATTCCCGTCAACGGGATTTTTCGGAGAGCTCCAGATCAGAACCTTGGGTCAGCATCTCTGGTCGGAGGTGTCGCACGACACCTTCTACAAAAACGACGAGCTCGTAAACAAGCTGCCTGAGGATCTGCAGAGGCGCGTGCATTTATCTGCGGGTCTTGTCGAGGTCGCAGATCGAGAGTTTGACCGCATGAACGAAGAAGCGCGCCCAAGCCCCGAAATCGAGGTCTTCAGCGGATTAGAAAAGCTGTACTATTCGGTGGCAACCAAGCGTCCAGACATCGAACTCTCGCTCGACGTCATAAACCTTATCCTCCCGCTGTATGGCGAAGCGAGTGCCCGGGAAATTTTGGAGCGCCACATCATTCCGAACTTCGAGAACCATCGCGACCAACTCGCAGCCATATATTCGGATCCCGACTACGACTACGACGGGGCCAGCGCGTTCTTTTTCCAACCCGAAGCGCTACTCATATACGAGCGCCTGCATTTCGACAGGGCACAACTGCTTGCAAAGTGGAACGAACGCTATCCCGAGAAGGAACTTGAGAGAGTCGCGACCAGCTTCGGGTTCTCATTGGAATAGCCGAGACCCCCATCACCTCGCACGCCACCTTCCGCCATGGCCAGTCCTCGGAGGCCCGGCCGGAGCCCACTCGCGTTACCTTCGTCTCACACACGCGATATGATCCAAATCCGACCGCGCTCAGGCAGCGTCCTTGAGCATCTGTCTACGCAGGTCGGCCTTAGTCTTATCGTTGATCTCGGTCACCGGAACACTGACCTGGCCCGCGCTCCGGCCAATTGGAGAAGCGTCTCGGGCGATCCACGAGTAAAACAGGCGATTTCGCTTGACGTCCGCGACCAGCAGGCAAGCCGGGAAATTCGATTCTGCCAACCGGAGAAAGGTACGCTTGTCGAGCGGAAACGAGCCGGCCGGGGGGCGTTCTGTACCCTTGACCTCAATTCCGATCATGTTCAGCCCGCCCGCCGAATTCCTGAAGCCGACGAGAAAATCGAAACCAACATCTTCTGACGGTCGACTGAGGATCTCGGGCTTGAGACCCTGCAGAAAGAGCTGCGCTAACAGCTCACTCCTCTGTCCGATTTGCGAGACAAGCGTCATGCGAATGCTGACCCCTTCGGTTTGAATTTACTCTCTTTCCAGAAGCCCTTGACCTCATCGTGCAATTTCCGGAGATTCGCGGCCGTCAGCTCGTGCGAGACCGGGATACGAGTGATCGCCCTGGCCGGCGTCCCATCATGAATCGACCTCACAAACACCCGCTGGGATTTCTCGTGAATTCCAAAAATGTACGTCGGGCCGGGCATCTTAAGAAGCCGCTCAATGTCACTCTTCTTCGACGAGATCTTCAACGAACTCGCCGATTTCGGCAGCGAACCAGCAGTTGTTTTCGCCTGTGCGAAAAAGTAAGGAGTCTTCCTGCTCACCCGCCGCAGTTCAACGTAAAAATCAATTGCCGGCCATTTGTCTCCGAGGAACCCGGGCCGGAAGAGTGGCCCCGCGAATTGCTGATAGTCCGTCAACCGAAGTTCGAGAATTTTCTCGCCTCGAAATCCCGTAACATCTTGCAGTTGGGCTGCCATCGAAACCTGGCCTCAATTCCGAGCGTACTTTGGCGTCCTGGATTCTGTTGCGTAAAACGATTATCCACCACCGGCTTTCCGAAAATAGGGTCGAATCGCCCCAAATCAGAATCCAGAAGAACCTCGCGTCCCGTTACCTTCGTTCCTCCAGCGTCGCTCCCTATCCACACCCGCGAACCGCTCGCCTGCACCCTGTACCCTGCACCCTGTACCCTGTTGTGACCATGGTCACCCTCGCCACCGTCTTGCAAATCGGACTCACCTTCCCCCGAGTCGAGAAGAGCACTGCGTACGGCAACCCCGCCTTGAAGGTCCGCGGCAAACTCATGGCCGCCGTCCCCACCAACAAAACCGCCGAGCCCGGTTCGATCATGGTCCGCATTGACCGCCAGGATCGGGCGGCCCTCCTCGCCGAGTCGCCCGACCTCTACTATGCCCCCGACCACTACCTCGACTACGACGCCGTCCTCGTCCGCCTCGCCGGCCTGACCCCCGATCTGCTCCGTGACCTGCTCGCCATGGCTCACAAATTCATCACCCGCAAGCCGGGCCGCCCAGGGAAGTAACCTTTGCCTCCCCCCAAAACCGGGCGCGCAAGCACCCCTACTGAGGCACCGCACCCTCAAGGTCAACGGCCGCAGAACGGTCCACGTCGCGCGCAGCGCGCAATAAAAAGAAGTCGGCGCGCCAGCGCCTTCCTTGGTTCGATCCTGCGCGATGCGCCCGCCCCGAGAGGCGCACTCGCAGGCCGGGGCCCCCGGCGAGCCGCTTTTGCTCGCGGGGGTGGAGCATCGACCCCCGAGGCCCTCTGTGGAAATTTGTCAAACTTTTCGCCGACGGTACGAAAGTGTTCTCCCTCATTCCGCAACCCTTCCACGCCAAGACGCACAAAGAAATTTGGTAGTGGGTCAGTTTGGTGCTTCATGGGATCAAAACGGTTGAGAGTGGCTAATGGATTGCCGGTCCGTCAAAAACGAAGTGGACTGTGATGTTGATCACAGTTCCCACGAAGCGAATCCTGCATGCTTTGAGAGCATCGAATAGGTGTTGCCTATGAAGTTAATACGCAAATTATGGTAGCTTTTGCACAGCGGGGTGTGATACTGATGGCCGACTCCGAAATATGGCTGATCCACCTCTGGTTAAGGAGCTCGTCAAGAAGGCCAAAGGGCGCAACAAGCGCCTGGTCGATATCCTTACCACTTTTTTCTCTGAGGCCTCAGTGTTGATCTTCGTATTCGGAATACTGGATACGTACGCCTCTGGCAAGTTGTCCGTCATGGTGGCAGCGGCGGTGGCTTGTGCGGGCTCTATTTTCTTCCTCGCTGCGCTAGGCGTTCAACGCTGGTTTGACTATCAGGCGTATTGGAAGGCGCGACGCATAGCGAGGATCATTGACGACGCCATGGGAGAAGAAGGCACATGACAATCTATGCAGCTATTGGATTCATTATTGTTCCTGTTGCGCTAATCACGCTTCTCGTCGCGAAACAGACGGCAAGGAACATTTCGGATATCGGTAATGAACAGCTAAAAGAAGAGCGTCAAAAACATCACCCTAAAGCGCAGGGAGTGGTGTGAGAATTAGATGGTCTCCAACAAGGAGACCATCTCCTCAATTTCCCAGACGTGATCGCTTAGACCAGCTTCCATCGCTGGCGTGACGCGCAGCGTCTGGTGGACGCGGCAGAAGTTGTAATACATGAAATAGACCGCAACCGCGTGACCGTGATTGTCCAGCTTCTTTGAGAACGCATTTGTTAACCGGGTGAAGCGCCGCATCGACATTCTCATCGTCAGATTGCTGCGCTCCACGTAGCTGGTCGAGACGTGTTTCGGGTCGGGATTGCCCTGTACCGTTTTCATGTCGCAGCCGATGCAGCGTGCAGGAGAGTAGCGCCGGAAATCGTCTTGCGTCGGGGCGCTGTAGATTTTGTGAAGCTGAGCGTAATCCACCTTACTCCCGAACACCTCTTCTACAGCATCGGGGTAGACGCTCAGAGCGTCCGTAGTGATCTGGGGACGGCCAACGATTCGTTCCGCACAGTCCAGAATGAAGGCAAAGGCGCTATCACTGCCGCGATCACCGAGCAGGTACGAAACGACCAGTTTTGTATCGGCGTCGATTCCTACCCACGTCCAAACGTCTCCCCATCCCTGCACTTTCTGTTCGAGTTTGACGTTCTTTTTCTTCGCGCCCACGAAACTCCAAATCTCATCGGCCTGGAGGCGCTTCACCTTGAGGCCGCGAACGTTCCGGTGGTGGTAGGACGCGCAGGCACACCCAAGTTCAGCTAGGAGCTTCGCGACGGTATTCTTCGCCACGCCGGTGATCCGAACCGTGGAACGGATGCTGTTGCCTTCGACCAGGCACCGGACGACTGCCGTTCGTTTGGATTGATCTAGCCGATTCATGTTGACCATTATGCTTACTCGCTTATGCAAAGTCAAGAGAAATATTCGGGCCGAGCCTATTCGCCCACATATTGTGTATTGACCAGCATGACACACGCATGGTAGTTTGAGTGGGTCATGCGGGTCAACCCAAATCAACGGAGGTTCGATACCATGGGAAGCGATCTAGACAAACTGTTGGAAACATTCAAGTTGGTGGTTGAGGGGAAGGATGTACCACGTCCACACGGCAGCTTCACCAACTACACCATCACCAATTTCAGAGGCGGGATTGGCAAAAGCACACTGGCATTTAACTTGGCGTGGGAGGTGTCCAGAAAGAAGAAGAGCCTTCTTTTTGATCTATGCCCTCAGTGCAACTTCTCCCAATCTCTCCTTGGCCCAGACTTGGATGGTTGCGGCACAACGATCTATGACGCCCTGCTGTCTCGTGTGATGGCGGGAACGCCGACCGTTCAAGAGGACGACCTTTTGGTAAGCGTCCCGCCATCTTGTCCTGATTTTAAGGGCGGGTCGGGCGCGCATTTAGTGCCCGGATCAAAAGAGCTGTTTTTGTTTCCTAGTTTGCTTTACACCCAGTTGAGCGCATCGGCCAATCTGGGAACTCGAAGCGTGGAGACAAGCCGCAATATTCTTCAGTCAGTCGAACAGTTAGCGGACTCACTCAAGGCGCACCTAAAGGCTACCAAGGTTCTAATGGACACTAGCCCATTCTTCGGAGGTGCCACGCATCTGGGATGGGTAGCGGCCGACGCCCTCATCATTCCTGTTCGTGTGGATCAGCATTCAATGGAAGCCCTCAAACTCACGCTGTCGATGCTCCGTAATCCGGAAATGGACTTCATGCGCCTTAACAGGCAGGCTGGAATCACAAAGCGCCCCAAAATTCACGCCATTGCGATGACGCATTGCGGCTGGAATCGTCAGACTCCATTCACGCCAGACCGCTCAACCCAAGCCTACTTGTCACAAGTGATTGATATCGCGAGAAACAATGCCGATCTTTTCACCTGCCCAGACCCGGTTGATGCGATCCATCTTTTGGATGATTTCCATTCGGCTGGAAGAATCAGCGGAACAAAGAGAATCCCTTTAGCCAAATTGAGCATTCGCGAATCTCATGTGATTGGCGCCCAGCGGCTGGAAGTAAACGAATCAATAACCAGGTATCAGAACCAAATGAAATCACTCGCAGCCAGCATCTAAGATTTCCAGCGGGCTTTCGCAGCCTTCTTCGCTATCGCTCTGCGTTTGGCGGGTGAGAGTTTTTCAGCTCTTGCCCTTCCGCCTTTAGCCCCGCCCAGCTTCCCCAGCGCCACGGCTGCTGGATTCTTCCCAGCATTCGGGTCGGGCAGCGGCGATCCGTCCAGGCGTTCACCAATGGCCTGTTCTACAATCCCTCTGGCGACGGTAGCGAAGTCGTGATCCTTGCTTGAGCGTGTAGGCATGTCTCAATGATGCCACGCTCGCAGGATTTAAGGCGACTGTGGATATTTCAAACTGACCCACTACCAGAAATTTGGCAGGTTTTATAGCCAGACTTGGTATCCTAAAGATAGAGAGCAAAAACAGAAAAAGCCTCGCCCAACGGCGGGGCTTTTACTTTTCCAGAGAGGACATCGCCGTGCCCTGCGCCACCACCGTCATGACGCCCTTCGTGAGCACGAATGATGCACTCGTACGTACGAATGCATCACTCGTACGCACGAACGCGTCATTCATGCGCATGAATGCATCACTCGCGAGCACGAGCGATCTGACCTGGCTTGAATCACATAGCCCCTTCGTGAGCACGAATGCATCACTCATGAGCACGAATGATGGATTCGTACTCACGATGCAAACTGATAGAGCCGCAAATAGATATCTGTTATCAGCGCTGTCAACAGCAGATAAGTCGTTGAAAACAAGTCACAGCAAAAAATCCATGAAAAACTTTTCAACCATTTCTGCTCAGAACGTCACCCGAGCCCCCACCTGGGCCGCAAACGGAATCCCAACCGTAGTCCCCGGCCCAAAGAAGTCGCCCAAAGCCCCACCGGCAACCTGCAGCTGGTTCGGACTGCTGATCGGCTCCGTCGACGAGCAAGCCGCATTCGTGCAAATGTCGGTAACATTGCCCGCTTGCGCTTCGGCGGCCGGAACAGGAAGTGTAGCAATGTTGGTTACATAATTCGCCCCGGGATTATTCCGGTTGAACAAATTGAAGAGCTCCACAAACGGAGTCACCGTCCATCGTTCTCCAATCGAAATCGGCCGGCTCACCCGAGCATCCGCCTGGATATAAGGAGTCCCGCGGAACTGATCGAGTACCGTCGGAGTTCCATCAATCGAGATCCGCCCGCTGTTGTCCGCCGTCGTAATCGTGAAAGGCCGCGCCGATTCAGCCTGCGTCAGCGTGCTCAACTCCACGCCGCCAAAGGTCCGCCACAAACCGGCAAACACGAACCGCTGCCGAACATCTTCTCCCGACGGCCCATAGTCCCCAGGCCCAAACGGGTTCAGCGGATTGCAAACGCCGTTCACATAATCGAACAACTCGCCCAAAACGCAGCCCCAGGTCTGCGCCTTCGAGAAAGTGTAATTCGCCACCAAATTCAGCTGTCGACCTACATTTCCCTGTAAGTGCAGCAGTAACCCGTTGTAACTTGACCGGTTATCAGAATGGAAAACATTAACATCCGGAACATAAGTAGCCTGATTCGGATCATCCGTAGCCAGCAGAGGAGTAAACAAATTCGTCCCGCCCGTATAACTGTAAGCCCGATATCCGTGGTTCCCCTGCTCGTGAATGTAGTCCGCACTGAGCGACCAGTTAGAACTGAAAGCGTGCTGCACGCCGCCCGAAACATGAATCGCATAAGGCGTCTTATAGTTTGAATCGATCAGGTTTGCCGCCCCACCCGCGGCATCCCCAGCAACGCAACCGGCATTCTCCGAGCCACCAGGGTTCTGCACCGGATCGACGCACTCGCCCGGCGGCGTACCGATAGCCTGAAACGCCGTCACCCATCCGTTCTGCGCAAGATCGTCGAAGTAAAGCCCGAACCCGCCCCGCAACACCGTCGTCCCGCTCGCGCCCGGCGTATAGGCAAAGCCCACCCGCGGTGCAAACTGCTTGTGATCGTCGTGCGGCGCGCCAGGAACCAGCGGAATCTTCAAAGCCGCCAGAGTAAGGTATCCCGGATTCTCCGCCTGCGTCCGCCCAGAGCCGGTAAACAACCCCCAGGTCGTCGAATACCGCAACCCATAATTGAAGGTCAGCCGCCGGTGAATCCGCCACGAATCCTGCCCATAAAACGCCACCCGCTGTATATTCTGCGCAAAACCCCCGCCTAAGTTCGAGTTAGAGGCCCCAGCCAGCATATCCGGAGTGAACTGCGATAAGTTGTTCAGGTAATAAGTCGGATTCTCCGGAAACTGATACAAGGTCTCCGTATTCCCTGGGAACGCCCCATCCAGCACCGGCTCATGGATGAAGTTAGCCCCGAACTTCAGAGAATGCGCCCCCTGCGCCTTACTAATGTCGTACCGAAATTGATACTTCTCCTGGTTTCTCTCCGACGGAAAGAAAGTAATCGGCGTAGCAAACTGATTGTCGCCGAAGGTCTCGAACCCGGAAACCGTGAGCGAAGTTGAGCTGAACGGAAAAGCCAGCGCAAAACCCAGATCCGAAGTCCGCGTCTGCGTCAAATGCAGTCCGCTGGCGTTGAAAACGAAATTCCCCACCAGAGTCGGCGAGAACAGATACTGGTTGCCGACGACCAGGCTCAGGTAGTTGTTATGCGTCAGCAATCCAGTCGACGGCAGCGTCCCCTGCTGCACCAGACTGTTGTGCGTCGTGTAATCGTCGATCGAACTACGCATAAACCAATTCGACTTCGACGTCTGCGCCCAGTCAAAACGCAGCAACCCAAGCGTGTCGCGAAATGGAATCGGCACCTCTTGTGGCACCGTGATCGACGGGACGCCCGGAATCAATCCATCCGCCGCCAGCTGCGCCAGCGCGTCGAACTCCGTCGTGCTCGCCGGACTGTAAACAATGCTGGCGTTCTCATGCACGTTTTCGATGGCCGCGAAAAACCACACGCGATCCTTCCGCAGCGGCCCTCCCAGCGTCCCCACATAGTTCTGCCGCGAAAAAGGCTGCTTGGGATTCGGCGCCGGATTCTCGATCGGGAATCGCGCATTCAGAGCCGCCTGGCGATCGTAAAATGCCTCGTCCCCATGCCACTGGTTCGTTCCGCTCTTGGTCGTGATCACCACGGATCCGGCCGTCGTGCCCCCCGTATCCGCATTCTCCTGCGCGGTCCGCACCGCAAATTCCTGCACCGCATCCGGCGAATAATTCTGCAAAAATCCGCCAATGTAATCGTCGGAGTTATCCCCGCCGTCGACGGACAGTTCGTTATTCAGTCCCGAGCTGCCCCCCGTCGACACAGCCGTGATCCGCGCCTTGGTCGGATCGCTCGGCTCGACCGGTTCAGTGCCCGGCGCCAGATACGCAATGTTGGCAAAACTTCGCGCCGGCAACGGCAGCGTCTCCAGATCCTGGCTCGTGATCACGCTCTGGTGAACGTTGCTGGCCAGGTCGATCGGCTGCGCCGTAATCGACGAACCCTGCCCCGACACATGCACGGATTGCTGCACCGCACCGGGCGTCAGGCTCACGCGAATGTCCCGCACTGTGCTCACGGCCACCTCAACCTCGGCCGATACCGGGGCAAAACCGTGTGCGGAAACACTCACCTCGTACCGCCCGGGAGCCAGGTTCTCCACCAGAAATTCACCATGGCTGTCGGAGGCACAACGCCGCACCGCAGCCGCCGCGGGCATCCGCACTTCCACCAGAGCCCCGCTCACCCGCGCTCCGGTCGCGTCCTCCACAACGCCACGCACCGACCCGGTGGTGATTTGCCCCCGGACCGTCGTGACGCACAACAGCAAAGCCAAAGAAGTAAGGATCGTCCGTTGCAGCGTGATCGCGGACCTGGTCCATCGTGCCATCGTCCATCTCCTGAATTGGAAGACTTGTGGGATCGTACCGATTCGAATCAGTTTATAGCAGGCAGTTTCGCACGAAATGCCTCCGGTTCCCGCGCGTCTCGCCCTTTCCCCATCCTGTACCCTGTCATCCATGCCGAAACCCGCCGTAACCCTCGAAACCGTCTGGCAAACCGGCCTAACCTTCTCCAACGTAGAAAAATCCACCTCCTGGGGAGCCCCGGCCCTCAAGGTCCGCGGCAACCTGATGGCCGGCGTCCCCACCAACAAAGCCGCCGAACCCGGCTCCCTCCTCATCCGCATCGATCGCAGGGACCGCCCCGCCCTCCTCGCCGAGTCGCCCGACCTCTACTACGCCCCCGACCACTACCTCGGATACGACGGCGTCCTGGTCCGCCTCAAACATCTCACCCCCGAAATCCTCCACGACCTCCTCGCCATGGCGTACAAATTCGCCACCCGCAAGCCGGGCCGCCCCTTGAAGTAGCCTCGTTCTCCCCTAACTCCAAAATTCGCCGCTTCTACAATCGAGAAATGCGCCTCACCCCGCGCCTCGGTCTCCGCCTCGTCCTGGTTCTCGCCGCCGTCGTCATCGTCTGCATTCGCCTCATTCCGCGCCACCAGGTCCGGCCAGTGCCGTCCGTCCCCGACCTCTCCGCCACCAACCCGCTCAACCAGCCCGGCGGCGGACCCGTTCCCGCTGAAGCCTACGAGGTCTACTCCGCGATCTACCAAGCCCCGAACCCAAACCCCAACCAGCCTCCCGCCGACGAGCCCCTGGTCTTCGCCGCCCAGTCTCGCACCGACATCCCCCAGGTCGGAGGCAGCTGCCTCAAGCCCACCACGTCGGCCGAGAACGAGATGACCGAGGACTTCGTCGCCGCCAACCAGCAAAGCCATCTGTGGGACCAGAAATTCACCATCCCCCAGGGCTACAAGCTGCTCTCGCCCGCCGACACCGGCCAGGCCCAGGCCTGCCTTCAGGCACACGACTCCACTTCCGGCCGCTGTGCCGCCTTCAAACAGGTCCACCACGTCCGCTTCCTTGGCGTCCCCGGCTTCGACCGCGCCCACACCCACGCCCTGGTCTCGGTCATCAAAAGCTGTGGCGGCTTCTGCGGCAGCGGCGGCATTTTCGAAGTCGAGAAAGCCGGCAACACCTGGCGCCGCTCCGAACCCACTACCCTCACCAGCGACTGCAGCTGGACCTACTGAACCTCTCTCCTTGACAGCTTAGGAGGGAACGCGCTACTCTCCTAATTGATTTAGGAGGACGCATGCCAGACCAGGCCCAGTTGCTTCCAGGCACCCTCGATCTTCTGATCCTGAAAGCCGTGTCTCTCGGCCCGCTCCACGGCTATGGAATCCTCCTCCGCATCGGCCAGATCTCAGGCAGCGCCCTGCTCATCGAGCAAGGCGCGCTCTATCCCGCGCTCTTCCGCCTGGTCCGCCAGGGCCTCATGAAGGCGAGCTGGGGAACCTCCGACAACAACCGCAAAGCCAAGTTTTATGAGCTGACCGCTGCCGGCCGCAAGCGTTTCCGCGAAGAAACCGAAGGCTGGAATCGCCTCGCCGCCGCCATGACAACCGCGCTGGGCGCGCAAGCCGAGGAAGTATGAAAACCCTGGCCTGGTTCCGCTCCGTCGCCGCAAAGTTCTTTCACCGCGCAGAAACCTCCGCCGCAATGGACGAGGAGTTGCGCGCCCACATCCAGCTCCGCGCCGACGACCTCGAACGCTCCGGCCTCACTCATGCCG
>Ga0302326_10017151_pt1 | contig 15122 bp, 12 predicted proteins | sample Palsa_T0_3_FD_202264 | JGI IMG/M metagenome (GOLD analysis project Ga0302326, IMG submission 202264) | Peat permafrost microbial communities from Stordalen Mire near Abisko, Sweden - Palsa_T0_3 | ecosystem: Environmental > Terrestrial > Soil > Palsa > Peat permafrost | place: Sweden: Abisko...
GAACATCGACATCGTCATCGGGCTCGCCGGCGGCACCGCCGCCCCCGGCCGCATCAAGCTGGTGGTCGGCGACGATGGCGCCGGCAGCACCATCAACAGCTTCGCCACCAACAGCGCCACCATCCAAGGCCACGGCAACGCCGCCGGAGCCGCCACGCTTGGCGCGGCATTCTTCCCGCAGACACCCGCCTGCGGCACCTCGCCTGCACAACTGGAATTTTTCTCCGCCGAGGGCGGGGATCCGATCCTGTTCAATACTTCCGGCACGCGGCTTGCCACGCCGATCTTGCGCCAGAAACCGGATCTGACCGCGCCGGACGGCGACAACACTTCGTTCTTCGGCTTTTTCATAGCCGGCACCAGCTTCAGCGACAACTCCAGCGTCGGTGCCTGTCAGAATGATGCGACCTACCAGAATTTCCTCGGCACGTCGTCCGCCACGCCGCACGCCGCCGGCGCAGCCGCGCTCATGCTGCAGGCCAACCCCGCACTCACGCCGACGCAGATCTACCAGAGCTTGCGCAGCACGGCGCTGGCGATGGGCACGAGCACACCTAACTTCGAGTCCGGCTACGGCTTCATCCAGGTCGATGCGGCAGTAGCCTCCCTGCCCGCCGGGCCGCCGCTCGTGAAGCTCACCGCCAGCACCATCGCGGTGGGCGGTTCCACGACGCTGAGCTGGCTGGCGGTGAACTCAAGTGCCTGCACGGCTTCCGGCAGCTGGAGCGGCGCGCAGTCCAACAGCGGCACGCTCACTGTTAAGCCCGCATCGATCGGCAGCTACACCTACACGCTCGCCTGCACCAGCAGCGCCGGCACCCAGACCAGTTCCGCGATGCTGACCGTGCAGGCCGTCCAGCCCCTGATCCTCAGCACCAGTTCGCTGCCCGGTGGCATGGTGGGTAGCGCTTATAGCGCGACGCTCGCAGCCAGCGGCGGTATCACTCCCTACAGCTGGTCGCTCACGAGCGGCACCCTGCCCGCGGGGCTGTCGCTCAATGCCACTACCGGCACGCTGAGCGGCACGCCGACGGCGGCGGCCGCCGCGACCGCGCTCACCTTCAAGGTCACCGACGCCGAGCAACCCGCGCAGAGCAAGACCGCCTCGCTGTCACTCACGATCACGGCGGCGGCATCCAGCGGTGGCGGCGGTGGCGGCGCGCTCGGCGCCGATTCGCTGGTGCTGCTCGGCGGCCTGCTGCTCGCGCGCGCGCTGCGGCGCCGGCCGCCAGCCGGCTTCAGGCGCGCCGCCCGTCAGGTCTTGAGCGCCGCCAGTGCGGCAAGCAGCGCCTGACCGTTGGGTGAGCCGAGACCGGTACAGGCATCCCAGCCAAGGCCTGCCTGATAGGCACCGTTGTTGCCCTGCGTGATGTCGCGGCACGCGGTCTCGCCGATCTGGTAGAGCGCTGCGTGTACATCCCCGAGCGGCGCGCCGAGTTTCTGATTGCAGCGGGCGATCAGCGCCGCCCACAGCGGCGCGACTGCGCTCGTACCGCCGATCACCTGTGATTCGCCGTCCACCAGCACCTCATAGCCGGTGAGCGGATCGGCGTTGCCGGCGACGTCGGGTACGCCGCGTCCCGTGCTGCCGTTGGGCGCCTTGGGCACGGCGCTGTTCGCCTGCCAGGTGGGCAGCGCAAATTCCACGCTCACCCCGCCGCCGGTCGCGCCGTCCCCGGAAGTGGTTTCGTTCCACACGACTTCGCTTTGAATCGCGCTGCCGCTGCCGATGAGCTTGGTGCCGCCGCAGGCGAGCGCATACTGACTCGAAGCCGGGAAATCGACATGCGGCTGCCCGTCGCTCTCCCCGTCCGATGAACCGTTGTCGCCCGCCGCCACGGTCACCGTGACCGCGAGCGCCGCGGCATCCTCGAGTGCCGACTGCATGGCATCGCGCGACGGACCGGTCCAGCTGTCTTCCGGGCCGCCCCAGCTGATCGACATCACCGAGGGCTTGTTGACCGTGTCGTGCGCCGCCTGGGAGATCGCCTCGTAGAAACCCTGGTCGGTGTTGGGCGCGAAGTACACGACGATGCCGGCGCCGGGTGCGAGCGCACCGATCACTTCGATGTCGAGCATGACCTCGTCATCGGCATCCCCGCCGGGCGTATTGCTGCCGCCTGCCACGCCAACGGCAGTCACCGTGGGCGCCTTAGCGATACCAAGGCTCTTGAAGTACTGCGCCAGATCGCTGGCGCTGAAGCCACCGCCCAGCTCGATGATCGCCACCGTCTCGCCGCTGCCGTCCAGGCCTGCCGGAAAGGCGTACAGCTGAGCCAGCTGCAGCGGCGTGTATGTGGTGCTCGGGGCCGCGCGCGGCCGGCGTGAGTGCGCGCGTGCCACCGGCCGCCGGTCGAGGCCCAGCACCGCGAGTGCCTGCGGCGGCAGGGTCGGCGCGTGGCCGCAGCCGACGAAGGGACCGCGGCCGTCGCTGAACTCATAGCGTCCGAGCGTGACCCCGAAGGCGCGCTCGAGCGCGTGCGGCGCGCCCGACAGCTGCAGCACGCGGCGATGCGCATCGGCGCCGCGCTCGCTCAGGCCGTGCGTGCGCGCAAACGTGCGCAGCGCCTCGAGGTCTGCAGGGTCCGCACCGAAGTGCTGACCGAAATCGGCGCGGCGCAGCGTAGCGCGCTGCGGCCACGCTGCCACGCGCAGTGCGCTGCCCTGCCGGCGCCTAAGCACGACCGTGACGTCCAGCGGCGTGGTGTCGGTGTGCGGACCCAGATACTTCATGCCCAGTGGCGTGGTCCAGTGCGAGCGGTGCGCCGGCTGATTCATGGCATGACTCCTTGCGTGGCAGGTGCGCGAACTGTAGCGCGGCGGCGCTGCCCGGTCAGGTTTCGCCAATGACCGACACGCGCGTTGCGCGGCTTGGCGCTGGCAGTGATCTGCTAGACTGCCGCAAAAATCGGAATACGACGTGCGAACATCGACGGCCACATGGTTGTGCGCGCTGGGGGTGATACGCACGGCCTGTGCGGCCAGCACGACGAGCACTGCTGACACCCAGTTCGCCAACTACGCATTCGCCAGCGAGCTGGGCTCCGGCGTTTACGAGACCGATGGCCGCACCATCACGGTCTACACGTTGCAGCCGGGCTACCAACTGCGGGACGCTGAGCCGAACGGCGGCTCCCCGGGCATCCGCATCATCGTGCCGCTGACCGTCGGCTTCTACAATTTTCAGGCGATCGATCTGGTGCGCCTGCAGGTGCCGACCTCGATCGGTGCCCTGAGTCTGGAGCCCGGCGTCGAGCTCGACTACTGGCTCACCGACAAGTGGGACATCTATCCGTACGTCAAGGCCGGCGGCACGTTCGCCTCCTCCGCCGCGATCAACGCCGTGATCTACGGGCTCGGCGTGCGCAGCGACTACCGCTTCGACCTGGGCGGCGGCGCGGCGCTGTGGCGCGCCGAGCTCGCCTACGCCGGAGTGCACTACCACGCCGACCTGCCGAACGATTCATTCACGCGCCTGCGCGATGCCGTGGAGGTGCGCCGCGATCTGCCCTGGGTATGGCGCGGGCGCCAGGTCGAGCTCGGCCCTTACGCGATCGGCGATCTCTACCTGGACGCACCCAGCGGACCTGCGACCGGGATCAGTGCCCGGACCATTCAGCTGGAGGCGGGCCTCATGGTCAACGTCAGCCCGCGCTGGCAGATACACGGCGTGCCGATGCCGCGCATCGGGGTCGGCTACCGCGAGGCGGGAATACTCTCCGGGTGGCGCCTGGTGATCGGCGATCCGTTCTAGGCGGGGTCAACCGGCAGCGCATTGCTGCGTTACCATGTACGCGGCGGCGGACCGCCCTATCTTCGCTGCGGCTCGCCCGAGGTGACTCACATGGTCAAGCAGCTGGTACGCATCCTCCTCGTCGTTCCCGCGATCGCCGCGACTCTGAGCGGTTGCTCGCTGTATGTAAAATCCGACGTGAACACCGCGCTCATCAGCTCGGTCCACTGCGGTTCGTTCGCCTGGGCAGGCTCGTTCCGGGGCAACAGCCCGCTGCGCAATACCGTCGCCAGTCCCTTGAACGAGGACCGCCTGCGCAGCGCGATCGCCGCGCACCTCAAGGGCGGCACGGTGCAGACAGCGCCCGGGAACGCCGATTGCCTGGTCGGCTACGGCATCGGCAACAGTTACGTGGTCGACGATCTGGGGCCGTACGGCTACGGTTATGGCTACGGCTGGGGCTGGGGGTATCCGGGACCTTACGTCTACCGCCAGGGAATCATCGCGGTCGATCTGTACGACGCCAAGACGCGGCAGCCGCTGTGGCACGCCTCCGTCGACCAGAGCCTGTACGGCGTGACCGGCGACAAGGCGCAGAAGCGCATCGACGCGGCCGTGGCCGCGATCTTCACCAAGTACCCCGGCTGACAGATTGCCGCCTGCGGCGTGCGCGGGGCACCATGGCCCCATGTACCCATTTGGCCTCGGCGTCCTGTTCCTCAACGTCCTGCTCGATCAGCTCGGCCTGCCCGTGCCCGCCGTTCCGACCCTGATCGTCGCCGGCGCGCTGGCGGCCGACGGGCGGCTGCCGCTCGCAGGCGTGTGCGGGCTGACGCTGATGGCGTGCATGATCGGCGACAGCAGCTGGTACCTGGCCGGGCGCCTCTACGGCGTACGCGTCATGAAGCTGCTGTGCCGCATCTCGCTCACACCCGACATCTGCGTGAGCCAGACACAGGACACGTTCGAGCGCTGGGGCGCGAAGGCGCTGATCGTCGCCAAGTTCCTCCCCGGGCTCGGCATGATCGCCCCGCCGCTGGCGGGCGCCACACGCATGGGCTACGCGCGCTTTGCGGCGCTGAGTTTCACCGGCTCGCTGCTGTGGGCGGCTGCCGCACTCGGCAGCGGCGCGCTGCTGCACCGGCAGATCACGCGCCTGCTGCCGCAGCTCGCCGGCATCGGCGGAGTCCTGCTGCTGGTGCTGCTGCTGCTGCTGGCCAGCTACATCGCCGTCAAGTGGTGGCAGCGGCGGCGCTTCTTCGCGGCGCTCGACATGGCGCGCATCAGCGTGGCCGAGCTGTACGCGCAGATGAGCGCGGGGGCGGCGCCTGTGATCGTGGATGTGCGCTCGGCCACCGCGCAGCAGCTCGAGGCACGCCGCATCCCCGGGGCACTGCTGGTACCGGTGCAGGAGGTGGGCCGGCACGTGCGCACCCTGCCGCGCGATCGCGACATCATCCTGTATTGCACCTGCCCGAACGAGGCCTCGGCCGCGCAGGCGGCGCGGCTGCTCATGGATCACGGTTTCCGCCGGGTGCGGCCGCTGCACGGCGGACTGGACGCCTGGATCGCGGCCGGCTACGCGGTCGAGGCCGCGCCCGCCACCGCGGTGACCGCGACCCTCATCGCCGCGACGCGCTAGGGCTTGAGTCCGTAGACGTCGAGCTCGCCGGACACGGTGGTGCTGCCGTACACCCCGCCGGTGTTGTTACCGCGCGTGCCGATGTAGACCTTGCCGTTGGCGACCGTCGGCACGGTGAACTTGACCGCATTGCCCGCCGCATCGCTGGCCACCAGGGTGTTGTTCCACAGCTCGGTCGCGAGATTGCCGGCCGCGAAGGCATGCAGTACCGCCGGTCCGCACGGTGTCACCGTAGTTCTGCTTGGCGTGCAGTAGCTGTGGTCATCCAGCCCCCATACGATCGCATCGGTGCCGGCGGCCGCCACCGAAATGCTCGGGGTTGAGCCGGGGAAACCGAACGTTGTCGTGGACATCGAGGCGGCGGTGGTCGTGAACAGATCCGTCGTCGGGCTGAAGGTAAACGCCTGCATCTGGCCGCCCAGGGTGGAGATGTACAGCGTGTTGTTCCAGAAGGCACTCGTTGAGAAGATCCCTCTATTGGCATTGACGGTGAAGTGCTGCAGAGCGAGGGTGTCCCCCATCCCGCCCGTCATACCGGCGCCGGCCATCGCATCGCCGTTCAGCAGGTACATGACGCCGTCCTTGCCGCCGCCCACCACCAGATGGCTGAGCGCGCCGGGGTTGGTGCTGCTGTCCAGATTCAGTACCACCGCGGCGCCGCCGGAGCCGAAGTCCTTGTCGCCCGTGGCATCCGCGGCCTCGTCGCTCGGCGCGAACCACGAGGTGATGGCGAGCGCGCTGCTCAGCTGCAGGAACGAGTCGCCGTAGTCGTCGGTCGGGCCGCTGCTGGCGTTGGCATCGAAATCGCCGTTGCCGGTGATGACATAGAGATGGCCGTTGACGTCGGCGGACGGCGCGCCATTGGACATCCAGATACCGCCGCGACCGGTGTCCGGCGCGGTGTTGAACACCGAGGTCTGGCTGAACGACATGCCGTCGAAGGTGTAGCCGATCACCCACCCGTACCAGGGATCTGCGTCTTCGTGCGCCGCCCACGCGACGTAGACCGTGCCGCTCATCAGCGTGAGCCCGGCTCGCTGATTCTCCTGCCTGAGGTTGAAGGCGATCTGTGTGCCCTGGCTGTTGTTGAAGGTGGCGGCGATGTTGATCGGCGATGCCCCGAGCTCGCTGCCGGTGACGATGCTGATGGCGTGCAGGCGCTGGAAGTAGGTGCTCGTGGCAGGGGTCGCCCCGGTGAGCATCGACTTGGAGACGACGTACAAGGTGTTGCTGACCGGATCGATGACCGGCGTGCCGGTCACGCCGATCTCCGGGGCGATGTCGCCGTAGCCGGTACCCACCGCGTAGCCGCTCGTGCCGTCGGGCACCGTCACCTCGCCGGCGGTGCCGCCGTGGGCGGCGTCGATGAGGCTCACCTGCCACAGGAGCGTGCAGGGACTGGCATCGGCATCGAAGGCGAACAGGCTGTCGTGCTCGGTGGCGACGAACACCACGTTGTGGCGCACGCCGCCGATGCTCAGGTTCGCGATCCACAGGGGCTGCGCGTAGACCGCCCCGTCCACCGTGCACGAGAACAGCTTGCCGAATGTCGTGGTGTTCACGTTCGCGCTGGTGAGCGCGTACTCGCTCGCATTGACGCCGTCGCGCCCGAGATCGTTGTGATAGGTGTAGACACCGGCAAGATCGGTGACGCCGGCCGTGGCTGAGGCCTTCTGCGATGCATCCGTCACGCTGGTGGCGGTGATCGTGTAGAGGCCCGCGGCCGCCGTCGCGGGCACGGTGAACGTGACGGCCGTGCCGCTGAGGCTGGTGGTGGAACTGAACGTGCCGCCGGCCGGGGTCGCCGTCCAGTTGACACCGGAAAAATCGTTGGTGGTGGCCGTGAGCGACAGTGGCTGAGTGAGAGTCACGCCGGCCTGCGCAGGCGTCACCGCCACGGTGATGCCGGAGGGAGTGATGGTCAGCTTCAGTGTGACGCTCTTGGTCTGCGCGGTGGTACTGGAATCGGTGACCAGGAAAGTCAGCGGCATTGCATTGGCGGTGGTGCTCGGGGTGCCCGCGATCGCGCCGCTCGCAGCGCTCAGCGTCAGGCCCGTCGGCAGCGTGCCGGCGGTCAGCTTCCACGACAGCGGCTTGGTCCCACCGCTTGCCGCGAGTGTCGCGCTATAAGACTGGCCCTGCAGCCCGTTCGGCAGCGAGCTGGTGGTGATGGTGATGGGCGTTGGCCCGCTGCCCGAGCCACCGCTGCCCGAGCCGCCGCTGCCGGAGCCGCCACTGCCGGAGCCACCGCTGCCGGAACTGCTGCCGCCGCCGCCACAGCTGCCCAAAAGGAGCGCGCACGCCAGGATCGCAAATTGTTTTGCGGGCCAGCCGCGCGGCCCATGGCTCAAACCCAACATCTGATCAGCCGCCTCCCTAGCGCTGAAGATCCCTCTAGAGGCGCTGCGACGCCATGTCGTTGTGCGCACATCTTAGCGTGCCTGTCTGCAGCCGCCGAGAAGTGTCGCCAATTGCCGTCGCTGCGCAGCCTGCAGGTGTTGGCCGCGTACTACATAATCAGGTGAGCTGCAGACATAACGCGGCGCCTGCCGCGCATTTGACCCGCAGATGACAGCCAGCAGTGCGCGCCGGTCAGCGAAGTATGGACTGCGTCACAGTTTCCGTAAGATGCACGGCCGGCTCGCCGTGCAGGCCCTGTGCGGCGGCCGCAGAGGCCGTGCGGGCGGCAGCGGCGGGGCCGTGTCGGGCGTGCGTGCGCGCGCAGATCTCGGCCCACAGTTCGCGGTAAATACGCGCCGCCTCGCTGCGCGGTGCGCAGGCCGGCAGCGGTGCACGACGCACACTCATGCGTTCGATCTCGCTGTTGTACGGCACTTCGGTGGCGAGCATGGCGGGAAACTCGGCACGCGCCTGCGCGATCAGTTCCAGGTGGAGCGAGCGCCGGCGGTCGACCATCGAGAAGAACGGCAGCAGCGTCAGATCGTCCCAGCCCTCCCCGGCGATGAAATCGGCCAGTTGCCGCAGCATGCGCAGTGACAGCGGCGTGGGCAGGAGCGGCACGATCGCGACGTCGGCGGCGCGCAGCACGCTCTCCGACAGGAGCGAGATCCCCGCGGGGCAATCCAGGAACAGCGCGCCGTAAATCTCGCGCAGCGGCCGGCTCATCTTCAGCAGCCGCTCGGTGGGATTGCGACGCTCGGCCAGGCGCACGGCGAAATTGCGGTAGGAGAAATCGGCCGGCAGCACGTCGAGGCCGGCGTAGCCGCTCGCCAGAATCAGCTCCGGCAGCTCGATCTTGCCGGCGACGATGCGCCGCGCCGAGCCACGCTCGTGCGCATCCGCGCGCAGCACGTACGATGCCCCGCCCTGGGAATCCAGGTCCCACAGCAGCGTTGCGCACTGCGCCGCGCACAGGTAGGCGAGATTCACCGCGGTGGTGGTCTTGCCGACGCCGCCTTTGATGTTCGTGACCGCGAAAATCTTCACGCGCGCGAGCATACGCTAAGGCAGAAAACGAAAACGACGGATCCTTGGGCGCGGCAGCCGCGCCGCCAGGATCTAAGTTGGTGGAGGTAACAAGCGGCGGGGTACTCGACGCAGTGAGCGTGCGTGCCTCGGCCGTGGCGAGGGACTTGCGCCTTTGGCGCACCGGCGCCCGCGGTCGGCGTGTGGCTGCCCGCAGGAGCAGGCGCCGCAGCTGAGGCCCGTCACCGAGAGGGGTGTGAACCGCTCAGTGCGTACGCTCGTGCTGCCGGCCGCATTCGCGCCCACACCCTGCCCCAAGGTGTTACATGCCATCGTCGGCGGCCTCGCCCAGGAGATGCGGGTGTGAGAGTCCGTCGCGCGAGAGTCCTCATTTTTTGGATTTTCCCCAAGAGCTCCGTTCTGCGGATCCTTGGGCACGCCATCGGGGCACCGCTCCCTTGGCTCCTCAAGCCAATTGAATTTTTCAATGCGCGCGGCATGCCTCAGCGACAAGCCGTTGATCCGAAAGGAAGTCCTTCCGGAGCGGGCGCACGTTAGGGACAGGTTCCCGACGCGTGACAGCGCGTCGCTGCAGCCCCCAGGTTGAGGGGGCTGCGTGGGGGCGCTTAGTGGCGTCCCAACAGGCGGGAGCGCACCAGCACAGCCAAGTGGCCCACTACGAGCAGCACGGCGGCGATGAGCGAGGTGACGATGAGTTCCATGATTTAACCAATCCTTTCGGTCCGTTGCGGGCGCGCAGTCTACGCACCCTTCGTTACTTAGCTATGACTCAGCGCACGTAATGGCGCCGCTTTAGCCAAATTCAACCGACCGCCACCCTTTCTGGGCAGACCCGTCTCACCCCTTGGAGAGAGAACGCGGGCTGCGTCTCACTTCATGCGATCGACCCCGGTTTGCGCAGCATCTTGCCGATGTCAGCGGCGTGCGCCTCTTCAGCGGCGACCTGCGCGCGCGCGTATTCCTCGAGCATGATGTCCCGACCCTGCGTCAGGTCGAGGAGCTTGCGGTACTCGGCCAGCCCCTCGCGCTCGTGCTCCAGCGCCTCGCGCAGGATCTCGTCGACGTTGTGCTTGTGCGTCTCGAGCAGCGGCCCGATCTCGAGGGAGGGGTGACCGCCCAAGGTGGTGATGTGCTCGCCCGCCTTGATGGCGTGCGCCTGCGACTCATCCGCCTGCGAGCGCAGCCAGGCCACGATCGGGATGCGGTTGTGACCAAACACCATGAAGCTGTAGTGCAGATACCGCACCAGCCCCGCAAGCTCGAGCTCCAGGATGTGCTTGAGGACGTCGACGGCTTTGGCGGTTTCCGCCTTGTTCAGTACGGAGGCCATGTGCGGATCTCCATTTTTTTGTGCAGGGCGCATCGTAAACCCGGACGTGGTATATCGTACATGCAGGCACCGAAAGCGTTCGGGAGCGCACCCCATGAGCGGTTTCTACGACATCGCCGTCCACTCCATCGACGGCAAGCCGGACCTGCTGGGCACGCTGCGTGGCAAGGTCACGCTGGCGGTCAATGTCGCCAGCCGCTGCGGGCTCACCCCGCAGTACCAGGGCCTGGAAGAGCTGCAGCGTGAGCTGGCCGCGCACAACTTCACCGTGGTGGGTTTCCCCTGCAACCAGTTCGGCGCACAGGAACCCGGGAGCGAGGCGCAGATCGCAGCCTTCTGCAGCAGCACCTACGATGTCAGCTTCCCGCTGAGTGCCAAACTCGAGGTGAACGGCGGCGGCCGCCACCCGCTGTACCGCTTCCTCACCTCGGCCGACACGGGCATCGCAGGTGACATCAGCTGGAACTTCGAGAAGTTCCTGATCGGCCGCGACGGCCGCGTGCTCGAGCGCTACGCGCCGCAGACCAAGCCGCGCGACAGCGGACTGATGCAGGACATCGCCGACGCCCTGTAGCGGCGCGCCACGCACGCCCCATGCCCGACTTCGAGTTCGCCATCCTGGGTGCCGGCGCGATGGGCTCGATCGTGGGCGCGCACCTGGCACGCGCCGGGCATGCGGTCGCGATGCTGGCGCGCGGCGCGCGCGCCAGCTACCTCGAACAGCACGGGCTCACCATCAAGGGACTGAGCAGTTTCACCACGTCCGTCCACACCCTGCGCGAGCCGCGCGACCTCAAGCGCGTCGGCACGCTCATCGTCGCCACCAAGACTCCGGGAACCGCCGAGGCCCTCGCTCCGCTCACGCACACCCGCCTCGATCTCGCCATGTCGATCCAGAACGGACCGCTCAAGAACGAGCTGCTGAGCGCCGCTTTCGGGCGAGCGCGCGTGCTCGGGGCGCTCGCCGATACCAGCGGCGAGCTGCTCGCTGACGGCACGGTGCTCTTCACCCGCAACGTCGGCATCTACGTGGGCGAGCTCGACGGTGGCGACAGCGCACGCGCCACGCAGCTGGCGCAGACACTGGCGGCAGCCGGCGTGCATGCGGCGGCCAGTGCCGAGATCCAGACGCTGGAATGGTCGAAGTTCTGTGCCTGGGTGGGGCTCATGGCACTGGCCGTCACGACGCGCGCGCCAACCTGGAAGTACCTGTCCGATCCTGACAGCGCGCTGCTCTTGGCGCGGCTGGTGCGCGAGATGGGGAAACTGGCCGGTGCGCTCGGCATCGGCCTGTCGGACCGCGCCATCCTGCCGAGCGCCAGTCTGTGCAGCGCGCCGGACGAGCAGGCAGCGCAGCAGCTGCTGCTCAGCATCGGCGCCGACTATCGACGCAAGGCGCCCGGTCACCGCATGTCGGCGCTGCAGGACGTCGAGGCGGGCCGCCCGCTCGAGGTGCACGAGACACTCGGCTATGCCAGCGAGCGGGCGCGCACGCTCGGGCTCGCGCTGCCGCAGCTCGACACCTTCCGCGCGCTGGTCAGCGCCATCGACCGCACGCGCCGCGAGCCGGACACCGGGGGCTGAGGGCCTTAGCCGCCCGCCTTGGCGAGTCCGCGGTATTCGAGCAGCGGCTCGATATCCGGGCCGCGGCCGTAGAAGTTGCGGAACAGCACCTGCGGATCGTCGGTGCGGCCGCGCGACAGGATGTGCTCGCGCAGGTAGTCGCCGTTGGCGCGCGTCAGTCCGCCGTGCGTGTGGAACCACTGGCCGGTATCACGCGCCAGCACCTCGCTCCACAGATAGGCGTAGTAACCGGCCGAATAGCCGCCCTCGAAGATGTGCGAGAAGTAGGTCGAGTGATAACGCGGCGGCACGGGTGCGTAGTCGAGGCCGCTCGCCTTCAGGGCATGCTCCTCGAACCCCAGCACGTCCTGCGCCTGCGGCGCCTGCGCCACGCTGATCTGGTGCCAGGCCTGGTCGAGGAGCGCCGCGGCGATGTATTCGGTGGTGGCGTAGCCCTGGTTGAAAGTCTGCGCCGCCAGCACCTTGGCGAGCAGCTCCGGCGGCATCGGCGCACCGGTCTGGTAGTTGCGCGCGTAATGCTCGACCACGCTCGGCTCGCGCGCCCACATCTCGTTGTACTGCGAGGGGTACTCCACGAAGTCGCGCGGCACGGCGGTGCCGGACAGCATCGGGTAGCGCACGTTCGAGAGCATGCCGTGCACGGCATGACCGAACTCGTGGAACATGGTGGTCACTTCATCGAAGGTGAGCAGCACCGGCTGCCCGGGCTGCGGCTTCGGGATGTTGAGGTGGTTGGCCACCACCGGCTTCTGATGCAGCAGCCGCGACTGCTGCACGTAGGGCGACATCCACGCCCCGCCCTGCTTGTTGTCGCGCGCGAAATAGTCGGCGAGGAACAGCGCGAGCGGCTTGCCGTCCGCGTCCGACACCTCGAACACGCGCACGTCCTGCTGGTACACCGGCAGGTCCTTGCGTTCCTTGAAGCTCAGGCCGTAGAGCTGGTGCGCCGCGTAGAACACGCCGTCCTTCAGCACGTGGTCGAGCTCGAAATACGGGGCGACCTTGGCCTGGTCGAAGCTGTAGCGTGCCTTGCGCACCTGCTCGGAATAGAAGAACCAGTCCCATGGCTGCAGCGTGAACGAGGGTTTGCCGGCAGCCTTCGCCTGGGCGTCGATCAGCGCCTGAATGTCGGCCGCTTCCTGCTTCGCACGCGCCAGCGCCGCGGGCGCCACCTGGCTGATCATGTCGCGCACCGCCGCCGGGGTACCTGCGGATTCGTCCTCGAGCTGGTAGGCCGCGTGACTTTCGTAGCCCAAGAGCGCCGCGCGCTCGGCGCGCAGCTTGACCAGCTGCGCGATCACGATGGTGTTGTCGGTCGGGGCGCTCAGGCCGCGGCTGATGGAGGCCTTGTAGATGCGCTCGCGCAGGCTCCGGTTGGCGAGCTGCGTCAGCACCGGCTGGTTGGTGGTGTTCTGCAGCGCGATGAGCCACTTGCCCTTGAGTCCGCGCCCCTCGGCCGCCTGCGCCGCAGCCCCGATCTGCTCAGACGACAGCCCGTCGAGCTCGCTGACGCTGTCGACCACGACAGCGCCATCGGTGGTGGCCTTCAGCACGTTCTGCTTGAAGCGCGTGCTGAGAGTGGAAATCTCCTTGTTCATCTCTTTGAGGTGCGCCTGCTGCTGTGGCTGCAGCTGCGCGCCGGATCGCACGAACAGGATGTGGTAGCGGCTCAGCAGCTGCAGCGACTCCGGATCCAGATGCAGCGTCGCGCGCTTCTGGTAGAGCCCGTCGACGCGCGCCCACAGCGCCGGATCGAGCAGGATGGCGTCGTCCTGGGCGGTGAGCCGGGGCGACATTTCCGTGTCGATCTTCTGCATCTCGTCGTCGGTGTTGCAGCTATTGAGGTTGTCGAACACGATTTCGACGCGGGTGCGCAGCTGCCCCGATTTCTCGAGCGCCACGATGGTGTTCTCGAAGGTCGCGGGCGCGGGGTTCTTGGCGATGGCGGCGACTTGCTTCAGTTGCTCGGCCATGCCGGCCTCGAAGGCCGGGCGGTAGTCGCCGTCATGGATGCGGTCGAACGGCGGCAGTTCGAATGGCAGCTTGCTCGGGCGCGTGAACGGATTGTCAGCCATGGCGGAAGATCCTGCGGTGCTGGATGCCGGGGCCGTGGCGGCGCCGCACACCGTGGCGCAGACGGCCGCGAGGACGCCCAGGTAAGCGATTCTCATATGCAATCCCTCGAGTTATGCACGGCGGTGGCTTTCGGGTTGGGCCGCCAGCGAGGCGCAATGTTATCCTGCGCGCCCATTCAGTGCAGCGCCGTTTCACGGCTGCCGTGGCAATGCGCCGTGGCGCCCTTTTCCCGCGGTAAGGACCCCTCATGAGCATTGCGCCGGACCACGTTGTCAGCATCCATTACACCCTGAAGGACGATGCCGGCGAAGTCATCGATCAGTCGGCTGCCGGGGAACCCCTCACTTACCTGCACGGTCACGGCAATCTGATCCCGGGACTCGAGCGGGAACTCGCGGGCAAGAACACCGGGGACCGGCTACAGGTCAAGATCGCACCGGCGGATGGCTACGGCGAATTCGACCGCGCGCTGGTGCAGAAAGTGCCGCGCCGCGCCCTCAAGGGCATCGCCGACGTGCGCGTCGGCATGCGCCTGCAGGCGCAGACCGCGGACGGCGCGCGCCCCGTCACGGTTACACAGTTGACCGGCGACATGGTTACCCTCGACGGCAACCATCCGCTCGCGGGCAAGAACCTCAACTTTGACGTCGAGGTCGCGCAGGTGCGGGCGGCCACCGCGGCAGAGCTGGCGCACGGGCACGTGCACGGACCTGACGACCACCACCATCACTGAAGCGGGTCGGCTTCCTCCTGCGCTGCGAGCCGCACGAACTGCGCCTGCATCCCCTCGACGCGCTTGAGGTATTCGCGCGGATCGTGATCGCCGCAGCGCTGCCCGTCGGCAAAGCGGAAACCGCGCTGCGCGTACAGCGCTGCCGCACCGGCCCCGCACAGGTGCACCACCGCCGCCAGATGCTGCCGGTGCAGTGCGCTAACGTCGCCGCCAGAGTGCGCCACGATCGAGCTGACCTTGAGATCCAGGTAGGCCGCGGTCAGCTGCACCGCGTCTGCGGGCAGTACGCGCAGGTACAGGCTGTTGAACCAGCAGCTGTGGAAGTCATTCCAGGGACCCTCGCGCGCCAGTGCGTGCGCGTGGATACAGTAGTGGCGCGCCTCGGCGAAGGTGCCATCGGTGATCTGGAACATGCCCACCGCGCTCGAGGCCGGCCGGTAGACATCGAACGGTCGCATGGCCCATGACCAGCGCCAGTAGGTGCGCACCAGTGGATTGCCGGAAGCCTCCACCTGTGCCAGTGCCGCCAGGAGTTCCGCGGATACGTTCGCTGTCGCATAGCGCCGGAAGAGCGCAG
>Ga0302326_10017152_pt1 | contig 15121 bp, 9 predicted proteins | sample Palsa_T0_3_FD_202264 | JGI IMG/M metagenome (GOLD analysis project Ga0302326, IMG submission 202264) | Peat permafrost microbial communities from Stordalen Mire near Abisko, Sweden - Palsa_T0_3 | ecosystem: Environmental > Terrestrial > Soil > Palsa > Peat permafrost | place: Sweden: Abisko...
CCCGGGCAATGAGCACCGAGTCGGCCACGTTGAAGCCGATGAAGGTGAACAGCGTGCCGATCAGCACCACCACCACGCCGCGATAGCCGAACTGCGCTCGCGATTGGATCATCTGCGGCAGGCCGAGCTCGGCGCCTTGAGAGGCGTGGAAGGCCACGAATATGGTGCCGAACAGTATCCCGAGCGTGCCGGCCAGCGAAGTGAAGCCGAAGCTCAGGCCCATGCTGGGGCCGACGAAGCCGATGGCGATGGTGAAGAAGTGGAAGTTGCCCAGAAACCAGAATGGCACCTGGTCGATCACGCGCCCGTGCCGCTCGTGCTCGCCGACATAGTCGATCGATTTGTGCTCGATGCCCATGGTCACGCTCTCCCGCGACCATTATGCCCAAGCACTATCAGAGCCGCGACGAGGTGCTGATCGAGGTGTCGCGACCGGTGGTTGCTATTTTGGATTGACCTGAATCTTGGCCATCATCCCCGCATCTTCGTGGTCCAACACGTGACAATGGAAAACAAAGGTGCCGGCTATTTCCGGATCGCGGAAATCCATCCGTAGCGTCACCGAGGGATACGCGCCGGTACCACTCCATGCCGGAACCACCACGGTATCCTGCAGTTGCGGATTGGCCTGCGCTATACCGTTTTGCGCCATAAACAAGAAGTGAATCTGGTGAATGTGGAATGCGTGCGTTTCGCCGGTTCGGTTCTCGATGGTCCAATCCTCCACGGCTCCGACCGTAGTGGTAATCGCCGGCGGCTCGGACATCGAGAACAGCGTCGGGGTCTGTCCTTCCACGGTAATGAAGAACTCGGTGGGACCGTTCGAGCCGTTGGTGGCTTCTGCAAAATAAATTTGTCGCTTGGCCGTGGGCGGCAACGCAATCAAGCCGGCGAAGCGCTGCGGGCCGGGGGGGAGAGCCTTGGGCGCGGCTACAGGCAAAGCCGTCGGTTCCTTGGCTGCGCTGGTCGCTTGAATGACGGCCAGTTCCTGGGCACCGTTTACATTACCGATTGGACCGGTGTCGAAGCCCATCTGCCAGAAGCTGGCCGCCTGGCCCGCGGCCGGCCCGGTGACGATAAACTCTGCACGGCCGGCGGGGGGCAGCGTGACGGAGGTCTGGTAGTAGCGCGAAGTGACCGGTATTCCGTCCAGCGCGATTATCTCGACCTGTTGCGCGGTCTCGCCGAAGAGGACCGCCAGGGTCAGAAACGCCTGCGAGGAAGCGTTCGCGACGCGCCAGAACTCACTCACCCCCGGCTGCATTTGAATGACGGGCGAAGGCATCGGCGATGCGGCGGGTTGGAAATTCAGAGTCAGCTGATACGGTCCAGCGATCCAGGAATTCGGGTTGGTAAACTGCTGGCGGATGATGAAAACGCGTTCCGGAAGGCCGCCCACCTGAGGCTTCATGTTCTCCATGCCATCGACAATCAACGCGCCGGCCGCACCGCCATTGACCTGCAGCGTGGTTTCCCCGTGCAGATGGGGGTGGTACCAGTACATGCCGGGCGCGTCATTTTTGGGGATACGAAATTGATACGTGAACGCCGGGTCGGTGTTCTCGATATCGGTAGTGATAATTTCGTCCTGATGGCACACAGGAGGAATATTCAGCCCGTGGAAGTGAATATTGGTGGAGGTGGCAACCATGGTCCCGCCGGTACACGGATCGTGCGCCGCCGCAGGCTGCGCCATGCCGGGCATATTTGCCATGGCAGACGTCGGCGAATTTTGCGACGGCGGCGGTGGCGGCACGTACGTCAGGCGATTGGTCAGACTCAAGTTCAGCTGGTCGTTTGGTTTGAGGTGCAGCGTCGGCGCTTCCACGGGACCGGTGCTGCTTTGGTAGATGTAGCACTCCTCCAGATAGTCCGACAGCTCGCTGCGAAGCGTAAATGCCGCGGTGAGCACATCGTTGGTGCTGTACAGGTCCAGCGGATTGCTCACGACGCTGCCCGGCGACGGACGTTTAGGGCAGCCGGCGGCGCTGTGCGCTACGGGGCTGCACAGGCAGGCAGCGCATATCAGCAGCGCCAATGCGAATTGGTAAAGCCTGTCCCTACTCATCATAAATAGTTGCCTCGTGCATCGTTGCCGGTTCTAGAACGGCCTCACCGGGTAGATGCCGATCGAAAGCAGCGCCGAAGCATCGTTGTTATCGACGATGGGCGAGGTTGAGAGCTCGCTCAGCGTGCAAGACTTGCCCGTAGAGTTGAGTTGCACCACGCCAATGGAGGAGAAGCCATTTGACCCGAACTCCGGAACATAAATCAGGCCACCGAGGGACGTCGGCAGTTGCAGCGCCGCGGCTCCGGCATAGGACCACGACGTGTAGAAGCCGCTGAGCGGCCCGGAAGTGCAGCCGGATGCGATCTTTCCCGAGACCTTGTTGAACCGCAGTGCGGTGACCGCGCCGCCGGAGTTGTTGGTGACGATGATCATCGATTCATCCGGAGTCAGCCTGACGCTGCTGGAGTTCCAGCCAGGGCCGAGGTCGTAGACCAATGTGGGCGTCAGCTTTCCGGAAGAGATGTCGGAAACTTCAACGCTCGTCGTGGTAGAGGCATCGCCGAAGATGGCGTAATGTCCATCCGCCGTGATATCCAACCCATTGGGTAGATGATCTTCGGCGGAACCTGTCGAATTCTCGGCATCGCCATTCGACACCGGCGCTCCAGCGGCGATATTGAAGGACTCGATCGAGCCGTCGCCAAAAGTGACGATCATCGTCGGGCCGTGGATTGCCATCCCGGCCACCAGGCCGTTGTTCAGACCGACCTCGAACAGGTCACTGACGAAGCTCAGCAGACACCCGGATTGAACGGAAAAAGTGGCGATGGTGCTCGAGCTCGAAAAGGCGGCATACAGATAGCTGGCATTGGCCGCCAAGCCGATGCCGTTGGCGGTAGCCGTGTCGGTCGATGATGCGGCGAAGTTCCCGGTCACCGTGAGGCTCGTGGCGCTGATGCCGGCGATATTCGCAGTCGGTGCGGCATTGGATGCGAATACGCATACATCGTCGCCCTGCGGCACGATTGCGATGCGGGAGTAGGCGAAGTCTCCGCCTCCGACACCAATGCCGCCGGTCGCAACCACAGTCATGCCTGTGACAGCCCCGTCCGATCCGAGCGCATAGAATGTCGCTGTGCTTCCCGCGGGACCTACTGGCGGATTCGCCTTGGGCACATCATTATTGGTAACGAGAAAGCTGCCCACGGGGCTTGCCGCCGATACCGCCGCATACGCGCAGATCGCGATAGCGAAAATTTTCTCCCCGCTTTTCATTGTCTTCGATTGTATTCCTGGGGCGGCACACAAGCACGTTTGGCTGGCGCAGGTGCAGTGACTGCACACTATACTAAGGCATTATTAAGGCACTAACGACGCTTTACATAATTGTGAAATTGTAGATTTTATCGTGCGACAAGCTCGTCTACATGCCGAGGGTTTGTGCCGACAGTCGCTCCGAAAGTTTCAAAGAATTGCGAAAGCATCTTGACTAGTTTCGCACCGGGCGTATTGTTCACAGTTAAGTCAAACAACACAAATGAAGCTGTGCCGCAGGAAATCGGCCAGCGGTAAGTGATGGGAACTTGCCGAAACAGAACGTGAGTCTATAAACGTCGATCCACAATCAAGAACACCGAGGCTACGCGCGATGAAAACTCCTTTTTTGCGTCTCAAAGGCATGATGGTGCTTGGAGCTGCCGCAGTCGTGATGCTCGCGACGGCCGAGAGCCAAGCGCAAGCGCTCAAAGTGATCCCTCCGCCGATGGCCTACCCGAAGGGACAGGTCTACAAGAATAACCCGGTTGCCTGGAATGAATTCCTGGCGACGTTGCCGCACCGGACCTACGACGCGAAGACTGTAGGCGCGGATGCGCCGCCGCCAACGTCCGGGGGAACCTGGGCCGAAGTGACGACGAACACCGACTCCGGCGTTGCCTCCAACGGACTCAGCAATCCGCGTCTGCTGCAGGACGGTACCGTCCTATTCCAGGAAGCCGGCACGCAATATTGGTGGAAGCTCACCCCTGACAACATGGGCAACTACGTCGATGGCACCTGGACGCAGGTCGCGACGCTGCCGGTCATCAGCGGGACGCAGTACGCTCCGCTCTATTTCGCCTCCGGGGTGCTTCCCGATGGCAAAGTCATCATCGAGGGCGGCGAGTACCAGGATTTCACTCCGACCTGGACCAATATGGGCGCCATCTATGATCCGGTCGCCAACACCTGGACTGCCGTCTCGCCACCCTCAGGCTGGGGCTACAATTCCAGCGGGGACGGTGTGATCGGCGACTCCGAGAGCATAGTGCTGAACGACGGCACCTTCATGCTGGGCGGTTGCTGCAACTACCCGGACACGACCACCGGCAACGCGCTGCTCGACGAGTCGTCGCTCACCTGGACCTTCACCGGCGCGCCGAATGCCGGCGGCGACTATCAGGATGAGCAGGGCTACAATCTGTTGCCCAATGGCAATGTCCTGACAGTCGACATCTGGACGTACTACCCCGCGAATGAGAATCCGACCAACGCGGAGCAATACGACTACTCCTCGGGCACCTGGATCAGCGCCGGCAACACGCCGGTGTCGCTGGTTGATCCTGCCAAATGCGGAACTTTTGAGATTGGGCCGGCGGTGATGCGTCCCGATGGCACCCTGCTCGCGTTCGGCGGCAACACGGGCTGCAAAGGTGTGCCCAGTTTAGACCCGACCGCGATCTACAATACGGGCTCGGGTACATGGACCGCGGGCAAGAACGTGCCGGCAGTCTGCGGCAGCGGGAAGACAGCCTGCGATCTGGCTGACGCTCCGGCGGCGACCATGCCCAATGGCAACGTCCTGTTTGCAGCAAGCTCGGGATACGGCGATAGCCCGACGCACTTCTTTGAATACACCACCACCGGTGTCATCAAACAGACGGGCGACACGTTGTTGTATGCGAGCGAATCGGGTGCCTATTACTATGACTTCCTCGTGCTGCCCACTGGCCAGGTTCTGACCACTGACTTCAGCAACACACCGGAGGTTTACACACCCGTCGGATCTCCCAATGCCGCTTGGGCCCCCGTCATCACCGAGATCAATGGCAAGGCGCCGCCGGGGAACGTTACTCATGGGGATACGTACACCCTGTCAGGCACGCAGTTCAACGGGCTGACGCAGGGCGCCGCCTTCGGCGATGACGAGCAGGGCGCGACCAACTACCCGATCGTGCGTTTGACGAACAAGTCGAGCGGGCACGTCTTCTACGCTCGAACCACCAATCCCAACACGGCATCGATCGCGCCGGGGGTCGCGACCTCGGCGAGCTTTACCGTGCCGGAAACGATGGAATTGGGACAGGCCGAACTGGCCGTGATCGCCAATGGCATCGCGTCGAAGAACGTGCAAGTCGTTGTGAAGTAACAGCGGGGCACGCACGAAGCACCACTGGCAGGCGCGTCACCTCTTAACCGCACACGCGCGGTTTCGGTGACGCGCTCTGCCAGCACCACATTTGAGGGCCGGGGGCCTTGGCCCCCGCGCCGACTCAGCTGATTCTTGGCTGGGGGTCCGGAAAACGGGCCGCGGGAGGCATGCCGTCACGCGGCAAGTACCTAAGCCTTCCCGAGGCGCGCAAAAATAAGCAACTAAAGCGCTTTGCTGAGGAGCATCCGTCCGAAGGCGATGCCACCAGCTTGAATCGCTGATCGGTGCCTTGGAGACACCGTAGTACAAGGCTTTACGTGTGTTGAGGGGATAAATGCCAAACTACATTCCGACCCAGGAGCCGCGGTCATGAGCGAGAGTTCGAGGGAGTGGGGGAAATTTCGGCCGGCCCTGCAACCCCTGCCGGATATCGACCTGGCCAAACTCGTCGAAATACTGCAGCAGCGAGGATTCCACGCCACGGAAGCTCAGGAAGCCGCAGAACTTATTCGAGATCGAGACGCTTGGTATTACCGTATCCAATTTCCCCCGGATCTATGGACCACAACCTTTCGCTTCGAAAGTGTGGCCATCACTCGAACGCTCCTGTCCCGTGCTGGACTTCGCGGTGCTTCAGTGCTGGACATTGGGACTATGGAGGGAATGATTCCCATGCTGGCGCGGGCAGCCGGCGCGAACCGTGTGGTCGGATACGACCGGCTACGTAATGGTCGCAACCGCGTAGCCCTCGTTCAGCGTGTCTACGGACGTGAGTTCGAACATTCCACCGGGCAATCGCTCGCGGACTTTCGCCGTCAGAGCGACGAGCAGTTCGATGTCGTAGTCTTTTCCGGTGTCCTTTGCCACATGTTCGATCCGCTCGGCGGCTTGGCGCTCGCCGCCAGCTTTGCCAAACCGGGCGGCCTTCTGATTTTCGAGAGTTCAGCGATAGTGCGTGAGGATTGCGCCCTGCATTTCAATCGGCGGGGACGGTACTATCCGGAAGCGAACTTCTTCCAGCCCACTGCGGAGGCGCTCGATCATTTTTTCCGGTTTATTGGCTTGGCCGCCATAGACGGCGAGTACTTCATTCAGCGGACGTTTCCGGCGCCGCTCATCAGGATCGGTGTAACTTGTCGGGTCACCGCCAAGCCTCTGCCCAGCCCCGGCGATTCCTGGATGAAGCAGGGGTTTGAAGTTGACTTTGGCGAGTTCCGGCTGGGGCGACGCAACAAGAATATCGAGGTGCCCGATCTGATTAAGTACGTCGGAATCGATCGAAGTAAGGCTGTCGATCCGCAGACCGGGACCATGAATATTCCTTGGTTTATCGAGCGGTATCCGGCGTTGCGGATCTCTGCGGCAATGACCGAGCTTTCGCTTGCCGCGGCAGCTGTCTCTAATCCACCGGCAGCCTCAGTGCCACTGTGACGCTCCAGTACTGAGCATCTAAAATTAGCTGCGCTACAGTAGTGGCGACGCGGATAATGGACACTTAAAGAGGTGCGCCCTGCCTGTTCAAAGCAAGCCAAGGTTGACAATGACACGCTGAGAGCGCGAAGCGGGAGATGACAGTGAAATCAATACCGAATTGGTTGGGAATGCAGGCACTAGCGGCGGTATTGGCTTCAGTGTTCATGATAAGCCAGTCACCTGCGGCGGACACTTTCACGACGATTTACAGCTTTTGCACGACCTCTCAGTCCACGTACTGCAGCGCAGACGGCCAGTTGCCCGTTAGCCTGATTCAGGCCAATGATGGGGATTTCTACGGGACCACTGACAACGGCGGCACTGGCTCCTGGGGCACCGTCTTTAAGATCACCTCCGGGGGAACACTGACCAGTCTCTACTCGTTCTGCTCCCCCGATACTCATCCTAACTGTCCCGATGGGGATGTGCCTGCACTGCTGACTCAATCGACCGATGGGGACTTCTATGGGCTGACAACCTGGGGCGGCTCCAAGGGCGATGGCACCCTTTTTGAGATGACTCCGGGTAGCACCCGAACCACGATTCACAATTTTTGCTCCCGCGCCGGATGCACGGACGGCGACAGCCCGAGTGGCTTGGTTCGGGCGGTTAACGGGATGCTCTACGGGACTGCGGGAGGCGGGATCAACGGCTATGGGATTTTGTATAGGATTGACCCTAACGGTGGACTCACCACGCTCTACAATTTTTGCTCGCAAACTAATTGCACAGATGGAGGCAGCCCTTTCACCTTGATTCAAGGTGCTGATGGGGACTTTTACGGGACAACCAGCGTGGGTGGGACGGGTGCAGGCGAGCCCAGCTCGGGGGGAGTAAGCGTCGGCGGTATCGTATTCGAAATCACCTCCAGTGGTGTGATGACAACGCTATATAACTTCTGTTCTCAATCCAATTGCACGGACGGTAGATTTCCGGCTGGCTTAATTCAGGCCACGGATGGGGACTTTTATGGAGTGGCGCTTGAAGGCGGCGCGAACAACTACGGTTCGGTGTTCAAACTCACCCCTGGTGGCGCCCTGACCACGCTGTACAGCTTTTGTTCCGAATCAACCACCAAGACCAAATGCACGGATGGAGGCACTCCCACAGAAATTATCCAAGCGAGCGATGGGAACCTGTACGGGACAACACGAGCAGGGGGAGCTATCGATGGAGCCGGTACCGTCTTTAAAATGACCAGGAGCGGCGGCAAGCTGGCTAAGCTTTATACCTTCTGCACGAGGTCCAATCATCGGGGGTGCCCCGATGGCGAAAGCCCCGATGTATTGATTCAGGCCACCGACGGAAGCTTCTACGGCGCAACGTATCAAGGCGGGGCCGTAGGCGCTGGCACGATCTTCAACCTGTCCACGGGTCTCGGTCCATTTGTGGAGACGCAAACCTCCGCCGGGGCGGTCGGATCACCCGTCAACATTCTCGGGAACAATCTGACCGGCGCAAGCAGCGTCACGTTTAACGGAATTGGAGCAGCCTTCACGGTGGTCTCGGATTCCGAAATAACAGCCACGATTCCATCAGGCGCGACCACAGGCATAGTCGAGGTGACGACTCCCGCCGGCACTCTCGAGAGCAACAAGAGATTTATGGTGAGGCAATGAAAATTGGGACCGCCGCGGCCCACCGTTATGCACCGCTTGGGGGCTCTAATGCGCCCGCGATCGTTGCTTTATCGCGGCATTGTCCAAGATCGTCGTGCCATCGCGCCCGTTGAGAAATTCACCGACAAAGGCCCGAGCGATATCGTCCTGATCGATCGTCCCAAACGATCCTGGAACGAATCGCCCCAGGAAGGCAACAAGCCGTGGAGTGTGCGCATTACCGGCAATGATACCGGGGCGAAAAATTGCTAAACGTTTAAATCCGAGGCTCCGCACCACATCTTCTTTTTTGCCCATGATGCGGGCATAACGAATCCAGCTCTTAGCGCTACTCCCGGCCGCCGAAAGTAGTCCGAATCGTTCGATTCCCGCCGCCAGGCAGCCACGCGCAAACGCGCCGACCAGGCCAATTTCCAGCTTCTTGATGTCCTGTTCGCTCCATTGCTGACTTCCCTTACCGATGCCGATACATGATGCGGCATATAACGGTTCACCCAGCGCGCTGCAGGTCGTGGCAAGTTCGGCGAACTCACTGGCAAAATTTGCCGCACTGGTATCCATGATCACCTGGCGCAAACGCGCATCGCCAGCACGAGGAATCGTCCGCCGATTGACCATCACTACTTCCGTGCACGAGCCAGTAGCGAGCAAGGCCCGCACCAGTCCCGACCCAACTTGCCCGGTGCCACCGACGACCAAAGCGCGAAAACCCATGCTCTGCCTTTATCCGAGTAATCTCGTTGGCGGTAATTTATAGCGCGATTCCTACTCACTGAGTGTTAGACGCGCAACGCCTATGTTTGACGACGTACAGACATTAAGCGACGGCATGGGCATAATCGTTACTGGTCTGGCTCCGTTGATTGCACTGCGTCTGGAACGTTATTGCCAAGAGGGCCACGAACATGAATAGAGTGATTACACGGCGTACGCTGGTGAAGGGCGGCCTGATAGCGGGCGCGCTCGTTCCAGTTGCAGGCCTCTTTATCAGTCGCGCTGCTCAGGCCGACTTGCCGGCACTGGATCCAAATGATCCGGCCGCGAGAGGGCGCGATTACGTTACAAAATCGGCAAAGTCCGACGCATATTGCGGCAATTGTGCACTCTATAAGAAGACGGGAGATTCGATGGGTTCCTGCACGCTGTTCACGGGAAAGAGCGTAGCGTTCGCCGGATGGTGCAGCGGGTGGGCGAAGATCCCTTGACGTAATTTGACAGCAGCCGAAGTACGGACAACTGCCTCGGCCAGCGCCCGGTTGTGTGACGGCCGTCAGCCCGCCGAGGGCGGCCGGGCCCGTTGCCCGTCGTCGCCCAGCATCCCCTGGTGCAGAATAAAATCCACCACGGTCTGAAGCCCCTGCCCGCTCTTGAGATTGGTAAACACGAACGGCCGCTCGCCGCGCATCTTGCGCGCGTCGCGCGCCATGACTTCGAGCGAGGCGCCCACATGCGGGGCCAGATCGATCTTGTTGATGATCAGAAGATCCGATTTGATGATGCCCGGGCCGCCCTTGCGCGGAATCTTGTCGCCGGCGGCCACATCGATCACGTACAGCGTCAGGTCCGACAGCTCAGGGCTGAAGGTGGCGGCCAGATTGTCGCCGCCACTCTCGACGATGATCAGATCGAGGTTCTTGAACTCGCGCATGAGCGCATCGATGGCGGCCAGATTCATCGATGCATCTTCGCGAATGGCCGTGTGCGGACAGCCGCCGGTTTCTACGCCGCGGATACGCTCGGCCGGCAGTGCCTCGCTTCGGATCAGGAACTCGGCGTCCTCACGCGTGTAGATATCGTTGGTGACTACGGCAATATCGAGCCGGTCGCGCAGGCTCTTGCACAATAGGTCCACCAGTGCGGTCTTGCCCGAGCCCACGGGACCGCCGACGCCGACTCGCAATACTTCAGCATGCCGCCCCGAGGCCCGGGTGTGCGCGCTGCGCGCGGTGGTGCCGCTGATAGCGCTGGTAGTCGTGATGCCGGCCGCGGTTTCCATGTTGCTTCCCGATAGTTGGTGGGTTCAGCTCACGTCGAGATAATCCAGTATGCCGCGCGCGGCCTCGCGGCCTTCGAACACGGCAGTCACCACCAGATCCGAGCCGCGCACCATGTCGCCGCCCGCGAACACCTTGGGGTTGGTGGTCTGGAAGGGCCGCTGTGCCGCGGCACTCACGCGCACTCGGCCGCTGGTATGCACGGCGATCTGGTGCGCATCGAACCAGGGGGCCGGACTGGGCTGAAAGCCGAACGCGACGATCACGGCATCGGCCGGAATCACGCGCTCCGTGCCCGGCACGTTCTCGGTCAGGCGCCGACGGCGCGGTCCGGGCGGCCCGAGCCGCGTGCTGACCACCTTGACGCCCTCGACGCACTGCGAGCCCATGATTTCCACCGGCTGGCAATGAAACAGGAATTCAACACCCTCTTCCTTGCTGTTCTTGTAATCGCGGCGCGAACCGGGCATGTGCTGCTCATCGCGCCGGTAGGTGCAGGTCACCGACTCCGCTCCCTGGCGAATGGCCGTGCGGTTGCAGTCCATGCCGGTGTCGCCGCCGCCCATGACCACCACGCGCTTACCTTTGAGATCGATGAAGCGCTCGCCCGCGCCCGGCAGACCCAGCTCGCGATCGATGTTGGCGATCAGATACGGCAAAGCCTGGTACACGCCCGGCAATTGCTCGCCCGAGAAGCCGCACTGGACGTAGCTGTACGTGCCCATGCCCAAGAACACGGCGTCGTACTCACGCAGCAGCTCATCGAATGAGATCTGCGCGCCGATCTCGACTCCGAGCCGGAACTCCACACCCATGCCTTCCATGATCTCGCGGCGCGTCTCCACCACCGTCTTCTCGAGCTTGAACGGCGGAATACCGAAGGTCAGCAGGCCGCCGATGCGCGCATAGCGATCGAACACAATGGGTTTGACGCCGTTGCGCACCAGTATGTCGGCACAGCCCAGGCCCGCCGGTCCGGCGCCCACTATGGCCACGCGCTTGTCGGTCTCGCGCACCCCCGACATGTCGGGCCGCCAGCCCTGCTTGACCGCCTCGTCGGTGATGTACTTTTCGATCGAGCCGATCGTGACCGCGCCGAGTCCGTCATTGAGCGTGCAGGCACCCTCGCACAGCCGGTCCTGCGGGCAGATGCGGCCGCAGACTTCGGGCAGCGAGTTGGTGCGGTGGGACAGCTCGGCGGCTTCGAACAGCTTGCCCTCGCTGATCAGATTCAGCCAGTTCGGGATGTAGTTGTGCACCGGGCACTTCCACTCGCAGAACGGATTGCCGCAGGACAGACAGCGGCCAGCCTGCTGCGCGGCCACTTCGGGCTCATAGCGCGCATAGATCTCGTTGAACACCTGAATGCGCTCGGCCACCGCGACCTTCTCGGGCTCGAGGCGCGGGAACTCCAGGAACTGCAGCGTCTTGTCGACCATTTCAGGCCGCGCGGCGCAGGTGTTCGATCAGCGAATCGATCGAGGCGGCTTTGGGTTTGACCAGCCAGAAGTGACCGATGAAAGAGCGCAGATCATTGATGATCTCATCGCCCCATACGCTGCCGGTCTCGGCCACGTGCAGGCGCATGAGCTCCTCGAGATGCTGCACATTGTTGAGCATGTCTTCGTTGGTGAGCCGGTGGATGTCGATCAGCTCGTGGTTGTAGCGATCGACGAAGGCGTGATCCAGGTCGAGCACATAGGCAAAGCCGCCGGTGAAGCCGGCGCCGAAATTCAGGCCCGTGCGCCCGAGCACGCACACCACCCCACCGGTCATGTACTCGCAGCAGTGATCGCCGGCGCCCTCGACCACGGTCAGCGCGCCCGAGTTACGCACCGCGAAGCGCTCGCCGGCCTGGCCGGCCGCGAACAGCTGGCCGCCCGTGGCGCCATACAGGCAGGTGTTGCCCATGATCACGGTATGGCGCGCCACATAGCTGGCAGACCTGGGCGGCCTCAGCACGATGCGGCCCCCGGCCATGCCCTTACCCACATAGTCGTTGGCATCGCCTTCCAGATACAGGTGCAGACCGCCGGCGTTCCAGACCCCGAAGCTCTGGCCGATCGAGCCGGTCAGGTGCACCACCAACGGCGACTCCGCCATGCCCGTGTTGCCCCAGTGCCGCGCGATCTCGCCCGAGATGCGCGCGCCGATCGAGCGGTTGAAGTTCTTGACCGGGTAGCGCCACTCGCCGCCCGACTGGCGCGTGATCGCCGGCAGCATGTCGGCCAGCATGCGCTCGGCCAGCTCGCCTTTGTCGAACGGTGCGTTCGAGGGCAGCTGACAGACGTGAGAGCGGTCGTCCACCAGCCCGGAATCCGACAGCAACGGCCGCAGGTCGAGCTTGCGCTGCTTCGAGGTCTCGCCGGGCAGTATCTGCAGGTACTCGGTGCGCCCGATCAGATCGGCCATGGCCCGCACGCCCAGGCTCGCCATCAGCTCGCGGCATTCCTCGGCCACGAAGCGGAAATAGTGCATGACCATCTCGGGCATCCCGAGGAAGAACTTCTGCCGCAGCACGGCGTGCTGCGTGGCCACGCCGGTGGCGCAATTGTTTAAATGACAGATGCGCAGGTACTTGCAGCCCAATGCCACCACCGGCGCGGTGCCGAAACCGAAACTCTCGGCGCCGATGATGGCCGCCTTGATCACATCCACACCGGTCTTGAGTCCGCCATCGGTCTGCACGCGCACGCGATGGCGCATGTCGTTGGCGCGCAGCGTCTGGTGGGTCTCGGCCAGCCCGAGTTCCCAGGGTGTGCCGGCATACTTGATCGAGGACAAGGGGCTCGCGCCCGTGCCGCCGTCGTAGCCGGAAATCGTGATCAGATCGGCATAGGCCTTGGCCACACCTGCGGCCACGGTGCCTACGCCGGGCTCGGCCACGAGCTTGACCGACACCAGCGCCGTAGGATTGACCTGCTTGAGATCGAAGATCAGTTGCGCCAGATCCTCGATCGAATAGATGTCGTGATGCGGCGGCGGGGAGATCAGCCCCACCCCGGGCCGCGCGAAGCGCAGCTTGGCGATCATCTCGTTGACCTTGTGCCCCGGCAGCTGCCCGCCCTCACCGGGCTTGGCCCCCTGCGAGATCTTGATCTGCAGCACTTCGGCATTGGTCAGGTACTCGGGCGTGACGCCGAAGCGCCCCGAGGCCACTTGTTTGATCTTGGAATTCTTCTCGGTGCCGTAGCGCGCCGGATCCTCGCCGCCTTCTCCCGAATTGGAGCGCCCGCCCAGGCGGTTCATGGCAATGGCGAGCGCCTCGTGCGCCTCGGGCGACAGCGCGCCCAGCGACATGCCGGCGCCGTCGAATCGCGCCAGCACGGCCTCGATGGGCTCGACCTCCTCGATCGGAATCGGCGTGGTCGCCAGGTTGAAGCCCAGCAGATCGCGCAGGGTCGAGGCCGGCCGCCCGTTCACGAGCTGCGCATAGACCTTGTACTGCTCGTAGTCGCCCGAGACCACGGCAGCCTGCAATGCCCCGATCACATCGGGGTTGTACATGTGGTACTCGCCGCCGTGCACGTATTTGTACAGGCCGCCCTGCTCGGCCGTCGAGCGCGGATTCCAGGCCCGCAGCGCCATGTACTTCTTATCGTCCTCGAGGTCGGTGAAATCGGCGCCCTCGATGCGGCTCACGGTATGACGGAAGCACAGGTCCACCACCTCGCTCGACAGGCCCACGATCTCGAACAATTGCGCGCCGCGGTAGCTCGCGACCGTCGAGATGCCCATCTTCGACATGATCTTGTACAGCCCCTTGCGTATGCCGCGCCGATAGCTGCGCCCGAGCTCGCGCCGCTCCTGCCCCGGCATGTGCACCTGGCCCTTGCGCATCATCTCGTACAAGGTCTGGTAGGCCATGTACGGATACACCGCGGTCGCCCCATAGCCGATCAGGCAGGCGAAATGATGCGCATCGCGCGCGCTGCCGGTCTCGACCAGAATATTGCACTTGCAGCGCAGTCCGGTCTCGACCAGGCGGTGGTGCACGGCGCCCGTGGCCAGCAAGGCATGCGCCGGCAGCTTGCCCTGCACCAGGTAACGGTCGGACAGCATGAGCACCAGCTTGCCGTCGCGCACGGCCGCCTCGGCCTGATCGCAGATACGCCGCAGCGCGGCCTTGAGCCCCTCCGCCGGCTCATACTGCAGATCCAGGAACTCATTGGCCTCGACCACATCCTCCGAGGCCAGGACCTGGCGCAGTTTGCGCTGCGACAGAATTGGCGAATTCAGCACGATCTGGCGCGCGTGCTCGGGCAGCGGCACGAACACATTGCACTCGGGGCCGATCTGGGTGGACAGCGACATGACGATGGATTCGCGCAACGGATCGATGGGCGGATTGGTCACCTGGGCGAACTGCTGGCGGAAATAGTCGTACAGCGCGCGCGGCTTGTGCGACAGCACCGGCATGGGCGTGTCATCGCCCATGGAGCCTATGGCCTCGCTCTCATCCTCGGCCAATATTCGGATGATGTCGTCGCGCTCCTCGGCCGAGATCGCGAACATCTTCTGGTAGATGGCCAGCGTGTCGCGATCCATGGGCTCGGCCGCGAGCCGCGGGTCGATCAGATCGGACTCCAGGTAGCGCACGCCCTTCTTCTGCCAG
>Ga0302326_10017153_pt1 | contig 15120 bp, 9 predicted proteins | sample Palsa_T0_3_FD_202264 | JGI IMG/M metagenome (GOLD analysis project Ga0302326, IMG submission 202264) | Peat permafrost microbial communities from Stordalen Mire near Abisko, Sweden - Palsa_T0_3 | ecosystem: Environmental > Terrestrial > Soil > Palsa > Peat permafrost | place: Sweden: Abisko...
CCACCGGCTGAGCCGCCGGTGATCGCGACCCAGTCCGGGTCGCCGCCATACTCGGCGATGTGCTCCTTGACCCAAGCGAGCGCGCGTTTGACGTCGACGATGTGGTCGGGCCAGGTGGACCGCGGGCTGAGCCGGTAGTTGATCGCCACGCACACCCAGCCGAGTTCGGCCAGGTGGCTCATCAACGGATACGCCTGCTGGCGTTTGCTTCCCACCATCCAGGCACCGCCGGGCACCTGTAGCAGGACAGGTGCCCGTCCGCCCGGGTCGAGGTCGGGGCGCCGCCAGATGTCGAGGTGATTCCGCTTGCCGTGCTCGCCGTAGCTGATATCGGTGTCACTGGCGTAGCTGCCGTAGACCCGCGCCATCCGGAGCACGCCCGGCGACTTGGCCGTGCCCGCGCCCTCCGGCCGCTTCCACAGATCCCCCGACTCGGTGCGACGATCGGCGCCCAGGCCGGCGTCGAGCGCCGCGGTGAGCGGCAGGTTGGCTTGCGTGCCGATGCGGTGCAGACCCAGCAGGCCGAGCCATGACAGTGCCGACACCAGCCAGCTGAACCAGCGCAACCGCGGCGAGAGTTTCCGAGTGACGGCGGCCAGCAGCCCGAACTGCCCGCCAATCAGTTGCAACGGCAGCTCACTCGCGAACACCCCGAAGCTGAAGGCGTGGATCGAGAGGTATCCCCGCTTGCTCAGCGGCTTATAACCGTTGGCAGTCACTGCGAGTCCGGCGATCGAGGCGAGCACGACGGTCAGTTTCTTCACGGGAACCACTTAACCACAGTGATTGTCGGACCCCGTCGTTATAATTCGAACATGTGTTCGAGTAGTCGGGAGGAGATCGTCGAGGTCCTCGACGCGCTCCAGGCTGCTCACAAACGGGCGCGAGACCTAACGTTCGACGTGCTGACAACGCCCGAGCGGCTGGCCTTGCTGGAAAGCCTTGAGCAGATGCGGCGCGGACAGCCAACCATCGAATACGCACTGATCAACCAGCTCGCCGAACTAGCCGATGCCACCGAGCTGGGCGGCAAGCTGGCTCCAGCGTTGGCAGATAGGTTGCGGATCACCCGCGCCGAGGCCTCGCGCCGCATTCACGAGGCCGCCGACTTGGGCGAACGGAAGGCAATTACCGGCGAACCTTTGCCGCCGATGTTGCCAGCCACCGCCGAAGCCCAACGCAACGGCGAGCTCGGCGCCGGCCACGTCGCGGTGATCCGCGGCTTCTTCCATCGGCTGCCGGATTTCGTCGACCTCGAGACGCGCGCCGAGGCCGAGGCGCAGTTGGCCCGCCTGGCCGGTGAGCATCGCCCGGATGAATTGGCCAAGTTGGCCGACAAGCTGACCGACTGCCTCAACCCCGACGGCGACTTTAGCGACGTCGACCGCGCCAAACGCCGCGGCATCGCCATCGGTAAACAAGACATCGACGGCATGAGCCCGATCAGCGGGTACCTGACTCCGGAAGCCCGCGCGACGTTCGACGCGGTGTTGGCCAAGCTGGCCGCGCCGGGCATGTGCAATTCCGCCGACGACGAACCGTGTATCAGCGGCACCCCGTCACAAGCCGCCATCGGGGGCGACACCCGTAACGCAAGCCAACGCAACCACGACGCCCTCCTGGCCGCCGCCCGTGCCCTGCTGGCCTCCGGGGAGCTCGGTCGACACAATGGGCTGCCCGCCTCCATCATCGTCACCACCACACTCAAAGAACTCGAGGCGGGCTGCGGGAAGGCCCTGACTGGCGGTGGCTCGCTGCTGCCGATGTCCGATGTGATCCGCCTCGCCAGCCACGCTCACCACTACCTCGCCATCTTCGACAAAAGCAAAGCACTGGCGCTCTATCACACCAAGCGACTCGCCTCGACGGCCCAACGAATTGTGCTCTACGCCAAGGATCGTGGCTGTTCGTTCCCCGGTTGCGACGTGCCCGGCTACCTCACTGAAGCCCACCACACTGACCCTTGGGCCACGTCGAATAAAACCGATATCCGCCACCTGGCGTTGGCCTGCGGGCCGCACCATAAACTCGCCGAACTCGGCTGGACCACCCGAAAACGCGGCAACGGCGACACCGAGTGGATCCCGCCGCCGCATCTAGACCGCGGTCAGCCTCGCGTCAACACCTTCCACCATCCCGAAAAGCTATTGCAGGCAGACGAAGACGACGACGCAGCGTGAGTTACGACTCCTCAGCCGGCACTTCGATCACCTGGTAATCCGGGTCGAGCATCGACGCCTCACGGGTGCCGCTCTGCTGAACCTTGCCGGTAATCCGCAGCACCTGCCCGGGCGCGACTTCGTCGCCGCATTTCCCCGGCCGGAAGGTGACGCGGATTTCCCCGCTTTCGTCGCCGACCACGATCGAGCGAAATGTTTGTCCGCGCTTCGTGATTTCCTCGACCTGGTTGACGCGCCCTTCCACGGTGGCGCGGCGTCCCGGGATCACGCTGTCCACCGATATGACCGTCGCCGGCCGCTCCGGGTGCTCGTAATCCTCGGCAGGCATGTCCTCGCCCTGCATGATCCGGACCTCGAGCCTCTCGACCTCTCGCGCGATCCGTTGTTCGAAAGTATCCGGAAAGGCTTCGCGGATGCGGGACTGCACGTCGTAGGGGACGATGGTGGCGGCCGCGTCCGGGACCCGGCTGACGGCTCGGGCGATCTTGTCCGCGGTCCGGTCGTGCAGCAACCGTCCCAGCAGCGGCGCATACGTCCTGCGCGGCAGCAAGACAGTCACGTTGGTGTGCGGATGTTCGTTGCGCGCCTTCGCGACCAGCACCTGTGCCGCCCGGTTGATCCGCCGGTCCGGACAGTCCACCACCCGCAGCCTGGTGTCGAGATCGAAGTCGTCCCAACGATTTCGGAGCTGTCTGGCGTGTGCGGCGTCGACCATGAAATGCACTGCGATCAGCTCGTCGGCGCGCAATCCCTTCCCGTAACGCAACGCTTCGAGCACCGCGAGGTCGAGCGAGTTCACCAGAACGAACACCTGATGCCGCGCATACTTCACCAGCTCGGGGCGATCCTTGCGGAATGCCTGCAGGATCGCCGACTCGGCCCGGTACTCCCGGTTCAGCCGAATCAGCCCGAAGACCAGTATCGGGAAGACCACCACGACCAGCCAGGCGCCTTCGGTGAACTTGGCCACCGCGAAAATCCCCACCACGATCGTCGAGAGCACCGCCGCGGAGAAGTTGATCGCCAACTTGGACCGCCAGCCCGGTTCGCGTTCGGTCAGGTGGTGCTTGCTCATCCCGTAGCCGGCCATCGAGAAGCCGGTGAACACGCCGATGGCGTAGAACGGGACCAGCGCGTTGACCGACCCGCCGGTGAAGACCAGCAGCGCGACCGACAGCGCCGCGAGCGTGAGGATGCCGTTGGAGAACACCAGCCGGTAGCCGCGTTGCATGAGCTGGCGCGGCAGAAAGCGGTCCTCCGCAACGAAACTCGCCAACGCCGGGAAGCCGTTGAAGCTGGTGTTGGCGCCGGTGTACAAGATGGCCGCGGTCGAAATCTGGACCAGCACGTACATCGTGTCGCCGATGGCCCCGTTGCCGAACACCGTGCGGGCGACCTGCGAGAGCACCGACGGGTACTCGGAGAGAAACGGCGCGGCGTGGGTGGCGTAGGTGAGATAGCCAACGCCTGCCAGCAGGAAGCCCAGAATGCACGCCATCGCTGTCAGCACGCGCCGCGCGTTGATGCTCTGCGGTTTACGGAATACCTGGACGGTGTTGGAGATGGCCTCGACTCCGGTCAGCGACGAACCGCCGTTGGCGAACGCCCGCAGCAACACCAGGATCGTCGCGCCCATCACCAGACCGTTGCCATGATGAACCGGAACCGCTCCGGCGGCGTGGCCGGGATCGTATTGCGGTAAGCCCCAGATGATATGGCGTACGACGCCGGTGACGATCATCGCCGCGACCATCACTACGAAGGCGTAGGTGGCGATCGCGAACGGCCGACCGGCTTCGCGCAGGCCACGCAGGTTCAGGTAGCACATCGCGATCACCACAGTGACGGTGATTGCCAGGCTGTAGCGCCCCAGCGCCGGTATCGCGGAGGCCACCGCCACCGTGCCCGCTGCCGACTGCACCGCGACCGTCACGACGTAGTCGATCAGTAGAGCCGCCGCGGCGACCTGCGCCACCCGCGGCCCGAAGTTCTCCCGCGCGACGATATAGGAACCGCCGGCCTTGGTGTAGGTCATCACGACCTGCCGATACGACGCGGCCACCAGCACCAGGATCACCAGGATGACGCCCATGATGGGCAGCAGCAAGACGAACGCTGCCAGCCCGGCATGCGGGAGCAACTCCGTCAGGATCTGTTCGGGCCCGTACGCTGTCGAGGAGATCGCGTCGGGCGAAAGCGCTCCCAGCGCAACGGGGTTCGATAAATTCTCGCCGGCCAAATCTTCGGTGATCAGCGGCTTCCCGAGAAAAACGCGCTTAGACACGTCCGAAAGAGACACCGGTATGTCTTGCTCGTCGGCTCCTGCTGTCACAACCACCCCATCCGAATTCAGCGTCCACGGGATTCTAGGACGCTTTCGGTGGCCGCCGGTCAGGTATGGGCGGGTTGGTCAGTTGCGCGTTGGCCCCAATTACGCCCGGGCCGCGGCGGCCAGGGCGTCCGGGTTCACGCGCGCGATCCGGGATTCGACGTCGTAAGGCACGATGATCGCGGTGGCACCCTGAATGCGGCTGACAGCCCGCGCCATCTTGTCGGCGGTGCGGTCGTGCAGTAGCCGGCCGAGCATCGCCGAATATGTCCGACGCGGCAGCAGCACGGTGACTTTGGTGTCCGGGTGCTCTCGCTTAACCTCCAGCACGAGCTCCTGCGCCGACCGACTCAGATGCCGCTCCGGGCAGTCGATCACCCGCAGCTGGGTGTCGTGCTCGAAATGCTGCCAGCGCTCCTGCAGCTTGGCGGAGTGTTCGGCGTCGACGACGAAGTGGACCGCGGTCAACTCCTCGGCCTGCAGACCCTTGCCGTAGCGCAGCGCCTCGACCTCGGCCAGGTCGATGGAGTCCACGAAGACGAACACCCGCAGTCGCGCGTACTTGGCAAATTCCGGACGCTCGGTGCGCGACATCTCCAGCACGGACGCCTCGGCGCTGTACTGCTTGTTGAGCCGGATGAGCCCGTACACCAGGATCGGGAACACTACGACGACCAGCCAGGCGCCCTCGGTGAACTTGGCGACCACGAAGATCCCGACCACGACCGTCGACATCAGCCCCGCCGAGAAGTTGACCACCACTTTGCGGCGCCAACCGGGCTCGTGAAGGGTGTAATAGTGCTTGGCCATTCCGAAGCCTGCCATCGCGAACGCGGTGAAAACGCCGATCGCAAAGAATGGCACCAGCGCGCTGAGCTTGCCACGGGTGACCAGCAGCAGCGCCACCGCGAGCAAGGTCAGCGTGATGATCCCATTGGAGAAGACCAGCCGGTGGCCACGTTTCGTCAGCGGCCGCGGCAGGAAGCGGTCCTCGGCAACAAAACTCGCCAATGCCGGAAAGCCGTTGAACCCGGTGTTGGCGCCGGTGAAAAGGATTGCCGCGCTGGAGGCCTGGACCAAGAAGTACAGGATGTTCCCGATCAAGTGCTTGCCGAAAACCGCGCGGGTGATCTCCGAGAGCATCGACGGATATTCATTCAGATACGGGGTGGCGTGGGTGACATGGGCAAGCCAGGCAACACCGGCCAACAAGAATCCCAGGATGCACGCCATGATCGTCAGCACCCGACGGGCGTTTAAGCCCTGAGGCTCCCGAAATACGTTGACGGTGTTGGAAATCGCCTCGACACCGGTCAGTGACGTACCACCGTTGGCGAACGCGCGCAGCAGCACCAGAATCATGGCGGCACTCATCAACGTGCCGCCGGACTGGCCAACGTGAACCGCCCCGTGTTGTTCGAGTAGCTGCGGGTTGTATCTCGGTAGACCCCAGAAGATTTCACGAATCACACCGGTCACGATCGTCAGCGTGATCATTGCCACGAAGGAGTACGCCGCTACCGCGAAAATTCGGCCCGACTGCCGAGTTCCGCGCAGGTTGGCAATACAGATCAACACCAGCACACCGATGGTGATCTCCAGGTGGTACGGCCGCAACTGGTGTATCGCCGACACCACCGCGACAGTCCCCGCCGCGGGCTGCACTGCGCAGGTGACCACGTAGTCGATCAACAATGCGGCGGCCGCGATCTGCGCTATCCGAGGGCCGAAGTTGTCCCGCGCCACCACGTATGCCCCACCGGTTCGGGTGTAGGCCGTGACAACCCCGCGGTACGACGCGGAGACCAACAACAAGATGAACAGGATGACGCCGATGATCGGCAGCAGCAGCAGGAACGCGGCCATCCCCACGTTAGGCAGCAGTTCGACCATGATCTGCTCGGGCCCGTACGCGGTCGACGAGATCGCGTCCGGCGAAAGTGCGCCGAGCGCAACAGGATTCGACAAGCGCTCCGACTCGAGTTGCTCGCTGGTCAGCGGCTTTCCGAGAAAGGTGCGCTTCCACCCGTCGACGAAAGACGGCGGAATGCCCGCATTAGGTTCCGTGGTCACCACGTTGTCACTTTCCCCCGAAATCGACGGCTTGCGGAGTCAAGTCTTCCGCGTGGGCCTGCTCAAGACCGGGCAACTCTGTCCGATCGTCTTTGTGACTCGCTGGAGTCGGTGAACCGCCGCGGGCTGCGGTCGCCTGCGCGATTCGGGTGGCGATGTCGTAGGCCACAATCTGCGCGCTCGCGCCCGGGATCCGACTGACCACCCGCGCGATCCTATCCGCGGTGCGGTCATGCAGCAGCCTGCCGAGAAGCTGTGAATACTCCCGGCGTGGCAGGAGGACAGTCACCCTGGTGTCGGCGTGCTCGTCAAGCGTCTTCTGGACCAGCTCTTGCGCGGCCCGGCCCAGGTTGCGGTCTAGGCAGTCGACAACCAGCAACTCGCTGTCGGGAGCGAAGTGCTCCCATTGCTGCTGCAGTTGAGCGGCGTGAGCCGAGTCGAGCACGAAGTGCACCGTGGTCATCTCGTCGGCTTCCAACCCCTTGGCGTAGCGGATCGCCTCGACCTCGGCCAGATCGACCGAATCGATAAACACCAGTACGCGGTGGCGGGCGTGCTTGACCAGCTCCGGTGGCTCGGCGAGTGACATCTGCAGCACCGAAGCCTCGGCGCGGTACTGCTTGTTCAGCCGCATCAACGCGAACACCAGAATCGGGAAGACCACGACAACCAGCCAGGCGCCTTCGGTGAACTTGGCGATGGCGAAAATACCCACCACGATCGTCGACAACACTCCCGCGGAGAGGTTGATCGCCAGCTTGTATTGCCAGCCGGGCTCACGATGGTCCAGCCAATGTTTGGTCATTCCGTAGCCGGCCATCGAGAAGCCGGTGAACACCCCGATCGCGTAGAACGGCACCAGAGCATTCAGCGAACCACCCGTGCCGATCAGCAGCGCCACCGCGAGCACGGTCAGCACGATGATGCCGTTGGAGAACACCAACCGATGGCCCCGCTTCATCAACTGGCGCGGAAGGAAGCTGTCCTCGGCGACAAAACTCACCAGCGCGGGGAAGCCGTTGAAGCTGGTGTTACCGCCGGTGTAGAGGATCAACGCGGTCGCCGCCTGAACGCAGAAGTACAACACCTTCCCGATCGTGCCCTCGCCGAACACCGCTCGAGCGATCTCCGACAGCATCGACGGATAGCCACTCTCGTACGGGAAAGCGTGGGTGATGTGGGCGAGCCAGGCGACACCGGACAGCAGAAAGGCGAGGATGAAGGCCATGACCGTGAGCACGCGACGCGCGTTGGTGCTTTCGGGCTTGCGGAAGCTGTTGACCGTGTTGGAGATCGCCTCGACGCCGGTCAACGACGAGCCGCCGTTGGCGAACGCCCTCAGCACGATGAGAAGGGTGGCGCCCATGATCAGACCGCTGCCGTGTTGCACCGCCACCGCGCCATCGGTGTGCGCCGGGTCGTAGACCGGCAAGCCCCCGATGAATTCCCGAATGACGCCGACGACGATTGTCAACGAGACCATGCCGACGAATAAGTATGTCGGCAGCGCAAAGGAAAGCCCGGCTTCTCGCAATCCGCGCAAGTTGGCGTAGCACATGAGCAGGACGACGCCGACAGTGATTTCCAAGCTGTAGGAACCGAGAGACGGTATCGCCGATACCACCGCCACCGTGCCGGCCGCGCACTGCACCGCCACGGTCACGATGTAGTCGATCAGCAGCGAAGCCGCGGCAATCTGGGCGATCCTGGGTCCGAAGTTCTCCCGAGCGACCACGTACGAACCGCCGGAACGGGTGTAGACCATCACCACCTGGCGATAAGACGCAGCCACCAACACCAGGATCAGCAAGATGACGCCGGTGATCGGAAGCAGCAAAGCGAACGCGGCCATTCCGGCGGCCGGGAGCAGTTCGATCATGACCTGCTCAGAACCGTATGCGGTCGACGATATCGCGTCGGGAGACAGCACGCCGAGTGCAATCGGATTGGACAGGCGCTCGTGCTGAAGTTGGTCGTTGATCATCGGCCGTCCGAGGAAGACCCGCTTACATCGGTCTGAGAACGACGAAGTGTGCTGCTCGCCGGCCAGCTCTGACATACCAAATTCCTTACGCAATTTTGCCGATTTCCGGCAAATTCTTATCAGGACCCGGACAGAGCCTACGGTCGCACATCCCATCACGCTCGCCAGAACGCGCTTCCACAGCTGCCCCGAAAGCTTCTTTACGCAATCTTGATGCAATCCGGTAACCGTCGCAGCACTCGCAGGCCATACACGGTCAACCTTCGGTCAACGCACCGTTCACGAGTGCGTCGAATCGCTCGATGCCTTCGTCGAACTCCTCGTCGATGCCCCGCAGCGGCCCGCGGTCGGCGAGATAGCGCCGCGCGTGCAAGCGGGCCACCAGCGCCTTGCGATCCGTTCGCCCAGCGGCCTGTTCCCAGGCCGCCTGCTCGGTGAGCAGTGCGCCGGCGTAGACGTCACCCATGAACTGGGCCAGCGGGAACAGCCGGGCCTCGGCCACCTCGGCGGGCAGCTTCGTCCAGGCGGTGATCGCCGCCTCGAGATCCTGGATGCGGCGGCCGACCAGTCGGGTCGTTTCGTCGTCGTCGGACACCGACACCGCGTCGTGCAGCCGCTCCAGCAGCGGTTGGTGAGCCTGGATCCGCTCGATACCCCGCCGCACGTCGAGACAGAGGATGTTGTCGGCGCCCTCCCAGATGGTGTTGACCTGTGCGTCCCGCAAGAGTCGCGCCACCGGCCACGTCTCGATGTAGCCGTTGCCGCCGTGGATCTCGATCGCGTCGGACGCCATCGTGATGCCCAGCCGGCAGACCTTCAGCTTGGTGATCGGCACCGCGATCCGCTGCCGCACCCGCCTGGGCTGGCGGTGGTTGGCCACACCGACGCCGTCGAAAACCAGCGCCTGAGCGGCTTCGACGTCGACGATCATCTCGGCGAGCTTGCGGCGCATCAACGGCTTGTCGATTAGCCGGTCGCCGAACGCCCGGCGCTGCCGCGCGTAACAGAGCGATTCGACCAGCGCGCGGCGCGCGTTGCCGACGGCGAACAGGGCGATGCCGAGCCGCGCGGCGTTGGTCAGCTCCATCATCCGGCCGAGCCCCTTGCCGTCGGGCACCTGCGTTTGCGTGGTCTGGGCGCTGGGCTCGCCGGACAACAGGAACGCTTCGGCGTCGACGAGCTCGACCTCGCCGGAAGCCACCGAGCGGGTGCCGAGCTTGTCTTTGAGTCGCCGGATGCGAATTCCGTTGCGGGTGCCGTCGCGCCGCGTCCGCAACACCAGGAAGGTGGCGACGCCGCGGCTGGAGTCTTCGGCGCCCTCAGGCTTGGCCAGCACGACGAACACCTGGCCGTCGCAGTTGGAGGCGAACCATTTGATGCCGTTCAGCCGCCAGCTTCCGTTGTTTTCGCCGCCGTCGCGTCGAGCCGTCGTCTCCAGCATGCCGAGGTCGGAGCCGCCGGCCCGCTCGGTCAGCAGTTGCGCGGTCTCGCCCTCCCACTCACCGGTCGCGAACTTGTCCAGGACATGGTCGCGGACGTCGGCCGGGGCGTACGCCGCGACCAGCGACTTGACCATGCCGCCGCCAGTGCCCAGCGCGCAGCCCATGCCGATGTCAGCCTGGTCGAGCAGATAGTTGGCCGCGAACAGCGGCATCGATGACCTGAAGCCGGCCCGCCTGGCGTCGTCCTTGAGCGCTTTCTGCGCGTCCAGCACCGCCCGCTTGGACTCGATGAACGACGACGGCTGGATTACCTGGCTGACGTCGTGGCCCCAGCGGTCGTAGCGCTCGAGGCGCGCGGGTGCGCGGTCGGTCTGCTCGGCCCACCGGGCCACCGGGCCGCCCATCAGTTCACCGATGCTGTCCAGATGGGGCTCGACGAAGGCCAGCTCGTCGGGTTGCAAGTAGTAGGCCATCGCGGCCTGCAGGGTGGGGTCGGTGCGATACCAGTTCAGGCCTACGGCGCCCCGGTAGTGCTCGGTGCGGTATCGCTGCGCTTTCTCTTCGGTGCTGAACGGCAGCCGGTCCACGGCCTCGTCGCTGTAGTCGCTCATCAAGACACCCTTCGAGTGGGAAGTTATGGCACGCAGATCGCCATTTCGCGTGTCATAACCGGCCATTCGACACTAGCCAACGCGCCGCTCCTCCTCATCGCTTCGCTCTGCATCGTCGACGGCGCTAGCCAACGCCGAGCCGGTCGGCGGCGGCGGCGATCCGCTCGTCGGTGGCAGTCAACGCCACCCGGACATGCCGGGCACCGCGTGCGCCGTAGAACTCGCCGGGCGCCGCCAGGATCCCGCGGTGCGCGAGCCAGGTGACGGTGTCCCGGCACGGCTCGCCGCGGGTGACCCACAGGTAGAGCCCCGCCTCGGAGTGGTCGACGGTGAAGCCGGCCGCCTGGAACGCCGGCAGCAAGACATCCCGGCGGCGGCGGTAGCGCTCGCGCTGCTCGCGCTCGTGATCGTCGTCGTCCAGGGCCGCGACCATGGCCGCCTGCACCGGCCGGGGCACCATCATCCCGGCATGTTTACGCACCGCCAGCAGTTCGCCGACCACGGCGGCGTCCCCGGCGACGAAGCCGGCCCGGTAGCCGGCCAGCGATGAGCTCTTGGACAGCGAGTGCACCGCGAGCAGACCGGTGTGGTCGCCGTTGCAGACCGACGGATGCAGGACCGACACCGGCTCGGCATCCCAGTGCAGACCGAGATAGCACTCGTCGGAGGCCACCAGCGCGCCGCGGTCCCGGGCCCAGCCGACCAGCTTGCGCAGATGGTCGACGCCGAGCACCTGCCCGGTGGGGTTGCTCGGGGAGTTCACGAACACCAGCGCGGGTTTCTGCGGGCCGAGCTGGGTGAGCGAATCGGCGTAGAGCACCTGAGTTCCGGCCAGCCGCGCCCCGACGTCGTAGGTCGGATAGGCCAGCTCGGGGACGACCACCAGATCGCCGGCGTTCAGGCCCAGCAGCGTTGGCAGCCAGGCGATCAGCTCTTTGGTGCCGATCACCGGCAAGACGGCCGACTCGGTCAGCCCGGTGATGCCGTACCGGCGCTCGAGCGCCGCGACAGCCGACTCGCGAAGCTCCAGGGTGCCCGCGGTGGTGGGGTATCCGGGCGCCGCACTCGCCGAGGCGAGCGCGTCGCGGATCAGCGGGGCGACCGGGTCGACCGGCGTGCCGACGGACAGGTCGACGATGCCGCCTGGGCGAGACTTAGCCAGCGCGGTCGCATCGGCCAGGGTGTCCCAGGGGAACTCCGGCAGTGACGCCGACACAGGCAGGCGGGTGGGGCCCCCGCTTGCGGGGAGTGCCCCCAGCCGGCGGTCAGTCAGGCGGCTCAGTCGCCCTCACCCTGCGGCGGGAGGTCTTTCACGGCCTGCGGGTCGTTCTCAGTCAAGCCGACTTTCGCTGCGCCACCGGGCGATCCGAGCTCGACGAAGAAGTCCGCATTGATCTGGGTGTACTGACCCCACTGATCGGGGACGTCGTCCTCGTAGTAGATCGCCTCGACCGGGCAGACCGGTTCGCAGGCACCACAGTCGACGCATTCGTCGGGGTGGATGAACAACATCCGAGCACCCTCGTAGATGCAATCGACCGGGCACTCTTCGATACATGCCTTGTCTTTGAGATCGACGCAGGGTTCGGCGATCGTGTACGTCACAGACGTCTCCTCACGGTCTCCAGGTGGCTGTTTGGCTGAGCCGGTCGGTGCTGAGCCTAACGGCGAAGGCACTTCCCGGCGGCGCGATGTCTTGGTTACTGATACTAGACGTTGCATATACAAAGCAAGTACCTGGCCGCTATGCGCGTCCGTGCAGTGCAACTAGTTGCATAGCCAGGACGGGAGTTCTTATGCTGCGCCGGTGACACTCCCCCACGCGATCCTGGTGTCGCTGTGCGAGCAGTCCGGCTCGGGCTACGAGCTGACCCGCCGGTTCGATCGCTCGATCGGATATTTCTGGAGCGCCAGCCACCAGCAGATCTACCGGACGCTGCGGACCATGGAAGACGACGGCTGGCTGACGGCGAAGGTGGTCATTCAGCGCGGACGGCCGGACAAGAAGGTCTACACCGTCTCCGCGACCGGCCGGACCGAATTGGCCCGCTGGATCGCTGCGCCGCTCGGCGACGGCGGATCCGGCCGCGGCGGGGCGCTCAGCGACACCCGTACCCGGGAGATCGCCGTCAAGCTGCGCGGCGCCGTGTACGGCGACACCAGCGCGCTGCACACCCAGATATCCGCCCTGCGCGCCGAGCGAGCCCAATTGATGGACGCCTACCGGGGATTCGAGAAGACACAGTTCCCCGATCCGGCAGCGCTCGACGGCAGCGCGTTGCATCAATACCTGGTGTTGCGCGGCGGAATTCGCGCCGAGGAAGGCACGATCGACTGGCTCGACGAAGTGACTCACCGGCTGAACCCAGCCCCCACCCCGGCCCTCGACGAGAAGCCGAAGCAGGAGAACCGGTGAACTACCCAAACCTGTTGTCTCCGTTGGATCTCGGATTCACCACGCTGCGCAACCGGGTGGTCATGGGTTCGATGCACACCGGTCTGGAAGATCGCGCCCGCCATATCGACCGGCTCGCCGAATATTTCGCCGAGCGCGCGCACGGTGGCGTCGGCCTCATCATCACCGGCGGCTACGCGCCCAACCGCACCGGCTGGCTGCTGCCGTTCGCCTCGGACCTGACATCGTCTGCGCAGGCGCGCAGGCATCGCCGCGTCACCAGCGCGGTGCACGACGCGGGCGGCAAGATTCTGCTGCAGATCCTGCACGCCGGACGCTATGCCTACCATCCACTTTCGGTCAGCGCCTCGCCGATCAAGGCGCCGATCAACCCGTTTCGCCCGCGGCGGCTCTCGTCGAGCGGCGTGCGGAGCACCATCGACGACTTCGCCCGCTGCGCGCTGCTGGCCCGCGAAGCCGGCTACGACGGCGTCGAAATCATGGGCAGCGAAGGGTATTTGCTCAACCAGTTCCTGGCGCAGCGAACCAACAAGCGTAAAGACGACTGGGGCGGTACCGCGGAGAAGCGTCGCCGCTTCCCGGTTGAGATCGTGCGCCGAGTTCGCGCCGCGGTCGGCTCCGACTTCATCATCTGCTACCGGATGTCGATGGCCGACTACGTCGAGGGCGGCCAGAGCTGGGACGAAATCATTTCGCTGGCAACCGAAGTCGAAGCTGCGGGCGCGACGATGCTCAACTCCGGCTTCGGCTGGCACGAGGCGCGGGTGCCGACGATCGTCACCTCGGTACCGGGCAGTGCGTTCGTCGACATCAGCCACGCGGTCGCACGGCACGTCGACATCCCGGTGGTGGCGTCCAATCGGATCAACATGCCGCAGGCCGCCGAGCAGATCCTGGCCGACACCCACGTCCAACTGGTGTCGATGGCGCGGCCACTGCTGGCCGACCCCGAATGGGTGCTCAAGGCACAGGCCGACCGCGACGACGAGATCAACACCTGCATCGCGTGCAACCAGGCCTGCCTGGATCATGCGTTCGTGAAGAAAACGGTGTCGTGTCTGCTCAATCCACGGGCCGGCCACGAGACCGAGCTGGTGCTGTTACCGACCCGGCGCACCCGCTCGATCGCGGTCGTCGGTGCGGGTCCGGCCGGGCTGGCCACCGCGGTCAATGCTGCCCTGCGCGGCCACGAGGTAACACTGTTCGAGGCCAACGACGTCATCGGCGGCCAGTTCGACATGGCACGGCGGATACCGGGCAAAGAGGAATTCAACGAGACCATCCGCTATTTCACGACGATGCTGGCGACCAACGGTGTTGACGTACGGCTGGGCATCCGGGTGTCAGCAGCCGAGCTGGCCGGCTTCGACCATGTCGTGCTGGCCACCGGCGTCACACCACGCATGCCGGTGATTCCCGGGATCGATCATCCGATGGTTTTGACCTACGCCGAGGCGATCACCGGCGCCAAGCCGATCGGCAACAGCGTCGCCGTGATCGGGGCCGGCGGAATCGGTTTCGACGTCAGCGAATTCCTGGTCACCGACAACTCGCCAACGTATGAACCTCAAGGCCTAAAAGAGTGGAAGGCCGAGTGGGGTGCGGCCGATCCGTGGGATGCCCCAGGCGCGTTGACCACGCCGATCCCGGCGCCGCCGGCGCGCGAAGTCTATCTGCTGCAGCGCACCAACGGCGCACAGGGCCGCAAGCTCGGCAAGACCAGCGGTTGGGTGCACCGGGCGTCATTGAAAGCCAAAGGCGTTCAACAACTCTCCGGGGTGAACTACGAACGGATCGACGACGACGGGCTGCACATCAGCTTCGGCCCCAAGCGCGAGCGCCCGCAACTGCTCGCGGTCGACAACGTCGTGGTCTGCGCCGGTCAGGAGCCGGTGCGCGAGCTGGAAGAAGACCTGCGGCGCAACGGAATCGACCCGCATATCATCGGCGGCGCCGCGTTCGCCGCCGAACTCGACGCCAAGCGTGCCATCAAACAGGGCACCGAGTTGGCGGCCCGGCTGTGATTGCGCGCCGAACGTGAAAGTGCCATCACGCTGGGCGTCGAACGTGACACTGCTGTCACGT